>Ga0179593_1419003_pt1 | contig 10568 bp, 9 predicted proteins | sample CZODoug2_1_08_16_FD_185931 | JGI IMG/M metagenome (GOLD analysis project Ga0179593, IMG submission 185931) | Vadose zone soil fungal communities from Angelo Coast Range Reserve, California, USA - CZODoug2_1_08_16fungal (PacBio error correction) | ecosystem: Environmental > Terrestrial > Soil >... | reverse complement strand
ACCCCTGATAGCGTCCTTTGCGAATGTCAGTACCTTTCCTTCCTATCTGACGAGTCGGTTGAACGGCCGAAACCAAAGGGACTTTAGAAGATCCACCGATGTAGTAGTTCATTTCCGCCTAGACGAACCAGTACTTTCCCCTCCTATTATAGAAGTTTCCCTTGTCTACTTTTCATTATTTTAGGTGGCTCGTTCTCGTGTACGGTCCTATTGACAGTTTTGGTGCTTCGCTCACCTAGTACTCTCCTTGCCCCCGTCATTCCACCCCTTACCCCGATTCCCGTTTGCATCTGCTTAGTATCGCTGCGGAACTTTTTTTCAGAACCGTCCTTTCAGTGGACACACCGCCCCTTGATTTAGGCACGTGGACTACCCCCCTGTGAGAATGCGTTAGCCGCTCTTTTTTTTAATTCAACACAGGCTCGGTTCTTCACCTTCGAGACTGTCAACTTTTTTTAAGAATTGTTTTTTTCTCCCCCCCGGAGTATTCCCCATCAACCACAAGCCCGAGGGTACTTGAGATCCTACCCCGTGACCGCGACGTTCCGAAAGAGATTTCACCCTGGCCTTTTTCGGGCGAGTAGCCTATCAGCTCCTTCTTCCCCCCTGACCAAATCCGGAGTACTTCTGAAATATAAGACCACTACTGGTGCTCCCTGGGGTGGAATTCGAGCGTCTGGGAATCTTTCCATAAGTCCCCCTTTCAGTTCTTTTTCCAGAGACTCAACTAGTATGGGCTTTCTACGCAGGAAAGGGAGGTCCCTTTCGTCCCCCTGGGGATCTTGGCCCTTACCGATGAAGTATGCCTTGAGTCCCCCCCCTTCTTTCGTTTTTAGGACTTGCAAGGGCCCATTCTCTCGCCTTCTATTTTTCATGGTTTCGAAAACTCGTCCTCCGTACCGCAAACAACCGGCACTCTCCTTAGTACTTCTCCTAGCACATTTGACTTCCACGTTGTAGTGGTCAACACTGAACCGCGGTAGTTGGATCACTCCCCCCTGCCTTGATTTCTGACTTCCCGGCAATCGGTGCTTTTCCTCACCCAACACGGCATTATCTCGCGGGCCTTTCGCTTTCGCACCTCCCCTGCTGCAGCACGATCTCTTTTTCTGTCCCAGATAAAGTTTGGTCGCCCTGGCTACCCCTTTCGATGTTTTTCTGCAGACAACCTCCCAGTGTCACCCTTCCCACTCAGATCAGTCCAGTGCCCTTTGTTGCTTGTTTTAAAAGTTGCCCAGAGCCTTACTAACTTTCTTGTTCTCTTCACAACCCCTCCATTTCTTTTTTTCCACTTTAAACCCCTTTCACCTCCGATTCTCCTTTCGTACCACTTTTTTAGATGTCATCTTCAGGGATTTTCTAAAGGTGACCGCTGGGTGGTACATGGCTTTTTCGCATGACTTTTTCTCCTTTGATTTGCAACTGTTTCCCCCCTACCTGGTCTGAAGGTTCCCGACTCCCACCCCTTCGTTTGTTTCTCCGATTTCAAACCCTGCCCCAACCGCTTTATGAGACCTCGAAGTCGCCCTCACGAAAAACCGGGTCCCCCTCTTTCCCCACCCCTCCACAATTTTCGTCACCTTCTCTTCCTGGCTCGTTTTTTAAAACACCTAAGCTCCTTGCTTCTGACGGAAAAACATTCTTTCTACATCTTATTATCCCCCCGCCCCCTTGCCTTCAGTGCGGTCGGTGTCCAATCTATTGCGACCAGGACTCTGTAGGTTCGGTTTTGCCTTAGTGTCCCCTTCAAGGTCGCGTTAAGAACACCCTTCCGGCCGCAGGCTCTCACTTCAAGCCGCCGTCCTACCGTGCCGGCGTTTTCCGCTACTGCGGCGTGCCCGTCGTTCGTTTCCCCCTTGGTAAGGAAATTCCCGATTTTTTTCTCTTTTCGTGGGCGGACGACGAGTGATCTTATTGGAACGAGTTTTCTGTTTTGTTGGGTTCTGATTAGAATGCCCACTTTGAGCTTATCGTTCTTTTGCTTTTTGCCCAGCTTGGAAGGCTCATGTTTCTTCCCTTAGGTGCGTCTTCCCCCCCTTGCCACCCTCTGCCCCCATGTCTTGTCCCGAATTTTCGTTTCCGTACGGCCTACGATCCTTTTTTGTCTTCCCCGGCCGTTTTTTGCCGACTCTGGCTATAGGTACCCCCCCCGGCATTTAGTAAAAGTCCTTGGTGTTTTCAACCCTATGGCGCAAATCCCCCCTAACCCCCCAGATAGGACGTACCGTTTCCTTTCGCTTACCTAGAACTCTAAGTTGTCATGTTTTGTTCGTGGAGGCCATAACTATTCGCTACCTGTCCCCCCGCTGCTTTCCTTAGATAAACTGCCCCCCCCCGCTGGCAATGTACTGTTTACACCTTCCCTGCAAGTTTGTCTTGTTTGGTTGTTACTCGAACTTTTCTCTTTTTCTGTGATCCCCCCCCCCCCAACCCGGCCGGAGAGGTAGTGAGCTCTGCCCCCAAGTTCTTTCTTCACAGAACATCCACGAAAACAACTCTTTCTCTCCGCTTTGTTTATCTTTTTCCGTGGAGTGGGACCGATTAAAGACTTCCTTACACTTTCCCCTGTAAACAGCAATTGAAGAATCCAAGTTTTGAGTCACAGATCTTTCCCCACATATTTCTCGATATGTACTTGTTGCCCCACTTTTTTCCGATTTCCTGACGGAACCTTGCGAATGTTTTCATGTATAAACAGATGTCTTGAACGGGGCAGAGTCTACGAACCGGCTTATTTTACTAAACCGAGCGTCGCACGATTTTCCTCGCCACATTAGTTTTGGGCTTGAGAGTCGTAGATCCCTTGTCCTTTCCACTTATAAGAGGCGTAGCAGACCCCGCTGCTGTTTTTTTTTTTAAATTTTTTAAGGATGATCCCCGAGAGACACGTAACCCACTTTTTTTTTCCTTTTTCCAGTCTGATCAGTAATGGCTGCCTTTTTTTTTTTTCTGGCCTGAAGGGTCCGTTATATCCCGTGTTTCCACAAACTGGTCGTATCTCTCGTGTTCGGCTTCTCTGTTTTCTGGGTTTTAAGATAATTAAGGGAATGGACAAACCCTTGACCGTCGCCGTGATTTGAGGGTGGTGGGCCCAGCCCCTGTCCAACTTCTAATCGACACCAAATCGTTTTCCCCCCTGTCGTAGTCGACGAGTGACTCCTTTGTATTTCCCCCATTCCCCCTTTTTCAGTCGATGGAAGTAACCTTCTTTTTTGGCCTTGCCCCGAGTTTCCAAATAGGGTTGTTCCACCCCGGTTCTCCCAAATGACCTTCCAGTTTTCCCCCCCCCCCGTCATGACTTTTGGACCTCACTGATCTTCCTGCACCTTTCCAGTATCTCTGTCTTCGCCGTTTTTTGCATGATGAAATGATATAGCGAGTCCCCCGGCATTCCCTTTGTCGAGACCAACAACTTCACTGACACCACTTTTCCCCCCCCTCCTTTTTTCGTCTGTTCATCGTGTTCCGGATGCGGTCGTTTTTCCTTTTTCCCCCCATCCGACCTTCGCCCTTGCCCATTTAACCCCTCTTTGAGATATCAGAAAAAATTCAGCTCCACCTAGTTTCGGGATCTTCTTTATTTTTCAGAATCCTTCAGTTACCCCTCCGCGGTTTTAAATGTTACCAGTGTCTAGTAAGTGGACTTTTCCCCCGTGCACGGACTCTGTTTTTACCCCTCCCTCCACAACCGGACCCTGCGCTCGCCTCTCTTTCCCAGCCCCTATTCGTCTTTACCTCTGTCGTGATTTTTTGACCGTGGCCTGGGGTTTCTTGAGCGAACCCGTTCTTCGCTACTAAATGGAATTACCTTGAGGGAGTCCGCTCGGAATGCCATGCCAGTTTTTCCGACTCGTGAAACTGTCCCCCCCCCGGCCCGGTTTCGGTTCGTCGAGCCTTCCCCAATGTTTTTAGCACCCTGTACATTCCCCCTGCTCCCTTCACCAAACCCATGTGCTTCAGCCGTCCCCCTTGGTGGATGTGAAAACGTCGAGCACGGTCTTTTTTTTTTTTTTTTTTTTTTTTGCTGGGTTGTGTTTGTGTTCCCCCTCGCCATAAGGCAGAGCAAGTGGGCATCATTGTCTTTCTCCGGAGTTGGAGGCTATCATGCTAACTTGGTCTTTTTTTTTACTTTCCCCAAACCATGGGGCTTCCCCGGGGAGGGGCCGTTTTTTTTAGTCTTCTTTTCAGAGAAATTCCGGTTCTATGTTCGTGTTTCTCGTCTTCCTCCAGACAAACGTTCAACCCCGTTTGCTCGGCGGTGTCGCCGTTCTCCTTGACGGCGACTCCGAACTTCCCGGCTTTGTTCTTGTTACCTTTTTTTTACCCCCCTAAGTCGCTTGGGATAGGCACCCGCCCCCGGACCCCGACCTCATCTTAGCGTTTTACGTGCCCCCCCTTTGTCTGTCACCCGAAAAGAATGTCCATACCCGGAGCCGGGTCGGATTTTACTGTTGGCTTTATTTTTTTATCTTTTATAGGTACCATGTTGTCTTGAGGGGAACTTTTTCAACTTTTCAATTAAAACATCTGGATACCCCCCTTTCTTTTTTTCATCGAGATTATTTAAAGTCCCCAAGGCACGACAGTACGGTTCCCATTTAGTTTTTTCTTTTTCAGGTGTCCGACTTTGAGGTAGAAGAGTTTCTATGCCAGACCCTGTCTCCGTCATGAGAGTGACCCAGCCTACCCAAAGGGGTATTTTTAAAACCCACTGCCCCGCGTGGACACTCGGTGCCCCCAGTTTGGTTTTCCCCTTACTTCAAGGTATGCTTTTTATTTTTTGATCATTCCTATAATTTTACGTTTCGTTTCCACTCCGTTGATAGAGCCCCCTCAAAAGCTTCCTATATCAATTACCCTAACCCATTTCCTCTGGGGTTTCCAGATCTAAAATGTTTTTCGATGTGTCCCCACCTGGAAAGTATGTCTTGGGGAAGTTTCGCTCCCCCTGCTGATAGACCCGATGATTGATCAAAGCAAGTCTTAACCCCACAGTCTACCTTTGCTGGCCACACTTTCCAGTTCGTGCCACTCGGCTTTGGTCATCCTTTACGTTGCGATTTTCGTTCCTCTTCCGGCTTGCCAGGACGGGGATTGTATTGATACCTCCGGAGAAATCCTTGCCAATACACCCCCCGTAACCCCTTTTCAGGACGGTTCCGTTCTTCCTTTCTTTGCCCCTCCACGGCAAGTCGTTTTTCCTTGATGTTTTTGTGCCAGGAAGGGTCTCCCGTTGCGCAGAGGTATCCCAACCTGTACGCGGTAATTCCTTTCACCCCAGGACTATCCCCGCTCTCATGTGTTTAAAAGGACCTGCTCCCTCCCGTACTTGCGAACCGATCTCCCTCTAAAGGGAAAGCAGAGCACACCTCCCCCCGGCTCCATTTCTTTTTGTGGTTGTCTGTGTTACGACAAAGGCAAGCCCCAAGAACCATGGCTCGTCAGATTAGGTGCACTCTTTTTTTCTAGTGTCGGGGAGACCCCCTTGGTTGCCGGACGCACTTTGGCTCTTTTTTCAGGTCGTCGATAACCCCCACAGACCTCCTCTTTTTTGACGTTCTCTTGGGACCACAAAAACTAAGCCCAGAGTTACCGATTCGTGCCCTTCGAGGGACAGGATCCCCTTCCATGATGTCCCAAGGCCGGAGTTTAAATCGATATCTCCCACCGTTTCATGTGGGGACCAGTTTTTAGGAAGGCTAGAGGACAGGCGCAAGGTGGTTTTCATGACTGATTCGCTCTCCTGACCGACCCGCCCGGGGTGGTGCACTTGCTCCCTTTTTTGCCACGATCTCGAACGAAAACACTCCCCTTGCGCGGGGGCGTGTGTCCTGGTAACACAGACCCCCCCCATAGTTCATGAGAGAAGGCACTACCCACCCACCCTCGATTCTTGCCCCACCTATAATCCCCCCGACTCAGAGCCCCACCAAGAAAGGGTTCCTTGCCCGACTTGACCCCAACGTGCGGAGCGGCCCGTGGCTCTGATTATCCTTCCCCCTCTCTTTTTCACACCCTCAAGCTCGGTTTGGAAATCACCGTGCATCTGGGTACATTTTATCAGGTCACTATCTACGGGCCGGGGAAACTGACAAAAAGGAGAGGCTGTAGCAAACGATTTGCCCGTGATGCGGGCCCGTACCGACTCCCGCACCCCCCGGTCCCCGGAAAAGGGTGCTTAAGCCCAACACACCCCCCCCCTTTTTTTTTTGGAACTGCCTTGACGCCCCGGCTTGCAAGAGGTCGGTGGGGGGAGAAATCCTATAGGTGAAAAAGTTGTTTCGGTCAGCTGTCCCCCCCTCCCCCCCCCCCCCCCTCCTCCCCCCCTCCCCCCCACACCCCCCCCCCCCCCCCCCCCCCCCCCCCCCCCCCCCCCCCCCCCCCACCCCACCCACCCCCCCCCCCCCCCCAACCCCCCCCCACCCACCCCACCCACAACCCCCCCCCCCCCCCCCCCCCCCCCCCCCCCCCCCACCACACCCACCCACCCCCCCCCCCACAAACACAACACACCTCTTCACCGCACCCCCCCCCCCCACCCCCCCCCCCCCCCCCCCCCCCCCATCCCCCCAAGACTTTCGGGAGGATGGAGGATCCGCACACTTTTTCGTGACCCGTGGAAAGCCGAAAATTTTTGATGCCCCTCCCCCTCCTTAGAGCTTCCCCCTTATAGTCTGTCCTGAGTAAGCCGGTAATAGCCCGCCTTCTTCCTGTTCGCTGTTCTTCCAAAATCCTTGTTTCTTTCCCTTTTCTCTCCCCCGTTGCGCTCCAGTTCCCCCTTACTGGTATTTTTTGTTGTTTACCGGTTGCTTTCCCAGAACCCGGTGCGAGCTCTTGTTTTTTTTTTTTGGTTACGAGGTGTTTTGCGGCGCGCCCCCCCCTTTTTTGGGTTATGGGCAAAGGCAGGACTTTGGCTTGCGGGGGTCCCCCACCGCCGCCCAAGTCCCGAGGAAAACCATTTTTTTGGGTGCTTTTTCCCGAATGTGAAATGTGGTAACCCCCCTCCCTTCTTGTTTTCTCGACAGGTTCGGACCGTTTTGATTTAATGATCTTTCGTTCCGACCCCTGCAGTCTTCCCGGTCGGAAAGAAGCGGCGTCAATTCTTTGAGGAACGGCTCGGTTGTGGTCCCGTTCCCCCCTGAAACGTGTACCGAGGTCCCCCCTTTGTTTTTCCCTGGCGACCCCCCACAAGACACCAACAACCGATTTCTTGTTTTTTCACCCGGCGGTCGTCCGTACCGTCCATCTCTGTGCCGAAGTTGTTTGACGCTCCTGCTCCCTCCTCTTCGTCTTTTCCTCACTGGCAACGGTTATGGGTCCCGAGAGTTCGTCCTCTTTGTGGACCCCTGGTCATGAAATCCCTTTCGGAACGGAACGGGTAATCCTTGCCGTTCCCCGAGGGTGTCCTTCACAGACCCTGGAGTTCTTTCGACCGAGACTCTAATTTGGGTGCGACCCCTCTCGTTGCCCCCGGCCTTCGAGACCCGCGTTCGGTCTTTGGGACCGGAAACCCACGTCGTTGGCCTAGGTACCGGCTCCCGATTGGTCCTGGCATGCCATGTTGGACCCGGCCTTCCTCCCTACGCGAGTCGAAAGCCTTAGTTGAATTTTGGTGCCCTCCCAATAGACCTCACCCTCGTATTTTGGCCCCGCTAAGGTTTTCTGCGTCCCTTGTTGGACGAGGGGCCCGGCTCTTCCGATTTTCTTCCGAATCGACGTGATGTGCCACACTGTCTCAAAGGGCCTTTGCTTTTTCCCCCCCGTTTTTTTTCCCCAAACGTTGGTGCTTTTTTTACCTGTGACCGTCTGCCTGCTTTTCTGTGGTCCGCTCCTGGACGGATGGTTATGATTCTTAAGGCCAACAGTGGATACCGCCACGCGTCCCCCTTTTAAGCGGTTCCCCGAGCATCCTTCCCCGGTTAACGACCTCGACCCCCGTCAAACCGCGTTGCTCGTGTTCGTGCCCCTCACGTGTGGTTGGAGGTATGAGACCGTCACCTCTCCGTGTCACGGTGGTGGTCCCAAAAAGGCAAGCGTTGAGCTTCGCCGTCGTCGGTTTGGACTGTTGGCCCCCAGGTTTCCTCTGCCCCAGGTTCTTTCTGCCGCGCCGGGCCGTGATCGGTCGTTTGTTCTGATTGAACCAATACCTGATAAAGAGGCTTTTGCTTTCCTTAGAGCGCCCTTGCACCCCCAGTCGCTCGTGACTTGGGCTTTTGTGGTCCTTTGCTTCGGTGCCCTGCGTTCCCACGCCTTTTCCCGTTCGGATTCTGTCACGTCCTTCGACCCCCCTTGCTACTGATCAAAGGGCCGGGGCGTGCGAACACTTGCTGCTTCGACATCAGTGGTTCTGTTTTGTCAAACACGCGTTTCAAGTTTGCTCTTGCACTTCCTGACGTTTTCGTTGTTCTTTTATGCATTATAGGCTCCTTGCTTCCAAAAACTTTTTGGTCCAGGGTCCGAGCAACCTTTTCTTCCCTCTTTTTCCTTTTTTTTGGTGCGGGTCCCCGGGAACGCTCCCCGATCAGTCTCCTCCTTTTCTAGATTAGACGATTTGGTCCTTGTTCTTGCTTCGGGCCAAGTCCGCGTCGTCAGTCAGGTGTTTACTTTCCCCTGCGCTATTTTTAGCCCGGCTTGAGTTGTGCTCGACGGGTCCGATTCAAACCCCATCGCCCCCTCCCCCCCGTAGGATAGTTTACAGAGATGCAGTCAATTTAGATTCCGAATCTGTGAGACAGCCCCCTCGCTTTTCGGAGACCCGCGGGTCCTTTTCCAAATCGTTCTGTTTCGTTGACTAAGAACTTTTGACTTGTATTATTTGAGTGAAGAAATGTTGCCTTTTTCTGCCCCTCCTTTGTGAATTTTTTTAGTTGATTTTTTGATGCGGCGTTTTTGACAGACAACCTTTCTTTTGGTGTTCCTTCAGAGATAGTAACTGAAGGGTCGTGATCAGGTGTCTGCTGATAAAGGTATTTGGGAACCTTGATACCTCCCTCCCCCGTCAGCCCGTCCAAAACCCCGTCCCCCCCTTCCTCCCCTCAGGATCGAATTTTGCTCTGAAGCGGGTTTTTTTGTTGTTTACAATGAGTCTGCGGTTTTTTGATGACACGCTTGGTTTATTTTCTTCGCTGACCCCGCGCAGGTTTCCCGTGACCCCGATGCCTCCGACTTTGATCCCGGGGTCTGCGGCTCCCGTCGGCCCTCCGATGCTTTCTCGGGGAAGCTTGTTTTCCCGAACATTCCCGTTCACTGTTCCTTTTGGGTCCTGAACCACTTCCAGACTATTCAGATTAGTTCTTGACGCCTTGATTTGCGTGAGAATGGCTTTCGCCCCGAGAGGCCCCGAGTCTCTCCCCCTTTGAACTTGTTGTCCCCCCTCCCCCCCCAATCACACCTGTTCGGAAGTTTTTCGTCCCCGTCGTCTCCCTCTAAGAACCCCCGTTTCGTTGCCTGAAAAAAGCCTTGTCCCGGCCCCGCGTTCCTTGGGCTCACCTTTCCGACTCGCTGCGGTGTTTCTTTTTGCTTTAACCTTTGAAGATTTTTTTTTCACTCGAACTTTCCCACTGCAAAGCTTCCCTCCTGGACAACCCCTTCCCCCCCCCCCCTGGGGCCCGCTCGTACCCTGAGGACTCGCGTCAAAACTGGGGCGTCACGCAGCCTCCCGGGTGAGGTTTTCCAAGGGCAGTCGCCGACCTACCCGTTCCTCGTCCGCTTGCTTTTGCTGAGCTCGTTTTTTTTTTTTCCCGTTTCCTTTCCCAACCGGGTTTTTCTGGGAGATCCTCTTGCGCGCCCTTTTTTTCCCTTGCATTCTTTTCTAATGTTTTTCTCCCCCCCCAATGCCTGTTGCATTGGTTTGCACGTGTTGCGCTTTTCGCCCCGACTCGCCTTTCTGGTTTCGGTTTGACAAGGTGGAGCGGTTTACGTTTTGTGTGGGGGCGGACAAATTTTCGAGTCCACCCTTATGTACGGTACACGCGCCCTGTGGGACTGTTGTTGATGTTTGGCTATCGGTTTTTGCAAATGTTGACACGTTTGGTGTCCCCGGTCTCGACCCACCGGCCGTAGAGCTTTTTTTTTTTTTTTCGTTGGAACCACCCTCCTTTCCCACTATCAGATAGATGTATTAAAATTGTTTTTCCCGCTCAATTCGGTCTTTTTCGTGTCAGTTCACGTCCTTAGCGATGAGTCCTTTCTTTTCCTTTTGTACTCATTCCGACTTTGTTTTCCTGCGGTTGGATGCTCATACATGTCGTCCCCCCCTTCCCGTTTCGGCGCCTCCGCCTCTACGCACCTTTCATGCTTTCCCCCCGCGTCTTTTGGTGCGGCCAGTCCCCCCCCACGAATAAATGTTGACCAGCTAATAATAACCCCTTACATTGTTTCTTTCCCTTTGTCGCCCTGACACGTTCCGCGATTGCACTGCCCGACGACGACAATTCGTTTTCACTGTCTTGTTTTTCAAAACTTGTTAAACGAACATAAGGGTTTCTCCCAACGAGAAAAAGAGAGTCTCCCGAGAACGAACATCAGCTTGAATCCCAGGTCCCTGTAAGACATGCGCCACGTAACCC
>Ga0179593_1383080_pt1 | contig 10568 bp, 11 predicted proteins | sample CZODoug2_1_08_16_FD_185931 | JGI IMG/M metagenome (GOLD analysis project Ga0179593, IMG submission 185931) | Vadose zone soil fungal communities from Angelo Coast Range Reserve, California, USA - CZODoug2_1_08_16fungal (PacBio error correction) | ecosystem: Environmental > Terrestrial > Soil >... | reverse complement strand
TTGCGACGTCCCTTTTTTCTCTTTGCGGCCGAGTGAAGCGAGGGCGGATTCATCAGGGACTTCACTTGGAGTACGTCCATCTCCTCCCCCTTGTTAGGATTCTCCTGGCTTTGATGCCTTTCGCCAAAGACGTGTTTCCCCCCCCTCCAATTAACCTTTACTCGACTAAGTGCTTTTTTTTTTCTGGATTCTCTTGTGCTGACTCTGCTGATGGTTTCCCGCGCGTTCGCGAGTTCGTGCGTATCTTTTCGAGCTGAGCTCTCCCTTCATAATGGACTTTTGTCCTCGGTTTGTCACGGTTTCTTTTTTCTCTAGAAGTTCCCTCTTATCTTTATGTTTCCCTGTACATCGGAGGATAGTTTTTCGCTGTTTCCGGTTTTTATGCTTTCCGTATTTTTCTTTTCCCAATAATTCCTTTTCTTTCCCTTTTTTTGTCACCCGAGATCCCTTTTTTTCCACTTGGGATTTTCTTTTTCCTTCTTCTTTTTTTCAGCCAGTTTTTTGGCTGAAATTCTCGGAAGCGGCGTCATACTGCCCTCTTCCCCTTCCCCATCCCGCCTTGTCTTTTCTTTTTTCTATACCAAACATGACGTCTGAATTCCGGACGTCTTGCCCGGCCCCGCGCAGTGGGAAACGTTCCTCCTTTTTCGTTTTCCATTTTATCTTTCTCCTCTTTTTGTTAGCCGTCGGTGAAAGTCCTACGTTTCTTTTCATCCGCGAGGTCTTCCCCCTTCTCATTTTACGCAGTACAACCATCTCTTTCGTCAGAATGGGAGACTTCTGCCCCCCAGCCTCTTTATCCTCGGAACTCCTAGAACGATAGCCCCATGGCAGCATTTACATTGGACGGCCAGTCTGCCTCTGCCGTTGTCCTGCTTTAAAAGGTCCGGCCTCTCCCACTTTTCCGCGATCGATGACCACAATGAGTCCACGCCGGGATCTTTTTCTTTATATCAACCTCCTTTTCTCCGTTTGCAAGATAGCCATGCTTTTTCCTCTCTTTCGCATTCCGTGACGAGCTCTGGATGCTCGAAGGCCCTTGCCGACGTTCCCCTTGTCGCCTCCCCGTGAAAATAGCGCGGTACTGCGACAAGGATTTCATCCTTTAGCACTCTTCTTAGCCTCGAATTATGCGATTTCCGCAGCGCGGTCGTCGTTCAAAACTACTGCTGCTGTCCTGTTCTTTTAACAGTTTTTTTCCTCTTTTGTTGGGGTTGGGGTCGGGGGGGGGTTGGGGGGTGGTGGGGGGGCGGGGGTGGTGGGCGGTCCGGGGCGTGGGCCGGGGGTGCGGGGGGGGCTGGGCTTGCGCAGGCAAAAAAAACCCCACCACCGAAAAAACCACCTCAAACCAAACCACAACTACCTTCCTCCCCTTATTCAAAACAACCAAAAAACTTCACAAATAAAAAACACCAATATAAACCAATAAAGACCCCCAACAAACCCCCCGGGTGGTGTGGGGGGGGGGGGGCTTCGGTGGGGGGGACCGGGAACCCCCCAACAAAAAACTAACAAACACCAACAATCCCCTAAACCCCTCCAAAAAACCCCCCAAAAATACCTTCCCCAAGACAAACCAAAATCGCGAATAACACCCAAACAACCTCATCAAACCCAACCCTAAATCAAGACATATAAATCTAACGCTAACAAGGAAACCACAAAAAACAATACACACCCACTAAATTACCCAAAAAACTACCTCACACCCCCACTAAACTCCAAAAACCTAAACAAACTAATAAAAAACAACAAAAAACAATAAACCACAAAAAACAAACCAAAACAAACCCAACATAAAAATCAACAACACCAATAAAAAAACAAACAAAACCCTCAACAACCACAACTAACAACAAAAACAAACAAAAAAAACACAAAACAAAACCTTTTCTTTTTTTGTTTTCCTTTTTGGGCTTTGGCACGGTTGTTGGGGTTTTTGGTGGTTGGGTGTTTTTTTTTTTTTTTTTTGTTGGGGGGGGGGGGGGTCTGTTGTTTGGTTTTTGGGGGGGGGTCTTTTTGGGTGTGGGGGGGGGGGTCGCGGGGGGGGGCGGGGGGGTGGGGGGGTGTTTTTGGTGTTGTTTATTTTCTTTACCCACAAAAAAAAAACACAAAAAAGAAAAACACAAAACCCACAACAAACAAAACCAAAACAACCAACACCAAAAGGGTGTGCGGGGGGTTGTGGTGGGGGGGTTTTGTGAGGTGGGGTGGGAGGGGTTGGGTGCGGGCGGGGGGGGTGGTTTGGGGAGGTGGGGTTGGTTTTTTGGGGGGGGGGAGGGGGTTGTTGGGGGGGGGGGGGGCGCGGGGGGTGGTTGGTTTTTTGGGGGGGGTGGGGGTGGGGGCGGGGGGGGCACGGGGGTTTGGTGGTTTATGGGTGTGGGGGGGGTGGGCGGGGGGGGTGGGGGGGGGGGGGCAGGGGGCGGTGTGGCGGTGTGGGTGGGTGGTGGGGTGGGTTTTGTTTGGGGCTGAGGGGCGGGGGGGGGGGGTTGTGTGTGGGGTGGGGGTGTTTGGGTGGGGGGGGGGGGGGGGGGGGGGGTTTGGGGGGGGTTTTTTTGTTTTTGTGTTTTTGGGGTGGGGGGGGGGGGGGGGGGCGGGGGCGGCGGGTGGTGGCTGAACACACAAAAAAAAAACAAACAAACAAAAACACAAAAAACACCACAAAAAAATGGGGGGGGTGGGGGGGGTGGTTTTGGGCGTGGGGGGGGTTGGGGGGGGGGGGGGGGGGGGGGTGGGTGGGGGGGTGGGTGGGGGGGTGGGGGGGGGGGGGGGGTTGGTGGCAGGGGGAGGGGGTTTGGTTTGGGTTCGGGGGGGTGGGGGTGGTGGGGGTTGGGGTTTTGTGGTTGGTGTGGGGGGGTGTGGAGGGGGGGGGGGGGGGGGGGGTTGGCTGGGGGTTGGGGGGGTGGGTGGGTGGGTTGTTTGGGGGGCGGCGGTGTGGGGGGTGGGGGGGGGGTTTGTTGTGGGTTGGTGCCACAAAAAAACACCAACCAACACAAAAACCCCAAACACAAAACAAACTAAAAATCCAAACATAAAACCAACACACAAACAAACAAAAAAACAAAAAAACCCCCCTTCCAAAAACCCAACCCCCCCAAAACAATTTTTTTTTTTTTTACGGTCGGTTTTTTCATCCCCTTCCTTGAACACGTATACGGGATTCCCTTTATTGTCTTGTCCTCCCCCCGTAGCACCGTTTTTTGTTCCGGCCGTCTAGGCCCTGAGACGAGACCTTCCCTTGCCCTCTTCTTTTACTCTAGCTCCCGAGATGTTGGCCATGGTTCGCTTCGGCGACGCTGACGAGAATTTCTAGCTCGTTTTTATAGCGATTGAGGCGAGGAGGCCTAGGTGCCGAGGCGGTTTGTCCCCTGCTTCTCCTACTCTATGCGTCTCAGGTCTTGTTTTTCTTGGCCCAATAGACCTTCTAGCCGGAAAAGGATGCGCCCGGCGGAGTTCAGATCTGCTATCCATTTTTCTTCTGCGCGATGGCAGGAGCTTTTCGCGGGTGTCCTCTTTTTTCTCCGTTCCCTTGAAGTATTCTTCTCTGTAGGTACAGAGTCTTCTTTAAGAGATTCGGTCCTTTGGGCGGCTATTCGGAGGACGATGTCTCTCATTCTTCTGCCATATGACTCTTTATTTTCATCTTACTTTGTTTTTGGAGAGATTCTTTCCCTTCCCAGTTCTCGGAATCGGACGCTTCCATTTCTTTCTCCCTCCTCTTCGTCCTTCTGATTTCGACGAGGAACAAGACTGCGTCTTCTCCTTCCACTCAAAAGAGAAAAAAATCGCGTCCTTTTGACTTGTTTTTCTCGATCGCTCCCTCCGCCGTGCGAGCATTTCTCGTTCTTCCTTTTTTTCTTTCCCTCCTTCGACTGACTCTGCTTCTCGAGTAGCGCCTGAACACCGACCCCTACCTAGAACTAAAGATCCTAATCGACGCTCCCTTTTCCCGTTTCAGCTGTCACATTCGCTCCGTAGCTTCCCTCCGCCTCTCCTTTGTCCCATTTGCTCGTTGGATCTTCTGGCTTGTCCCTTCTGTAGGTTTTCTTTTTCTCCAAACTTTTGATTGCGCCCGGACTTCCACCCCTTTCTCCCTGTGGCTTTCCTCCGCAGAGTGATCGTTCAGTTTCCATAAAGAGAGTGAATTACCCACCCACCGCAGTAACCCGTCGCGTAAAATTTGCCACCTTTCCAGCCCTGTGAAACCACTTCCGCCCTTTCACGTACCACCTGGCTTTTTAGTTTCTCTGCCCTCGTGCTGTTCCCGGATCCCCTTTGCTAAGAGAGGCGCTTGATTAGATAGTTCGAGCTTTCAGGATATTGGGACAATATTCTCCACTTGGCATGCCCTGGAATTTTACTCCTAGCTCCTTTTAGATTAGTCTTCGCGCTGCGTTTCCCCACTCTTTCCCTTTATCTGGCCACTTTTATACAATGTGGAGAGTTTTCTCTTGTTAAGAGCCCCCCCCCCCAGATGTCCGGGGGTGATAATTTCGTTTTTTTTTTTTCTCGCTCTCAGGCGTGTTTGTGCCCCGGTTGGGTCTTCGCCTTTCCTCAGGTGGCCCCCCTTCTCAGGGTACAACTGGCCCTGCCCCCCTTCCCCTTCCCCGTCTTTCTGCCTTCCTTTTCGTCTCTTTTATTCCTTAGGATCAGCATTTTTTTCTCTTTCCCCCAAGTCTTCTTCCCTGAAATTTTTTTTTTGCTGCTGGTGTGATCCCTGATCCCATGATGATTCGCCAGTCCTGTATTCCCTGCCCCCTCCCCTCTTTCACCCGCCCTTCCCCAAGCCGTCTTTTCCATTTCCCCCAGAAAAAGATTTGGTCCCGCTTTTCCCACGCGGTCCGGCAAAGCCTGCCTTCCTCTAGTCCCCCCATTTTCCCTGATATCAAGTTCTCCCTGGCTTGATGGTTGTGGCGCGTTCAGATGACTTCGTCCCGATAGTTCCCGACTACCCCCCCCTGGTTCCCCATTCGCGCGGCACAACACGACTCACAAGTGCGTTACTTTGCGTGAACGATCTTTTTTCCAGAAATCGATTCGTTTTCACGTTGACTACCTGTACTCGTCAACTTCCCCCTCGAACCACTCTCATCCTATCATTGCAATTTCCCGATATCGGCCTTTAGCTTTCTGCTCCCATGACCCCAATCCTTTCTCTGATCCCCTTCTTGGGCATCCGGCGCTCATCTCGAACACCAGCCTCGCAACCGGCTTATTTTTGCGCGGGTCACATTTTCGAATCGATCCGTTTTCCTCTTAAGCGCCCCCCCTTCCTTCGTCGAGCGTGAATTCTGATGGGAACGCGATTTTTTAGAAAGACTTGAATATTCCTGCACCTGCTGAATTTTCCACGATGTCTTTTTTACTTTTTAACTTCTCCAGGGACGCGTCCTGTAATTCTCCTCCACGTAAAGTCTCCCCACGTCAATAGAAAAAACAGCTACGAATCTTCTCTTTAACCTATACGTGGTTTTTTTTTGTTGATCTCTTCCTCCCCTGCGTGGCTTCCGTTCTGTCGTTTTGAAGAGACGTGTCCGTTCTCTTGTCCTCTCCTCGAAGGTAAGTTAAAGCTGTTAGGACGGTTCCTTTTCAAGTATTTTCGACCAAATCGTAGTTCCCCTCACTTCCACCTTCCTCGATTCATTTTCTCTTCCTTGATGAGCTTGCGCATATAGATTTTACCCGACGACTTCTAGTATTTAGCGTTTGAGCACGATGCTTTTTTTATTGGTCTCCTCCGGCTTTGTCATTTATCTATAGGAAGTTCCCGCTATTCTTTCCTTTTCCAAGACATCTTTTTTCTTCGTTTTTCGTTGTTTGTTCCAGTTCACCTTTACGGGCCCCGTCCCTGAGTGTCTTCTCTGTGGTGCCTCGATCCCTCCTTTGGGGTCTTTTTCCCTGAGTGCTTCTGGTCAGCCATGGTTTATTTTTCAAGATGCGTCATACGAACGCGCATCCCCCCCCCTCAGCCGCGGTCGGCACCTTCTTCTGCCTCCTCCTACTTCTCTCAGGCTTCCGGTCTTTTTAACGTTTCCCCTTTTTTTCCTGGTTCGTGTTTCGGTCAGAGTAGAACATTAGCCGTTTTTTCTGGACGGCTGCCTTTTGCTGCCTGCCGGAATGTTATGCCCCCCCTTTTCTCATAATGTTTCCGGCTTTTTTCACACATTCATCTTTTCGCTCCGTGATTAGAAGGTCGCCTTCTCGTACATCGGAACTCAGAGTTCAGCTTGCACGCTCACTTTTCACTTCCTGTCCCCTTTTCATGCTCTTCTTTCCCTGATTGCAGGTCTGCGATCTTCGCTTTTTTTTTTTTTCGTACTGATATTAACCCGCGGATCTTTGCTCTTACCTTCCTTTCTCCTTTTCCACCAGTTTCCCGCTCTCCCCTTCTTTGAACGTTTTTTTTTTTTCCCTGCGAAGAGCTCGGGTGCTCGCGGACGCCTCTTGAAACATGTCCCCGTGGAAATTTTTAGTTCTCTTACTCGCGACTTCTCCTACGTCCCCCTCTCCGATTCGACCTTTTTCGGCGGTCGAGAAAACGCCTTGTTTTATGGTCGTTCGTTCTGGAGTTGTGGCACTCAGGGTTTGGAACCATGTACCGTAGACTTTCCTTTCTTGGTTTTTATTTTCCCTCCCTACTTGTTTCTAAACTATCTTTTTTGATGCCCCTTTTTTGCTTGGCTCACGCCAAAGAGGCTTCCCTTATGATAGAGCACCTTACGAGAATAAAGTCCGGGACTTGACCATCTCAGACCCGAGCTTTCCCCCTGACGTCTCTTTGGGGTGTTTGGTTTTTTGTCGGTCTCCTCTATGAGTTTTTTTTCCCACCCCCAAGCTCGCTGGCGAAGATCGTAGTTGGCTTGGTTGTCCTTTTTTTTTTCGCCCTTTCCTTTGGCCTTCCTCGGAGAGTCTTCTCCTGCGCCTGGCGGGTCCAATCTCACACGGATTTTCCCGGAGAAATTTCTGCCCGCGGATTTCGCGTCGAAATTAGCTCCGTAGCCGATTACTGATTCTGTTCTCGGGAGTTTTCTATAGAGGCTGCACTTTGTCCCTTCAGCATACTCTTCTCGCTGAGTTGCGTCCTCCGGATCTCCTGTTGAATAGGCACCTGCGACCTCCTCCCCTAGCTTTCTCCTCCTTTTGTTTGAGAGAGATTCTCTCCGTCGCTGCAATCGTGGATCTTTCGTAACGAGAGAGTCGAGTGACACTATGATACCACTGCAGGGGGGGGAAGACGGACTCCTCTCTCCCGCGCCCCATCTATGTTCTTTCGCGAATTTTTTTTCGATCGCTCCCCTCGGCTCTCCGGTTCATGGCCCTCTGATTTTGTAACCCCGGGAGGATCTCGCTCTCGACTTTCCCCCTCATATGACAGCCCCCTCCCCTATCACCGACGATCTTCCGTTCCCTCCTAGCCCCCCCCCTCTTCCCGCGCGTCTCTTCGCTCCTGATGGAGTTTTCTTCTGGTTGTACCCCCAGTGGTTGGGGGGGATGTCTCTTTTCGTATACAAGGGTTCCTTTTTTCCTTTCCGCACGGCGATTTTTTATGCCAAGCACGATTCTCTCGTTTTCCCCGCCAGTCTAGCCTTCAACCCGTATCTCCCATTTGAACGTGACAGCCATGTGTGACTGCGCCTTTATTAAAAATTTCCTTCTTTTTCTTCTAACTTTTCTGTTTCGTACTCGGATCTATAGCCGTGCTCGTTTTATCTGACTCTCCCCCCCCGAGGTGTTTTTGCGGACTGTCTCCTCGAGATTACTTTGATCTTCTTTCGCCTCTTTCGTTCCCCTTCCTTCGGTATTCATAGACCCCCATTCTAGTTGATGAAGAGACTATGGTTTTTTATGTTGTTTCGATCTGTTCTCAGTGGACCGTGTCTCCCCGGGCCCCGATCACTTTTGACCATTGCAGTTTTCCCCTGAGCGTGACTTATTGTTGAGTGTGTTATGAGTCGTTTCCTTCTCGCTTTAGCCTACACTTCGTTTCCGCGAACCTTTGATGTTGCTTCTCGCGTCAAATGATTGGAATACCAGACTTTTTTCCTGGCATTTTACGGATAAAAGATTTCCCCCCTCTCTCCCTTTCCGAACCCCCTTTCCCCTTTCATCTACTCAACGACTCCTTCTGATTCCTTTTGCTCTCAACAGAGTTTTCGCGGAACGCCGGATTCGCGTTCGCTGCCAAGTTCCTTCCCGATACTTCCCTCCTCCACGCTGACATCCTCCGTGAAGTGCGGGTTCTCCCCCGCCATCCCCCTTTTCTTCACATTTGAGATTTTCGTTTTCACGGCAATACGGATCTTCGACTTATCCCCTTTTTGTAGTGTCCCTCCGAAAACCTTTCGCCGTCCTTGTCCACACACTCCCCCATCCTTTTTTGCTATATTTTTAGGTTCGTCACTACAAAGATCTAGACACATTGATCGTTGTTGAGCAGTATCTCAACGCAGCCCTTCCAGACCCTTCGTCTGAGCGGGGTGCCCCTCCATGTTTCCTGGGGGGGACCCAAACCTCTCCTTTCATAAAAGCTAATCGTATTTGAGTTCCTTTCTGGGCAATCTTTTTTCTCCGCAGGCATCATCTGCCCTTCTCATCCTCCAGGTGACTTTCCTTCTCAGGTTGGGCCATGTTTCCTGGGCCGTCTCTTCAACTGAGCAGTAATTTCGATGCTCCTTCTTTCCTCCTTTGTTTTCTTATCTTCCCTTTGCCTGTTTCGTTCGTTCCCGAGGCTCGAGTTGCATGAAGCCTTCCCTTCATTTAGGCCTAGTTGTCCTCCTTCTGGGATTTTAGCTTTGGTCGTGACCCCCCTCAGGCGTAGCCCCCTTCCCCTCCTCGCAGGTGTTCTTCTGGTGCTCTTCTCTTTCTGGTCCCGCTGTCTCCGAGTTCTTCCCCTTTCGAGATGAGATCGATTTCAGTCTGCCTGGCTCGGGGCGGCGTCCATTTTTTCTCTAGAAGTGCAGTATATTCTTTTTCCCTCTTGAGTTGCTTGTTGTATTCCCAGGTTTTTGACCCCCAAGGATTTCTTCCCCCTCAAGGCGTTGGCGAGAATCCAAGAACTTGGCTGTCTTTTTTCATGAGAGTTGCTTTTCCTTCCCGTTTTTTTTTTGCTTTTAACGTCTCGGCCCCTCCGGTATTTCCCATCCCTTCGGTCCGAGCCCCCCTTTTCCCTTAACTGCTCCTTGTTCTTGCCTTTTCCCGTAGGGCCCTTTTTCCCCCTCTTTCGTGGTTCCATGTCTCTCCGCCATCTTGCTTGGAGGTGCGTTGCCGGGCATGCCGGATTTTAGGCCCCTGGGGATTATCATTTTTCGCTTACTGATGGAGCGTTGCGTCGTCATTCAGGTACAATCAGGATTCTCGACCGCGCCCTGGCACTGGTGTGCCGTGGCCTGGCTTTTGCGGTAAGTGCCCTCCTCCGGGAGATCTTTTTCTGCAACCTCCCCACAACCCAGTTTTTTCTCTTCTTCGTTCCACTCTCTCTTGTTTCCTTTGCGTCCCCCTACCGCTTTGAACGCGCGCGCATATGTGACGAGCTCTTTGGGCTGCTCGCCTTCTTGCAGCTTCCCCCTTAATAGCTGCCAATCCTACAGTTAGTAAAATAGGCAAGTGAGCTGCTCGCCACTTTATTTGAGGGCCCGTTTTTTTTCCCTTTTCCGGTAGACCTTCCCTTTTCTTTTCGCTTTTGTCCCTTTCAATGTTACGAGACTATGGTAGTTTTTTTCCTATTGTCTTTTTTTTCCAAACGCGAGGGATTTTTGTGGTTTTTCCATCAAGGATTGGTCTCCCGGCTTTATGCATTTTTCTCTCAACTCCTGGGTGAGCCGCTCAAACGCTTTGCTTTTTAAAATTTTTTGTTCTCACGATTCCTCCTTCCGGTCCGAGTTTTCTCCGACTCCCCCCCGGCCCAGTTGGATTCTTTCTTTTTTTCTGTGGCTTGATGGCCGAGGTCCGCTTCGGTTGGCCGCTCAGAGAGAGCGCTCAATTGGGGTTTTTTTCCCCCTTCTCCCGGATAACGAGGAACTTTGCTCCTTTTGGGTGGCGCGCAACCCGACCCCCCTCCTTTTTCCTCGATTGCTCTTTGCGCGGTGGAGCGTTACTTTTGACGCTGTATTTTGCCGTAGCGTCCTCCCTTTTTGACGAGCTCGGTGCGGTGTATGCGGAGGACGTGTCGTTCTTTACCCCTTTCTCTTTCCTCGTGTTGTGTTTTCTCTCTCAGGGCGAGCATTTGTTTTCTGAAAAGTGTTTTTTTTCCATCTCTTTATTCCGCTTTTTTCGATTTTTTTCACTCCGCGCTTCGCTACTTTCCCAAGACATTAATTCTCCCACTGCCCACGAGCACAATAGCTGTCTTAATTTTTTGGGATTCTCGCTCGCGCATTTTTGTTTCCTTTTGTTCCGTAACTTGTTTTTCCCTCTTTTCGCAAACGGCGCCGCATTGTAGCTCCTCTGCCCCTAATTTTTCCTCCTCGGCCGACCAGGCCCTTTTGCCGGACCAGATCTTTGATCGCGCGACCCCCTGCCGCTTTTTAATCTGTTGAGCTTCGGTTTTTCCCTCCCGAGGCCTCGTCCTT
>Ga0179593_1367256_pt1 | contig 10568 bp, 15 predicted proteins | sample CZODoug2_1_08_16_FD_185931 | JGI IMG/M metagenome (GOLD analysis project Ga0179593, IMG submission 185931) | Vadose zone soil fungal communities from Angelo Coast Range Reserve, California, USA - CZODoug2_1_08_16fungal (PacBio error correction) | ecosystem: Environmental > Terrestrial > Soil >... | reverse complement strand
CAGCTTCTGACTTCCCCAAGGCGCTTAAAGACCCCCCTTACTCGCTAGGGGCTGGTCCCACTTAAGTAGGGGAACCAGTAGGTTGGCTATTCCAACGGCCCCATTCGGTGTTTATCTCTATCTCGGAGTCCTGCGTCCCATGGCTGTCAATCCCTCGTGCCCATGACAACGACTTCGATAGTAAACTGATGCCCTAGAATGCCCAAGCACAAACACCCATGGTGCCAAGATCACACCCCCCGAGGGAATCTAAACCCGTCTTGTATTGCTCACTCTTTCCGCGGTTTTCTAGACCCTTAAGCTCACCTAAGTCACACACCCGTGTAAGCCCTGCACTACCAGGCGGGGTACCCTCCCGTTGGACACTAACTACGCGTAGTGAAGCGCTAAGGGCTGATGTGTCGGCAGCCCGGCACAAATGGTAGGTCTTTTGACCCAGGGTTCCTCTGTGGGAACAGACAGTAAGCCCCCTCGATTTGGTGCGTACATCCGCCAGCGCATCCGGACAGTTGGAGTCCGACCACAAGTCCGTAGGACGAATGACCCCTACGCCCCTAGATTGAATGCATGTGAAGCTTTTTCTCCCTTTTCGCAATTGCCCTTTCCAGTACCCCTCCCACTTAAGAGAGCCTTGGGGGTTTCTTTTCTTGGAGAGTCGGCCCCCCCCAGCCTCCCCTACAACACCCAGAGAGCCCGTGCGGACTTTTCTCCTTCCCTAACATGATTTTGGCTGATTGGTCCGTTGTGTGGTTGTTCGGCGTCATTCTTCCCCTGCTTTTTACGCCACAGATGTTTTCTCCCAACGTCGCTTGGTCGATGCCCCCCTTCTCCTTTGAGAACCCCGAGGAAGGCCCCGGGCTGCGATTCCCCTTGTATCGGTTCCGAACGGTGAGCGGCTTTCCTCAAATCTTTAGTCGGCGATTGCCTCCCCATTTCGATTGTCTCCCCCCCCCCAAATTCCATAAGTCCCTGAGACACCCCCTGGAATTAGTTCCTTGTTTGTATCCCCCCCTTCTTAGTTTTCTCGTTTAACAAGCTTAACTGGGAAGCCTCTGTGCTTTGAACGGGCTCTTCTCGGACTTTTTCCCCCCTTCCTTATGTTTTCTTGGGTCTATCTGGCGTCAACCCGTTGAGCCAACCTTTCCCCCCCCCCTACGCCCCCCGTCTACCAGTACCCGGTTTCAGCACTCACCAACCTACTGTCTAAGTCCCCCCCAAAATGATGGCTTTACCTTTTTTCTGTCCACGACTGTTTGCCTTTTTTCGAGCAAGAGAGGCCTTCTCTCAGCGAAAAAAAAGACTCGTTACGCGGAAGCTTCCCCCCATAGTCCAGCCACAACCCGGGACCCTTTTTTGAGTTACCTTAAAGAGAGGAATTTTGCCCCCGGTTTCTTGCCCTCAATCGGCCTTCAATTTCTGCGTGGCCTCCCCATCAAGTACGCTCATTTGTGGCGCCTGAGGTGGTTTCCTCCTTGCAACCCGAGGGAGACTTTTTGCTGACTACCCCCCACATTCCCCCTCCTCCCCCCCCCCCCCTCCCTGAACCATGATGCGCCCCTACACTTTTTCCCAGTCCCTCTTACCAGATCCCAGGATCTTTCTTCCCTTGAGATGACCCATTTTATCTCAGAACAGAGGCTTTTCAATACCCCCCCCCCCTTTATATGGGACAAACGCCCCCTCAGTCTACCTCCTTCTCCCCCCCTTGGTGTAATTTCCCCTTCCCTAAGTTCTCGTTCCTTTCCCGCGACCCATGCGGATACAGAATATCACCATTCCCTGCGGCCTCACCTTCCGTTCTTCCTCCACCTTTGTTTTTTCAGTTATTTTCTGTCTTCTTTTAATCGATCATTCTCTCTTCCCAACCAATTTAGTCCCCCCCCCTTTCCCCCCTTCCTTCCCAGGAAACTACCGTCTCTTTTCTTTTTAGGCTTCCCGACCCCTTGCAGTTACTGTTCCCCTTTCAATTCTGATGCCACCAGGTTCACCTTTAACCCCGTAGTTTCCTCCCAAAAGGATTTTGACCCCTCCCCGTACTCTCCATACCGCACCGCAGATCTTAATGTTTCCTCCTTTCAATCCCCTCAAATTTTCTGATCCATCTCCCCCAAGTTTTTTGCAAAGAAACCGACTCCGCCCCGAGCTCCTCATTCGGAAAGACTACTATCTCTCCCCCCCCCCCCCCGCAGCTCCCTCCCTTGGAGCGGGCCCTCGGTCCCCCCCTTTGCCTATTGGGTTTTTCGTCCTCTGTTAAATCCATAACTCACTTTCTCTCCCTCCTCCTTCCCTTTCCCTCTCTCTAAACGGTATTCGCTCATTATCGCACCACCCTTCCGTGAGGAAACCCCTTTTTTTTCCCCCCCTTCCCCAGGCCGTGCAATCCCCTTCTCTTCTTTATTACCCTCCATTCTTACCTGCGAAATGGGAAGCAGCTAAGCTGGTACTACTCCCGTTTTCTGACGCCGCCTAAAGTCAGTTCTTCTTTCTGAAACCCCCCCCCTTTTCGAGTTCGACCTTACCGTCTTCCTCTTCCATTTGCCAATTGATTCCTTGAAAGTTCCCTTTAAACCTGGGAATTTCCCTCTGGTGTCTTTTCCCCTTCCAATTGGAGGCCATCGGCGCTTTCCCCCCCCCCTTAAGAGCACTCCCTTTTCTCACTCTGCGACGAAGTTTTCCCAGCTGGTGGCCCTCCCCTCCTCCACGAGTTCTTCCTCCCTTAGCCACAATTTTTCATTACTCCGTTGTTTTTTTCGTTGAGAGCTGCTTGCACCTTCGATTTATCACCTTTCCGGCAGTTCCCTTTTTTTTTTTTTTCACCAGCTTTTCCCCTTCTTCTGCACGAGTGAGTCCCCTTGATTTCTTTCTCTTTAGTTTCTTTTTCGCCCCCTTCCGAGCCTCCCCATCAGTTTCGGTTCCCTTTCCAAACGATTTCCCCCCCCCCTTCCCCCCGTTAATTCTGCACTGAAACATGGAGCTTCCTGCGTTAGGGCTTTCATTCGCCCCAGGTACCCTTTTCCCCCTTACGATCACAGGATGGAGTAGCTTCCCCTCAAAGTCTTCTCTGCACGAGGACGCAGGGCAGCATTGAGGCACGATCTTTATGAAGGACGCGTCCAACCCCCCCCCCATTTCTGACCCCCCCCCCTTTCTTTTTCTTCTTTCCTCATCCCTCAGACCCTCTTTTGCTCGAGAGAGTTCGTTCTTCTTCTTTTTTGGCGGTATGATCCCAGGATCTCCCCCCCCCCATATACCCCTTTCCAGGAGGTGCAGTGACTACTTTGACTTTCTGGGGTTTTTGCTCGCTCGGTGACCTGGTTCAGGAGATGGACTTCTTCTTCGGCCACTCTTGTCGTTAGCGCATCAGAGCTCGGTCGAGTGCTCCTCCCCTTTATCTCTCTTGCGTAGGGCTGCTTATTGAACTTCTTTTTTCCCCCAACAATCCTGACCGGCGGACTTCGCTGGGCCTCCCTTCTTGACTAAGTACATGTTTCACTTTTTCTGTCCCTACTGCCCCCCAAGCGACAGTATTCTTTTTTCCCCCTTCCTGCCCTTCAGGCCTGCGAGAGCAATGGTTTTCCCTTTATAGTATTCTCTTTATTTCTCCGCCCACCAATATTTCCCTTTTCTCCTCTCCCCCCAAGGGGTGAAATCCGAAGATTTCAGTGTTTTTTTAGGCAGTCTTTCCGGCTTTATTTTTGGTAGGGGAAATGTCCCCCCCCCCCTCTTCTCAGTTTGCCCCATAAAACATCCAAGTGCATAACCGGCTTATCGCTAGCCGATCTTTATCCCTTCCTAGTGATATCTTGGTCTGAAGTCTCTTACGAATTCGCGACTGGCCTAATATGTTTTCCCGTATTTTCCTCCCCTTGTCTTCGACGATTTTGGGCGGACTCCCCCTTTTATTCGTAGGGGATGACTAATTCCCCCTAGATGGCTCCGTCCAGTTCATAGTTGTAAAGGACCCCCCCAGGGTCCTCTTAGCACCCAGGGACCTCTCTTGTCTTCTGTTCCCCCGGATTCAATCCTCTAGTTCGCCCCCCCCCCCCCATCCCCTCCCATCCTATTTATTCCCAGCGGAAAGAGGGAGTTTCCGTAAGTCGGAGTCGCGCGATTCGGCTTTGTCCCTCCTTCCTTCCCTTTTTTTTTTTTCCCCCCCAAGTCGTGTTCAATCCCTTTGTACCCTCCTTTTTTTTGTGAATAGGAATTGGTTTTCTCTAACGTGCTTAGAGGAGACTGCCTTTCCACTTTTTGATATGTTGACTAAGGTAGTTTACCAAATCACCTTCCAAGATAAGGGCCACCTCCTTCTTCATATCAATCTTCCCAGATAATGCCTTAATTTCCTATTTTGTTTAGAACTCCACTTTCCTTGACCCGAAGAGCGTGTGCGGTTTCAACCCCTAGGTCTTCTTGTGTCGCAGTGCCTTCCTGTCCCCCGAAAGGTGGTTCAGATTCCAGCTCTTTTGGCGTCATTTGTGCATCAAGTGCGTAGCGTAAACGGGAAGCTGTCCCCCTCGTATGAAAAGCATTTGACCATGGACTTCCTTCACGCTTTTCGCCCTTCACTATTACCAGAGAACCCTATCATCAGTCTCCGTTGGTGAGCCTTTTTTTCCCTTCATGTTTAATACGAACAACCAAACACCAAGCCGGAGAAGTTAGGAATGAGAGTCCAGCACACCCCCAAACCAAATGGAGGACCAGCCCTTCTCTATTCTCCGCGTTGGTGGCCCGTTCTTTGTGTCAGACGCTAGAAAAAACGACGACCCCCTCAAACCTCGATAATAGGTTAGTTTCCCCTTTTCTTCGCGACCACCCCTAGCATGACTGTCCAAAGTCTCCCGCGTTTGGCAGCGCTATAATGACCCTTCGTATCTTTCCGTACGGATTGCCGGGTTCCGCCACTTCGCCGCGCGTTGCCACCCCACAAAAAAAAACAACGGGGACAAGAATCATGAAGCTGCGAAAACCCAGCTAGACGACTTTGACAGAACCTCGCTTGCAGGGACCTTTTTCGTTGCAACACAGTCCTTTCTCTTTTTACCAGCAGGATATGCAGTGTCTGACGACAGGAGTGGAACCAGGTATTTTTTTCAATGGATTAATGGCCGCGAGAACTCTGGGTTTAATTTACTAGCCGCGTCCCCCTGCCAAGGGGGTCTCCCCTCTCCCCCCCAACGACCCCCAGCTTTATGAGTGACGGGAGATGACACCTTTGCCGCGTTACCCAAACCCGCCCGCGCTTCGCGCTCGGGACCCACACCTTCCTTTCAACACCATCCCCCGCTGGATGGACTCTTCTGTTCACATCTTAGTTACAGTAGGACCGCTGTTCGTGAAGGCACCTTTTCCAGCTTTTTCGCCAAGAGATATGACACGGCGTCGCATCTTGTGTTTCCGTTCCACGAGGGATTGCCTGTCACTTCTTCTAAAGGTTCACTTCCCTCGAACCAACAATGCGGCTGACCAATACTCTTCATTTCTGAAGGAACAGTCGAGGGCGACCTCCTTGATGGTAAAGTAGTCCCTCATTTAGCTAAGCATTCGGCGCCAAACAAATTCTTCCCCTTCAACCTCTCGTACATTCCTCCTGCGACTCCTTTGTTTAATTATTTCCCCTCCAGCTGTTATAGCCCCCCCGCGCGATGGAGCCCATGAGCTTTCCGAAAGATGTCCCCCGCCTTTTTTATTTTTTTATTTTTTCACTTCTACTCGTCGTTCACAAGGCGCTTCTGATGAATATGGGATTTTTCTTAAAGCGCGATCCGATCCTGAACGCATTTCTTTTCCTCTCCCCCCCTTCATGATTACCAACAACGCTGGAAGGTGAAGTCGTACCCGCTTGACTGAAGGAAGATTCCCTTTATTGCAACCCCTTCCCGGACTCTTTCCCAGACCTGCTCGCCACAACAGTGTGCCAAAGACACGGAAGCGAACTTGAAGTAAGCGCCCTCCCCTAGTTCCCCCCGTGGTGTCGGTTCAAATTAACACTAATCAGACGCTCGAGTACAACCAATTTTACCCACCTCCCCTCCACCCATTCTGAGCCCGGCGCAGCTTCTCTCTCCGAAACACCCTCCCCAGATTGAACCTCCCTTAATGCTGGCATTGCCGCTCTTGTCCAACCCTTCTTTTGGCAGAGGGTTTCTGCGATGGCAATCCATCCCCTACGCACTTTTCCGCCGCTAGGCTATCGACATCCCCCCCCGACTTTGTCTTGTCCTGCACAGCTTTTTGATTTTCACCACACGGCTAAACGATGGTACCAGACAGATGAGGACTTCCCATCTCTTTATAACCTTGTTGTTTCCTTTTTTGTGACCCTCTTGACCCCCCTTCACCTGGGCCTGCTCAGCTGGCATGAGCTTTCATCCCCTGAACGCCCCTTCTTTTCTTATCTTCGGAACAAAAATTACGCTGCTTTCTGACCTCCCCTCCCCTTTTTCATTTTCTTACCCACTCGGAAGTTCAATGATGGTCCTGTCATTACAGTTTCGGCCTTTTTTCTTCCCTCGGGCCCCTTCAACCGCACCTTTCTGTTTCTTTCTTCTCCCCTCCCCTCAATTAGGAGCCCCCTATCCATCCGGCTCACAAGCGTTTCCCGACGCCTCCCCCCTAGAACTTTCCCGCCCATCTTCAAATGTGCGAATTTTGCCTAACCTTTCCCTCCTTCTTTTGTAATAATTCGTTTGTGTTTTGAGAGGATGATGAACGGAGGAGTTTTCATCAAAGACTTTCTTCCCCGGTTGAAAAAGCGCGTTCTCGCCGTGAACCTTCAGCCCCTTATTGTTACCGACGAGGGCAGGCTGGGCCCACCTTCTTTTGAATTTCCCTCGGTAAACGAATAATTGTACGTACTTCCCTTCCGTAACTCGCTTAGCCCGCGTACGCGTTTTGCTTCAGATCCCGGCTGTACAATGGTTTCTGCTCCCCCCCGTACTTGGTTGTTATCCCGCCCGTTGCAGACTCCAGTGCCGCAGACTCGGCCTCCCTTATTGAGGAAGCGATGCGGCCCTTTTTTCCGGAAGCTCTTATTTAAATAGTTTTAATCCTGACGTTCTTCTCATCGGTCAAAGCCCTTATTGTATGTCGCAGCTGCGTCGTGAGGCTAGGTATTGTCTAATAGTGCCCTCCACAAATAGACCTTTTTCAGTGCACCGCTCCACTTTGGGTATTTTGAAGCTGTTAGAGATAAGGTTTCCTTCATTACTTCCTATTGGTTTCGTTTCAGTGTTTGTAGCCCTTAGAGTAGATTCTCCGGCAGCTTTCCCAATGGCATGTGCTGCGTTCTCGCGTTTTAAGTTCGATTAAGGGTGGAAACATACTTTTTTGGTCGACTTCAGGACTTTTCCCTGCAGACGTTCCTAGGACATTAAGCCCCCCCATGACCGGGCAATTATGTCCTCCTGCCCCTTTTCCCGCGAAGTCTTTTTTCGAATGCATGAAGGTCGACTGAACTAATTTGCGAGTTCAGTACAGGAGTATCGATGCTAGCCCTTCCACACCCATATTCTTCTCCGGCTTGGAAAACGCTTTCCGTGCACGCGCCGAGGCAGGGTTTCCCATTTCGTCTTCCCTGGGGGCCTCCAGCTCGGAATTCGATTTCACCTCCGGCCAGTGACCGGAGGGTAGAGCCCGGCCTCAGAGCTTCCTCCCCTTTCCCTGTCTTTGGGATTCCGCTTTGGCTTTTTCACTTTTGACGCAAGTTTCCAACAGAGTGAGACAATCTGAGGGGAACGCTAGGATTTTTGTATTGTGGGACGCCCTTTTTTGGTCGGGGAATTGCCTTCTATAATCGCTTTTAGACCGTCAGGTCTCCTCGTCATTAGAAACCCCAAGTCATTTTAACCCCTAGTCTGGCTTTTTAGGTGAAGCCTCTTGCTCCCCAGCGTCGTCTTAGTAAATCTCTTGCAGCAGCGTCAGCTTATTGGGGACGCGGGGGTCCGGAGTCCGCGGAGCTCGCTTTGTGTTTAGCTTAGCCCTCTTGTTTTACTCCAGTCGGGAATCAGTCAATCAGCTCGTGAAATTCTAAAGTGGTTTGTGGAAGGACCAAAAGTTTAGAATTTTCTTGCTTAATGCTTGCAATTTGTTGACTTCCAAGTGCCCATTAAAGACTCCTTGCCAGAATTTCGTGATAGACTTTTCCCCTTCCTTCGCTCTTCCCGAGATTGCAACGACCCTCCGGATCCGAGAGAGGATTTGCAAAACATACTTCCCCTCTTTCTTTTTGGGGTCGGCAGCGCAGTCTGAAAACCTTTTTTTTTTTGACCAAATCAGCAAGGTTGTGGTCCGGCTTTTTTTTTCTCATGTTACTTGTAGCCCTATAACCTAGGCTCTTAGCCCAGCCGCTACGGAATTCATGGCCTGTTTCGCAAGCCGACCTTTCCAGCGACCCAGAAAGCTCTTTGCTGTTTGTAAGAGGTTTTGTTTTGGGGTTTGCCTCGGAGCGCTGTCCACTTAATCCCAACCCCAACGTCCTTAGAGCATGATTACTCTGCCAAACACCTGGGGTGCAAAGCATGGATTTCCGGCGCTTTGGTGGTTGTTGCGGCGCAGCGCTTTTCCCCCTACACGCGGCCACCACCCACAACAGTTCTTTCTCTTGGTGGTGCCCATTTCATGCGTTCGCGCCAACATCTGTCCCTGACTCCAGTCGCGGTTGGTTCTCGCCCCCGGACTTTTCTCCTACGCAACTTACGTCCAGGCCTTTTCTAACCACAATTCTCTCTGATTCCTGGTACAAACCACCCATTTTTAAACCTGCTGCCGCTGTCGAACCGAAACCAATATTCCGAACTTTACCTCCACCTCTCGGCTTCCGGTTGACATTTTTCGTGTGAAACCCCTAAGCCAGTTAATGCCAGCGCAGGATCTGGACATGGATCCTCAATACGTAGGGTTCCCGGAGATTTTTTTTTTTGTCCTTTAGACAACTTGCGTCAAAAGGAGCCATGGCACAAAGTCAGAGCCGTCTACCAGCCCCATTTTTCCTCGAAAACAAGTGATTCCTGCATTCCCCCCCCCCACTTTGAGTTAACCCGATGTACCGACTGGGTTCTTTCAGCCGCGGTGCCTGCGCCCGTTGAAACCAAAACCTACGCCCCTCCTCCTCTGACTCCGTCACCACACTGGAGTCCACCTAACGCCTGGACGATGCCGCAAGTGAGGTAAGTTGCAGATTTCGACAGTCAATCAAGGGTCTCTCCCTTCCTCCCCACTCGTGAATGGTGCATATGCTGGGGTCCTCCCCCGATCTTGTCCTTTTTGGAAGGTTCACATTTTTTTGCTGGGCCTAAAAAGGCCCTTCTCCAATTTCTCCGAACCATGCGGACGAACGAAAGGCCGGCCTGCCTTTCCCCGCCTTTCAATTTTTGAAGACTTCGGTTCTGTCCCCATTCTTTTTTCTTTCTCCCGAAGCACAGAGGCTGAATCCAGGAATCTCACACCCTTCCAATCCACTTGATTTTCAGCCTCCCCAGTTTTTTCCCTTAACCCTCAGGCATTTTGTTATCGATTCCGCAGCGCGGGAGGCATGGCCCCTTAATTCTCCCCCCTCCCCCTCTTTACCATATGCCCGTTGGCGCCCTCTCCGGCTCTTGAGGTAACCAGGATTAGAAGGATATATTGCTTTCTTGGCGCATAAGCTTCCTAGCCCCCAAGCCGCCTACCCCATGGTGTCTCGCTGAACTCATGCATTCCTGGAAACCATACGTTTTTCCCTTGGACAACCTTCTTTTGCAGTTGGCCGGCACACAGGCTCCCCGAGACACTCGGACCCCGTAGACGTCTGATCTCCCCACACATTCTTTTTGCCCTACGTCAGCGAAGGAATACCAGCCCCTTGCCGATCTCGGCCCAGGGTCCCGTGCCCCAATCCCGCGCTTTCCTACCCCATCGCCTACAGCAAATGGAACCAAACATCCTCCCTACTCGCAATAGGTTTTGGTTCTTATTTTTTTGTTTTTTGCGCGGGCGTTGTTTCTTGTGCCTGAGATTCCCAATTTTTCTTGCATTTTCAGTCCCCACCCTTTGGATTTTTCACCCCTTCTGGGAAAACAAACAGCACTACCAACCCCCAAAGGGCGAGGTTTCTGCGAGGATACTAAAGCCCAACATCTTTTTTTTTCAATCTACCTTTGCACTCTCGAATCCAAAGAAGGTCCCCTTTCTGCCCTCTTTTTAGCCTTTTTTTCAAACCGCAGGAGGCTACAAACGATTTTCACGCCCCCAGCTTAAGTCCCTATTTATCTCTAAGGCTGCTGAAAGTTTGTCCCCCTTCTCATTCCCATCGACTATGCAGGCTTACAGAAAATACACATAAGGCTCTTCACTTTTCCCCCCAATTGTACCTTTCTCTGAAAGCCGCCTTTTAATCATCTCGCGGAAAGTTCCCTGATGTACCTTCTCATTTTCCAATTAGGACGGGACCTGTGACCACAGTGACACCTTTCCACGTTTGTTCTTGCGTCGCCCTCGGAGCATCAGGCAAGATCCACAGCGGATAACCTCGGTTCACTTCCGCCTCCTGCCCTACGCCACTTTAAAACTGTTTCTTGACACTTCTCTGG
>Ga0179593_1352172_pt1 | contig 10568 bp, 14 predicted proteins | sample CZODoug2_1_08_16_FD_185931 | JGI IMG/M metagenome (GOLD analysis project Ga0179593, IMG submission 185931) | Vadose zone soil fungal communities from Angelo Coast Range Reserve, California, USA - CZODoug2_1_08_16fungal (PacBio error correction) | ecosystem: Environmental > Terrestrial > Soil >... | reverse complement strand
TTATTCGCTTTTGAGCGTTCGTTGCAGCTACCATCCCTCATTTTATTTCGTTAAGTTGACTGGCATTCAATATATGTTTACGATTCTTGACGTGCCCCTTTTCCTCCCCCCCCTTTGCCCCAAGGCACATTTGCGTTTCTCTTTTCCCCCTTTTTTGCTATCCTCCCCGCGAACTGCTCGCGTGTTGTTACGGCCTCATCCCAATTGCTGGAAAAATTGGCGTCTGCTCGTCACCACCCTTATAGGCTCTTTTCCCTGTATGCAAAAACATTTCTCGTTGCCCCCCGTCCCCCCCCAGGACTTTCTTGCTGTTTCTTCTTCCTTTTCTCCAGTGCGGCCTGTATCCCCCCCTTTTCCTTTCTTTGGAGCGCGCCTCCTCTTCCCTTCGGCATCTTTTTGACCTTTTCCCGCCGGGTTCACTTCCCCTTGTTTTCTGATGACCCACGGCACGGTGAGGCCATTATCGGCGCGCTTTTCGCTGGATTGAGTTCGAGGCTTTCTTGTTTTTCTTTCCTTTTTTAACATTAATTGTTCTTTTTTCCCCCTCCAGCGAACTTGAGTCTCTCGATGCGACCTTTCCAATTTTTATGCTCACCTTGCCGCTTCGCGTTTCTAGTTTCGCCGAGTGCTGGATGCGTCTGTTTTTGTGTTTCGGTTTTCTGCTAGAGGCTCGTTGCCCTACTGCAGCTTCTTTCCTCTGACTCAAGTTGAGCTATTTCGAGCTTGCCTGCACTTCCTGTTTATATACTGAATATACGCACCTCCCCTGTCCGAAATAAGTGACCCTGAAAAACCTGCCATTTTTCATGCCGTTCGTCCTTTTCCTTCAGAGTTTCCCCCCTTTCCGTGTTGAGTGAATTTCACTGTTATGACCCCAGATTACCCTGGCCCCCCTTCCAGCAACCGAGCTCCCATGCTCCCCCCAACCATTATTCTTATTTCGGTTTTTTTTTCTCCCTATTCTGTTTTTTTCCTCTTCGCGTATTTTTCCCGTTCCGCGTCGGCGGCCTCTTGGCGCAATTTTCCCTCAGAACAACACCACGACCCCCCCCTTTTCGGCTCGACTTCTTCCCCCCTTTTTTCCAACCGGACTTCGGCTCCCGAACACCTAGCTTTTCAGAGAACAAGAGCCGACGAGATGGCGGTGCCTTTCGCAGGTTACTGAAGGTCTGCGGCCCTGAGTCCCTCTTCCTCTTGTCCCCTCCTCAATCTTTTTTCACTCCGGTTATTCATTGTGCGCCCACGTTCCTGTCGTTGGGGAACTTGATTTTCGTTCTTTCTTTCTACTGGCTCGCGCGGGCCTCTATCCTTTCCTCTTTTTGTTGAGAGCATGACTTGCTGTTTACTAGCGCTACACTGGCCGGAACTACCTCGCTCTCGTGAGTCAACTGGCGGTGCATTGTTTTGTTCCACCGGCCACTTTTTTGTCAAGGATTTTCCCGCCACTTGGTTCTAGATTGCCTGCCGTGAGAGACTAATGTGTCATGACTACGGCACACCTTTCCCCCTTCCTCCCGTTTTTTTGTTTCTCTCTGATTTTTCTGCCCTCTCGATAGCTTGTTCCTCCCCACAATTCTCTCCCTCTCACGAGGGGAAATACTCTTATGTTGCTTCAAACATTACCACGTTACACTCCCTGCCCCCCCACCCTTGTCTCCACGTCCCTCCCCCCCCGTTTCCTCTTTCCCCCTCCGGTTTTCGGTGTTTTAGCGTAGAGGGACCTAAGAACTTTCATGCATCTCAGGAGCATAGTCAAGGCCCCCGTTCGCCCTCTCGATCCATCGCAGCCTAACTCGGCAATCAGTTCCAACAGCCCTTTTTGATAATTCTTGACAGCCGATCGTAGATTTCATCTGTTTCGTGCCCAGTTTCAGTGCCTCCCATTATTAAGCACACTTCAACGCGCTGAGTGTTCGCCCCTGGTTTCCTCCTTTTTCCCCAGCCAGCTTGATTTTTTCCTTTCCTGACGTCTAAGATGGACCTGAAAGTCTTTTTAGCCCTCCATGGTTTCTTCTTTTGCGGTTCATTGAGTTCGTTACCTCTCTACGGCCCATTGGACACGGACGCTCCTTAACCGTGCACTTCTCCCACCCCCTTTTTTCTAATTTGGTCTCATTGCGGTCTCTGGGGTTGCCGTGACACTTACTTCTGTCACTCCCACACCATCGAAAATTAAGAAAACCTTACCACTGGAGACCTTCTCGTTCCAAGTCCTAGTCAAACCTTGCCCTGCTTTTTTTCGTTCCTTCTTTCTTTTTGTTCGTGGACTGCCCAGTTCCTGTAAGCTGAAGTTGGTTTAGCGACCGGAAGAGAGCACTTTTTTTTTCTATAATCCTGCCGATCTTTTCCACTTGTCTTACTACTAAAGGTTTTCTCCCCCTCCTCCCGATTTCCCCGTCTTTCCTCCCTATCGGAGCTCGGTTTCGGTCGCTCGCTGCCTGCAGGGAAGAGCCTCCACGAAATGAGTCGGTTTCCTCCCGATTCAGTTACCGATGGTTCTTTCCCTCTGCCACTTCCTTCTCAATTTCAACCTGAATGAACCCCCCGAGAAAGCCTGACTCAACTCGCTGAGAAGAGAATTGCCCCCCCAGATAAGTGCAGAAACTCATTGCAGCCTCACTTTGAAAGGGCCTCCCCCCAGTTTCGAGAAGTTTCCTTGAATTCCTCATCCCTGATTCGGGACCCAGTGGAGCGCTAGGCCCCCCCTCATAACGTCTGTAATTTTCTTCCTCTGAAGAATAATGCGCAGGACCTGTTTTTTCGTCCTCCAGACTGGATCTCGGCCTTTCCCGCTCCCCCCTTTTTGCTCCGCCATCTGGCTTTTTGGGGTTTGAATGGTGGAGGAATGCGACTTTCTCATATTTTCCGACGTTGGTGCGTCCCCCAGTTTTCCCCCCTCCCCGAGCATGTGATCGCGTTTCGGCAGCAAACCGTCCTTCTTCAGACCTCGAAGTCTTGGTCTCGTTCTCCTTGCTGAGCGAAAGCGTATCCCAGTTTTATATGAGCCCGAAAATTTACCATCGTCGCCTCCATTGTCGCTGCCCTTATGGCTCCGTGATCCGCAACGTACTGCGATTCTTTCCTGAGCAACTGTTTCCCTTTTCTCCCCCCCCCCCCAAACGATGATTCCCCTGCCTCCCACCCTTACGCTGGTTCCTTCATTGCTTGTTGGCTTTCACTGGTGCGAGGGGATCGTCTCTCCCTGAAATAGAAAGGCACAAGTCGTCTCCTCTTCCTCCTCCCAACCAGTTTGACCCGTCGGCACACCTACCCCTCTCCCAGTCATCCATTCGTAACCCGCACAATCCCTTGTCACCATTCGTAGAGTGGAACAAATACTCCTTGGACTTAGCCGTTCTCCTTGGTCTGACCTCTTCCTCCCCCCCCCCTTTCCGCAACTGTTTCCCTTTTACTCCCAGGACCACGCGTAATGCGTTTACCACTCCAAGACATATCCTCCCCCCCAAAGACAGGGGCGGTGCCGAGAGCGTTTGGCGGTTTATAAAGTTTAGTGTCCCCCACTCCGTCTTTTTTCCCCTACCCCTACGCCAGGTTTTAAATTCACTCGCATTGCGGTCCGCGGCACTCAGTTTCTCGGCGAAAAAGCGGACATTTTCCCACTTTTTCACGCCCTTTCCTACTTTCCTCCGTTACGGTTAAAACTTTTTTCTGTTTTTTTATGTCCGCCGGTGCGCATCTTTTTGTAAAGTAGTGCCCTACCCTTCTTCGAGATCTTTCTGGGTTGCTGAACGTCTTTTCACTCAGTGTGACTTCCCCCTCCCCCTTGATCGTGTCCTCTTAGCCGCTTACCCCAACACGCGTAGGGCTTTTAAACGCCCCCTTGATTAAGCAACATCCATCATCGTCCCCTGACTCAATGAGCAAAACATTCTCCCGCTTCTCTTCGTTCACTCAATGTTCCTTGGCGAGTTTTTCTTTGCGTGACCGTCCACAACTGATGCCGTGCACGCTCCTGAGCTCCCGAAGCACACACCGTAAGACCTTCTGACGTGTCACTGATGCGAAGTCCGCCCGCACACTCCCTTTTTTTTTCTTTTCCCCCTCTTTCTTATCGCTGATCTGAAACTCGTGTGCTACGTTTTTTTTCCCTTCTATGAGCCTGGAGTACCCGTTCATTTTTTTTCTCCGTGCCCCATGGCACGTCACAGTACCATTTCTTCACCCCCTTTGGGGGGGGGGGGTATACTTCCTCGAATTTTCAACACCTTTTTCCTGTTTGTGATTGGACAGCTCCTTGCTCCCCCACCTTTCAACCGGCCTTTCTCTCCTGATTCTTTCTGTTTCACAGGTGGGCCACGCTTTTCTTTTTACACTTTGTATCCTTTTCGTAATCTTTTCGTCCTATAGAGAATCGTTCGCTATATAAAAGAGCTCGGCTAGGGCGTCCGCCTTTTGTTTTTTTGACCCTACGGGGTGGAATGCTTCCTTGGCTGCCTTGTTTTTATGTGTTCCCTCTCTCTTTGCCCGTCCTTGTGACGTGGTCAATAAAATTTAGTTCCAGGTTGGACAGCTAAACCACCCGACTGTGTGCCTTATTTCCTCCCTGTTTGTTGTTTATGTCCACCTTTCCCCGTCTTTTTTTCCTCTCGTAAGGCCGGTTTCCCCTGGAACCATTGTTTTAAAACTCTGACTGGCCAAGAGGATCTCCGAACGAATATACAACGGCATCTCGTTGCACACCGGTAAGTTTCTTTCCCCTCTTCGCCTACCCCCCTCCCATTTTTGGAGCGCCATACAGATTTTCTAGTTTCCCCCGAGCGCTATGCGCTGCAGTACAAAAAGTGGTCACTACGCAACCCCCCTTCCCTCTTCCTGACATGCGCGTCCCTGTTCGTGGCTGCCATCGAGCCGCACCTTCACGGGTTAACATTTCGTCTTACTGGTAGGTGTGGCTTCCGCAATTTTTTCCTTTCCCTTTTTCCCCATTAATAATTTTCCCTTACCACTACTTTCGTCATCGTCCAGAAACAGTCGATTGACCGTTTTAGAGGTTAGACCTGTCTGCAGTTGATTTCACCACATTGTGTGCGGCCCTGCCCCCCCCCCTTTTTCTCCCAGTGCTCCCCCTCTCTCTTTTTGACGTGTCTTGCCACGGTTTTTTAGTGGAGTTGTTCACGCATGAATGAAAGTTGTTTAACCCGTCACCGAGTCCAAGCCGTTTTTCCCTTGACGTTGCTTCGCGGGAAAGCTGTCCCCCTTGTGCCCTTCTCGGTCACGATTTTGGATGTTTTGTCTTCGCCTTTTTCTTGGAGTTGCACTCTCCTAAGGGGTTGTTTTTCTTTTTTATCAACGAGCTTGGGCCAGCTCACAATATTCCCCCACCCGTTTCCCCTTATCCTTCGTGGCTCTCCCTGTAGTAATTCGCTCGCGTACAAAAACCGGCCTTTGCCAGGATTGACCTCCGCACCACGACTTTTGCGGCTTATCTGGCGTCTTTGGACTTCCGCGGTAGTCTAAATCCTTTTTCACGCGATAACTGCCTTAACAGGGGAGAGGGGAGGGTCGGTCCCTTCCCCCCCGTCGATTTCATCTTCCAGGGTTTTTGTCAACGCCGCCTTACTATCCCTTGACCCCCTCCTCCTGAGTGGTGGAGCACTTCTCTTACTCCTTTACCCATGCGTACTCCTTGGCCTGGTCATCTGCCCCCAACGGTTAATTTTTGTATAAGCGGTTTCCCCGTCTCCCTTTTCATTTGCTTGCAGGTTACTTACTCGATAATTTTTCAGTGGCAGCTTTGGATCGAAAGTCTTCCCGAGCATGGTTTAATTTTTTCTCCTTTTTTTCCCCTTTGTTCTTTCCACCGAGTTAACGATTTTTTTTGGAGAGAATCTCTCCCCGAAACGTCAGTCCCCTTCCCACCCTTTTTACCACGCCCTTTTGTTTTGACATTCCGTCATCCCCATTTTTTTTTTAGCGTGTTTGTTCATCGTTTAAAACTGTTTGCCTTTCATCCAATAGCCTCGCTTTTCGTTCCCCATGAGAGCGTCTCTTGCGTTAGGCCCTCTTCGGCATTCTTTCCCTTTTTCCTAATATATTGCTGGACGCGCTTGTTTTCACTAGACAAACCAGGTCCCCCCACAAATATTGATTTAGACTTTTCAAGCCTTGTTTCCTCTGCAAAGCGCGCTTCTTCTTTCCCTTTTGTCGTCAATTTTCCTTTCCCGGTCGAAACACACCTATTTTTATTTTCGGAGAGCCCCCCCTCACTTTCGATGGCCTCTCCCACACATTGTTCGCGGGCACAAAAGAGACCGACTCAGCCCCATGTCTTTTCGCCCTGGACCCCCTCTTCTCCCCGGTGCAGCTTTAGCAAATTTTCTACGTAATGTTGAGGCCTATAGCTGATCCTTCCAGTCTGTTATTGTCCTTTCTTTCAGTGATTTTCACTATCGAACTGTTGTTCGAACCCTCCTTTGTGTATGCTACAAACAGTCTGCATTATCGTTTTAATTTCTCTTTTTTCTGTTTTCCTCCCTCTTTCTCTTCTTGTTTCTCGAGGTCCCCTTTTTTTTTTTGTTCTCATACTTGATCGACCTTAAGTTGAATGTTTGTTCCCGACACGCGAATGGTCCCTTTTCTCCCGCCCTTTTACCGTCCTCCTAAGTTTGTTTGCTTTTCCTGTCGGCGGCGAGTTGCGTCTCCCCTCATATCTGAAACTTGTTTCTTGGTCTTAACGTGATGGCGGAAGGGTTTCCCCTCGCTCCTCTGTTGATGGCATATCGAATGGATGTTTTCTGGCTCTGACTTTCAAGTGAGCACTTCACTTCTCTGTTCTCGCACCTTCCCGTTTTTACAATCTGAATCACCTCCCCGAAGACCCAATAATATGCCGAAAACCCCCAATAGGGCAATTCCCGACGAGGCCCCCGGTACCCTCAGTCGAGTGCTCCATGTTGCTTGTATTGTCTTTAGTAGTTTGAGCGTGACAGATTGATTTCCGGTGCACCCCCCGCCCCCCACCCTCCCCCCCCCCCCCCCCCCCCACACCGCCCTTCGAAACCAACCCCCCCCTCTTCAGGCCCTTTTTTGGCTTCGCCCTCTTTTGTGGTCCTTTCCTTCTTGCGCAATGTGCGGGCCGGCGTTTTTGTTTTTTTTTGAAATTTTCCCCAACCGACACGGCCAGATAACCCCATGGATGTTCTCCTCACTGGAATGCATCTCAACTGCTTCCCTTCACGAAACTATCTTTCTTCCACCTAGCGAAACCCAGAGGCCTCCCGTTGGCGCGTCTTTCGAAGAAATGCGTTTGAGGGCACCTGAAGTAGGGCAGATGATCCGCCACGATCCTTCCTCCTTTTCTTCCTCCTTTTTCCACTTTTCCTAGGTCGTTCGCTGGAATGTTGATCGAGTTTGATATTGCATTGCCTCTGTTGTGCTGGGTCGATGACGTTTTCCACGCTCTCTTCTCCTAATGACTTCTTCAGGAGTTTTTTCTCCCCCATGAGGCAAAGCAAATGTCGTGTATTCGCACCGAGTCCTTTTCTTTGAGTAGCTTTACGTTGGTGTAGATAGTTCCATACTGAAGCCTACTTTTTTCTTTCCCCCCCCTCGTTTTGTCTATGTATTGCTGCCGTATTAGTGATTCCCCTCTCCCTTCAACTTTCACGGGGCGGGACCCATCTCTGTTACTCCTGGACACGACCATTTTCTTTCTTCCCAAATTCCCCCTCCACCTTGTCCCTTCGATTAGGTCCGCTGTAGGTCTCAGTTCATTCAGCCATTTCCGCCCCTGCTCCCCCTCGCAAGGCAGATCTTTCCGTCTTGACCTCCAGAGAAAACCCTTTCCCCCTCTTGAAGAGTAAGTGCCGGTCTCCTGTTCCTATGATCTCCAGCCGCTCCTTTTTCTCCTCCTCCGCTTTTTCCCCCTTGCCGCCCATCGTTTTCAGACCTTTCATCGCGTGGCCAAGAAAGTTAGATCTTTTTTTCACTTCTTCTTTTTCGGCCGACATTCCCTCTGTTTTTGCATATGGCCATTTCAGGGCAAGCCCATTTTGATCGGTTTTTCCGGATTTCGATATTATGGGTTTCCTTTTCCGGCGATTGCGCTTCCGTACTTTCGCACAGTCCGTCCGCTCCACCCTTCCATTCTTCCTCCCCGCAAGGTCCTGAGTCTAAGTTTGGGTATATGATCTGGGGGTTGGATCCAAGTTCCCTGCTTTTCCATTTCTAACCTCTCCAACCCCACCCAATTCAGTCCAAATTTATCCTGCTGCCTAGTTCCCCGTCCTGTCAGTACTCTGGTTTCGGCAATTATTGCGTTCCTTTTGGCCAAGTGTCCCCTTGGTCTTTTTGGCCCCTTCCCAAGGAGCGCACTTTCTCCCAGTCCGTAGTCCCTGAAGCTAGGGAAACTTCGAGAGAGGACTCCCGGGTCCCTTCTCCAGCAGGCCCTGACCTGCACCATCCCTGGCTTCATCTTTCTGAGCGTTTCGAGCAGCCACTCGCTCTGCAGGGAAGAGAGCGCCCCTTTTCGTTTCTCCAGCGAGCCTGCCAGTTCGCTGTTTTTTGTACCACGCAGCCCTTTAAGGTTTCTTGTCGCCCCTCTGTCTTCATGACCCCACCGCGAAAACTCGCAACCGAGTTTGCCTCTCCTTTACTGGCATAACCTTATCAGGTGTTCTTTTCAGGACCTTTTGCTCAGCAAATTCAACTTTTTTTCGTCCCAGTTCGCTTCCCTTTCCCCCCCTCACTTGCCCTATGCCGAAGACATCGTGGAAGGCTTCCGCAGGCCCCAATAAATCAGATATGCTCATTTTGATAAAGATGTGAGCTCGTTTCTTCGGCGTGCTGAGAAGACTCTGAGCCTTCTTCTGGTCGGATTTTTGCCCTTTCCCCATTTTTGCGCTGCAGTCATCTCCTTCGAGGTGGGCCGCCGTCCTCCATTTTTCCCCCTCCCGCATCTGAAGTGAACCCTTCGTGAGGCTGGTTGATCGTGCTTTTCGTTCCCCCCCTCCAATTTTGATCTCGCCCTGTCAATATCTTTTCCTAGTCTCCGTTTGTGGCAGAGGCGTTGATCGTGAACAGCCAGTCCCCTTTGCCAAGAAAGAATAGCTTATGTCTGCCCAGCGAGGACGTCCCTCTTTCTTCCGCCCCTCCTTATTTTCTTCCCCTCAAATTTCTTCTCCCCCCCCCCCCCCGCTCTGATGACTTCCATATTTCCTGTTTTTCACTTGGAGATTTCCTTTTCAGCTGCTGAGTAGGTCTCCGAACTAGCAGTTTCAACCCCCATTTTTTAGCCTTCTCCACCCGTTTTCCCCCGCGTTTTGCAACTCCTTCCCCCCCCTTCTCAGACGCCTCGAAACCGCACATTTTTGCCCTGAACACCAAATTATCTGATTTCTGACATTTTCCTTTGTGCTGAGACCGTTAGAATGAATCGTCATCCCTCTAAACTTGCTTCTTCACCCCCGGCCCTGTTCCTTCCTTTTTAATATTCATTTCCCCCCTTCTGCGTGATATCTCCAAACGCTTCAGAGGTGCGCTTTTGCTTTCAGGCGCTGTACCAGTATCTTGAGAACTCTCTCCTGAGGGTTCTTTCCCCATCACTCTGCCCTTTTTCACCTAATTTCCCTCTGCCTTGCTTCAGTATGCGCCCATAGAGACCCACCGTGACCCACCACTTGCTCCACTAAATAGCCCTTCAGTTTAACCGCTCCCATGGGATGTCCGCTCCGCCTTTTTCTTTTCCCCTTGCCTATTTCTTTCCTCCTGTCTAACACGCTCTATGTGTATCCGCGGTGGGAATAGTTTTCCCCGAGGAAAAGCTTATGTGCTTTCTGCTTTTTTTTTTTGCGGACCAAAATCTCTTCTTCTCTTGCACCTGGTCCATTTTACGGCGACGGCAAAAACCGTTCCACTTATTAAAATTTTTCCAGGTAGTTGAGTTTTTTCAACGTCTCTTTCAATTTCATTTGACAGCGGGGACTCTTCCGTTTTTCCTCTTCCACCACTGATATTGCACAATCAAGTTTTGAGTGTACCTCCCAATCCCCAAAGTCCCCCGCCCTGAGAGTTCTTCACAGCTGCCGGCTCACTCACACTCCAAATCTCCCCTGTTTGGTACTGGTTCCTCAAGCTGCTTAGCCTGATCTGGGAAATAGTCAATTCCCTGCTCTGGTAAGTTTTCTTTTACACGATGCGCTGATTGACCAGTTCCCTTGGGTATTTACGTCCCCTTTCACGTAACGTCTCCCATTTTGAGTCCCCCCCTCCCTTCATTCCCCGGCACGTAATGTGACTTGCTATGTGCGAGGGGTCAGATCTTTGACCCCTTTACAAGTCCCTTTCAATGTACACCCCTTAGTGTTTTTCCCCCGTTGGGCACGATTTTCTGATTCCTCCTTTTTTCGATCCTCTTTTTTTCCCCTCTTGCATCCTCCTCTCCCTCGCGCTTTCTCGGTTGCTAATGCGAGTCCGACAATTTTTTTTTCTAAGGTGTGTGCTCTTTGCTTGTTGGATATTCTTCTTGCCGCTACTCTTTGACCGGCGCTTGACTTTTCAACAACATTTATCCTTTTCGTTTCTTCCCTTTCCCCCCACATGCGGTGTGC
>Ga0179593_1315884_pt1 | contig 10568 bp, 14 predicted proteins | sample CZODoug2_1_08_16_FD_185931 | JGI IMG/M metagenome (GOLD analysis project Ga0179593, IMG submission 185931) | Vadose zone soil fungal communities from Angelo Coast Range Reserve, California, USA - CZODoug2_1_08_16fungal (PacBio error correction) | ecosystem: Environmental > Terrestrial > Soil >... | reverse complement strand
AAGTCTATCTTCCTGGCTGTCATGACTTTTTCTCTGCCTTTCGAACTTTCACGTTTCCCCCCAAATGCAGAGCTCAACTTCTAACATTTGCCCATCACATAGGCTCCCTTCCCGAGCAAGCTTGCGCTCACCCTCGTCTACCCTCAGATCGCCTTCCAGTCGCGCAGCGGCTCCTTGCTCTGGGGTAGCTGACTACGCACGCGTTTCCACGCACAACCGAAATAGATTTCATCTCCACTCCAGAGGTCTCCCCGGTTTGCGTCGAAGCTTCCCTTTCCGCCCCCCCCCGGCCGGCCCCCTTTGCGAAAGAATTAGCCCCCTTGTATTCGTTGTCCCCCTCCATTCGTTCCCCCGATCGGTACCTCAATACGCATGGTCCCTCCCTCAGTTTTTTGCCCCTATCATTTTATCTCAATACAAGGAGGAATCCACTTCCTCTCCGACCCACCCGGTTCCGCCGCAAGCTGAAGACCTCCCCCCCCGTCGCAAGAGGAATCGAAAAACGAGGCATCCCCTACTCCTTCTTCCGCGATCGACGGCCCTACTCCCCTTCTACACTGAATAAGCCTTAAGCGAGTACAGTCTTACTGACCCCCCCCTTACTTAAAGAAAATGGTTATGTTTTTCCGTAAGACTATAGCTCCCCATGCCACCTTGCTGGCTTCCGTTTACCGCCCCCTCCTACACTCATCTAGTGATGCCCCGCTTAGTTTTTAGATTTAGACCACGATGGACAGAACGTACCCAGCCGTGTGCCCCTGACGCCCTCCCGTGTTTTTTTTAACCCCGTCGGAACCCTACAGATATAGTGACGCTCTCTCCCGCAGATCCTAAGTTGACGGTTCGGTCATAACATGCCCCTTTTTCCCCTCCCCCCGGTGCTTTGTTATACCGACTTTCCGTTCTTTAAACGTTTTTACCTGTGTCTGGGTCTGAGTCTGTCGTAAGAAGGACCGGAATTGCCTTTTTATGCCCCGCCAGTTTCACCATGTCCTCTTCTTTTCCCTGACTTTACCCGCCAACCCCTCTTGGGGTAGAGTTATTGTGACCCAAGTAACATGGAGGATTTGCATGACGGCTGCAGCTAGCCCCTTACCGAACTGGCTTTTTGGCCTTTCCCCCCCATGGACCCCATTGTCAGTTCTTTGACACATAAAAGTCCTAAATCCAGACATCTACCAAGCGCTAGCCTTTCGCCAGCTTCTCCACCTCTCCCTTTCCCCCAAGCCTTCCGTTCACATTCTTTTGACTCACACGTCACCCTGTCTGCTTTCGCCCAAGTCAGACTTCTATCCCGATGTCGCGATGTACCCTGTGGCTTTTTTTTCCCAGCCTAGACTCCTAACGCAACCTCCCGAATTTTACTCGCCACGGTACCGTTTGGACCCTCCCCAGTGCACTTAACCTCCCACGTGTAATAGCTCCCCGTCCCCCATGGATGCTTCCCCATTGACCCAGAATCTAGGAGAATGTGCGAGCTTCTTTTTTTTTTTTCTTTTTTTTTTTTTTTTGTTTGACCTATAGAATAAATCTTCTTAACCCTTCCCTTCCCTTTTTTTGTGAAGAGCTCTGTCCTCTGTAAACATGGCTGTCGTGCTCACTTCGGCTTTTTTTTTTTTTTCCACAATGTCCCCCCCGGGAGAGCGAGTTAAATGGTGGAGGTGGCCCCCCTGCAGAGACTTTAATGGCAGAATTGGCCCCCTTTTCTTCAAAGTCCCACCGTGGAAGTAAAGTGTAAGTTTAGTACTTTTTCCATGAAGTAGAATGTCTCCGAGACATGGCGGTTGTTCCGATAGACGACACGTAGCTCTATACTGCAGATGGCCCCCCCCCCACCCCCCCCCCCCACCCCCCCCCCCCCCCCCACAACACGGCCCCCCCCCCCCCTGTCCCCCCCCCCCCCCTTTTTTTTTTTTATCGGGAATGCGATCCTCATGTGTCTAGATAACCCCTACCCCCTTATATGCGAACTTTTCCTTCCAAATTGAACGGGATGGTACGCCGGCTAGGAGGACGTCTGCGGTGAATGGTCCGACCGAGAGAGTCGGACTGTTTATTCAGCCCCCAAAAATGTTTAGACCAGCGCGCCCTTTTTCACCTCGCAAGCCCTTTCGTATCTTGATCTGTGCAAGCCCCGTCAGCCCCCCTCCTCATAAGGAGCTCCCGTGTTGGTCTTCCCACCAGAGACCTCTCCACACCATTCCTGTTTCCCTTTTGCATATCTCGCCCGAATCTTATCAGTTGCCTAGTCTTGAGCTTCACGCATAAATCACATCCCCAGACCCGAGCCAACCCCCCCCCCAACAAGACACCGCCCACTAAGTTTCTAAGATGAAACCGTACCCGTTTCCCTTTCCCATCAAGAAGTCGAATGTTTTCGCCAATTGCTTATATATTAGCTGCCCCTACTGAGTCTTCAAATGTAGAGCAATTCCCTCTCCCCCCCGCAAGCCCTGAAGATAACACCCGGTTCTACCTCCCTCAACCCCCCCTTAGGCACCTTTTTCCTTAATTTGAGCAACCCCATCGCAACCATTTTTGCGGCCCTGGTCGCTTTGTAGTTCAACTCACAAGCCTACGGACTCTTTTTTGCGGACATACCCTATGTCCTCTTTCTTCTCTCGGAGCCACGCAAGACAATTGAATGCGACCCTGAAAGTTTGACTCGATGAACATAATCCCATTAAGTCGTGGTATTCCTCCAGTTCGTTTATAAGTCCTGGCATCATCCTCCTTTCAAGTACAAGTACGCACGGATCTGCTGACGATAGTTGATCACGTCTGGCGTGGCACTTTTCCAATGGGGACGACCCCCCTGCTTGCTCCTTTCGTTTTTTTCAGCTCTTCTTTTATCCACAGATTGCGCGAGAAGTATCATGCGATCACAGGCATTAGAAAGCATGACAATGATCTGCCTGTGCCGTCGTTGGAGACATGCGGGTGTGAATTTTTTTTTCCCCCCTGCGTCCTGTCTCGGGGCAATTCCCCTTTTTCCTTTCCGAAGGAAATGCCGCTTTTTTGCGCAAAAATGTATTGCGCAGACAGGTAACAGCCCTGACCTCGACTCGCGTCAGCTTCGGGCACGAACAGGTGCCTTTAAATCGACCTCTTGTTGTAGCTGTTCTTTTTGAACGTCCTACATCACCCCTTATTCTTCCCTTTCGCTTGCCCGCCAACAGTCGAATCGCGCTTTTAGACCGCCAGAGGGAGAGACAGTGAAGACTCCTTTGCGATTCTTTCGGCAATTTGCCCATGGGACAAATTTCTCCCTTGACTGTCGGCTAGCGTTTGCCCCCCTCTACACTTCCTATTCTCATAGCGACAGCGCGTTTTGTATACCTGCTTTCCTCAATCTTCTACCTCACTCCGTTGTTGTTGAGACTGTGAGGTTTGGCAATGTTGTTTGCGCGTTTTTTTGGTGTTTTTTTTTTTTTTTTGTTGTTGGGTTGTGGGGTTTGTCTGGGTCTGGTTTTTCGGGGGTGTGAGCAATGGCTTGTAATGAGCGTTCAAAAAGACCATTACCACCCCCCCCCCCCCCCCCCCCCCCCCCCCCCAACCCCCCCCCCCACAAGTGTTGTGGTTGTTTGTGTTGTGGCGGGAAACGCTGGGAATGTGTTTTTTTGGTGTGTTTTTTTTTTTTTTCTTCACACCACACAAACACGGTCAGAGGACGGGTCCCCCACCCCCCACACACCGTCCCTCTCCTTCCTTTCCCCCCCGACCTCCCCATCAGCCCCCCCACCCCCCTAATACGCCCCCCTCCTACTTCCCCCCCCTCTCTACTGTCATCCCCCCCTCCCTTCCCCCCATTTTCCTCCCGCCCACCCTCCCCTCACCAAACCTCCCCCACCTTCCATTCCGGCTCCGATCACCCTTCAAACTCTACCCCCCCCCCACCTCTAGCCCACCTCTCACCCCCCATCCCCACGTTCCCCCCTCCCTCCCCCTCATACTCCCCTCCCATCCTCCCCTCCCTCTCTTCTTCCTATTCCATTGACCCTTTTTCTTTAATTCCCCCCTCCCCTCCTTCTTCTCCCCCCTCTCCTCCTTACTCTTTCCCGTTCCCTCCCTCGCTCTCTCCTCCCTTCTCCTCCCTCCCCTACTGCTCCCCCTCCGAACCTCACCTCAGCCCCTCCCCCCCTTCCAACCTCCCCCTTTTAGTTCCTTCAACCGTTTCCCGTTCCCGTATCCCCCTCCTAAGCTTTCTCCATTCCGAGAAACGAAGGGGTGTCTTTCCTTCCTCTTTTTTTTTTGCGTCGTAAAATTGAGCCCAGGTTCTCCAATCGAGTCATCGGTCAAGTCCTTCTTTTCCTCCCCCCCCATCCTCCCGACCACTTTTTCATCGACGACCCTCATCACGACTCTACGTACGGCATACACCCTAGCCCCTCAACGCCACGCCTTAATAAGCTATGGCGAAGCAGTCCAAGACTTCTGACTTTGATAATTCCTTTTCGGTTTCCAAACAGCTCCCCCCCACTAACTCTCTCACCCTCCCCGTTTGGATCGCCTGTGATTTTTTTTTGGGGGGTGCACTCCGCGAATTTTCCTTTCCCTGCCCACCAAGAGGCCTCACCAGTCTTCTCTCTTCATGCCCTCTCTGACTTCACAGGTCCCCCTTTTCTGCCCTTTCCCGGCTACCTTTTCAATCACGTTGTCTACCCGACGGAGCCCTGCATTTTCATCTTAAGGAATGTTGTCATCCTTCCCTTTACTTCACCCTGGCCTGCCCGCCTGATGGCACCAACTGCCCCCACGCGCACTCTTCCCCCAGATTGGAATTCCAGTACCAACCTCACGCCAGCATTAGTAAAATCGCCCATACTCCCAAGCTGCTACCTGATATATAGATACTCAGTAATCCCCTTCGACTTCACCTCCCCCCCCGACTGTATAGTCTTCGGTTTTCCCTTCCCCCTTTGCTACCCCCCCCTTGGATTCTCCCTCAAGCTAAATACGATATCATGATGCCTGACCCCGCCCGCCTCTTTATTAACAACGTCTGCCCAAGGTTGTCGCAAATCGGTCCCATTGGTCTCCCCTCCTTTTCTACGAATAACCCGTCAAACCCTAGTCCCATGCAGTAGTGCTCGATTTGCGCAACCTCTTTCGCCAGTTTACCCTCAGGGCCTAAAGACCTTCCCCCCTTTTTTTCCTCCGTGTCTTTCATGGAACGCCGAAGGCGACACACTGATCTTACACTGTTGTCACTGTTCTGTTGTGTTTTCCTCTTCTTGAGGCCTCTTTTTATAAAGGCAACATGTAAATAACCCTTTTTCTTCATCGAAGATTTTCCGCACCCGAGCCCGACCTGCTGGGCTCTTCTATAACATGGGCCCCACTGCAGTCACAATGAGAGTGATTGCTTTCCCTTGCGCTACGACTAGCTCTACCGAAATAGATCATCTTACACATGGCCGCCGAAATGTTATTCCTTTTTTTCGCTTTTTTTATTTTGCCAACTTTCCCCCTCTTTCCTCCATCATCCACCCTTCCGCCTCCCATTTATTCCAGGCACGCGTCCGCTAGGTACCCTTACACTGCCACAGCCCCGTCTTCTTTGTCTCCTCAATAGGGCCCACAGCGATTTTTCCTTTTTCCCCCCCCCCCCCTCTTCGCCAGTCTCTGTCGAGCTCATCACTGCCGAGGGCTGAACCAAGGTCCCCTCCCTAGAAGATATGACCACACGTATGAACACCTCAGCTCTCCTTCCAAACCCCACAGAAACCGAACGGAATGATACAACCTCCACCCACGGCGAGTCCCCTTTTCCCCTCCTCTGCCCTTGATTACAGCCCCTTCTGCGACGCCTTTGCACTTTTTGGACATCTATATTTTTCAATGACCCGTTGTTCGTTGTCTTCAGCTTTCTGTCTAGCCCATCTGACGCGCCACCTTTTCCTCCGGAATGCATTTTTATCGCGAATGCCCAACAGTGTTGGCGCACGCATTTTTCTTTTTTTTATACACTTCGTTGCTGCAATTTTTTTTGACCCCAGGACCCTTGGCGAGCAGTAATAGCTTCGTTTATCTCGTTCGGAGTGAGCATTCTTGTCGAGCACATGGCAGTGATTCCCCCTTCCCCTCCCTTTGATTTTTTCTGCCAGTTTTAGCTTCCTTGTATCACTAAGAGAAGTGTCTTCGACTTATATGAGACTGACCCTTTTCCTTTGACCCCCGAGCGCCTTAGGTTTCCTTTATGAGTTCGGCGTTTTCGTCTTTCCTCCCTTTACAAACAAACCCTCCCAAGAAATTTGAAGACCCAGCCCTTGGCCCGGCCCTAGCACAACTTCCGTTTAATAGCGAGATTCTGAAGACCCCCTCCCCCCTTTCACTTCCTCCCCCCCAAGTACTTTTGTCACCCCCCCCCAAGACCTCCTGCCCCGTGGCTGGCTCTTCTTGCACTACGTAACGATATATTACCCACATGAAGGACCGCTGGCACATTCCCCTTTCCCCCTTCCCGAGCCCCCAAACAAACAGCCAAAAGAAGGCCACCTACGTGTCCTGCATTCACCTTGAATCCCCGTAACCATGACCCCAAAACCACTGAGCTCTCTTATACGAATATCCCTACACAAGAGTGTTTTCCAAGAAGAATAAGAGGTTGTTTTCTCTGAGACCCGAATTAAATTGACTACATCCTAACCCCCGGCAAGTGGTATGAACTCAACTCCAATGAGATTGAATAGGCTCGCCAAGGTGGAGGCCCGTCGCTGATGGTCCACAACCTTGCTACCTCTGAGGCCTGAGTCGCTGTCTTCCCCCACCCACCAATCCTTTCCTTTTTTTTTGACGTTCCCCCCCTCGCTCGTTCGTTTTTCTTACGGCCGACCAACTGAAAGACCCCCCATTTCCATTGTTGCGGCACGAACGCGTGGGGGTGATGGCCCATAACCTTGTCAATTCCCTTTTCTTATCCCCTCGGACCATAGTTTATCTTTCCTTTTGAGATTTGGCCCTCCGCAGCGCCCCTCCTTGATGGTCTGTGTTTTCGGTCCCCATGTTGTTGTTGCCTTTTTGGCAGCGCCTTGTCCCCGTGATGTCCTTGAGCGCAAAGTTCAGGTCCCGCATTGACGACAATTGAATGCCCGTGCCGTAGGTCTCCCCCCTCTTTTTACATCCTCCTTCCATTTTTTTGTACGAACGTTCTTTTTCCTGACTACCATGAAATTCTCCATGTTTATTCCCCAGTATGGCGCGTCACACGGTGGACGCGTGACGCCTCTCTCTCTTTCTCCCTTGAGCTGACAGATCTTGGGTGGTGAGCTTGGTGGCGTATCAGTAATTGGAGAGTGCGGAGTCTGACGAAGGCCCCGATCTGTTCAACGATTTTCTCCCCTCCTTCTCTCTTTCCTTGCCCAAACTTCCAACTTCTCCCACTCTGTTGAGCATATACCCCTTGACAGATTGCGAAGTCTGCGCACGCAGAAGGCTCTTCCCTCCCCTTTTTTTCCTCTCTTTGAGACTAGGGGGAGCTCCCAGCCGTACAATGGTCAAGGAAATTTTTGTGGCGCAAATAACGACGGATCCGTAGAAAATTTGGCCATACTTCCGACGGAATCCCTCATTCCCCCCCCTTCTTCCCCCCTTGTGGGGGCAGCATCTTCCTTTCAGATCGCTCCATCGGCTCCAGTCCTGTTGAGGCTACGGTTCCACCACGCTCGCCCCACCACCATGTCAATCCCGAGTCTCATCCCTGGCCTCTCCGCTTGAGCGTCGCGTTACTGTCTGCCATAAGGGGGCGCGCGCATATCTGCTTTTATTTTTCCCCCTTGCCCCTCTTCCGCTTTTTACCCCATATAACTCCCTATTTGTCCCAGTCACGCAGCTAATTTTTTCATATGCCCCTGGGTTCAATTCCCCCCTTTACTCCCTTTTGTCCGCCCCGATTGACCCTCCAACCCCTTCTGAAAGCATGTCTCCGTGGAATCCGAAAACGGGCATTCCCTTCGCAGCTTCCTCCTTCCCCCCCTTTTCCTCCCCCCCCTCTTTCTGGAATTTCATTTACCCCCCCCTCTGATACTGCCAATGGACTCCCCGACAACTTATGTCATCGATCTCGGGAAAAATGGCCCCACTGGTTAAGTGGCCAGCCCCTAACGACCTCCCTCTTATACCAATATGCCGCCCAAGCTGCAAGTTTGGTTTTCCCAGGACGCAAAACTGGTAATTTGTTGTTCTCCCCCCTCCGTACCTGCCACCCCCTCGTTTTTTTTCCTCCTCCCCAGCTGAAACGGAATCTATGTACTGCTTCTGTTTTCGAAGAAGCCCTTGAAGAAACAGCAATCACGAATCTATTGTTCGCCCCCTTTCTTTTTTTCTTAACTGGGTGCTTAAGTGCCTTCAAATTCAGTTGTCGTGTGGGGGCTAGGAGTGTGGTCCGCTTTGATTTTACTTCCCGGCCTCCCCTGGTCCACCTTGTAAATCTATGATACGAGATATTCCCGAACCCAGCCCAGCGGGTTTTATATTTCTTTTTTTTTTTTTCTTTTGTTGTTTCGTGGTCTCACCCCACAAACGTGTGAACCTGATGATTTTTCCTTGCCCTTGCTTAACGCTTTAGATCATAAAGCCCTGGCTCTCTATTTCCCCGTTACCGAAGATGTATTCGCCTTTTTTTGCGTTGGAAAATAATCCTCCCCCTCCCCCCCTCCCCTCGCGGCCCTGCTCTGTCCCCCCCCCACTGCCCTCCAGCGAGTACCCTTTCCCCCCTAAGGCGAATACAGTTCCCCAGCGGAATTCCACCGCTGAAGCCCTTTCATATAGAAAAAGATGTAGGACACTGCCAAGGGCTAGACCAAGTTAAGCTCCGATCGAACCTAACACGTCACCTTCCCCCCCGTTCCTTCTTCCCCACCCCCCTGCAACCGTTCTACGTTTCTGCTACCCTCCCCCCCGAAGAGACCAGGTGACCTCGATAAGATATTCTTTTTTAGGTGGAGAGGAAGACTTTTGAACTATGACATATCTTCTTCTTTTCAGTTGTTTTTTTACCGAGATCTGTCCTTATTTTTTTTTTCCATCGGTCGCGCCCCCAATTCCTGGAGCTTCTCCCCTCTTTCAACCTGTTGGCCGGCTTTGACGGTGAGCATTAACGGATAGTTGAAGTGAACAATTGTGCCAGGACCCTTGGGGGTTTTGGACAATTAATCTTTTTCTTCTTTTCCGGTTTCTTTCTTGTTTAATTGCTTCGCTCAAGGGCATTCCGTATTCCGGGTTCCTTCTCTTCTTTCAGCGGTGAAGTCCAGCGCAGCTTGGATTACAACTTAATTGCCAACTCTCCCTTTCTTTCGTTCCCTTTGGGTGCCTTCCCGCCGGATTCCTTGCTTGAGTTGTGGAGGGGCGGAGGTGTGCGCGTTTAGCAAAACAAAATTTGAAGAGAGTAGGCCCCCCTTTTTGCCCCTTTTCCAGCCAGTTCTTTAGTTTCCGAGATTGTTTTTGAAGTTCCACAGTCCCCCTCCACCTAAGACTTAGTTCCATTTTTAACCAAGAGACCATTATCAACCCCCCCCTTTGTTTTTTTATCTTGTATCTCTAATATCCATTTTTCCTTGGCTTTCCCATAAACAAAGCGGCCCCCACGAGTACCAACACACCCACCAGTTGTCATACGTGTAAGCCTGCCTTTCCTCCCCCCCTTCGGTATGCCCCAACTACCCCCACGGAGCCCCCTTTTTTTCTCATTGTTTTATGCCCGCTTTAACTCGCGGGGCGTCCCTTCCTTCCCCCATGCGTATATCTTGCTGTTTGCCGACGAGTTTGATCGAAAAACTCTGAGGAAGGTTTCGCCCACTTTTTCCTCTCTGCCATTTTTTCGAGGTGAAATCCCATTTTTTGTGGCCGCATAATATGATTGTCTCTGCTTTATTTCTTTCGGGCGTTGCCAATTTCAACGGGCCTCCACTGGCCGGGGGATAAAACGACGATGACATAACCTTTTTGTAAGTCCATTTTTCGTCTTGCTTTTTTTCATCTGAATTCCTATTCTCTTTGCGTCCCCGCCGCGTTCTCATCTTTGATAAGAAAGGAGATTTTTTTTGTTGGCCCGGTCTTTCCCAATGGAGATGTTTTACACGTTTGTTGTTTTCCCTCCCCCTTCTTTTTTTTCCCCCCTTTTTTTTTCCCTTCCTTCTTCCCCCTTTTCCCATTTCGCTGAACCAAAAATGACTGCGTGCCGTCGGGAGCCTTGGGAGAATAGGTTGCGGAAGCGGTGTCCCGAAAGTTCCATTTTTCCAGTCCTGTTTTTTCCCCCCCGCCGATCTGCTCTCTTTTTTTGTCCCTTTCTCGAACCAACAGGTGAACCGCGACCGAAAGCAGGAGGGCGACCAGCTGTGGAGACTCGATCTGTGATCTGGTGCTATTTTTTTAACAGTCGAGTCAACCCCCCTCTTCTTTTCCGCATTGTCGAGCGATATCGCTTCTTCGGCCACGCCTGGGAGTGCGCAAGAAGGATCGGTTTCCTTTTTCGGCAACTGATTTGCATTTCTAACTGAGTGTTGTCTGTTTTTTTTCGACTTTCCTATTACATCTTGCTACTCCTTTCTTTCTGCACGTAATACCTCATC
>Ga0179593_1597350_pt1 | contig 10569 bp, 10 predicted proteins | sample CZODoug2_1_08_16_FD_185931 | JGI IMG/M metagenome (GOLD analysis project Ga0179593, IMG submission 185931) | Vadose zone soil fungal communities from Angelo Coast Range Reserve, California, USA - CZODoug2_1_08_16fungal (PacBio error correction) | ecosystem: Environmental > Terrestrial > Soil >... | reverse complement strand
AGATGCTTCAACTCTTTTCTCTTTTTTAAGATTAGAGAGTAGTGCTTTTTCCAGGTCTCCCTGGCACGACGGCGACACTCCCTTCGACCGAGATTCAGGGCAAGCGGCGCTTTTCCCCCCCTACTTGCTGGCGATGGGGCGCAGCTTCCCCTCCCCCCCTTTGTGGTCCAACGCCCTTCCGACGCCTCGTAGGCTGTCTTCCTCTCCCCTTCCCCTCTCTTTGCTGCGGACGGCGCTGATCACTTTTCCCCCTTCTTCGTTTTTCTCTCCTTTTTTTTTTCTTCTAGACAAGTTCATCCCCCTCCAGCCGGGCCGAAGCAAAAAGCGCCTTGACCTTTTCTCTTTCTCCCCCCCCCTACGACTTCCAATTAAAGTCTATAGCTCACTCCCTTTTTTCTCTCGGACTGGAAAAGAGAGAAGGTCGGCTACATCCTCCCTTTCCCTTGCAAGGATTTGGAAGAGCCTTTCCCCTAACGGAGCAGCTGTGGCGGAGAGAAGAGGCTCTTCCCCTTTTTTTGTGAACTTCGTTTACCGGAAGAGGGGCCCTATTCCCCCTCCCCCCCTCTTTTCAAGGAAGATGGGAGGATGGACGATCCGTTCCATCGGGACTCTCTCCGGCCAGTGGACAGGCAGTAGAAAAGAGACTCTTTTGCAGCGGCTGCTAAGAGTAGACTGAGGGATGACCCGTTCCTTTTCGCGAACCGTCTGGAGAAAGCAAGGACGCCTCTCTTTTCCCAACTTGGCGCCCAACACTTTGGGGGAATGGAGAAGAGTTCTCCATCTTATTCTTTTTCCGCTAGAGAGGACCTTGTCCCAAAGCGAGCGTCTCTCCCTCCTTTTGCTCGATCGCGATGTCCCCCCCGGTTCGAGGAGATAGAAGCTTCGTCTCCTTTCCCCAGAGGATGGTAAAAGGCGGCGTCTCTTCCCCACGACGTGAGTTCGAGATGGAGGAAGTTGGCTGTTCTTTTCTTCCTTCTTTCTGGCGACAGATACGCGATGGAACTTGTCCCTCTCCCGACGCGCGCAGATAGGGGAAATGGAGAAACTTTCCACCTTTCTCTCCCCTCCTTCAAATCAGATAAAAGACAGACTGACCTCCCTTTCAATTTCTCGGGTTGGGAGTGGATCTAGTTCCCCTTCTTTCTTTTTCCCTCACAGAGTTCCAAACGGAGTCGTTTCTTTTTTCAGCGAGATTAGAGGGCGGACCGTTCTATCTCTCCTTCTGCGCAGAGGACTGAAGTCCCGGTAAACGAGGGAAGAGAAAGCCCCCCCCCCCTTTTTCTTCTCGATCTGAGGAGCTGGAGGATTATCTTTCAGACCGCTCTCTGCGGCGATCGTTAAAAAGCCGGCTCTATTCTTCTTCCCCTTTGCTCGACTAAGAGATAGAATACTGCTTCCATTCGCTCCTCTTTCATAAAATGCGAGCAGAAGCCTCCTTCCTCTTTTTCGCGCTTCGCGAAAAGAACGAGATGTAGTAGTCTTTCCCCTGCCCCTTCTTTTCCCTTTATTCTTTTCCGGGTGCGTGGGAGCAGGAGTTTTTTTCCTGATCCCTTGCTAATGTAATCTCTTTCCCTTCCTCCCTTCCCCGGCAGACCGAATTCATCGCTTCAACTTTCCCGCATCACGAACCTGCAAACTCAATTTTAGCAAAATTTTTTCCCTTTTTCCTTCCTCCCGCCGATCAAAGAAACCGCAGCTTTCTTTTTTCTCCTTCCCCGTTCCCGCATGATCGAGATCGGAATACCGCATTCCCGACTTTTTCCCCCTTCTGTGAATTCCCTCCCCTCTCGTGATTCCACCGCCGAAACCTCTTCCTCTTCGTGGCTGCTGTCTCGCTTCTTTCCGCTGGCGGACATACGTACAGAGCGAGGCAAGCGGAATTGCGGCTTTTTTCTCCCTGCGAGAACGAGGCAGGAGACTTCAACCCTCTTCCCCCTCTCTGCCACGACGCGGAAAGAGTAGAGTAGGTCCGTCTGACTCTTTTTTTCCCTCTCCCTGATTAAGCGCGGAAGCTTCTTTTCCGCGAGGGGAGAGGGTTTTCCCCCTCCCTACGGCACGTACGCGAAGCGACGAGCCTCCTTTTCCTTTTCTCCTCGGCGACTGACGATAACGGGCGACTAAGAAGCGCGTTTTCTCCGTTCCCTTTCTTTTTTTTCCTCTCCTGTCTACGTCAGAGATAAAACATTCCCCCGTCACAAGCGGTCCCCCCTTTCCTTCCCTTTTTTTCCCTCTCAATGACGAAGACGTGCGAACTCTGACTCCTTTCCCCCTTGCGCTTGGCCGGACAGATAAGTGATGGAGACGGGGTTTTTCTTTCTCCTTCTTCCCCGCCGCAGAAGAATTTAGGAAGAGTCCCTTGGCACATTTTTCCCTCCCTCGAAGTAGTGACCGGCTTTTCTCCCTTTCCCTCCTTGAAGACGGCCAACGGAGTGCTGCGCTGCATCCTTTTCTTTCACGCCGCCCTGGTGACAGAAACAGGATTCAGCTCTGATCCCGCTCGTCCTTTCTCCCTCGAGAAGAAGCGCCTCGAGCCGAAGAGCGATTTCTATTTTTCCTCGCCGGCCCGCTACAGCACGATACGAGGTGATCCCTTTCTCTCTCTTTTTTTCTCGTGGATGTTTTCCGATGACGAAGTCGTCCGTTCTTTTTTTGTTCCGACGGTGCATGTACATTGAACAGGAGGGACCCTCCCTTCCCTTTTCCTTCCTCCTCTTGACATACAGCGAAACGAGAAATCTTTTCCCTCTCTCTTCTGTGTCCGGCGCCAACCGAGGGACGGAGATGGAGGAGTATTTTTCTTTCTTTTTTTTCCCCTCTTCTGGCGTTCAAACGTTTAAAGGAAGGAAGATGTGGGACGTCGGAGTGGGAAACATATCTATAGGTCAAGAATAAGAATTTTCCTCCCCTTCCCCCCAGCTTCCGGGCCGGAAACGGTTGAACGCCAGAAGGTTCTCTCCCTTCCCCATAACATCTCTCGCCGGCCAGCGCAGGACCGAGGTTGGAGCAGGACCCAGTTTTCTTTCTTCAGATTGACGCAAGAGTAGTAGCATCCCTAGTTTTCCTTTTCAGTACATGAAAAAGTAGGAGATCCGCCTTCTTTCCTTTCCCCTTCATCGGAAACCATCCAAGCGACGGACAGAGCCGTGACCCCCTGTCCTCTCAACTCGAGAGGGATGTATCGCCTTCCCCCCCCCTCCTTCGCTCTTAGGAAGAGGAGATTATCGCTTTCGACCTTCCTCGCTTTCCAGGAGATGAATAATGGTGTAGGTCACAAGGTCTCTTCTTCTTTCCTCCCCCCCCGGTGGAAGTATTAAAGGGTTTCCCTCCTTCTCTTTGATCGTCGCCTCGACGATAAAAGAAGGTCACTTCGCCTCTTTCTTTTTTTTTCCCCCTTCGGCTCCAGTCCGCGTTGGCGTATAACCGCCTTCTCCTCGGTAAACGGACAGAGAACTTACATCTTTTCTTTTTCCTCTCGGGCGTGCCAAGATGGAAGTTACTGTTCCCTCCTTTAAGAGAAGTTGTTGTGATTTCTTATCGACGGACAGATAGAGAAGGTAATTCTCGTCCTTCACGCGGCGCAACGAGATAGTAGGCGCCCTTTTTTTTTCCCTAGCCACCGGCGAGGAGATCAGTTTTTCCTTGTGCTCGCGAGGAAAGCAATCACCCCGCTCCCTTTCTCCCCCCCCTCGCCGCGAGTGACCTCCCTCCGATGCGCGTCAAAACGGCCTCCGATCTCCCTTCCCCCTTTTTCCTCCTTTCTTGGCAAGCTCGAAAACATGAGTTCGCCGTCTCGGGTCGCGCCACAGGCAGCCTGCGGGCCTCTCCCTTAGTGTCCGAAGGCGGGGAAATTGCTCTTTGCGAGTCCCCCCGCTGCGAGGATGATCTTTCTTCCCCCTTTGGAATCACGCGAGTGGTCGTTCTTTTCTCCTTGGACGAGGTTCATCCATAACGATCGAACGGCGGGACTTCCTTCCTTTTACTTACCCCTAAATCAGCTGAAGGTTTTGGATTTTCTTCTCCCTGGCCCCAGGAAGTAGGAAGTTGTTGACCCTCTCGACCTTTTCTTTTTCTTTTTTTCCTCCCTTCCTTTCTTTGTAGCCGTTGCCGGCGGTTGAAGTTGCCAGCTTTCCCCTTCCCTGCCCAGTTATACTTCGAATAGACGAACGGAATGATAACAGCCCTTACCTTCCTCCCTTTTTTTTTTTTCCTTTTCCTCCGCGTGCCGGTTAGAGAACCCAACCTCCCCTCTCTGGTCTGCTGAGAGGAGGGATCGAAGGGTTTGATTTTTTTCTCATAGCGATCTAGTAGTCTCTTTTTTTTCCGCTCTCCGGGAATTCACGAGAAGGCAAGTAGATTGCCTCTTCTTTACCTCTTCTGTCCGAAATCCAGACAGAGAAGCCTTTCCTTCTTTTCCCTCCTTTTACGGCGGGCTTCCTCGTTGTACGGAGGGATGCACGTACCTCGCGCCTCTCCCTCTTTCTCGCTGCCGAAAGAACAGGAAGGAACGAAGCTTTGATCGTGCGGAGCGAGAGAGATTAATAGAAGAACTCCTTCTCCCTAGCCCCCCCTCACCTTTCCTCCCTTGATAAAGATCTCTTTCTTTCCCTCTGTACGAAGTGATGCAGATGTAGATGGTTAAAGGGTCTAAAGGGCCGCCCATCCTTTTTTTTCTCCCTTTTTATTAGGCGAAAGACATAGAGCTTGCCTCCCTCAGGCGAACTCAAGTCGGGTGAAGGGACTAGGGGAGAAGATCCTTTACCGACTCCTCCCCTTCTTCCTCCGAACAGAGGCAATAGAGATCTAATTTTCCTACGACGATAGAGAAGATAGAGTTTCCTCTCCCCCGATAGAGCGGACACCGACTCCATGACCTTTCTTTTTTTTTTTGACCTTTTCCCCGGGGGGGGTTTGGATTTTTCCTCGGGTTTGGGTTTTCCTTTTTTTCAGTGTGGGGGGGGGGTCTTTTTTTTCTGGGCGAAAAGAGTCGCAAAGCCCCCCCCCCCCGTGTGAGGATCTCCCTCCTTCCCCCCCCCTCGAGGGTAATGTAGCTGTTTCCGGGCGGCGCCAGGTTGAAGCACTCCTTTCTTTTCTCTCGAGCAGAAGATGAAATTCGCTTTTTCCCCATGGCAGAATAGAGAAGAATGAGCGGTCCCCTTTCCCCTCGCCAAAAGCGTTTAGTTCTTGCCGAAGAGGAGGCATGGGTCCCCTCTTCAGTGAACACCATTTCCTCTCGCGTCAAATGCTCTTTCCCTTTTTTTTCGACGGATTTCCCGGATAGCGGATAAAGAAAGGCCCGTGACTAGCTCCGACAGGAGATAGTACCCTCTCCTCGTCAGACCGTAGGCGGCGCAGTCCTCTTCGAAGTGATTGGAAAGTACGTTGGCCTTACTCTCCTTTTTTTTTTCCGTGAAGATTCCCCCGTTTTTCTGCGGCCCGGATTGAGCGGGAGACACTTTTTTCTTCCTCGGAAGTGGAGAAAGTGCTCCCACCTCGGTAGCAGAGAGTCAGAATCCCCTTCTTTCCCTCCCTTTTTCAGCCGCCGAACCCTCCCTCTTTCGTCGGTTATGGGCACACAGGTCTGGTGCGCTACATATTTTTCCCTCTCAGGAACGTCGTAGGGGACGGGAGAGCTCGCCTCTTTCTTGAGTTTTTTCTCCGATCGCCGTAGTGAAAGTTGACCTGGACCTCCTTCTCCTTTCCTCGTAGAAAGATATGCTTTGCAGCATAGAGAGATTTCCATCCTCCTCCTTTTCTCGATGATGATGCCCCGCGGTCGAACTCAAGAGCGGGATGACGATTCGCGAGTTCTCTACTCCTTTCCGAAGGCGAAGAAGGCTTTTCTTTGCTCAGGCAAGAGGAGAGAGGCGCCAGGACCTCCTTCCCCTATGTACGCGCCACTTTCCCCTCCGTCCACACTAAGAAGAATAAGTAGGGCGGCTGCCCGCTCACACTTCTTATCCCCTCATTCCCTTCTCTTCTCACCGCCTCGGCGACGATGAGTGGCGGGCCACTTTCTCTTCTGAGACAGATTACTCCGTTTTTCTCCCTCACAGCGACGTTCCTTCCGCAGACGACTTTCAATCACGTTCTACTCCCCCCCCTCTGCGAAGAGGGATGAAGACTCCCCCCTGGAAAGAGGAAGCAGGCCCCCCCCTCCGCGTAGTGTTAGTAAAAGGGAAAGGGATTTATTCTCTGAAAGGCGAAGAAGTGAGCTTCTCATGGCAAGAGATGCTTTTTCTTTCTACGTAGATTACAGGACTTTTCTCCGAGCCTCGTTAGAAGAGATGGCACGGTTTCTTTCTTCCTCGTAGTAATTCCCCCGCTTCCTTGGAGGCTCGAGGCGGCCCTTCCCTCTTTCACGGCCTCCTCGGTAAAAAGGACTAGTCCCCGGCGGCGCCGCAGGAGCACTCTTCCTTTTCCCGTGCCGCCGTTCAACGTTTCTCCCTTTTTTTCTTGAGAAGAGGTAGAAAGCGTATTCCTTTACCTTTTCCCTCTAGCGGAGGCGATTTCCCTGGATCGGTGCGCGATAGTAGTAGACGCCATGGTCCTTTTCCCTCTGTTAGAGGAGAACTTTCTCCTCCGTCCGAGGAGGATGGTAAAGGAGAGGAGCCCTCTTCTTTTTTCTTCTTCTTGGCGGCAGTTGGAGGAGTTAAGGCCTTTCTCTTTCTTCCTCCTCCGCGATAGGAAGAGGTATCAGCTGCCCCCTCCCCCTTCCCCCTTTGAGACCCTGGAAAACATCGACATATTCTCCAGATCCGGAAAAGCAGATAAAAGCCCGAAGGGACGTGATAAAGGGAAGCATTTTTTTGATATCAGGGGTTCTTCAGGAAGAGATAGGCGATCCGCCACTACCACCTCTTTTCCCCCTCTAGATAGAGGAGAGCACTTTCCCGTCTCCGCGAACGAGAGAGAGGGACTCTTTCCCCTCGAAGAGCCCCGCAGTCAAAAGTCTTCGGAGTCCTCGCTGGAGGAGTTTAGGAGAAGTGGGACAAGGTCCGCTCTCTCTTCCTCCTTCTCTTTCAGTGCGGAATCAGTGAAGTTTAAAGGATCTCTTTCCTCCCTCGCTTCGCGCACGAAGAGATCTCCTCCTCTTTTTTGCCGCCCCCTTCTAGCCCGCCGCTCAGCCAGACCAAGACGCGTTTCTTCCCCCCGGCACGAGCTGATAGTTTCCCTCTCCACCCGCTAAGAATGTCGAGAAGTTAGGCCAGGTCAGGTTTTTCTTTCTTCTCACTGGGCGAATGCGATTCCTTTCCCCCTTCTACCCTCCGACAGAATTATCAGAGATACCACGACCTCCCCCTTCTCCATGGTCAAACAAAGGCCGGAAAGGCCTTCCCTCTCTTCCCATCCCCCCTGCCGGATGAAGAGGGATGTTTCTCCCTCCTCCCGTTTTTTCTCTCGTAGATGGATGAACTCGTCAAATTTCGTTCCCCTTTTCTTTTCCACCGGCCGAAAACTGCTGATCGAATCCTTCTTGCTGTGAAGAGAGATAAGTAGCCATTTTCTTTTTTCTTGGCAAGCGCTCTTCTCCTCATTTCTGCAGGAGAGAAAAACCCGGCGGCAGTCTCCCTTTCCACGACGCGGAAAGAGTAAGAGTCGGTTTCCTTTTCTTGTGGAAGAAATCGTCGAAGACTCTTCTTTACCTCCCACGAGGTGAGAGGGTGATTGATCCTTCCCCTCCTGCACGTCGGAAGCGCCGAGACCGCGCCGGTGCTTTTTGGAGCGGCCGCGACTGACGATTTGCCTCCTCAGCGCGTTGCGCGAGTGCCATGGCCCCGTCCTCTCTTTATCCTGTCCTACTTTTGGGGTTTTTTTCCCACAACGTCGACCGTCACAGAGGTCCTGCTTCCTCCCTCTCTTTCCGAATCAATGAAGAAGAATTAGGAACGTGCTTCCCTCTTTTCCCTGGACCGATTAATTTCTTTGTTTCTTTCTTCCCCCGCTTCCGGGAGAAGGAGTTCAGAAGAAGAATTTCGGCCGCTTTTTTTCCCTCGTTGATAGTACGAGAGCGACGGCACAGACGATTCACTTACTTTTTCTTTCTTCTCGAGATTTCCCCCCGACCCCAGGATAGATCCTTCTCAGCCTCTCTTTCTCTTACCGCAGAGAAGAGAACGAGCCGAAGTCTCTCTTTTCCTTGCGCCGGCCGCTACAGACCAACTTTATCATCGATAGAAGGGGGTATGTCACGGCTACGGAGTATCTTTTTTTCCCCTCGCCCTAGGTAAAGAAGGAGGTCTCTCTGTCATGTACCGACCTTCTACTCTCTTTCTTCGAAGAACAGGGCGGCAGATCTGGACCTCAGCCCTCCCCTCCCCCTGGGGCCGTGCGCTGGCCGGCGTCTGGTTTCTTCTCCCCTTTTTCTTTTTCCCCCTTTTCAACGGACGGCAAGAGGTGGGACGTCGATCTTTTTGTTGTGTTGAGAGAGATGTTCCATCTCGATTTTTCCCCCTTTTTCCCTCCATCCGGTGCAGCGTGATCAAGTGACAAATGACAAGCGATCGCCGCCAGCTCCGGCTTTCTTCCCGGCCGGGATGGAGCGGTTCGCTTTGCCCTTTTTCCCCTCCCAGCGCGTAGATTTGAGTGCAGAGGGAAAGGAAAGGACAAATCGGCGATTTTTTCCCTCGGAAAAAATCAACGCTATTTTTCCCCGTGCACACCGTAGAGAGATTGATCAACTCTTTTTTTTCGGCGCAGTGGTAGTTTCCTCCCTTTCTTTCTCTCGGGAGAGAAAAGAAGTAAAGTGAGAGCTTGCCAGGAGCTTCCTCTTTTTCGGCGTTGAACTCCGACTGCGAGGTCCTATCCTTCTTTCCTTCTTCCCTCGTGATAGTAGGTTCTCTTCTCCCGTCGCCGCCGGCTGCTCCTTCCCTTCCACTCAGGCCAACGTCGCGTTGGCCGCGTATAACTGTCCCTCTCTGTCCCGGGCCAGCGCCCTTTCCCTTTTCCCCTCCCTTCGTCGTCATTGGAGATGAAGCGGGTCTTTCTTTTCTTTGGACGTCGACGGTGGTTGTTCCTTCTCGAAGGCACGCTCGCGCCGGCTCCTTTTGCGCAACGCGTTCGTCTTCCATCTTTAGTCCTTCTCCTTTCTTGGGGTCGGCGCTTACGGAAGTGCCTCGTTCCCCTCACATCAACCCGCGCACCTCGTCTTTTTTTTGTGATATGTTCTCCCCCCCCTGCAGCCGATCGCGGACCAGGGGAACTCGACTCCTTTTCCTCGAACACAGCGTCAGCTCCTCTCCTTCTCCTCGGAGAGAAAGGCCCTTGCCGCTTTTCTTTCCCTTTGACGACTGGAGCGAGCCTTCGACTTTTATTATTCTTCCCCGTTCGGCGGTTTCTATTAGGGAGTAAAGGCAGTCTCTTTCCTCATCACGCCTCCTTCCCCGTTTCTTTCGAGCTCGAGCATAGAGGGGAACGTGTCCTTTTTATCGGCGTGTTCCCTGGCCCCCCGACTTTCTTCTCCTTTTTCCTTTTCGTGATGAGGTAATGGTAATCGCGGATGAAGTCGGTCTTTTCTTCTTGCACTAGATCGGACATTCGCCCCCTCCTTCAGAAGAAAGAATGATCAACGAACCGGACCGGTGTTTTTTCCCCTCTTGCGCCGTGGAGCGACGATTTCTTGACTCCTCTCTTTTCTGATGAGAGGAGGTCGCAGGTGATCTTCCTCGCCTTCGCGAATATCTTTTCTTTCGTCATATCGGAGAAGAAGAGATAAGTGAACTTCCCTTCTTTTTTTTTCCCTTCTCGCCGCAGAGAGGGGACGTCCTCTCCTCCCGTCGAGCAAGAAAGATTTGAAGGCGGGATCTTCCTCTGTCCTTTTTTTTTTTTTTTTTCTATGGCAGCGCGATGGCCCGAACGTTCTTGCGATCTCCCCGCCAGCGAAGAAGAAGGTTGGATCTCTTCCCTCTCTTATTCCCGAAGAACGCCTTCCCCGAGCCCCTCTCAAGGAATTAAATTGATCAAGTATTCGGTCTCCTTCACCCCTTCCCTTTCTACTAAATATTATTCGATTGTCTCCTTAATTCCTTCTTCTCTCTTCGGTAGATGATAAGATGAAAAGAGGATTTTTTTCACTCATCAACTGACGAAAGCGCTCCAGTTTCTTCCCTTTTTTTACCAGAAGAAGAGGAAGGAGAAAACCCTCCTCTTCCATTCTCTATCTAGACTACTCTAGAGCAGATCGAGTTGAAGAGAAGGAAGAACGCTCAGCCGTACGGAATCGCTTGCCTCCACGAGTCTTTCTTTTCTCCCCCCTTTTCACGGAGGAAAGGAGAAAAGAGGAGGAGTACCCTTCTCCTTTTCTCCGAGTTCAGCACGACTTCTTCCAGCTTCCCCTCTCTTCCTCTTTCGACTGCCTGGACCATGGCGCCTCTCCTCCCTTTTTCCCTCGGCCTTTTCTTCCCCGAGCGGCATCGGGCCACACCGAGGGTCAGGTAATCTCCTCCTCTCCCTCCTCTCGGCCCTGCTTTTTCGCACTCTTTCCTTCTCCCCCGTGCCCGTGACCGAAAAACGAGAGGCTGTAGACCGGCCCCCTTTTCCCTCCCCCCCTCCCCTTTTCTTCTGCATTTGTAG
>Ga0179593_1442511_pt1 | contig 10569 bp, 11 predicted proteins | sample CZODoug2_1_08_16_FD_185931 | JGI IMG/M metagenome (GOLD analysis project Ga0179593, IMG submission 185931) | Vadose zone soil fungal communities from Angelo Coast Range Reserve, California, USA - CZODoug2_1_08_16fungal (PacBio error correction) | ecosystem: Environmental > Terrestrial > Soil >... | reverse complement strand
ACCTTTTGTAAATCCACCTCCATCGCCCGGCGAGATTCGATCAACTGGGTTTTTTTTGATTACGGAGGTTTCGGATGTATTGGTTGGCGTTGATTTTTTAATCCCCATTTACCGTCTTCGAGTTTGATTGCACTTGTACAGGCCCTCGTCCCCCAGCTCTTTTGCCAATCGCCTCATCCTTTCTCGTTTGACGGCATCGCTGAAATTCCGGTTCGCGTCGCTCATTTAGCCTTCAACTGCAGTGGGCCATACCGGATTTTTTTCTCATTCAATGGTGCACCCACTTTCCTCACTACCGTACCCTAAAGAAATGTTTTTCCTCTTTCTTCTTACGAAGACCCCGTTCCTGCGCAGCTTCGTTTCTGTCGCTTTTCCCATTGACCCTTTTACGTCCTTTGTTTGACATCATGTCTTTGCTGGGCGTGTGTTAGGGTGGGACTCAGGTGGTTACCTATGAAAAAGCTAAATGCGATTTTCTTTCCAAGGATCACTCACTCCAGTCGGGTGAAGCGGGAAGGGACGGCGTTTCAACCTGGAGACGTTTTTTCTTTCCCTTTCAACTCTTGCATGTCACTCGGGATCACCAGTCACCGACTATCAGTTGACAAACCCCCTTCCTGCATAACTTTAACACCATGGCAAACCGTCGGTCAGGGGTCCGCACGTGCGAATCATTCAGCGCGTTCGTTTCACCCGGCTGGATCGTGTCCGCGTCTTCCTCCACGGGGGAAGGACTGACGTGCTCGACGCCACCAGTTCTTCCCCGCGAGCGGCCCTTGCGCCTCATCACGGGGCCTGTTTACGGGTCCAGCGTCTGCCGGCGCTTTTTTTTTCCCTGGTTGCGCCAATTCGCTAAGACGATCGCATTGTCCATTTTGTTTTCGCCACCTTCCAGCGACTCGTGTTGTTGCAGGCTCTTCCGTTCGGACGTTCTTCGTCACGTTTGCGCAATTCGCGTCCCGGATTTTCTCTGGCTCGCATCCATCTGAGGTGGTTTCAGTTTGCATGCTTGCCGTTGAGGACGCCGGGGTCAATTCGAGCACTACTTTGATTTTTCTCGCGCGAAAATACCTTTGGATTTTTCATCCGACCCCGTTCGCGGCAATGAACCACGCCAAGGTTTTCGCGCGTCGCCTTACCACGACCAGGCAAAGAAAGAGCTCCAACGCCGACACCGGATAGAACGCCAGTCCGCTTCAGACCGCTCGCGCAGGGTTGCTGCTCCGCTGTCAGCACGTTTTTCTTTGATCACCGACGGGGATCGGCGCGCGTTTTCGTTTCCGCTAGGGTCCACAACATCTAGTAAGCCGTCTGCCATGTTTTTTGCTTTCTCGCCGCCAAGTACCTTCTTCCGTCCGCTGGACCGGTCTCCCTTCGCCTGTGAGGGATTTCCCGTTTTTCGTACTGATTCATCTGCACGCAGCAGGAATTTGCATTGTTGGAAGCAAGTGTCGCATCCAGAGACCACATTCCGACTTGCGCCAATAGCTCTCAGTTGATAACCGGTACCGCGCAGTGCCGCAATTTGCCAGCATTACAGACGCGTCGCTGTTTTCGCGCGCGCTCTCGAGTCGCTACGCGCTCGAAATCCCTCTCTTTTGACAACCCTACGCCTTCGAAATTTTTTCGCCGTACTCGCATTCTGATCCGATATCGATGTTTTTCATCAACTCTTCCGACGGTCCTCCTTTTTTCCTTCGCCGCCGTCGAATGTCGGTTCACCAACCCAGTGATCGGGGCGATCCCATGCTCCGCCGTTGCTTACGGTGTGTGTGTGTGGTTGAACAACAGCCTTTTTCTGCGTGTTTTCGCGCCCCGCGATTTTTTCCGTGAAATCCGAACGTCGCAATATCCCCGCTTCGCGCGCAGCTTCGTGTCCTCCCGGGTCGAAAGAATGATCTCAGGCGGCGAGCGTCGCGAATTCCTTGTCAAAAATACGCTGATATTTTTTGATGAAACGCCATCAGTTCTCAAAGCGAATGTTATGGTTCCGCGCGGAATAGGGGAGTGAGCCTTTGGAATGCGGGAAAAATCTACCATCACAGACCCCCCTTTGCACCTGGCCTTCGAACTTTTATCCCCTCTTTCTCCTCTCTTTTGTTGAGTGGCAGCAGTCAAATGAAAGCGCTGGTAAGAGGATTTCCGCAGTTTTCCACAGGCTGGCCTCCCGACGCGACCAGGACTTTTGTCTTTTTGTAGGAATGATGGCGGTTGAGCGCGCCTCCGCGTATTTTTTTTGACAAGACGGGAATCGTTGTTTTTTTCCTTCGCGGTCGCTCGCCGCGCTGAAAGATCGAAATTCTGTCTTCTTCTGACAGAGTGCTGCGCGCGTTTCAGCGTTGCGGTTCGGATTTAGGTGGCCTTAAAAATGCTAGGCGGGCGTGACACTGCTCGAAAGTCCGTCTGTTTTCTCCGAAGAATGCGGAAGACCGGAACTTTTGAGCATTTTCCTCCCGATCGAGCTTTGGTTTTTAACCTTCTCTTTTGAGGCGACGCGCGGCCGTGCTGACCGCCGGAAGAGTTGTTTTATCGTTGACGATGCTGCTTTTCAGGCGTTAGTCGGATTGGGACGGTGTCAGATTCCGAGGATTTGAGCGCGCTAGCGAAGGTAACTTTTTCGCGGACACGACGCTGCGAGAGGCTGAGTTTCTGGCCGCCAAAGTGTTTGCGGCAACTCGCCTCACGAGGATTGCTCACATCATTGGAGCAGATTGGCGTTTTTTAGCTTCGGGAAAATTTTGAGTGGCAGGTTGCTGTTTCTTTTGAGTGTCTCTCGGCCGGCAGCGTATTGCGGTACGGCGACCAGCACAGGCCCTTTTTTCTCCCAGCGGGAGGAACCGGCCGGGACTTCGGGCGAGCAGCTCCAGGCCGGTTGCTTTCTCCACTAATTTGTGGGACTCCCCTAAGCGGCGCGGACCCTCGCCGCGGTCTCCCGCGGCGATCTCAATGAACAAACAATCCGTGCGTTTGGACAGCGGTTCAGCAGGCGGACTTCGGTTTTTTTATCTGAAAGTCGCTGGCAGTGCGATCCGGTGTCGGCGTCGGCGGCGTGCTTGCGTTCAACCGTTGTGATGCGGCGACCTCGGAAGAGTCGCGAAATTTGTGCATTGTTTTTCGATTAACTCCAAAGGTTATTGGTCGAATCCCCCCAGTATGCGAATCTCTCCTTCCAGGCGGCCTCAAGCCGAACTTAAACTGCAACTGTTTTTTTCCCTCCGCTGCGGGATGATGGTGCAGCGCCGACATGTCTGAAATTTTTTCTTTGAGCTTGCGCACTTTTTTTCCGCTTGACGCGACAGTGAGAGCTGCAAACACCCCGCTTCGAGTGGAAGGTTTTGCGACCCGTTTTGAAGTCCAATGCGATCGTCTCTCGAAAGAGGGCGACACCTTTCTGGTGGGTGGGGGTGGGGTGGGGTTTTGCGGCGCCGTTCCAGATTGATGCTTGGGACCGTGAACCTCGTGGATGAAGGCGCAATCGATCCGGAAGCGGTGGGATGTTGTCTGTCTGTACGCGTCATTCCTCCCGACTGCGGGGTCAGCGGCCACGGTTTTTACCTTGCCGGGATCTCGGTGATCTTTCCGAGCCGGCGTTGATCCCGCAGCGCTTGACTCTCTTTTTGGCCCATGTGTTCCGGATGCGGGCACTTTTGCCTTTCGCTGTGCTGGTTTGATACGGAAGGTAAGTTGAAGTCTCCCCGTACTTTTGGAAAGGCTTCCGCCGTCCAACGTTTGTCCTTAATTCTACCTTCGCTTGAAACCGCAAGTATGTCCTTGGTGAAGGCTGCGCTTCCCGTTTGCTCTAGGTAGACTGATTTCCACCCTACCCCCCCCATCCTGTTAAACAGGACTGCGACCTTTTTCAATTGTAAGTTTTTTATGAAACAAAGAGGCTGTTTTCGGACTTTACAGTTGCCGTTCGAGTGAACCAACCTTTAGCGGCTCTTTTCAGGTGACGAGTGTGAGTCAGGGACTGCCCATGATGCAAACTGAGGACAGACCGGGATGGTCAACACTTTTGACCAAGGGTGCAATTTGCTTTTGAAAGCGATCCCTACGGATTTTTTTCCGTCGAGCGGCTGAGAAGTCAACGAGTTGGCGCAAGATCTGGTTGTTTTCGATGCTGTACAAGGGCGTCGTTTCACTCGTTGTTGAGTGGGAAGCTGGCCAGTACATCGGCCTACTAAGCAAATCTTCAGCGCCCCTTTTCGGCCGGCGATGGAGGTGTGACAAAGTATCTCTCTCTTTTCCTCTTTTGTGAGGAGAGACTTTGAAAAAATCCCCCTCCCGCCTTCCGATTCACTGTTTCTACGGGATGACGATGTATGCGTTGTTTTTTCAGTTTCTTTCCTTATTTCTAGACCCGTCTCGTTAGCGCGCCACTTGTCACGTGCTCGCCGGAGTCAACCCCCCTTCTTGGCGCAACTTTGACATAACACAGGTTGCTTAGACGGTCTTGTTTTTAATTTTTTAGTATCGCTTTCTTCCCCCACTTTGGCAGCCCTTCACTGCCGTTCCCTTGTTCATTTCCCAGGGGCTCCAACGGAAACTCACTATTTCGTCCCCTCAAGAAATCGCGCTCTTCTACTTACGCCACTGCCCCTGTTCCTCGCGAACAGCCCTTCTTTTGTTTCCGCGCAATTGATGCAAGTTTTGTTTGACATCATGTTTATGAGGGGGTGTAGGGGGTTGGTTTACCTAGAGAAAAGCTTTACTGCTTGCTTCTTCACCAAGGTCCAAGCTTCATGGTGGTGCAAGGTTTAAGGACGGGCGAAGTTAACCGTTAGACGGAGGTTTTTTCCTTCGTCATTTACCTCGACTGCCCTCCTTCTGTCCCCAGTCACCGATCTCAGTGTTTTCCCCCCGTGCCGCATCCGTGAACACATGGCCAAACGAGCCTTTTCCGCTGCGACACGTCCGTTTTTCGAGAACCGAGCCCCCCGGTTTTCCAGGCGTTTCGCCCCGGGCCTTTTCTCCCCCGCCGTCTTTGGAACTTCCTCAAGCACGGTCCGACCCCCGCTTCACGCGTTTGCCTTGATTGGCATCATCCGGGGTTCCGTTTCCCTTTCTCATCTTGCCCGGCGCCGACGGCCCTGGTTGCGCCATTCTTTCTCTTTGCTCTCGCATTGGAATTCAAGTGCCGCCACTTCCACGAGAGCGCATGTGTTTCACGCTTTCTTTGTGTAATTCTACGGTGGCAATTCGCTCTCCGTTCTTTCTCCCCAGGTCGGGCTGCTGCACAAGCATATGAGGAGGATCGTTTTTTGCAGTTCGCGTTCCGGCTTGAGTGCGCAGGGGGGAATTCGAGCACCTCGCAGTTTTTGCAGCGGAAATATTTTTTTCACGCCCAGCGCGCGGCCCAATGCACTCCCGAAGAGTTTCGTCTCGCGGTCGCCGCATCCACCGGTTGACCGGCCTCACGCCGCCGAACGCCGACATCGCACGCAAGCGTTCAGATATTTTCTAGGGCGCATGTTTTGACGGATGTGTGCTGATGATCAACCGCGCAGGGTTTGTTTTCTTGGAGAGGATCCGCTCCTCTTCGAGGTCACAACATTCTGTACTGAAAGCTCCTTGTCCTTTCTCTGAGTGCTTCGGCTCCGTCCTTTTTCGTCCTCTGGGAAAATCCTTCGGCTGTGGCGGATTTGCCGACCGCAATTCTGCCTCCGCAGGAACCATTGAACGCGTCCCCGCCTTCGCATCCAGATAATACGAAGATGCGACAACCGACTCCAATTCCGGTGTGTCCCATTCCGTTCGTACCGCGCAGTTTCCTCCCACACTGTTGAGCCCGCTCTTGGCGCGTTCTTTTCTTTTTTCCGAGTTTACTTCGATACGCTTGACTCTCGGAATAGGTTGGACAACGTTCCTCCTTCAAAATTCTTCGCCGACTGAAGATTTCGCCGGATATCGATGTTTCTTCGACAATCTCTTGCCGCTTCGCACTCCCCGTCTCCTCAACGGATACAAGTTCCCCACCCACCGATCGATCCCCATTTCCCCCGATGATTTGTTCCGTTCGTCGGGAACAGCTGCCGGTGCACTTCGGATTCAAGTTTCTGAGGCATTCGGCCAGCCGTAAATGAAACGTCGCGCCACGCTGTGACGCCGTCCCTCTTCCTTTGGTCCCGCGTAAGAGTTCGTTCTCAGCCGTTTTTTTTCATTCACGAATTCCCTTCTGTCGTGATCGGAGGCTCCACCTCCATCAGTTCCTCCGCAAAGAGTATGCCGTTAAGGGGTTCTCAGCGCGAAACCACAGGCCTGTGGAAACTGCGGGAAAAACCTACTTCCCCCTGCTTTCAGTTGACTGGCCTTCGTTGTTTATCTCTCTCTTTTCATCCTCGGTGTTGTGGAGGCGGTCAAACTGTTTTTTGAATCGTGGTGACCGTTTTTCATTTTCAGTTTTCCCACAGGCGTCCCTTCCCCTCTTCGCGCGCGTGGTTTTTTGTGGGAACTGATGGCGGTGGAGCGCTCTTGGATTGCGTAGTTGACAAGAACGGGACTCGTATCTCCCCCCCTTCCCCTCGCGGTGTGCAGTCGAATCTTTCGAGGCGGTCCAGAGAGCTGTGCGCGCGCGGGGCTTTGCGCGGTTCGGATTTCACGGCTGCCAATGTCGGCTTTTGAGTGAATTCGATTTTTGCTGCTTACGCAAGAATAAGCGGAAGCGGAAGCTGGTTGGGAGCATGGGGATCGTCCTCTCGATCTGGTGGTTTACCCTGTATCCGTTAGCGCGCGGCGAAGGCCTTTTTTGTTTACTTGCTAAACATCGATTGCTTGCCGATGTAGCGGCGATGGATTTCGATGAGGTGGGGTTGTCACGATTCCGGGTCTTTTTGAGAAGGAACTCGAGAGCGCGCGTTCGCGCGCTGGCGACGCGGCTGTCTTAGCCCCAGGTGTTTGCGGCAACTCGTCCCTTTCCCGCCGGGATTTTTGATCACCCCCTTTTCATTGGCGAGTTTGCGTTTCTGACTATTGCTTTTTTCCGAGTGGCCGGTGTGCAGGTCTTTCGGAGGCGTGCATGTGCTCTTCCTTTCCTCGCTTGCTTTACGGCGAACCGGCACCAGGCCGCGGTTTGTTCCCCTCTTTTACGGAAAACCAGGAATGCCTGCTTGAGGAGACCTTAGCTCCCGGGAGGAGCTTTTAACTTGGTGGACCTCTCTTTTTGGAGCCGGCGGAATTTTTCCGATCCCGCGGCTTTTTTTTCCTTTCAAGAACAACAATCCGTGCGGCCTCTCGCAGGCGGCCTTTTGCGAGGCGTATCTGACCGCTGTTTGCGATCTGTTTCGTTCTGCGGCTTCACGTGTCGTGGTTAGGCGGCGACCTATTTTGAGGTGCGACCAGGAGTTGCCTTTTTCGGGGTTCGATGAAAAATCCATTTTCGCGGCGAGAACACTCTGCGATTCTCCCGGCGGCCTCCAGCCGGAACTTGAACTGCACTGAAACGCATCTGATGGTTTCCCTTTGACTGGGCTACAAGACGGGAGAGCGATTGTTTTCGCCGACGACTTCCCCATTTTCCTTTCGCTGCACAACAATGCGCTTCGAGTGGAATTTTTCAGTGAAGTCCAATGCGCTCGGTCTTCGGCTTTCTTTGCGCCCTGTCGGGCCGGGCTTTTTTGAGTTTCCGCGTTATTCCGTGCCACTCGCCTTTTATGAAGTTCTCGCTTCGCGGGAAGCGTGGTGGGTCGCGACGCGTTTTTTGTGCTTTTTGGAAAGCGGCCCACCTTTTCCCGGGACGCCGTGATCCAGGGGGTGTTTTTTGCGTCGGATTTTGATCTTCATTCGAGGACACAGGTGGCTCGTTGTCCCATGTGTTCACGGGGTTTGCCTTTTGCAACTGAGAGTCGGGTGCTGGTGTATCCGCTTGGAAGTTGGACGTTTTTTTGTGCTTAAGGACCAAGCTTCCGCAGGTCGGCACGGTGCCTTCACCTTCACTCGTTTTGAAGTTGATTGATCTGGTGAAATTGCGTCAGTTAAAGCTTTTCTCTAGGTACTTCTTTCCCCTACACCAACATCCGATCCTCTGTCAAAACAACGGACTTGCGAAATGGGCCACTTTAATTTTGTCAAAGAGGTTTAGGTAGGGTTCTTTCGTAAGGGAATTGAATAAAGAGCGTTTTTTTGAGGTTCTTTGTTTCCAGTGGACTGCACCTTGTTTACGGCCTTATTGCACACTTTGCAGTGAACGGCCTGACAAATTGAAGCGAAAAGCGATCCTTAAATTTCTGATTTTTTTTTTGCGGGATGAAACTGTTTTTTCCACGAGTTTTCGCAGAGTGTTGGTAGGCGACAGTTTTTTTCCGTTAACTCGAGACGGTCGCGCTGGGGAGATCCTCACGGCCCAGCACGCTTTCCCCGACAGCAAATCCACCGTTGAAGCGAATGATCGTCGAAGGCTTGGCGTGGATTAGGTAGCTCTCTTTTCCTTTTTTGTGATAGAGATACCTTTTGAACAAAAACCCCAGACTATGGCTCCTCAATTCTTAAACTGGTGGATTGTTCGGTAGGACGAGTATGCGTGCTGGCGTGAGGAATCTTCTCCAGCTCGCCACGTCTCGAGTTAGCGCGCCACTTGACAGCATCTTCTTTGAACACCCATTTTTTGCCACTCGTTTTTTCATAAGGTTCTCCGCTTGTTTCGACGGCATCTCAAATCGTGAGTACGACCGCTTCACTTGCAGCCTTTTCCCCTCTGCAAAGTGTGGCCCCTTTTTTTTCTTCAAGTTTTGCATTTGTTCCTCCCTCCATCGTTCACCTACCCTTCAATCGCCGCTTTTTTTATACTTTCCTTTTCCTCGAGAAAAACAGCTCTGTTTCCCTCCATGCCAATTTCGCAAGTCCTTTTGTTTTTTGACATTCCTGTATCGGCTTTTTGGGTGTGTGACCTCCGCTTTGGTCCTAGGAAATTTTAACTGCAGCAGGCTTTCACAATGATCCCTTGCAGGGGCAGCGGTTCTTAGAAAGGACGGACTGATGAGGCAACCGTGTTATTGACGGCGGAAGGCTTTTCCTTCCCTCGAAATTCCCTCTCGTCTGTCAATTTCCAGTTCTTTCTCTCTGTGAACAAGTGCCATCATCCCCTCCCACCTTTTTCAACCGAGCCGGTCTCCGTGCGATTCAGGCTTTCGCGCACTCTCCCCACCCGGATTTTATCACTTCTTTCTGCGCGGCCTGGCCGCCTCCCCGCCGTCGGGGACGGAGACCCCGAGGACGACGCACACCACCTCTTGCGAGCGGCGATTGCGCTTCATAAGTAGAGTTTCACTGAACTACGCGGTTTTTGGTATCATCGTTTGCGGTCCCGTTTCTCCATTTGCTTGAATATCGCATTGGACTCACGTTTCTTCGCCAACTAACTTCGTTTCGAATTGTGGGCAGCTCTTTGTCGGAGTCATCTTCGTCACGGTGCGTCGATATCGGATTTCGCCAGGTAGAGGCTTGGTGCGCTTCAAGTCCGAGGGATGCGTTTTTCAGTTGCGCGGCTTTCCCCCTCATTTGGGCCTTTGAGTTTCTTTTTTCAGTTTTTATTCGCAGCGAAAAATACCTTGGATTTTTCACGGCATCACCCCGGCCGGTTTTCCTTCCTCCCCTACGAGTTTAGCGAACTCTCCGCTTTCGCCCGCCCCCAGTCTGAAACGCCTCTTTCTTTCAACGTCACCACCGGCTCTTCCTCCTTCTTTCATGACCTCGCTCAGTTTTTCCTCCCTTTTGTCCAGCACGGAGTGTTGTGCTGATTTCACCGCCGCGGGTATCGGAACTCTCTCTGGCTACGCGCGCTTCCCACAAAATTCTGTAGAAAGCTCTTTCCTGGAGCTGCTTCGCCGCCTCCAGTCATTCACGGTTTTACCTGGTACCGCTTTTATCTTCTGGTGCGGCTTTCGCGTCTCAATTCTGCTGCCGCCGCAGATTTTACCCGGCAGCACGGCCCTCCTCACCAGGCGAAAATATTTCCCGTTCCCGCCACGTTTTGTTCCAGCCGTCGTACCGCCTATTTGCGCAAATTTTTTCACGGCGTCGCCAGCGTCGTGTCGCGCGCAGCTCTCGTAGTGCCCCCTTCCCTCGCGATCGAAATCTCTTTCTTCGGTGACACCGTCACGGCTCCTCATCTTCGTTCCTTTCATTTTGTTTCATCGTCGGTTTTGTTTTTTCATCAACTCTTCCGCGTCAGCCGGCTCGCCGCCGTTTTGATCACCACCACAGATCGATCGGGGTACGATCCCATGCTCCGCCTGCCTTTTCTTTCCTCTCATTCTTTCGTACGGAACAAGCCCTCCCCTTTCCCACTTCGGATGCCGTTCGATTGAGCATTCGGCCCGCCGTTGAATCCTTGAACGCGGTTTTCACGCTGACGCACCCTTTTAAGCGCTTCGACGCCTTTTTCAGTCAAGAATTCGATCTTCGCGCTGCGAGGCGAATTCACTCTTCCGTCTGTTCCCTCGTGATAAGATGCCCTCATCTCCCCCCGCCCAGTTTCCTACGCCAAGCGACCTTCGCTTCGCGGATTTAATTTGCACAGCCTGTGGGAAAGCTGGGACAATATCACTGCTCATTTTTTGTTTTTTCTAGACGTTT
>Ga0179593_1426734_pt1 | contig 10569 bp, 5 predicted proteins | sample CZODoug2_1_08_16_FD_185931 | JGI IMG/M metagenome (GOLD analysis project Ga0179593, IMG submission 185931) | Vadose zone soil fungal communities from Angelo Coast Range Reserve, California, USA - CZODoug2_1_08_16fungal (PacBio error correction) | ecosystem: Environmental > Terrestrial > Soil >... | reverse complement strand
GATTTACCTTGTCTTTGACCTATCTAAGTCAAGCTTCACCCCTGTAGCCACTTTTTTTTCCGTTTCCCACCTTCGCTGAGGTCTAGTTGTTTTTCTTCCCTTATCCTTTGAGCCGTGTGAACCCTGATTTCCTTGACAGACTTTACTCCTCCTGCGCCCCGGCGAAGGTTTTTGACTTTTCGCTCCAAGTAGTCTTGCTGACGCTTCATGTCCGTTGTGGTTGGTTGTTTCCCTCTTGACTCAGGCCTTCGCCCTGAGAGGTAGTTTCCTTGTACCGGTTACCAAGTTCGTCCCCTCCCCCCCGTGCATTGTTCGCGCGTTGTACCTACTTTGTTATATTCGCCCCTTCCTTTCGTTTTGCTCGAGACCTCCCTTGGTTCCGGCGCTTCAGTTGCACGGCTTTTTTTTTTTGACTAATCTAGACCGTTCCCTGCAGGCTGCCCACCCTTTTCTGGCGTTGTTCTCACACTTTGTAACTCCCAAGCCTTCGCCAATTCCCCTCGTCCAGTGATTGCCTCTGCCAGTACGATGGCGGCCATCGAGTTGACACAGAGGTTTTTTCTTTGGATCCTTATTTTCCTTGGTCTTGCCTTCGCGCGACAAAGTCCAATCGATCGCGCTCCCTTAGTTTTTCTTTTAGCCTTCCCGCGAGGATGATTCCTTCCGCTGTCTGGCCCCCTTTTTAAAGGACCTTATGTTCAGAATACTTTCCTCCATCGCCGATACTCTTTTTCACCTTTGTGTGATTTTTCCTGACCAAGCCGGTTGGTCCGTCCCCCTCCCCTCGGCTTTTATCTTCTTTGGGCGGGGCGTTTATGCCCCTTTTCCCGCGGCCCCTGTCCAAAATTTTTTTTCTCGACCAGTTTTCCCCTCCTTTTGCTGTGACCGAGACCAACGCCACCTTTTTTCCGTCCGGACTTCCTTTCTTAGTCTCGCGGCCGAATGGCTTGAAGTTGTCTTTTCGCCTTAAGATGTCACTTGTTCCTGAGCCCCCCCCCCCCCCTTTGTTTCCCTCACGTTCCCCCATGGTCGCAAGCTCCTTTTTTTCTCCTTCCAAATGTGTCCCCCCCCTTTTCCTTACGAAAAAGTCTCGTGGCAAATGCCCAGGTCAGCTCCAGCTGTGTTCGAGAGATCCGCGTTTCTTGAATTTCTCCGTTCAAGCCTTCATTTTTCTTTCACCATAATCCCCTCGGCCTTGTGTGTAGCAATGACTTCTACCTCTCAGAGCTGAAAACTTTTTTTTCATTGGGCCTGGGTTTTCGCACGGCGCGGCATGTTCCTCTCGAAAGATTTCCCTGGTTGGTTGCTTTTTTCTCTTCCCGGCCAGTAGATGGACCTTTCCTCCTCCACCCGTAGGACGCCTTCTTTGGGGACGATGAGTTGGACGCGAGGCGTTCGCGCGCGTTTCAGGTCGTAGAACCCCGCCTCTGGTGCGCCTTTTTTCTTCCTCATGTTCCGTTTAGCTTGTTGTCCTCCACGCGATTGCCGTCTTTTTTTAACGCGTAATAGTTTTCTAACCATTTTCGTTTTTTCTTGAAGGGCCCCTTTCGTCGGCTCCAGGTTTGTCTTGTTTTCCAGGCCGTTCTTCCACAAAGTTCATTGGGTTATTTCCATAATCGTTCAGCAGAAATGGCATCTTTTTCTTACGGAACCAAATTGTACCGGAGCTAGAACATTTTTCCCGAGAACAAAGTTTTCGGTTCTTCCTCCTCGTTGCCTTACATCCTTGCTTCGGATGGGATCTTTTGGCTGAGGTAATTTTCGTTTTTTGTAGGCAGGTTACCCCGTTCCCCTTCGTTTATTTGACTCCCTTCCATCAAAAATTTTGAATTTTCGCCCTTTCTTGCACGATCACTCGCTAGTAACAACCCCCCAGAAGCCGGCGGCGCCGACCGTAAGCGCTTCCGGCATTTTCAGGACCAACTCTCTCGACTTGCAATGTTTCCTGCCTTTTCATTCCGTCATTCTCTGTAAAGAGGCTATTGTCCGCGTACCTCATGGTTCCCCTGCTAAGCGCCTGACAGCCCGCGGGCTTTCAGAGAAACTTAAGAACCTCGAACGTGAGACTTGTCCTCTCTCTTCCTGCAGGAGCCTTGTGAATTCGGCGTGTTTCTCAGACACCCCCCCCCCTCCATCTTTTTGTTTTTTGTCTGAGATTATTTTCTTCGTCGCCGAATCCCCCTCTCCCTGGTGCCCTGAAATTATTCGCTTTTTTGAGCGTGCGGTTAGCGGACGACCGCACTCGGGCCTTGATTGCGACATTCCTCCCCCTGAGTGTCCCATTTGAATGGACGCGCCAGACCTTGCCGAGTGCCGTGTGACGTTTTGCACTGCCCCCTCCTCTAGGACATTGGCATTCTATCTGTGCGGAAGCGCGTCTGTGCCGTCGGCGTCTTTGCGTGCGATTTTTACAGCATTGCAGCATTTTTTTTCCCCCTGGTCTTTTTCCTCTCAGACGTCCGGCATCTGTTGTGCGCAGCCTCACACCACATTCCCTTAGTTGATTCGATGAACTTCTGACGCGACTGCCTGATCGTAAACGAAGGCAGGAATCCAGGAAGTTTTTCAAGTGGCGGAACAATGTCAGTATAGGGAGATCACTTTTGTCCGTACCTCAGTATGAGCTACGCCCCTTTCTGAGCCTCTCTTTACCTTCCCTTTTTGGTCGTAGTGTCCTGGCCCTCCGCCTTGTCCCTCCTTGTTGACGTTCCGCCGACGCTTCATTACTTTTTTTTTCTCTTGGATGCGACTCGTGTTCGAGGTTTCGCTCTACGGCAAGGCTTTGGAGTACACATGCCTTCCTCTGGAGGCGTCACACCCTTTCCCACTTTTGTCGCCGTAAACGCGGGCGCGCTCTGTTTTCGCCTAAAATCCGTTTCCCTCCAACTTGTTCTGGCCCCGATTTTGATGTTTCCTTCAGTCATCTAAAGTTTCGTCCCTTTCGGCACCCCACTCTTCTTTTCTGAACACAAAATTTTCAGTTCTAGCTTGCACCGTTCATTTTTTGATTCGAATTTTTCACCGAAGGTGAAACTTTCGCTCGAGGTCTGTCCGGTCATCTTGTATGTCCTCGGCCGATGGGATTTTCTTTTCTCGGTCTTCCCGTTTTCGCTGATCTACATTGGCACCCAAGCACCTCTTGGATGGAGCGCTCTTGATTTTTTCTTTGCTTCACAGACTTCGCCCTTGCTGGGCTTTGGAGCTCCTGGCCTTCCCGACTCGCAAGGAGGGGTGTTTTCGCCTGGCCTGATTTCTACTGGTGGTGCGATTGCCTTTGGCACGCGGGTCCTCTTTGCTGGATCCCGTGCCCGGCCCCCATTTGATGCTCGCTAGTATCCTCCCTTCGTCTCCGTAGCCCCATTTTCTTCTCGGTCAGACTGGCTTTTTTCTCTCCTGGTTCTTAACTTTTAATCATTTATGAGGTTTTCTCTGACTTCCCTCTCCCCCGCTCCAAGCCTCCCGGCGTGGACGGATAACACGGCTTCTCCACGACTTTTTCTCCCCTGGCTTGCTTCTTTCGTCTGATTTTTTCTTCGAAGCGGACGTTTCCCCAAGGGTCTGTCTGAATCTTTGAAAGTCAGTCGACAGGCCCGCTTTCCTTCCCTGTTTTTTTACCTGGACCCGCTCGCCAAGTAAGTTTTGCGAGACGGCACTGGCCCCTGTTTTGTCTACCCTGAAGATAACTTTTTTGCATCTCCCTTTGGGCATCAGATTGCCAGACCAGCGTGCGGGTCTGTCCCCCTTTCATCCAGTGGCGCGGTGCGAGGTCGCTTTTCTTTTGCCGTTTTCTCCTGAAGGTTTTCCCCCCCCATCCTAAAGTAACTTTTTTTATCCTGCGGATATTCCTTTTTTGTTTCCCCGCGTCCACTGCCCTGAAAACCTGAAGAGACTGTAACCCCGCGGTGCTCTAGCTTCTTTGCGAGTAACCCCTCCGTTCCTTTCGTCTTTCCCCTTGAAAATTTTGTTTGTACGTGGTAACAGTAGGTAGTTTTCCCTTAACACAATGATCTTCGAATCCCTTATTCTTTTCCCGCAGGGGCATATTTTCCTCTTAGGCTTTCTGGTCCCTTCTTCTTAGGAGGACAGTCCCCCGTTCATTGCAGTTTTACCGCGCTTCTTTCCGGCTTCCAGATCTCTCAGCGGAGAGGGCTTAAACCGCTGCAGGATTTGTGCAGCTGTCTTCGGGTTGCCTCCCCTGCTTATCATCCTCTCTTCTTCCTACGGTTGCTTGAGCATCTCGATGTCCGCTAGCATCCCCTCTTCTTCATGAGCTCGGCTTTTGCCTCCCCCCTTTTTCTGATGGCCAGAGTTTTTTTTTCCGTCACTCCGTTGCCGTTGGTTCCGTGGCCCCCCTATTTTCCTGCACCTTTTTAACAAATCGTCCCTACGCCATGCTTGGCCGGCGACGGCTCTTTATGTCTTCCCCCCCCCCTCTCCCTGCCAGCCCTGGCCCCGTTTTCCTAATTTTCCAGCGTGCCTCGCCCAGGTTACGCGACCCCTTCCCTTGTGGTTAGGTTTCACCGACCGGATCCTGGATCTCACTAATTTCATTGTTCGCGCCTTTGGAACGAACTGTTTTTATTGACCGAAAGTTTTGCTTCTTCTAAAGTTGTTTTTTCTGACATTTTATGCTTGTTTGTGAATACGATCTAACTTTCGCAGATTGCCCCACATTTCTGGCTCTGGTTTGTTAGCCCCACCCCTTTCCACTGCAGCCTTCGACTCCCGCTTTTTTCTTTGAGCCCTTCGCTGGCTGCGATTGCCCACAGGGGTCGATTTGCCCAGGTTCTGCTTTTGCAAAACAGGTTTCCCGTTGCTTGATTAAATTGGATAGTTTTGCTCTCGCGTCCCGCTCTTAGCATGACTTGATTTCCCAGTCAAAAGTTCCTTTTACGTCTTCTCATCCGGCCTATCCATCGAAATGATACCCCAATTTTCTCCCCCGCGGTTGATCTCCCACGAAGATTTTGGAAGTTTCTTTCTGCCGGCGTTTTTTGCTTTTCTCTCTTGTGGGACGCTTGCGTAAGTGGACCACCTATACTTTCCCCCAAAGTTTTCTACACCAGGCTTGCCCTCCGGCCGTCGTGATTCCCTGGACGCCTGGTTAGACTTTTTACGGAACGGGTCGTATTCTTTCCGCTAATGGCTTTTGTGGGTCCAAAGCCCTGTCGCGATGTTCTTTTTGCGTTGCCCTGCGCCACCACCAAGGTTCGCTTTCTTGCCCTTGGCCTGTGATCACACTTTTATCGACGCAGTCTTTTCCCTCACACCCCCCCCCCCCCACTACAATGTCCAATGCCTGACTGGAAAAGGGGTTTTTCCTTTTCGCGCCGCGTGTCCCTCCGCTCGCATCCATTTTTTTCCTTAGTCAGCGACCGTTTCCATCCTTTTAGTCCATCGGCCTTTTCTTCTCACATTCCGAAAATTTTCGAGCTTAAAATGGTCACCCGCGTGGTGATCGGGCAAGTTCTTCTCTCCTCTCTTCCGGTTTTCACGCGACCATGCGCCAAACTCGGCTCTCTGACGCATCGCGATGGAAGTTCCTGTAGATAACTTCGTCCTTCTCCCCCTGCCGTATGGAGTTGTTTTTCCGTCTATGTCGGTTTCCTGTTGCGCGTCCTCCTTTCCCGGTTATCGGCAAAAAGACGCTGTTCGTCCTTTTCGACTCCATGCGTGGTTTGATGGGTTTCCTCTCTGCTATGAGGCACCCTTCCCTCGGATATTAGTTCTGGAAACAGTTCAAAGGTGCCGTTTCTGTTTTCTTATCAAAGGGGGATGAGCCAGCGCCAGTCCCAGGCCCGCCTTCCGCCCCAACGGGCAAGGTCAGCCATACTCGTCAGAAGACATGTTCTTTTCTCTTACTTTTGGTCGGAACAATCCTTAGCTTTTTTTACAGGGCTGGACCCAAAGTGCTTCCCCCCTTCGGGCTGTTTAGTTTGAAGGTCCTATTCCTCGCGCATTCTTTGATCAGCGATGCTCTTTTGCTTGATTGTATGGTTTTTCTTCCCGCGCGTTTCGCCAGGCGGATGAAAAGACCGGTCCGACACATGTGTGCACTGCTGTGTAATTTCCGACCAAAATCCCGCCCTGCGCGAAGAAAGCTTCTATCGGACCCATCTCATCGACTCGCGCACTTTTCTTCTTGCGTTGCGGGTCCTCTTCTTCTCCTTTGGCTAACATGGGACATGACGGATTCAGCCCCTTGTGCATTCTTTTTTCCTTCTCCTCACAAGCGCTTTTCTAGTTACGATCCTTTTTTTTTCGGCTCTGGTGAATTTGCGCCGCTTCCTCAACCTCTTCTCTATTGTATCTCCTTGTTGTTGTTTTTTCTGCTGATTTTCTCCCATTTTCGCTTCACGTTTTTCTTTGGCTGCCAATTGATTTACCTGAGCAGGGAGATTTCCCGTTTCTTTCCGACATGACTCGTGCCTTCTTTCAACTCGTGGCAACTGTACGAGCCCTACTTCGCAGCGTTCACGCTTCCGCTCCCCTGAAGCGACATTCTCCTCGTGTCCTTGTTTCTTTCTGGAAGAGACTTACCGGCGCCGAGGCGGCGCGTTTTTCCCGTCCTCTTTCAGTCATTGATTCCGACCATTTCGTTCAACTTTTTTCGGACGATTAGACTACGCAGGCGGCTCTCGTCCCGCATCACCCCTCTTTCGATTGCCTAATCCTAGCAGGCTGACCTTCTAGGAAACCCCCCTCCCTTTGCGGATTCCGGGGTGCGCTTTCTTTAACAGGATACCTTGGTAACTCCAAATTAAGATATACTCCCTGTCTTCTTACAACTACTTTATATCTTTGGTTTCCGTGGTTCTGCCGAGGCTACCCTCCCCCGTTGCGGAGCCGACCCTCTTCCCTTAACCTTTAAAGACATTTTCTGGTCTAGATTAGGCGCGTTGAGAAACTCCTTCAGTTTCGTTTCTGCGCAAACGGACCTGGATTAGACCCTTTTTCACAAGCGTATGTTTTCCTGCTTACCTGAAAAACCCACCCCCCCCCCCACCCCCCCCCCCCCCCCACGGCAGTCCGACTCTGCGCTCACTTCCCCTGTTCCACCAGGGTTGTTCGAGAACTTCCGGCACTTAATTACTTTTTCCCCCCCACCCCACGGCGCGAAACCCACCGGTGGGCGCATCGTTCTCTCTTGCACCGGGCCGCGTTTCGATTCGATTCCCACCTCGGTGACATGCTTCTATAGGGTCTTGCCCTCTTTTTTCAGTTGTTCGCACATGCAGATTGGATTGGTGATCGGCGGTTCCCGCTTGAGCGTCTCTCCCCTTCCCAATTTCCAACTTTTGTGATTTTCTTCGGCGCTTCTGAAAGGGCCTTGGTCCCCATCACCATTTTGAGGAATTAATGGGGACAATTTTAGAGCGAACGTCCTTCGCTCTCCCAGTTTCCTTCAATTTCGAGCCACATTATGGTTTGGCGAGGGCCACCGCCGGTTTCAATCTGCCGGCGCGGCTTTCCCCCCTTTTGCCCTCAAGCATTAGGCGGACGAGATTCATACTCATTCCTGGTCCGGACGGAGCGTTTCGTAGTTCGTCCTCCCTGCTGTTAAATCCTTTTCTTTTCTCCACTGGGGGTGGTTTGTCCCACATTCTAGGTTTTTTGGCGCGGGACGGCTAGAGACCCCCCTTCCCATAATCTTCTCACCGCCCTACAAACAAGGCTGACTGGCCACACTAGTCGTTTCTTTCCGATACCCTTCGATGTATAGGCGCGTCTATGGATCCGATTTTCCTTTTTCTGTACTCTTGAAGTTCAGTCAGTCCAGATCTTCCGCTGACTCCCCCTGGGATCGCTCGACCCCCCTTTTGCCTTTTTGTACTTGCAAGAACCTGTTGATCGCTCCCTGGTTCTCTGCAAAACTGTTGGCCCCGATGCCGCCATCTTAAGGGCATCGGTCCCATCCCTTTCCGGCAGTCCTAGTTATTGCTTCCCGCCATACCTTTTTTTCTTACCGCGCAGTGCCTTGGGCCCTCTCGGATGTTCTTCCAGTCGGCTTCCGTCGGGGCAAGTTTTTCTGCACCAACTGCTCTTGGAACCAAATTTGTCGAGTCCCCAGCTCGTATTGAGACTCCACTTCCTTTTACCCTTTGCGCGAACCAATGCCTCCATTTTTTCTTCTACGTGTTTTTTTTTTAGTCCCTAACCCCCTCTCCCCAACACTGTATCATGTTCTTCATCACTTCTCTCGTCAGCGGACTCTCCTTTCAAGCATGGTCTTCGCTGGCCGATTTCTTACCCATCCTTCGGGCTGTCGCTGCTTTCGGCCCTTTTCCCTTTGCTCTATCCCACGGTATCGTCTACGGTTTTCTTCGTTCCACGTTTTCAAAGAGTGGACCCTTATGCTGCCCCCACGCGCATTCTTTTGGACATTCGTTATTGGATGATGGCTCCCCAAGGCCCCCCATCCTCTTCCCATCTCCCCCTTTTTGAGGATCTTGGCATGCATGAGAATCATCCACATTGAGTCAATATGAACGTGTTTTTCCAACTCGCAAGATGATGTATAGTTTCACTCGATTCCTGTTGGTCCTTGACCACTCTATCATGAACTAAATCTCCTCCTCCAGGCCAGGATTTATTGACTTGAGCTCATCTTTTTGACGAATCTTCCGGCGTTCCGACACTTTTTAATCCTTCATTCCTCCCTGTGATCATTTTTTTGTTTTTTTTTTTTCCCTATGAACTGTTCTTTACCCCAGATAAAATTTTCATGTTCTCCGCCTGGTTTTGCCCGACTTTATCTCCCGAACTTTTTGCTCTTAGCACTTTCTTCAGTTCGTACGTGACGGTGCCCCGCAGTGTGAACTTCCCGGCCTTGACCTGATACGCAGTATTTCCCCCCCTTTCGGCGCTCCTTCACCACCATTCGAGGGCTAAACTCAAATCCTTTCGACCCCCTTCCCGCGCCCACCTGATGGAAGCTTCCTTTCACCCTTGTCCCTTCATCGCTGACCCCTTTTTTTGCCATTTTTTCTCGTCCCTCCCCCAACCCTGGTAGGTCCGGACCCCCATTCCACAAAGATATCGAGAGACTCAAAGTTTGTTTGTCAGCGTCCGCGCGTGCGCTTCCTCCTGTCTTCTTTTTTTCGCATCCCTGTTTCCCATGCTACGCTTCTTTGCCCGCCAGATCTGCCCCCTTTCACAGCGGATGAGAGCGGTTGTAAGTAAAGGCCTTTTGGCACTGGTGAGATTCTTGTGTCTGTTATTTTCCTTCCTCCCCTTTTCTCCCCCTAAAATTTCTTAAAAGCGTCTCTATCGCCAGCTCTCTCGGAAGGTTTCCCGATCCCGTTTCCATGGGATACCGTAAGTTATTGAGGCGCCCGTAGTACTTCGTGCTGCCCGTTTTCAAGATGTGCTTTTTCTAAAAATTCCGTGTCTTTCGTTCTGTCCAGATTCGTTCCCTTCTCTGTCTTTTCCCTCCACACCGGTTTTCAGTTACTATTGGCGAACCTCTCCGCGTTATTTTTAGTTTCCCTCCCTTGTAAAAATGCCTGACTTCCCCGTTGTAGTTGTGGACATTTTTGAGCTTTCGCTTGACCGTATCCAAGCTTTTTCTTGGTTCGTCTCTGTCCTTCTGTGACTTCCTTACCGATACCCTTTTTTTCTAGTGCCTGCGACACTCAATCTTTAGATTTGCAAATTTGTTCCCCTGGTGGCCTCGTGACCTTGCTTTTTCCTCCTTCGGTTTTTTGCCTCTCGAACACTGATGCTTTTTGACGCCCATTTTTGGACATCATGTAGCCTTTGTCCCCAGTCTATACACATAGGGAAGACCCAGTTTGCCAGCGGTGGTGTATTTCTTCTTCCCTTTCCCTCTCCTCGGTTCCTTTCTCCGATCGTTTCAACCCCGACGATTTTTGTTCCCTTTTTACTAAATTCCGTTGGTTAGATGGTGTTTGAAGTGTGTCGCAGTTGGCTCCCCGCTCCCCTCGTCCCTTCGCCTCCGCTCAACCCTTCTGTTTTAAGGGCAGCGTATGATCCGCCTTTTTTTGTAAGAAGTGCCGGCTTTAACCCAGCAACCCTGGTAACGGGCTAGGACCCTAATCGCTCCAGTAACATGGAGTTGAATCCTCGTCGTACGGCCCACCTTTACTCCTTTGAGAATTTAGACTGCTCTTTTTTCAGCCCACTATTTTTTTCCCGTGAAGGGTTCTGTCCTCCTTTTTTGAAGTTCTAATCCTTCCAACGCGCAGGGTCTGTTTTCATCTTTCTGGCGATTTTTCAGTTTTTATCCGTGCGCCATCGCGATGAGTCGTGATTCGGAAATCGTAAAACCCCGTACTGGTCCTCCCCTGGTGTCTGACAGATTTGAAATCTCCTCACCCCCCGGCCTTTCCGGTTCCTTCTCTGAATTCATCGGACCAAATCCAATCGACTCGTTCTTTGTTCTGTTGCCGGCTTCATCCCATCTCTATTTTTTTCTCAAATTAAGGGACTCCCGCTTTCTCTCATGCCAAGCCCGCTTTGTCCTTTTTTCTTACTCCGACCGCCCTCTTGGTTTTTCCAGACGTCCTTTGTTTTTTTCCCCTTCTGCTTCCCTTCCGTTTTTCACCT
>Ga0179593_1347989_pt1 | contig 10569 bp, 16 predicted proteins | sample CZODoug2_1_08_16_FD_185931 | JGI IMG/M metagenome (GOLD analysis project Ga0179593, IMG submission 185931) | Vadose zone soil fungal communities from Angelo Coast Range Reserve, California, USA - CZODoug2_1_08_16fungal (PacBio error correction) | ecosystem: Environmental > Terrestrial > Soil >... | reverse complement strand
CAGAGGCACTTTGATGTTTATCAGTTTGATGGCAGTCAACATTATTCCCTGCAGGCAGGCCATGTTCATGCCCCCTCATTTGGGTTGACTTCCTGCCCCCTTCGGCTTCGCGACCTTTTTCCGTTACCGTGAATCTGAAAATCATGCCCCTTTATGCAGAAATGCATTTCCCTTTGTTTGAGTTGATTACCTTTTTCAAGATTCACTCCCTATTGCCCCTGAGACTTCTTGTTGCCCTTTCATCCCACCCCCTTCCCCCCAGCCTATTAAGTGCCCTCTTTTCCCGATGGACTACGCAAGAGAGTTCTTCCGGGTGTCTCCCTCGATCTTTTACATCCCCCCTCTTGAGCGTGAGGTGGAACTGCTTGCCTTCCCAAAGAGCCCGCCCAGGACGCTTTATGCCTCCAAAAAACCTCAGTTGCCTTTTTTTTTGGTTTCCCACACACTTGTTCGATGACCTTCTGCTTCCCCTTGCACATCTCTCTCATGTTGTTGTTTGTTGAGAGTCTCGATATGGGCTCCTAACTTCATTCACCCAAATTTAGTGTGATGTCAACCCCTCCTCAAAGCCCTTCGAGGTTTTTAGCCTGCCCTTGATGGCTATTTGGGCCAGCAAGAGCTTCCCTTTTTTCAAGATTCGAAACCGGTTAGCATTTTTTCCCAAGGCGAGTCTTGATCTCGCGGAACCCAATCTTGACCCCTAACGCTCTTTTGTATCGCCCGATTCCGCAGGTTCCGTTTTGAGCCCTTTCCTTGCCCAACAATTTCCCATAGCCACGCGCTGCTTTCTTTTCGCGGCATTTTCCTGGTCCCCCCGATAAATCCTGCCGGAATTCGCGACATCGACTACTCTCCTGAAGTCTCAGATGCTTTTGCTCCCTCTTCGTTTCCTCGGCGTATCCGCTTCTGTGACCCAACTCCCCTTCAGCAAGAGAGCTGATAACAAGTCTCCCCCCTTGTTTTTTGTTTACGCCTATCTTAACCTTGCCGAATACCCTTGGTTTTCTTTCCCATTGTTCTTTGGAAAGTCTTCCTTTTGTAGCCACGCTCTGCCCGCTTATCCCGAGTAGTTTTTCAGCTTGTTTGAATCACCAGTCTCCCTGCCACACTCTGATGATAATTGGCCTTTTCCTTTCCCAAGTCCCCTTCGTTATTGTGCCGTTATGACTTTTTTAAAGATGGCCTTTTCCCGTGCGGGCTCGGTTTTTGTTCACCGTCTTCCCCTACGGGCGGTATCAATGATATCGGGCGTGCGCGCACCTTTCAGTCCCGGTTGAAAAGGTAGTTATTCCGTCGGTCAAATAGCCTTGGGGTCCATCGTCCGTGTTTTTGGACATCCCCCCTTCCTAAGTCTGCAGGCTTACAGTTTTCTTTATTATGTTCACGGTTTTTACCGTGCCCTCCCTTTTGGTACTTTTGTCTCCGCTTGCTTTACTTCCCCCCAGACCTACTTGCCGGTTCGGCCGCAAAGAAATGCCGTCCGGCGACGTTTTTTTCCTCGTGAGCACCAACCTATAGGCCCCCTCCACCTCCCCTTCCCTTCCCGACTATTAACAAATCGCTATGTCTTTACCCCTTAAGGCCCTCGGAATTTTATGGTTTTGGTTGTGCCCACTTCCGCAGACCTCCTCCCCACCTGAAGGTTTCGAGCACGGCTCTCGTACTGATTTACGTGGGTTTCTGGGACCAAGTTTTTGTTCAAGCTTGCCGCCCTGTCTGTTCCCTCCGATTTTAATACCCCTTACGTTTCCCTTCGTCGCTTCGTAATCTTCACCTAGGCCAGCGAATTTACTCCTCTGCCAGCCTTCGCTCGCGGTCCCCCCTTCAGTGCAGCTTTTGCAACGGCGGCATACCCACCATGGCCCTACTAAATTTCCACAGACCGTTGCCGTAACCTCCCCAGTTTGTTCCCTGGGCACCGCGATACCCGCCCCTTTTTCGGTTTGTCTTCCTTCACACTCCTCCCCGTCACGCCCCCTCAACATTTTAACCTGGCTTCTCGCGTCTGGCCCGGTTTTATGCTGGTTAGTGGTAACGTTCACGAACCCGAAGCTCTTTTTTGTCGTTTGGCATCTTGCAAAAAGCTCGGCTTCGTCTCGGCTCCCACGTCCCTACCTTGCAGCGTCAAATCAGGTGGTCATTATCTCCCGAGTTATGGGGCCATCTATTTTCATCCTTTTTGTTCAGAGTCTTTTTCCCCAGGGGCCTGTGAGTATCTTTCTTTAACTGTTATTCCTTGCCCTGAGTGCCTTTTCCCCGGTCTCCCAGACTTCTTTTTCCCCGACAAACGCGCTCCACGCCTTCTGATTTCGTGGCCCTTCCACGATTCCTTCCCCCCGGGCCTTCTTCTTATACGCATGTTAAGCCTTTCTGGGCTTTTTTGCTTTGATTTCCGGTTGAGCCGAAAGGACTGACCCCCCTCTTCTCCCCTCCTTAAGATCTCGAGATGTGCAGTTTCCCAGTTAGGGCCGTGCATTCGGCCACCCGGTCATTTGTCTTTCTGGGCGTACCTCATGCGATTGGTTTTTCTTTTTTCTTTTTCTGTCTTTCCATTGCCACTATTTTACATGGGTACTTTGTTCCTTCGCTATGGCCGGGGCGTGTAATCATTCGCGCCCGTTTGGCCGAGCGGTTAACGCCTTATTCGCCGGCTTGATTTCCTGGAATGTTGGTTGGTATTAACCCCGTTGTCGGAGTCCTTGACGCATCCCTTTCAGTCCTCCCCCCGTACAAACCAGAAGTATGTGCAGGGTATACGGCCAGCCGTCGTGCTTTCGAAACCTTCTTGAGTGTTCCACGGCCTTCGCCCATTACGTTTTCTCATAATTGGTCCTCCAAAGGGGTATGCGAGTTCATTTTACAGGGAAGTTTGCTAGGCCTGGCTTTTGTTTGATCCCTCAACTTTGCCCTCACATTCCCCCTCGTGGTTCTTCACTGACGTGTTTTCTGCTCCTTCCTCCCCATTTCGGTATTCCTCAGCGTCCCTGAGACTTTTGCACTTTTTACATACCATTGCCGGTTTCCTGTATATACCTTTCAATAAGATTTTGGTCCCCCAGTCTTCCGGAGTGGGAGAGTAGGAAAGACTCCCTCTCGCGAACCACTTTTTTGCTTTTACCCATGGTCCTTTCCCTCTTCCATTTTGCCCCTCCCGTTAGTATGTTTTAATACCGACGTCTCGTGCTGCTGGCGACCCCCTTTTCCTGCCGCCATTCTTTTTTCATTTTCCCCCTTCATGACTCTTTTCGGCGACACGTGGATTTTCCTTTTTCGCTGGGGTCTTTTGCTTCCATCAGCCCCTTTAGCCCGTTGTGATCAGGTCCTATGAAAACTAGTCAGGGTCTCCTCCTTAAGTGCATGCTTCCCCCGGAGCGGTATTCCCCTACATGTCACTTTATTCCCCGGAGTGTAATCGTTTCCCCCATCTGCACTGCCTTTGTGTCCCCCTCCTTTCTGTTAAGTCGGTCACTCTTTCTGATTTAGGTTTCGATGCGAAAGCATTTAAGGTGACTCTTTCGTTGCGTTCTCGTAGTCCGCGAACCTTTTATCGCCGCCTCTGTGCCCCGCGAAAGATCGGCTTTTTTATAATGTTTCGCGTTTTACTTGGTAATCGCACTGATTCCCTGCTCCCTTTTGCGTGAATTTCGCCCAGGCCCCCTTTCTTAGTGCAAATGAGTTTTCCGCGGGACCTCCCGCCCCTCGAAGGCTTTTCCTTCCGCCCTGACTCCCCGGTTTTTCTAATATGTAACTTTTCTTTCCTTGCCTTTCTTGTTTTTTTTCCCTCCCCAACGCCCGCAAATGTCCTACAAACAAAAACTGTGTCCGCTTCAAAAAAACCTCGACCTGCTTTTTCTAGACCCTCACTTGTGCGATTCTTTTGTTTCTCTCTCTTTCCTTTCCTCTTTTTTTGCTAACTATATGGCCGAAGCAATTTCAAGTTATTTTTTATACAAGAATACCCCAGCAAATTCGACTGGTTTTGCATGATCACCCTTTGCTTTCTCGGATTTTTTCGCACCCCCACTCAGTTTAAGATTAGAAACCTTGAAGGATATCCACCTTCGCGTATATGGGGTAGTCACATTTGACGAACCCTTGAATGCCCCATCTTTTTTTACTTCTGCGCAGATTCAGCCTCCGTTTTAGAGGAGCATTTCCTTGCTTTCACCACCCTTTAATGAGCCCCCCCCCGAATGAACTGCTCTTCTGCTCTTTTAACGGAATTTAAGCGTTTGGCCCCCCCGCTTTTTTTTTCCTGTGGGTAACGTCCCTGACTACAGCGCTATCCCCCCACCAAATTAAAGATGCTTTGTCCTGCCCCATCTGTCTTCTTATCGACTGCTTTTGGAACGCCCTTAAAGAAGTTTGGCTGATTACAAGCCTTTCCCGGCATAATGTGAAGATACGTGCCCCCCCCCGTATAGGTTTCTTTGATAGGTTTTTGGGTGAAGTTTTTTTGGTTTTTTTTAACTTTGATAAAGTCAGATCTTTTCGCTTTAATCACCCCTGGTCGGCCACCGCTTCCCGTTGTCAGTTTCATTCAGACTGACTTTTTTTCCCCAACGTTTTGCTTTCATTAGGGCCCGAGTCACTCCCCCCCTTTTTAATGGAGTGAGTGCTGTTGGAACGGTTTTGTTCCTCCACACGCCTCTTTTTATACTGAATTCTACGCGGAGGCGCTCACTTTGTCCGTTTTCACCTTTTACAAGAATTCGGAAACAGCAGGGGAGCTACCATCTCAGCTAGAGTGGACTCCCCTTTCCTCGCCAGCCGGTTTCTTCCTCCTGTGGGGGCATATTCCCACTCCCCTTGGATCATCCCCTTTCTCCCTCTTTGATTCAACCTCTGGCCTGGATGCCGGTTCGTTTTGCCCACAAGTTCCTTCGATAAAAGATGCGTTGTTTTCTCCCCCACTTCTTCCACACCCTCTTTCCGGCTAACAGCAACCTTCCTTCATTTCTACCCTTTTGCCATCTTAGAATGCCCTCGTACAGGACAGGTGGCTCGGCCTGGTGCCCTTGAAAGTCCCCGCAGCTTGCTGCTGACTTTCCATGGTTTTTTTCCCTGCTGGACGGTTAAGATGTTGGTGTTTTGACCCATTTTCCGAATTTCGGATCTTCGTCTTTTACTACCAACCCCACGTACGCTCCCCCGGGTGATTGTTCACCGGCCACCTCAAATCTCATGATTACCAGACACGCCTCCTCTCTAGTTGAGCCCCCTCGTTCCCCCCATGTTTTGATATTTTGCCTAACAATTGCCTCCCTAACCCGGCATTAGTCCAGTCTCGACTCCCAGTTGCAAACCTCAGATTTCTAAGCCAAAGCTGCTGATCTTTTCCCCCCGTGGTAGACGGAGGATCTTCAAAGGCACTAGAGGTGTATTAATTTACCGGCGCTCTTTCCCTTATGGTGTCCCAACGGGAAGACACGACACAATTAAAGCTATTGTGTTGGCCCCTCCGCCGGCGTCCGACGGAGACCAGCGTAGGCGGCCCTGGTTAAGGTGGTGTAATCTTTCCTTTTCCCCTCTTCCCATATATTTCTCTCTCCTTTGTTTTTTGAGAGGTTTTCCCTACTGTCCCTCTTGGTTGCGCCACTTGTGAACTGATTTTTGCGTGCCTGCGGTTTTCTCTTTTTCGGCTTTCGTTTTTAGACAAAAACAGCTATGATTTTTTTTTTTTCATTCCCCCCCCCCCAGAGGATTTCACCCCCCCCTCCGGGCCCTCCTCCATGTATGTTTGTGCTTCTTTTTGCGGTGGAGGGAATTTCCTTGTCCGACCTCTCTCTTGATCAGGTGTAACATTCCGTAGCAGAGGGTGGCCTACACAACTTCTTGTCGCCTGACGGATTGACCCTTCCTCCGATGGTTTTAGGGTGCATTCCGACTCACTATGTCTTGTTACATGGTCTGTTTTTCGAAATATCGTTGGGTTGGCCTTGTGTCCCTCTCTTAAAGAGGAGTTAATGTCCCCCCCAGATGACGTATCCCGTCTGTTTTTTTGATTAACACTCTGGGGATCGGTCTTTCCCCAGGTTTTTTTCTGCGGACCCTTGTAACCACAACTTTCCCTAAGTACTCGCGTTTCCTCTTCTTCCGTCACCTAGTCGATGGCGAGCGCACTCGTTCTTCCTTTAAAGCCTCCGTTTTCCGGCATTATTTGGACCGCCCTCTATTGTTCGTGAAGGGAAGTTGGCCTTTTCCTTCTTATGGTGCTTTCACGAAAGTTTGCCTCAACCCCCGGATAGTGATCTCGACTGGCTTTTGATCTGCTTTAGTTTTGCCGTGTTCTTCATCCAGCGATACATTGGTCTCCTTCTTTAACAAGTGAGTGCCTTTATTCTCAAGCCTATTTTGAAAAAGTAGCCGGCCCTGGGTAGTGTCCCAGAACAGCGAGATTTCCCCCCCCCCCCTTTCTAGTTTTGCCGGTTCCTCACTTGACCTTGCGTACCCTTGGCTACGCCCGCTTCCTATTCGCACGTTGTTTTTCGCCCCAAGCCTCCGGCAAAGTCCTTGACCCCCGTCTTTTCCTTTCCCTTCACTTCCACTGACTTCCTCGCTGCACTTTTGGCTCTTTCCACGGCTGGCGTATGCCGGTTTCTGTGGCTTTAGTGTTTTGATCACTGCACCCTTGAAGTCAACCTCCGCCCCCTTTGGAAGTCAGCTTTTCTCCCTTCCTATAAGTCTCGTCCACCGTGAACACTATGGCAATGTTTGTTTGTCTTACGGACCGTCCACTTTGAATACTGTGGTGTAGACAGCCGTTCTTTTCTCCAGGCAGTCCCCCAGACTTCCTCATCTTTCTTCTGAGGTCCAACCATCTTGCATTATCCTTCTGTGCGTATTTTCCCTCCCCCCTCATTCCGACTGAAGACCGGTTTAAAAGTCTTTCCATGGCGCCCCTCGGTGTGCGCTTCCCTTTTCAAAGTCCAATGCCTTATCCCGTACCTCTGAGGCTGCGATCCCTTTTTCAATCCCAGTAGCGTTCGGTCAACTTTTTTCCCGCCAGATGGACTTCCCCTGACCGATCACGCGCCGGTTCTCCTCCCTGATAGGTTTCTTCCTAAAAATCTGTGAAATCGTTTACACTTAGTGCCTCCCCCAATCTAAAGCAAATTGGACTTCAATTTTTTCTGCCACACAAACTTTTTGGCTTTTTTGATTATGGTTTCCCCCCACTTGTGAGATGTCGCACCTCGTTGCATATCTCCTTTTTCAATAATAAGTGTTTTAGATCTCTTACACCGCTTTCTACTCCCCCCCCCTTCACTCCTCCCCCGTGTTTCCCCCGATCACATAGTTTTGACCGCAGGAAAATACCCTTTTTTATTTCCTTGGTGGGCCCCTCCAAGCTGCCCCATTCCTTCCTCGTTACTGTTTCTGCCCCCCCTGATAGCCCCTTTTTCTTCCCTTTGGTTTTTTTTAGTCCATCCCGCTTCACGACCTGACCTGCTTGGGGCGTTCATTCGCCCCCCCTTCCTTCGTTCCGGAGTAGCTCGATCTTTTCTTCTTAAACCTTTTCAATCTACCCCCCTCTGTCCCCCTTCATGACTGCCCGTTATCTTCTTTTCCTTAGAAGTCGGAAGAGCCAATCCCTCCATCCGCCACCTCCAATGCTCTTGTGCCACTCACCGCTCTGGCTCGGCTTTTCCTCCTTCTGACTGATGATAAACCTTCCCATAATCCGGTGACCCTCATCAGCTGAACCTCCCTCAATCCCTTATCTTTTTTATGCACTTGTTTCCTGCCGGGGAGTACCGCTTCTTAATGAATTCTTATCTATATTTTTTTTCTTCGTCTGAGACAGGAATCACAACTTCCCTTCCCACCATTGGTAAGCACGTCATTCCCAGTTCCCTTTTACCGCTTTCCCTTTTTCCTTTTTACTTGAATTGCCAACTGCCTGTTTTCATTTCAGGTTCCTGATTTGTTCGAAACAGCACGCGGACGTTCGTATCCCTATGAATCGGTTCCCTCCTGTTCCCTAGGAAACGTCACGTTCCGGCACCCGTCTTGTTCAATCTTATCAGGGGCTGAAAGACTCCTCTCCTCAAGCAGACTTTTCCCCCCCCCACTCTCTAGTGACACTGCTACATTATTCCGTTAGCCCGCCTATTTACCCCCCCCGCTGATTTATACTAACGATTGAACCCCCTGACGGTACTTTCGTCCCTCTCCTCCCCCGTCCTTCCTCGCCCAGATGCCGGTGTTGAGGCCTTCGTGATGCACACCAAACTATTGACCCCCGTCCAAGCAAAACTTCCCTTTCCCCCTTCCCCTTCTCTAACTCTTTTCCTCTGCCCGCATTATGCTGCAGTCCCGTTGCAATTAACCCCTCACCTTTCAGCCATCGTTCCTCTGTTGGCCGGAGAATGTCCCCTTCTTCCTTTTATTTCCCTTTCTCTCGTGTCCAGGCCTCCCTTGATTTTCTTCTTCCCCCTACTCGTCACCCCACCCCCAATGCGCTGGTTCTTTTCCTCTCCGGCGGAGACGAAGTCAGCCGCTTCCAACCACAGGCCCATCTAACTAAACATACCTCCAAGCGACTTATTTGCGACCCTTTCCCCCCATAGTTCTTGCCCCTCCTCCTCCACCCCCCCTGCATTTCGCCCAGTAATCCCTGTTGCGGACCCTTGGCTACGACTTTCAGCTGGATATCTGATCTAGTCCCCTGGAGGGCCAGTCTTTTTTCTTTTTCCCCGTTTAAACCCCTCCCCTCCTTCGCAGAACTGCTCAGACTTTAGCTTCCCCCAGGAGTTTCTCCTTTCTATTTTTTAAAGTGCCAAAATCAGACGCTCTTTTTTGTCTGGCATTCTTTTCTCCCAGCTTTTTGTACCCCAGTTCCTCCTTTAATCCACCTCCCATTCCTCTTTCCCTTCCTCTCCATCTTGATCCCTAGCGCTTTGGCCCTTCTATCCTTCCCTCTGTTGTTGATGAGGCCCTCTGGCTTAATTCGGCACCGGTAAACTGCTTGCCCTTTCATGAGTGCATGGTCGCTGTCTTTTCTGCACTTTGAGGCTTTTTTCCTTTCCCAACCCCCTCCTAGCCGTGCCCTTCCCCCCCCTCCTCTTTCCCGTATACCGTTCCCCTTCCTCCCGTAGTTCCCATTTTTCTTCGTTGAGGCGGTGTCTCCCCGGAAAGAACCATCTCTTCTTCGGATATCGATCCTTGAGTTCTGCCCTCCTTTTGCCTTTTCCTTCAAGTTTTTCCCTTTTCTTGGGTAATCATTAGGTTTTTTCCTCCATTGCCATGATGTTTTACCCTTTTCCCCTCTTTCTCTAAATATCCTCCCTCTGGCTCGGCTCTACGTTTCCCTTCTTGGCCCGCTCCCTTCGTATAAGTGGATTCTTCCTGGTTTGATCAAAGGTAGGAGTTCTCTTCCTCCTACGTTGCAATTCTTCCCCTATTTTTTAAACTTAATCAGCCTTCCGTTTGCTTTTTGTGCAACCTTATTTCTCTGGTCTTGTCCTTTTTTCAAGGAATTAAATTCCTTTTACCATAGGCATTCCCATACCTTCTTTATCCTTCTTTCTTCCCCCCTCGTTCGGAACTGGAATGGCCTTACCTTTTGTGTGCTCACGTAAAGTGCCCCCCTCAATCACATTTTCTCTAAGTATCTTTTCTTTTCTTCCTCCTGATCCTCGTCCAGTTGCGGTGTCCTCCTTCCATAGCCTTTATCACCAGTTGCCTTATCTTCCCCCGTTTCAAAGAGTTGGAAAAAGTTCCCTCCTTCCTATTTCTAGTCTGCTTTTCCCCCCCCCCTCACGCTCCGTACCCCTCCCTTCTTCCGAAGGTTATTAATTTTTGACAGGGGTCTCGCCCTCAACGATAGTCCTTCTTTTTTCAATGACCTCCTCCTTTTCTTTGCCCCCCTTCCTTCCCCCTTCCCTCATCCTTACCGCCTCGTCTTCCCATGAATCAATTGAGACCTTTGATAGTAAGGAGGAGCATTCCTTTCTCAAGTGATGTTTCCCCCTGTCTCCTTGACGCGTCCTTTAACCCCTTTCATCTTTCCTCCTTCAGGCTTTCGTCCCCGCCTACACCGCTCCCCCAAATACCCCTCTTTACTTTCTAGGTTTGGTCATCTTCTCTCCCCATCGTAGTCCGAGCCTGGTTTCTTCCTCTTTTTTTTTGATCCCGGCAAACAGCCAGCTGATACCTTTGCAGTCCCTCTCTTGAGTAACGCCTCTTCATTGTTGCTTCGTATGTCGTTTTAGTTTCTTTTCCGGCAGGTGATTTTTTTCCAGCATGCCCCTCTTTCCGGTTCTCCGTACTCTAGCCCTCGGGGTTTCTAGTTTACCCTTCCCCTATCTTAAATGTCCCTTGCGGACTTTCTCTGTAAAACTCCCCCCCATTTTTTTTTCCTCCTTCTTTTTTTTTTCCTGATGGCCTACGCCCCTCAACTTGACCTCCTCCCTGCTCCTCCCTTTTTCTTTCCCCTTCCTTTCACCAGCGAGTCTTCTGGCCCATCCCCCCCAATGGATAAATTGGTCCTTCATGCAACAAACCTCATTTGCTTTGTGTTCTGTTACTTCCCCCCCCACTAACCCACTGACCTTCATTGTTGCC
>Ga0179593_1264107_pt1 | contig 10569 bp, 11 predicted proteins | sample CZODoug2_1_08_16_FD_185931 | JGI IMG/M metagenome (GOLD analysis project Ga0179593, IMG submission 185931) | Vadose zone soil fungal communities from Angelo Coast Range Reserve, California, USA - CZODoug2_1_08_16fungal (PacBio error correction) | ecosystem: Environmental > Terrestrial > Soil >... | reverse complement strand
AGTTACTAGTAGATCGTCTAGTTGGCGGCCGCAACACACACCTTCCAAACACCCTCGTGCTCCTTCAGTTAACCTCCCTGTAGGTCTGTTTAGTTGGGTGATTTATGCAACAGGACTTTACTGTAGTTTTCTATTTTTGCCTTCTCTCCTTCCATGACCCCTCGAGGCGGCTTTGGCCGTCTCTTATCGTTCTTTATCCGAGCTGTGAGCCCCTCTGACCATTTCTTCGTTATACTCCTTTTCCAGCTTTTTTCTCTCGAACTGTTTGACCGGTTTCAGCGTCGCGTACTAACTCCTTTTACCCCTGGCCAATTCCTGTTCTCTTTCCGTTGGGGCCATTTCTCCTAGCCTTCCTTCGCCGTAGATCTTTACCATCTATCCTCCCTCGTTTTGTTAGCTTATTCCGTGTATGCTTTTGCTGGTTGACAACGCCATTTTCTGGCCCCAGCACACCCGTCCGCCCCATTCCCCTCCTTGCGTTTTTACAGCCTACTCCTTCGCTAAGTTCCTGAACGCGCATCTGTCAATTGTCCGCTTAAGTTGCTCTACAATGAGTACGCTTCTTCCAGCACCTGAACCCGGGCCCGATCTTGATGCTTTAGTGTGCCCTAGGAAAGCTCCGTTAAACTCCCCCGGATGCTGTTTTATCCCCACCAGTTCCAACCGCCTATGCTCCCCCTGCCCTAGGTTTTTGACCGAGGTGCGACCGGATTTTATCTGCTTTTTCGCGCTTTTGTTGGCTTTTACTCTCTCAGAGGGTACTGCCCCCTTGGCCGGTTTTTTCCTCTCCCCGTAGTTGGTCCTGGACGGTCTACCATAGTTTCCAACAGTTCTTCCCCGGGTTTGTCGGGGGCGTGCCCTTTCTTAACCGTCCCTTTTAGTCCTGATAGAGGTGGTTTTGTTTGTTATGTGACTTTTCTCTTTGCGACCTGATCCTGCGCTTTCGATGTCCTTGCCTCACCCCTGACTTTCATCCCATTTTCCTGTAGAACGGGTCCCCCCCATTTTTGAGCAACGAGGACCCCACCCACTCCGCCGTCCTCAACGGGACTCATCCCCTCTCCTTTTCTCATCACTAAAGCCCCCACCCCACCCAAAAATTCTTCGACGCATCCCTACGTATTAGAACACCCAAACCATTTTCCATTCGGAATCACACCCATTTTTATGCTTCGTTTCTGCCCCCCCTTGCGGGGTATTGCATCGTAAAGCTGTAAGCATTGTCCCCACCTTTCTAGTTTTCTTTTTAGAAGTACGCTTTCGCCGTACTCCTTGACGGGGCAACCCTCCGATGCCCTTTCAGCCGGTTGGTCGCGAGAGCGGTCGCGTCAGTCTTTTTCAATGCCAGCTCCTGGGGGCTTTGAAGTGGGGTTTGAGACTGGATTCGCTCATTTTGGCTTTTTAGACAATTCGCTTGGTTTTTCCCTTTTGTCCTCATGGTGGTCATAATTTCCCTTCTCTCCCTCCCCCTTCCCCCCGGCTCAGTGGCGGAGCACTCCTCAGAGATGTTGGCCACTGATCACGGTGGGGATCGGGTCTGAGTATTTCTTTGGGCCGGCCGTACTGATTTCCCGACGCCCCGGGGGCTGCGGTCCTGTTCGTGCGGAAGCTCCGTGTTCTCCTTGGTGCTTGCCCTCCATTGACTGCGCTTCGATCCTGACCCTTCCCTTGTAAGAATTTTTCCATACGTTTTTTGATTTTGCTGTCCCTCCTTCACCTTCTGGTCCCTTGTTGAGCTCTCCTGCACGCGGGACTTAACTTTTTTTTCCCGACTTTCCCTTTATGGCGGGTCCGGATCTTTCTGCTTTTGGCGTCCCCGACATTGTGCGCCCACGTTTATGACTCCCCCACAAGGTCTCGGACCCCGTGTCTCTCCGCTCTTTCTTTTCGTGGCCCCTTAACTTCCCCCCAGCCTACATCGTCTTCTGGCCGTCGGAGTGCCCCCCGGGCGGAGGACTTGTTATGGTATCGATTTTGACTTTTGCGTTCAGGTCTTCTCCTTCTCCCTTCCCCCCAGGTCCTCCTCGACCTCTTCCTTTCATTGTAATCCCGCTTTTTTGGCGCGTGATTCGGTTTTTGACTGAGAGGTAGCGCCTTCCCCCTTTTAGAGTCGTCTTGTGGCGCATTTAAGATGGACCTCCCTAGGTCCCCATTTTACTACATCGTTGGTACGTGGCAGTAGTCGATCCCTTGCGGCCCTTTCTCGCCTCTACTAGCCCTGTGGGATTGCCACTCCCACATTTTATTAGCGGTTAGTCTGCTTAGAATCATAGTATTTGTGATTCCCCCCTCTGAATTGAACTACCCCATGATGGGTTGTGAGGCTCCCTACCTCGCATTGGTGTCTTGTTTTTCGATCCGTCCGTTCTCGTTCGTACTGATTCCCACGTGTCGCACCACTTTACTTTGGACCCCAGGATCCTCCTTATTGTAGGACGCTCCCCCTACTTCTTTATTATATGCGGGGTAACGGGAGTTCTTTCCTTTGCTGACCCTTCCTTTCGTCGGATCAAAGTGTCGTTCTCGACATGACGCCAAGCTCACTCTTGACTCGTTAGGCTCTCCCTTCAACGTCTGTCGTCGGGTCCCCCCTTTCCTTTCCGTTTATCAAAATGTAGGCTTTTCTTTGACTCAGTTGCCTGTTCAATGCTCGTTTGGCTCCCGCCTCCCTCCAGAGTCCGTGCCCTAGTAAAGCCGTTGGCCCCTTTTTGATCCCCTTCCACCCCCGGCCGTTTTCCTAGAGCTCGACCTTTCTAACCCTTCCCCGAACCTCTGATCTCTTGTTGATCCGACCCGCGATTCCTCTGGCTGACTATCGCCTCGCCCCCTCCCGGGAAGTTTCCCTTTGATTCTTCCCATTGTTCGTTTACTTTGGAAAGAGCGCCTTCGCTCTTGTTTTTCTCCCAAGCACCCTCCCTACAAGTTTAATAGTCGAGCTTCCTGAATTGACCATCCCTGTCCCCTCATTGTTGTGAATGATCACGAAGTAGTCTTTGCTGAAGGTCCCGCGGGTTCCCCCCCTCTGCCGACTTTATTTCCTTCTTTTGTTCCCCACTCGTCCTTTTTTGCGAGGAGTTTTTAGCGATTTAACCGGCGTCGCATTCTCTTTTTAAATTCCCCCCGTAAGTGTTGGCGCGATCTTCTTGTTCGAATTGAGCTGTGCATGTGAATTCGTGTTGATTAATGATGTTTGCCTTTTTTTTTCGTTCCCCCGTTAGCCGTCTGCGAGCCGGCGGGACCCGTCTTTTTTTTACTGAAGGCCTCTCCCCCCCCTCGAACTTTTGCGGTCCGCACTTTCGCAACCCTCGTCGATCGCACCTTGATTCCGTCCTAGCCCCACGCGGCCAGGCCCCCCACCGCCCTTTTGCCGATCGATGACGTTCCTTTGCCGTTTTTCCCCGAACGCTTCTTTCTTGTGATCTAACTCTGTACTTCTTCTTGTTATAGTACTACTTGATACTGCCCCCTTATCTCTTCTCCGTTGCGCTTTTCCCCTTCAGTCAGTCTGTTACACGTTAGTTTTTTTTGTTCTCCCTACCCCCCCCGCTCCTGAGGTTATCGTGGCTTTCCTTGGGTTTTCGGCTCTCGCGATTAGGTCTGAGGGCGCGCCTCTCCTGAACCCCACTCCACCTCATCAAGTTCGCGACTTCGAGATAGAGGTTTCTCCCCACCCCCACGTCTGTCTTTTTCTGTCCTCCAACAGCGTGCCCTACACCCCTTTATACAGCGATACTGAATTGTTGTATGCTTAACCCCTTTTTTTCCCGTCTTTTAGACCTCGAGACTGACCTACCGGCCCTGCCGAGAAGACAGCTTTCCACTGCCCGTCACTGTGGTTTCCAAGCGATTTTTTGGTTTCCTTGCGGGTTCCCCCAACTCACGGCGACATGCTGCCGATTCCCCAGCCTACCCAATACGTTTTGCTTCGCACCGTTATAGTGGTGACTCCGTAGCGCGGTGCGTCATGTGGACGGAGTGTTTGGTTTCTTAACTGGTCCCGCTCAATTTCGGCCTCCTTGTCTCATGTTTCGTTGTCCTTTCCTCCCGTGTGGCCTGCAGCGGCGCGCCCTTTCTGTTCCGATAGTCGCCTGCGATCGATTCAGTGGCCCCTGTTTCTACCAAAAAATTCCCCTCCCCTCTCAACCTAATCCGATGAGACCTTTTGATTATTTCCTTCCTTTCGTGGCGCAATGCTGCCACGCCGAAGCTGAACTCCGCATAGCCATTTGTACGGGCTGGAGATGTCTACCCCCCAGGTATCCCTTCTCCTTCAGGCTTTCAACATGTGCCCCCGGTGACGGTATGTCCCTTAGAACTCGTCACGTGAGTTACCCTGGTTTTCTGCGTGCCCCCCAGTCCTGCGAAAACGCCCGTTTTTCAATCCCGCGTCCCCCTTTGATGGATTTTTGTTTCTTTGAATGCTGGATTATACTTACGTCTCCTACCCCCTTCCTAACGATCCTCAGCTGGTCGGCGCCAGCGCTTTGCCCCCCCCGCCATGTTCGTTGGTTTTTTTTCCCTCCAAGGCATGCCCTTTTTTTCGGTATCTAGGACATACCTTTCGAATTGAGCACACTTCTACCGGCCGCGTCTTTGCCGTATCGACCTTCTCCGCTTGTCGTCTCATGCAATTATGTTTTGGCCTCCGGCTTCGGTCCTTTTGCTTCTCGCGAGCGTAGGACTGAGCGCTCCCTTTTGGTTGGTGTTTTTTCGTACGCACCCGATTTCCCTTCTTTTTTGCCCTTTGCCTGAATTCCGCCCAGTTAGTGTCGCAGGGGCGCGTACTCTCTTCCGCCGCCATGTTCCTTTGGAGTCCAAGCCTTGTCCTTTCGGATTCATGAGCGCCTGGGAGAAGCGGCGTGCCGGCAGTGTATTTTGTCAGTTCCTCTGAGGGCCGCCACGGTGGCATCAGATTTTCGGGGTCCTCCGTGTTCTTTTTTTTTTCCGCCATCCGTTTTAAACACGTAGACGGTATTCTCCTCTTGTCGTTTTTCCTTCGGCCCGCTCTCCGCATGCCGTTTTTAAGGTGGACTTCGACAAACTTTCGTTCTCAGTGTATCTAGCTAACGCCGCCCGATAGTTCCCGTTTTTGCCCTTCCACGGGAGTCTGCGCGGGAGCCGCAAGCTTTTCCTCCTTGGCCTTGGGCCCCCGTTCCCCAGCTCGCTCCGTTCTTCCGCCAACTCCGCTCCTTTTCCTTGTCCCCCCCACTTTTTTCACTCCCCCCTACGCTTTGAGCTTTGTGGGAGTTTGTGTCTTAAGCAGATTGATGCCCCCTGGCGTTGGCGTTTTTCGACTCGCCCGAGTTCTTTTTGGCTGCGCCTGATTTTGTTTCGGTCGCTTACGCTTTACTTCTCTTATTCGGCTCCCTGCTGTACCGCTCTCTCCACTAATGTCACAGCCGTCGAAGTGTAAAGAGGTCCGCGTTTTTTTCGACGCCTCCCCCTTTTTCATAGGCTCCGTTTTGTCTTTACATAAGCATTCCGGTGACGATCCAGACTCCTCCCTCCGTTTTGTTGTCCTGAGATTGTGTTACGTGTTTTTTTGAGTCCGGCTTAGGGCCAACGACATGCCCCCGCGCAAGTCTTTTGTTTCTTACGGTTCCTTTTTTTTCTTTTTTACCAGAGGTTCCATTCTCTGTCCTTTTTTATCTGGGTGTCCGCGAACTCTAGTATTAGCTCTTTAAGCCGCCCACCCGACTGCGCCACGTGTCGTTTTTCCTTATGCTCATTCCGCAGGTTACTAATCGACAAGTCCTTTTATGTTTGATTTTTCCGTTCTCTTCTCACCGCGCGGTTTTCCCTTCCAGGGCCCTTGCGGTCCCCCTCGCTTGTCGTTTGGGGATCATCTATTTTTGTGGTCCCCAGGGTGCCTGTACGTCGTCCCCCCTACGTTTTTTATTCCTGGGTCCTGCTGTTTTTCACATGGACACCTTGTTTCCCGCGCCGGGCGGGCGTGTACCGATTCCTCTTTTCGCGGGGGTCTGCAGTCTTTTCTCTTTCCTTCTTACTCCGTGTTGCTGACCGGTTAGGATAAGGAGGCGAACGCCGGGTCGATCATTCACTTTTGCGCACCGGGCCATTGGCCGTTCCCCAACGTAACTTTTTATCCTCCGGTGCCCTGGCACCTTTCCGCTCATCTTGATTTTTCGCCATTTGCCTCTTCCGGCGCTCAATTTGGCCCTTTGATTTTCTAGGCTTTATGCCCCGGACACTCCGTCGCCCTCAAGTTCAACCCCATTCACGGCCTCTTGCTTTTCTTTCTGCGTGTGTTTTGGTCCGCTTGCTTGACCTCACTGCTGTACAGCGATCTTTTTTTCCCTGCCGCGAGATCTCGGCCCGCCTTCTGTTCCTCGTTGATACCCCGAAAGCTTTTTTTCTTTGCAGCACTGTTGTTTGACGGTGAGCCGCTTTTTTTTTTACCTCGGGCTTTTTCGGAAGCCTATCCCACGAGGTGAAGCCCCTCTTTACCTTTGATGGTGACTTGACGCCTTTTGTGATCTCCTACCCCTTTTTGTGCCCTCCTTTTCCGATCGTGGAGTATCTAGAGCAGTTCCCCCGTTGGTGCCAGCGCCTATGTTGCCAGGTTCGACGATCTGTGTGTCTCTCCCTACCCAGACGTACTAACCCTTTTTAGAGTCCCAGTGACTTCCTGCTACGTCCGCGCACTGGGTTCTTTGGGAAGAATGGGCCACTTTTATGGCCCGTCCCGAGACTTTTGTGCTGCCGCGTCGTTTTTTTTTTTTCGCGTTCAGCGACACGGTGGTTATCCACCAAGGGTTCTCCTTCGCATACGGTGGGTCGCGCTTTTTTTTCCTTTTTTGTCTACTCCAATCCGCGACTTCGTCGGCTCTCCCTTTACCTCGGGGTCCGCCTTCGGGATCCCCACGTTTTTTCTCTCCCCACGTGATCTGTAGCGCGTGAAACTGGTCAGATCCAGGTACGACCGTCGAACCTCCCCCCACCAGTGCCGTTGGCGTCACAAGAGCGCCGTAGTGCTTCTTTTCCCTGGTCATGCTCGTTGAACTCTGCCAGCCCGTTTCTTTGAAGCCTTTTTCGCGGTCTGGGGGCGTTTTCCCCATCCGTTTCCGTACCGCCCTTGCTCCCCTTATCTTCCCAAATTTCCTTCCGGTACATTTTTTTGCCAGTTCGATCGGCAGTTTGTCCGTCGTCCTCTAGTTCGGCCTTGCTTCCCCTGTTTACCTCCAGTTGCCGTATATAGGACATTCTTACTCATCAATTCTTTTTTTTTGTCGATTTCCCCACCTCTTTACCCCCAGACTTTTTCTTCGATTCTCAAGTCGCGCCACCCCTTTGGATAGTGGATCTACTGAACCCCTCCCTCCACTCTGTTCCCTTCATCTCGACTCTCCCTACAAAATCTTCCCCCCCTCCTCACATATTTTAGATGACGCTATCCCCTGAAGGGATTCTCCCGTGATTAAGTCCCGGACCTTTTTCCCCTTATGTGCCCGTGATCTCTTGGCCTTGTTTTTACTCCCTCCTCAGTCAGGCATCATCATCGTTTAGGCTTCCTAAAAGATCTTTTTTGTTTCCGCGGCTCAAGATCGTGTCCTTAGTCGCACGTTTTGATGTTCTTTTCGGTCGTCATAAGGTGCTATTCTGACACGTGATTGTATCAAGGATGGCCCGTCCCCTCCTACGGCGTCGACCTAGTAGCCTGCACTTCTGGCCCTGTTTCCCAAGCTTCTTTAACGGTGGGCCGACTTCTCTACCCTTTTTTTCTCCTCTCTTCTTAACCTTCGAGCTATGTCTCCAGCCCCCCCTTCTTTCTCGGTTTTTGGGTGACGTTGACCCGTCTTCACCTACGGGTGACCGTTGGTTTCCTATCTCTTGGTCGCACCTACTTTGTTGAACGCTCCTGAAAGGAGACTGTAGATCCTGGCCCTCTGCCACGCCGCCCTTCGGAATCGTCCCTCCCCGTGCAATTTTTTTTCGGTCGTTTTCTTCTCCGTTTCCCTTCCCATGTGTTGTGAGTAGCGTATGGGACTTCTGTGACTCTGCATCTGTTCTTTCCGCCGCTCGTATGATGCCCGTTCCTCGGAGCTTTTTGTGCGCCACTGGTTGTCCAACGGGCTTCTGCTCCTCTTGTCCCCGGGCTTCCCCTCCTTTCACCAAGGTGGCCGGGGCTCTCCCCGTTTCCGTCTCGTCCCCCATCCAGAGAAATTCCGAACGTTGCATTTTTGATCACATAGATCCGTTTTTGACTCTCTCTTTTAGCTGATTCAAAGTACCTCCCCGAGACGTTTTTCTGGGCCATGTTTCAGTGGTTTTCCGCTTCTTTTTCCCTTCCCCTTTTAGGGACCTCTCTCCAAGCTGTCTTCCCAACTTGTTCGTATCCCGTCACGAACGCACCTTGTGACGCTCCCACTGAGGCTCCCCACCGAGGTTTTTTCCCGCGTCTCGAGCGTCTCCCGATCTCTTTTTCTTTTTTCCTACAACATGCCCTTCTCTGCGCTTTGTCCCTCCGCTCGTGTTCAATGCCATGCTTCTCCGTTCCGTTCGCACTTGAGTTTGACCCCCCTGCCCTCACTCCTTCTCCGCAAGAATCCCGTTACACTCTCTGTTAGTTCTTACCCCCTATTGAGGTTCTTGTTCAGATGTTTTTTCTGTTTAGTTTTTCTTTTTTTTTTATTTTGTCTCCCCCTCATGCGTTGATCGGAACTTTCCCCACAACAAATACTTGTTTTTAGAGAGCTTCCAACAGGTAGTGGTTATGTTTCATTAATCTTTCCAAAGTATTCTTTTCGTTTTCTGAATCCTAATGTACTATTCACTTCCTTCTTACGTCCACTTTCACCTCTTCCCACTGTGCGCAACGGCCGATTAGTAATCCACAGCTGCCCGATCGCACTAATTTTGACCCCCTCATGTGGTTCCGCGCTTTCGGAGATTAGGCGATGGACGAACCCCCTTGACAGGTTTTTTTGCAATGTTTCGCCCGGTGCCCGGTCGCCCGGATGTGCCCCGAGGCCACAGGGCCGTTTTCTGGTGAGCCTTCCCAGCGTCTTTATTTCCGGTGCCCCGTGTCGTTCTCGTTTACCCTTGGTCCCAGTTTCCGTTCCAACGTGTGGCGTTTGGCTCCCTCCTTCACAGCCTGAGGGCCAGGTCTCGCGCGTCCGTCGCGTGGGGGGCTTCGTTTGTGGCCACTTGTATACCACCCCAAAAACTGTCTGCGACCTAATGAGCCGTTTTTCATGATTCCCCGTCCTTTTTACGGGTTCCTGCGTAGAAGCGCATCTTCCGCACGCCATCCATGCGACTTCCTGGTCGGTGCCGTGCTTTTTTCTCCGGCGTCGCCGTACCCTGGCCTTTTTATTATCATGATAACATTAGTAGTTTCCAGCCTTTTTTCTTCCGCCTTTTTCCGTTCCGGCATGGACTGGTAAGGTGGGGCCCTTTTTGTTCGCGTCGAACTTGTCCTCCCAGCTTCCAAAAGCGTTGGCTTCCGTTTTCGCCGTTCCCCCTCCATGGAAAACTGCTGTTGCATAAGTTCCGCGATCACCTCAATCGCCCTTAGCCTTCCCCACGGGGGAGTCCTGGGCCCCTCGCAGTCGTTTCTCCCGGAAACTTTTTTCCTTTCTTTTGATAAGGACCTCATCTCAGTTAGCACTCTAAGTGAAACAGTGTAACCCGGTTATGTGACGCGGCAGTTGCAAGGTCTGCCTGGGTGCTTTGTTCCGTCAGTCGGACGCGGCTCCCCTCCTTAGTTCGTCCTTCTTGCCTGTGAAGGTCCGGGTTCGGCAGTACGTAATCGTTTTTTCTCGCGTCCCGCTAAGCTGCTTGGTTCCGGTGTCGCCCTTTCGTTTGTGCACTCACTCGATGCTACTTCCGTGTTTCTTTCACCTTGTTTTAGATTTCTCAATTTTGGTGAGGGACCTGAATAGTTTCCTGTCTTTTTTTGATGATGCTGTTATGCTCTTCATGAGGCCCCCCTGCCGTTGCGAAGGCTCACTTGATCCCCGCGCGCGTCTACCACCCTCTGCGGGCCTCGCCATGGAACGTTTAGCAGATGTGTCGTTGGAGTCTCCCCCTTCTCTGGGCTAACCTCGCGACAACAGTGCACCCTCTGTTGATACGGTTCAGACCGTGCTCTTTCGCCCCTCTTTTCCACTTTCTCTTTGCGCCCACGGCGGCCATTCCCCCACGTTTCCCTGTGCAACTGCCGATGCTCTTATGAACGTTGGGAGCGAGATTCACACGGAAAGGCTCTCCTTCGCCTCTCCCTGGACAACCTCCTCTCTTCACTTCGAGCTCTCAGTGATGGGTTAGTTGGATTCCCCGTTCCCCTCTTTTGATTGATGCTGTGATCTTTTGCGGCCCTTCCCTTTTTATTGTGAGGGTTGGCTGTCATTCCCTGCTGTACGGCTCCGCGCTCGCCTTCGAGCGATTCCTCGCCAAGTCAATCCTCCCTTGTGACGAATGTCTTTGTAATTCCCAGCCGATGGGCGGCGGCTTTGGGGAAGCATTCCTCCTCCTCTCCTTCACAGAGTTTTTCCACCGAACTTCTAGCCTACTCAGTTTGTTTTGATAAGACCTATTTTTCTGGTA
>Ga0179593_1645007_pt1 | contig 10570 bp, 13 predicted proteins | sample CZODoug2_1_08_16_FD_185931 | JGI IMG/M metagenome (GOLD analysis project Ga0179593, IMG submission 185931) | Vadose zone soil fungal communities from Angelo Coast Range Reserve, California, USA - CZODoug2_1_08_16fungal (PacBio error correction) | ecosystem: Environmental > Terrestrial > Soil >... | reverse complement strand
CTTTTTCCTACGTCTCCGTGTTTTTGTTGTTCGTTTCCTTTTCTCAACCTCCGTCCAAAGGGTCCTTCTTCATTCCCCCCCGATCGTAATGAAACTTTTTTCTTTTGCTAGTTCCCCTCGAGTTGTTTTTCCGATGCCCGCTTTCATTCTTTTTTTTTTGCCCCCGAGTCGAAGATGAGCTTTTCTTCCCCCCGAACTTCATTTCGGTAACATTTTGCCCCCCCCTCGTGGTTCTCCCCCATCAAGAGAAACGCTTTTTCTTAACCCCTTTTTGTTAGCTTTCAACCTACTTTATAGAAGACTAAGCTTTTCCTCCCTTTCTGCTGAGAGATTACATCCCCCTCTTTTTTTCATAAATTAACGTCTCGTGGAGGCAAGTGCTATCACCTCCTCAACTTCCTCTCTAACTGTTCTTCGTTCTTCCTTTCCTTCTGAATTACAATAGTAGACCCCCTCTTTTTTTTCCCTTTCTGGATCGAATTCCCTAACTACCCACCGACGTCTTTGTCGTGGAAGTATACCCCCAATCTTTTTTTTTTCACAGCCGGTCACCGTGGCTCCTTTTTTAACCCGTGCTTACACAGGAACTTTTTTTTCTAACCCAACATCATTTTCTCCATCACTCGAGCCACTTTCTTTTACTTTTTCTAACTCTTATAATGAGGTGTTCCTTCTTTTATTTTTCAGAGTTTACCTCTTATTTTTCTTCAACCCTAAAGATAGTGCTTATCTTTGTTCCTTTTACCTTGGCAATGAGATACCCACCGTCGACTCCCTTTTAACCCTTTCCCTAGTTTTATGAATTTGTCGTTTTTCTCCCCTCCTTTGGTAAGAGGAGCCTTTACACCTTCCAACCTCCACTTGACGATGATAGGACAACACTTTTTCCCGCTTTCTTGTTGGGTTGCATGGAGACGCCCGGGGGCCGTTCTTTCTTTCCGTTCTCCGACCGCTTGTTTATTCCTTTCTTTTCTTAAGCACCCTTCCCCTCACTTTCTCTCTTAGGGTTTCTCCTGCTGTCTTTTGTGTTTTTCCAAAGTTCTGGGGGACCCCACAGGACACCACGCTCCCCTCCTTCCCTCAGAAAGCTCAAAACGACCTTGCCCATCCCGTGCGAAAAAGCTTTTGGTGTTGCTTCCTTTTTTCTTACAGTTGTTTTTGACCATCCTCTTTTGGTCTCCCTTTCTTCTATCTGGTAGGCAGTACATATTCCTCTCTTTCAGGGACGAAGGCTGGGCTCCGTTCCTCCCCCTTTTTTTTCGGCAAGAGTTCCCTTTTGTTCACCTTGGGAGTTTTTTCCTCCCTTTCCGTCAGCGCTTAGGGTTGGCCTTCTCCCGTGTGTTGATTGCCTCCTTTGCTCTTTTCCCCAGTGGGTCTCGTGAGGGGATGAGGCCTTTGGACTTTTCATGCTTCGAACCTAGACCCCTGTTGATCTGTCCCTTGGATTTCTCTTCACTCTCTCGTGTTACAAAGGAGGAAACGACTCTTCTCCTATCACTCGCCGGGAGGAGGAACTTTCATCGGCTCTCGTCCGTTCGCTGCTCGTCTTTTATTCCCCGGTCTCACACTTCCACATTTCTCCACAGCGGAGGCCCTTTCCTTCTCTTCTTTCATTCCCCGGTATGATGATTCCCACTGCCTGTCTCTGTGTGTTTGCCCCCCAAAGCGGGGACTCTTCCTTTCACCCCGTACTTTTTTATAAATTCCCAGCTCCCCCCCCTTTTTCTCCCCTCCCTCCTTCCATCCTCCCCTATGAAAGTGATTCATACCCCACCTCCCCCTCTTCTCTTGCCGTCCGACGGCCAATTCCCTTTTCTCTTCTCCACATGCGTTTGACTATCAAGAAACTCCCAGTTTCCTTTAGCAAGCATTAATAGCAATACAACATTCCTTCCTCTGCCTTCGTTGCGAAAGTCACCTTTTTGGAAGGGACCATTCAGTTGACGATGAGGAAGTAAGGTTGATCCTAAGCCTAAACGGCCTTCCTTTTCCATTTTGACACAACGGAGGTGTTTTTGCTCCCCCCATGTCTGCCGACACAGTTGATTTACGTCGCCCTTTTTCATAGTGGTCCCCTCCGACATAACCTACCCTCGTCGATGTCGCCTTTCTGTTCCTCCTCCCTTCACTCGCAATACAAAGTTCCCTCCTTTCTTTCTTTACGCTTGGGTACAGGGTTTGGGCTACTTCAGTTCCCCTTCCTATATGTGCACAGATACATTCTCCAACGGGCCTCCTCTCACTTCTAGGCTTGTTTCCCTTTTTCCCCCGTCGTTTTGATCGCTCAATTCTTGTTTTCCAAGAGGCAAAACGTCCCCCCCCACTCTTCCCTTTCGAAGTTATGTTTAAATCCCCATTTTCTTACTTTTCCAAGGCTGTACCTCCCATTATTTTTTCCCCTATCCGAAGACAAAAGCCCCTGACCTCGCCCCTCTAAAAAAAGACTATCTATATCTTTTCCCCCCCCATTCTACTCAAGTAATGTTACCCCGGTGGGATTTCTCCTTGTAGATCTCCCTTTCAGGCGGAGGAAAGATCCTTTTCCCCTTTTTCAGGATTTAATAATCGTCTATTTCTCCCCTTTCTCTTGCTCTTAGCCTATGTAGTTTGTCTCAGCTTAGTCTACTCCAATCACTGTTGAAGGGGCCGGATTTCCCTGTCTTTTTTCCGTATGAACTTATTGGCGATAGGGACGATTCTTTTCTACTTACTTTCTGGGGGTATTCCCTTCCCGGCTCCCCTCTTGTCTTAATCCCTTTCTTCTTTACGTGGAGGTTTAAGGATCCCCCTAGATCACTCGGAAGACCCTTCTTTCCCTTCTGTTTACTGGTGAAGCTTAGTTCTCGTATTTGGGCAGATAGCGGGGCACCCCCTCTTCGTGCAAGAGCCCGGATGACTCCTGCCCATGGTCCCACCAGTTTCTCTTCAATTTCGCGGGTAACTCTTGATTGGCAATCACACTCATAAGCGCATAATAATATGACTTTGCCTGCCCCTCTTCCTCGTTCTTCCTGCCTAAGAGCCCAAACACTTTTTCCATATAAACCCTTTTTTTGCGCCGCTTTTTTTTTTTTATTTATTCTATCCCTATAAAATGATTCATTTTCATCGACCGATGAGTTGTGGAATGTTGGAGTGGCTCCCTTACCCCCCAAAGGTATATAAAATTGCCGTCCCTCTTTCTCACTAGTTCATTTCCTGTGCTTCACGGGCTTTTCTTTTTCCTCAAGTCTTTGTGGAAGGAAGTGATTTAGCATCGTTCTCTTTTTCCTCTCTCAAAGTTATTAATGGGGGCACCCCCAGGTCCTGCCACCACCTGCGTTGCGGTTCCTTATTTTTGGGTGTAACCTCCTCCTTTGTTGTTGGTTACCCGAGTATTGTGACAACCTCAACTAGGGGTTTTTCTTCCCGGCAACAAAAATAGACTCCGCCATGGACCCTCTTCCTCCCTTTTCTTGCCGTATTCATTCTCTTGTACTCTCTCGGTGTTTTGTTCTCCTTTCATAGCCGTGTACATGGCGGAGTCGATTTTGTGTCTAGTTCCTCCCCCCCTCTGCGGTTTGGCACAAATACTCGGTACTCAGCCCCCAAATGCTAAACCCACCTTCTGATGTTTAAAAGCGCATCCGTCTCAGTTTGCCCCCTTTTTTTTTCTCTTCTCTTTATGTTTCTCTTCTTTTTTGCCGTTAACTGGGGTTGGCCCCCCCCTATTCTTTTGCGAAGTTCCGAATAAGCGGCTACTCCCTCCTTGTCTTTTTGATCCATCGAAACAAAGAGTCCCCCCTTTCTCGCCTCCCCCTAGTCTGTGAGAAGGAGATATTTGAAGGGCATTTTTTTCCCTTTCTGTTTTTTAGAGTATGACGGATTTATCCTTCCGATTTCAGCCTTTGCCATGTGAATGAAGTTTATAGCCTTGATCTTCTCCCCCCCCCCCCAGTCTCGAAAACGGCGTTTATCTTTTTTCCTACCTTTTTTTTTCCCCGTGAGTTGGGAGATGAGTCCCTTTAGGTAATCTATTAGCCCCCACGGTCCTAGTATGGCTCGCCTTCCCTTCCCCTTTTTCTTGTAAATCAATCCCCTTATATTTCGAGAGGATTGGAATTCCGCTTCCCCCAGTTAGAAAGGTGATTCTCCTTTTAGGTGTTTTTAAGCGGCGGACCCCTCCTTTTTTCTCCCTTCTTCCCCATAAAACGTATGGATCGTATCCTCCCCCTTTCTGCCGAGTTGGCGCTTTACTCCACATCACAAGGAAAACATCTCCCTTTTGATTAGTGAAGTAGACCTGTTTATTTCTCCCCCCGAGATCCCCCCATATTCTAAATCGTCTCGGAAGAAGTACGCGTTTTTTCCGCTTGCCAAAACAAGTTCCGCTTCCTTTTCCTTTTTTAAAACGTTGACTTTGGACCTTCCCTTCCTTGACCAAAAAGACCACCGCGCCTTCTACTAGGGTTCTTCACGTTCCTGACTTTCCTTCCCTCCTTAGACAAGGGTGGAAAGGGTTCCGCTGGTCCTCTCTGCTCTTCTGGTGTGGTTACGGACCCCTCCCCTGGTAAAATGACTGCTTCGTCTTTTCTCCCCCCCCCCCATTTTCTGATCGTATGTTTCATTTGGCGATTCTGTTTTGGTTTTTCGCGGGAAATGGACCCAGCCCTCTCCTTTAGGATTAACTTGGTCCGAAGGGTGTCCGTATTTTTCCCAACCATAACGTTCGCCGGACTTTTTCCCGTTTCGCTTGGAACAAGACGTGAGCTATCTTTCCCCCCCTTGTTCCTCAAAGCCTGACATGTTTTTCTCCCGGGAATTCTTATTTGTGCAGAATTGTTTTTTCCATTTTTACTGTGAAGGATCACAACAATTGACCACATTTCTCTCCCTCCTTTAACTTGGAGGGGATCTGATCTCTGACCTCCCTTTTCTTTTCCCTCTCCCCTCTGTATGTGAGGGAGGGAGCTCCCCCCCCTTTGGAGGCTGAGACCTCGTGTTTTGTTCGCCCTTTTTCTCCCCCTTCTACTCGGTAGTGGTATAGGTATCCAACCTCTTCCCTCTCCTTTCACTCTGAGTAGGTACCGTCCACCTCTTTTTCTTTTCTCCTTCTTCTTACCCCGGTCTTCGTAATTGCGAGTAGTAGTTTTTCTCTTCCATGGAGGTGCCGTGTGATCTTTTTTTTTTTTTTTTTTTTTCTGTAAGACGGAGATCCATCCCTTGTGATTTTCTTTCCCATGGTCTTTGACGGAGGGTGAGGTGGTGTTCGGTCCCTCAACCCTTGCATCGGTCGGGGTTCTCTTTCCTTCTCCTCTTTTTTTTTTTTTCGTGAAGTCTTGTGATCCCCCGGTCCCCTTTTTTTTCAATCTTTGTTAAGTGTTGAAGCGAGGCCCCCCACTCTCTTTGACTCCTAGTGAGCATGAGCCTCCCGACCCCTTTGTTTTTTTTTCTTGCAAATCGTCTGTTGAGATGTTGTTTTTTTTTCCTCCCGGACAGGGAAAATACCATTCTCACCCTTTTTTTTTCCAAGTTGTCCCTCCTCCGTTCGATTGATAATCCTGCGTAATACTCTTTCTCCCCCGCTCTCTTTCTTCATCATCCCAAATTCATTGGCCGATCCTTTTTTTTCCAAGAAATAAGTGGAGGAGATCTCCCTCCTCCCTTCCTGCCACTTGATTAAACCTTCGCCCAGTCTCTCCCGCTTTATCCTTATCCAGCGTGAGAAAAACACCCAGAATCCCTTCTTACGCCCAGCCGTTAAACCAAAGTCACTCTTTCCATCCCCGTGTGAACGTAGTACAGACTGTCCTGCCTTTCTTTTTTTCCGTCCTGCCGGGCCTAACGCTCGTAATTTTGTAGCTTCCTATGCTGTTCACAATCCACAACGTCTGTCGGTTGCTACCCCCCGCCCCCCCACCTCTTGTCTAAAGGGAGTTCATGAACCCGATTTTTGAGTAGATTTTTATGTCCGGTTTCCCCTTAGTGGGGTCTGTTTTGGTCCCCCTTCTTTTCCCCCCCCTACTCAAAAGCAGTAGCACCCTGCCCTTTTCTCCTTTTCTCCCTCTTTTTGTTCCTTTTCCTTTTTAAAACTCAAATGTCCTTCACCCTCTTTTTTTTTGTTGCGTCCTTATCCGCATAGGTCCCCTTTTTTTTTACCCCCCCCCCTGGCGAGAGGAGTGGTTCCTAGCGTCGCGCTTTTCTGCGATTTTGATCGCTTTCCCTTCCTTTTTCCTTTCTCTCCTCCCTTGACACCTTCATCCACTCTTTCTCTTTTTCAACATGTTTAAATTTTCTCCCTTTGTTTATTTTCCCTTCCCTTCACTGGGATCGGCCACACTGCTCTTCTTTCTTGGTTAGAAAATAGAGTCGGTCCTTCTTTTTTTGCCCTCCTATGATCAAAAACAGAAGACCACCTTCCTCCTGAATGCTGAAAAATCAACCCGTTGTTCCGGTTTTTTCAGAACCCTTCTTTGGGGAGCGTTTTTTTTTTTTTTCCTTTCCGCCAGCGGTGGTTGCTCACTTTTTCTCTTGTGCCTTGCCGGTACTTTTTTTCCCTCCTGGCTACACTGTATTTCGGCTTCCTCCCCCCCTACCTGTTCAAAACAGGAGGGGGTTTCTCCCTCTTTCCGCTTGACAAGAAGGGCGTCCGGCGAATCTTCTTCTCCAGGCTTGCGTTTTTTTTTTTTTTCTTTTGGCGAGATGTTGATAGAAGTCTTTTTTCCCTCCCAAACACGCGTTTGGATGGTTTCTTCTCCTCTTGGGGGGTATGAGTATTCCTTCTTTTTCTGTATTTCTCTGCTTCCTTTCTCCAGGTTTGGCTCAGGTTGAGAAAGTTTTTTCTTTTTTCTTCTACCGCTCTGAATGTGATGCCCATGTTCTCCAGTTCGAGGTCTGTGGGGTCGGCGAATCTTCGACTCTTTTCCCCCCTTTCAAATATGTCATCTTTTCAAACCCAATCTGTGTGATCTCTTTCTCCACCTCTGTGGAACGGAGAACACTTCCTTGTTTTGCTGGTCTGACGCAGGACTCCTTTTTTTTTTCCTTTTCTTTTTCCTCTCATCTAGAGAGGTGCCTCCTCTCGTTTTTTTTTATGATCTGAGAAAAATCAGTCCCCCCCCCCCCTTTGACTTTCATGCTGCCTTACCGCCGCCCCGCTTCCCCGAAATTTTCTCCTGGCTTTCCCCCCCTCTAAAAATAGAGCCTGAGTTTTTCGATTATGCGTTTTGTTTTCCTTTTGATTAGCTAGACCCCTTGCCTTTCCCTCCTTACGGTAACTTGGAATCAAATTCATCTGCTCGAACCTTTTTTTATCAACATGCTCCCCCCTTTTTGTGGCTCCCCATCTCTTCTCTCTTCATCTTGCATCGAATACTATCCTTCTTCCTTCCACATCAAACGAGGGGTTTTTTCCCCCATAAATTAAAGATATTGGAGAGCAAGCCTCTCACTTCCCAATGAGAAGATTCCCTCCATTGGCATTTATAATTCTACTCCCCGACGGTCGCTGCCTCTTTTCATGAATCGTAGACCCCCTTCCCTTATTCTGTCTCCTCAAACTGTATTGACCAGGCGTTTCGTTGTCCTTCCTTTCCCCCCTTCCCGGCAAACGAACGACCCTCCTCCCCTTTGATAAAAAAAATGGGCTTCCCGTCCCCCCTACCCCCCTCTTCCCCCCAAATAATTTTAGGACATCAATCGAGCCACTTTTTTTATGTCACTCTTTATAATTTCGGGGTTTGTCCTCGTTGCGTGAAACCTGAACGAGCTGGTCTTCTTTGCTTACACCCTAAAGAGTTCGGTGCGTTGGTTTCTTTGAGTTCTTAGGGGAAATTGCGATCCCCTTTTTCCACATCCAATTTATTATTTACAATAACATCATCTTTTTCTCCTTTCCCTTTAATTTTAACTCAAGATACTGGGGTTTACCTCTTCCTTGAACCGAGATCAAATCTCCCATCATTGAAAACGCGCTCGCTCTGCACCCTTTTTGTGTTTTGCATGGAGCGCCGTTTTCCCTTCTGCGATAATGAAAGTGTCTCTTTCTTTCACCGCTTTGTTCTTGACCTTTCTGAGTTGTAAAAGCACATTCCCCCCTCCTTTTGACTGCACTCACTTTTTTTTTCTGGGGTTGGGGGGTTTACACCCCCCCTTTCCCCAACCCCGACCCACCCAATGCAAGTTTCTACCACTTCCAACTCATACCGGCTTCCCCCCTAGGAAACCCTTTTTCCCCTTTTTTTGGCTTGAAGGATTTTTTATCCCTCTCCCCTTTTTTCTGGGAAAAGAATTATTTGGATTCCCGTCTCCTTTTCTAGGCCCGTCCCTCCCCGTCGGGAGGCTCATTTTTTCTTTTCCCTTCCCCTCTCTAGAAGATGGTTTTTCGCTCTCTCTTTGTTTCTTCCCTCTCCCCCCCTTCCTGAGCGATTATTGGGTGTTTTCTCCTTTTATACGGATCCTCGGGTCTTTTTTTCTCGGCTGTTGCAAGTCAAGTGGCGCGAGGTGCTGCTTTTATCTACACCATGAGTGAGGTGTGCTCGTCTTCCTCCCCTTTCCTCGTCCCCGAAGGGGAATTCTCAATTCTGCGTGGGCCCCTTCCCCTTCTTTCCGCCTTAATAGATCCAATGCCTGGGTCCTTTTCGCCCTGCGCAAAGGTGAGAAGTGGTTCTTTCTCGTTCCCCGAACCCACCATCTCCACCATGCCCTGCTGCCCCCTTCCCTTCTTTCCTTTTCCTCACAGGTATTTGTCAATGGGGGGACAAAACCTTTCCATCTCGTCCCCCGCGCTTGGGACGCTTTCCCCCCCTTATTTGTCAAAGCTATGGTCTTGTCTCATACTTTCACTTCCCCCACGAAAAAATATCAGCGGACAATCACCTCTCCTCCTATTGCAAGTGATCATTCCCCCCCCCCCCCGACTTTTTCCAGAACATACGCGCCTTCCTTTTTCCGTTCAAATGTGATAGACGTCTTTTCATCCCCCCACCCCTTGAAGATCTGCACATCCATTTTCCCTCCCCCTCCTCTGCCACTTCCCTCCCGTCTTTACTCATAGTGCGGAGTCACCGGTTTTTACCCCTTCCCATCTTGACATGATCCTTCCGGTTTTGATCCTTACCAAGACCTTCTAAGGCATCCCTCTGGCAATGGTTCCCCCTCTTTCCCTCCCCCTTCAAGCGAACGCCCCGTGATTACTCTCTTTGACTAGATTTTGTAATCCCGAACATCACCTACCTCTGTCTCTTTTTTTCTCTTTTCCCCTCCTTTTCAGCGATCAAGATAGACCCTCCAAGTTCAACTTTTCCTTTTCAGGGGTTTTTACCCGTCAAATACACCACTCTCCCCGATCACTTATCCCAACGGTCTTTGTCCCCTGTCCCTTACACTTTCTCGGGGATGGAACATTTTTTTCCTCCGTTTGATCGAGAAAGGTAGTGTGTGTCCCCTTCCAATAATTTGTTTAAGTTATGGTTTTTTAAATTTCCCCCTACCGGATGGACATCCCAGTCTTATTTTTGTTTTTTCCGACTCCACTGCAACACGATGACCTCGTCTCCTCCCTCTATTTTTGATGGCTCACGGCCTCCCTTTTTGAGGAAATTGTGGTTTCCCCCCCCCTTTGTGGAGGAAAGCGGGAACACTTTCACCCTTCTCCTTCCCCCCCTCTTAGATTCCTTGAGAAGCCCTTCTCTCCGTCTTAGCCTCATGTATTTTTTTCATGCTTATTGGGTTACTCCTCTCCCTTTCGGGGCCCGATTTACCGGAAGGGCTTGTTTCCCCTCCCCCTTATTGTAGATGACGCTCTTTCTATTTCCTTTCTCCTTTTTCTCCCCATTACAAAACAATGCGACCTTTTGTTCTTAGGCTTGTGGTCTGATTTCTTCCTGTCTGTCAAACCGATCAGCTCGCAGCCCTTTCCCTTTTATGCTAAGATCCATACGGGTTCTTTTTTTCTTTATTTTCATTCAACCGGATGGGTTCCCGCCTCGTGGACAAATATGGTTATGAATCACCTTTCGCTTCTTTCCTTTTCCCCCAATCCTTTCGTATTTTCTTTCTTTCCTTTTCTTTGGAAAATAATTCCGCAATACTTTTTCCCTGGCCTGGCAGACCCTATTTTTTCATGCTCAGCGCCCCCCCGGTTTTCACCAATTTATGAGTAATTCTCACCTCCCCTCTTCCTTGTGGGCTTCTTCCTTCCTGCTCCAATTCTATAAAATCCCTTGCATGCGTCCCTTCTTTGGGAATTTGTGACACACGTGCTCCGCCCCCCCTTTCCATTCCCCCCCTTCAAGATATCTAGTGCTCACCTACTCTTTTCCTTTCTTCGTCTCTTTTCAGATTGAGCAACTCAATTGTTTTTTTTCTCTTTCTCCTCTTTTCGAGTCTCGCGCCATTGCCTACCCTTAGTCCCGTCACCCAAAACTAAGCTCCTCCGGGGCCCTTTTCCATGAAACTGCGACGGATGTTTTTTTTCCCCTCTTTCCTTTGTTTTATCAGTTATGTTAGTTTCTCTTCTTTCCTTTTCTTTGCAAAAATCAATTCGGGATTTCCTTTTTTTCCCCAATACGTACGCTTGCATCTTCATTTT
>Ga0179593_1618996_pt1 | contig 10570 bp, 10 predicted proteins | sample CZODoug2_1_08_16_FD_185931 | JGI IMG/M metagenome (GOLD analysis project Ga0179593, IMG submission 185931) | Vadose zone soil fungal communities from Angelo Coast Range Reserve, California, USA - CZODoug2_1_08_16fungal (PacBio error correction) | ecosystem: Environmental > Terrestrial > Soil >... | reverse complement strand
CCTCCCTCCCCCTTTGGCGTTTTTTGACCCCCTTAAAGATTCTGTCCTTCGATGACCTTTGCTCCTGCAGGTTCAGTCCTTGTTTCTCCCCTTCGATACAAGCCACTTACGCGAGACGGTCGCCTTCATTTGTTGATGCAGGCGAAGTGCACGTTTTCTCCGTCGAAGCGAATACGTCACTTTCACTTTTTATCTTGGCGTCTTTTTTCTTTTTGAACGACTCCTTTATATCTGGAGTAAACAGGAAGTTCGGCTGTCATAAGCGACGAGAAGCGCTCAGCTCACGACCGTGGCGGGACAGTACCTCTCTCACTTCCTCTTCCATTCCCCCTCTTCCCCCCCGCCTGTAGACTCCTTTTTGAATCCTGTGACTCTCGTTTCCTGGTAATTTCCCGGTGAACCCCTGCACCCCCCCCACGGTCTTCGTCCTCGAAGGAAGGACGACTTCCCCTGTCCCCCCTTAGCTGGCATTTTTTTCCTTCGGCCTTCGCTGAGCCAGACGCTCCGCAAGGGGGGAGAGACCGGCGGAAAGCCCCCCTCAAGAAGAAGGTCCTCTGTTTGTAATCGCGGCCGCCCTGACCCCCCTTTCTCACCAACCAATTGGGTCTTTTTCTTGCGCTTCCCCTCTTCTCTACTATCGACCCTGGTATACCAGACCGCATCTAAGTCGACCAGTCTCACGCGATCCCGGAGCCTCTGGTCCTCCGCGCTCCTCGGCACCGGACCTTCCTTGAACACCTCGTCTTCTTTGTCCCCCCGGCGGCAAATCTTTTTTTCGGCATTCCCAGGGCGATCTTCGTCTCACCAGGCAGCTCCCCCGGTGACCATGAGCGAGACTATCGAGCCCGGACACCGTCAGCTTTTTTTAAGGCCGGAGACTTTTTTTCCTCGTTTTCAGCGGACCAGTGCACTCTTCCTTGAAGTTTTCCCGACTACGACCTCATCGACAGGCCGCGGCACGATCGTGAACGACCCTTTCGGCACCGAGAGGTCCCCCCTTTGCCCTTTCTCCGATCTGGTCCGGGTTGCAACCTCCTTCCTGTTTTATAATGATCGATCCGCAAGCCTTTTGCAGAACCCCCGATACTTGCTGCCGGATTCCCACGAACTCTTCACTGCGACGATCCCTTTTTTCGATCCTAATATACTCTTGCTCTGTATTTCTCCCCCACGTACGACTCCTTATCGCCGGTTTCCTCCCCCCGAATTTCACAACGACATCCCTCATCCCGATCGCGGATTAAACATCTACTTTTTTTCCATCTACACGCCTGAACGGATACACTACTTTCCTTAATTATTTTTTCCCCCTCAGTTGTCTATTTTTTTCTTTCCCACACCGCTCTCCCAGTCCCGTGCCCGCAAGTCGTTGAGCACCCCGGAGGCCCGGAATCGCCCGGTCGTTTACGGAGCACGCCTTCCGTCGACGTCTTTTCCCCCATCCGACTCTCACAAGCCCCTTGCGGTTTTCTTGTCTGCTCTTCTACCTGCTGAAGATTACACCCTCGTATACCGTTTGAAGAGATAGCCTCCGCTTCCTCTAAACGCGGACGAGAAGGAAGGCCTCTTTTTTTCCGATTTTTCTTTTTTTAAGCCCTCCTTTTTTTTCCCATCCCCCCTTTTTTTTTTCTTTTTCTCTTCTTTTAGGTATCTATCTCTAAGTTTTGTTGAGAGTCTTTTTTTCTTCGCAGTCGCGAAGACGTTCCTTTTAAGGGCCGTTGCAGCGATTGAGCTTCTCCCTTCGGTTTCAGGAACTTGGGTGTTTTTTTCTAGAGTCCGCGGTGCGCGCCCGCGGTTATAGTGAAGAAAGGGACCTTCAGCGAGGTAGTAGCGCTCCAGCAGACAAAGGTTTTGACTCAACCGCACTCTGTCTTTGAGATCGTTTCCGGCCTCTATGGGTCCTTAGTTTTCGGTTCCCGGAAGCGTTCCCTTCTCTTGAATAGGGAGCCGGAAAAGAATGAGGACAGGCCCGAGAGAGATTTTGATTTTCTAGAGGATTGTGGTTTTCCGATCCAGACATCATTATTCAGACTGTCAGTAGCGATTGCCGTGCGAAGTGGTGGTGGGTGAGAGTCCCTTCTTGACCTTGTCCGTGAGGTTCTAGTGTTCCAGGCCCTATGAGTTTTCTTGCTTCACGCAATCAGTAGGTAGAAGTTTGGCGAGCCGACGAGGTTAAGGCATGCGGTAGGAGATCTCAATTGAATCTCTCTTCGACAGGTTTTCGCCAAATTTTTTTGAGGAGGTCTACTAGTTCCCTTTGCCTTCGAGCCTTTTGCAAACAGCAAGATTACTGCTCGTCTCCCCTTGGTATTTTCCTCCGGTCACCGATTCATGCTATTTTTCCGAATCCTGTGATGAGGTACTTGTCGATGCGGCGCTTTTTGCCACGGCAATCTGCCCTCCCTCCCCTGAGTACGCGTATTTTTTCTAAATCGCTCTTGAGCTCTCCCGTGACTTTTCCGTGCCCCTTTGCTTTGCAGGTCCCTCTCCTTTCCTAGAGCCTGGTTCTCGGCGCTTCCTCCCTTAGATCGAAGATCTTTTCGAGTCGAAGTCATCTCCTTTTTTTTTTCCCTGGCCTTCCCCCCCTTCTCAGTTTTCTCTCCCCCTGTGCGCTTCGCGAGGTTCCTGCAAGAGAAGGCCTCCTTATCGCGTCCTGGAGGCTGGTAGACGTAATTTTTCGAACGTTGGTTAGACTTTTTTCTTCCTTGTTATCTCTGAGGATCGTTTTCAAATGCGCGCCTTTTTTTATCCGAGTTTCTTTTCGTGGGGTCAGGTGCGGAGCGCCCAGCCGAAGCCTTCTTTGAGGGCGGGCTTTGCCCCCCGGCTATCCCAGTCCTGTTTTTCTTATTGTAACTGCTCCTCCATTTTCTTTCTGCTTTTGCGTTCCTTAGTCTTCGCTTTAAGCTGTCTGAGGCTTTTTCCCCCCCTGGCGGAAGGCGGCGTGAGTCGGCTGCCCTCCGCGTTTTCTCGTCCCCCCTCTGCTTCTGTTTCTGTATCTTCTGAGATCGTGAAGTGCGAGTTGTCTTTTTCTCCTCCCCTTTTTTGAGTCCTTCCTGATTTTTTCCTCTCTCTGCCCTTCGCTTTCCCAGCGCGTTCTAGGGTCTTCTCGGCGAAACCCTTACCACACTAGAAAGAACTGGACAGAGTCCTGTACGGTCTTTGCCTTTCGCTTCGACGTTGCTCCGTGCAATTCGCCTGTCCCTTTCTCACGTTCATCTCTTTTTTTTAGCGGATTTCGCCTCCTTCTTCGATGATTTGTGTGTCCTTCGCGGGTTGGAGACGAGGGCTTCAATTGTACATGGGATTGGTCTCCGTTCCCCCCGCGAAGCGGGTGATGTTTTTTTTGATCCTCTATTTTCTCCTCCTCTTGTCCTCAAACGAAATCCCTTTTTCTCTTAGACCCCATTTCCCTCTCTTTCTGTAAGAACCTCGCCTCCGAATTCATAGCGAGTTCATTCCCCCTGAACTCGATACACGCACTCAGAGACGTTACAGCCTTCAGCTCCCCTTTCCGAAGTGCACGGTCGTGTCCACCCCCCCCCCCCCCCCAACCCCCCCCCCCGACCGCGTTTACATGAAGTTTCTTCTGAGGTGGGGCTTGAGTCCCTACTAAGCCAGAAGAAGACCGGATTAGCCCCCCCCTCGCGTGGGAGTCCCCGTCAGAAGTTCTATACTGGTCCCAGGCTTCATTGAGGTTCCCCCCCCCCCTTCTTTCACGACTTGGATTTACTTTTCGCGTGCTCACTTCCCCCCTCTTCAACGGCATCGCTAACGCTCCCTAGCTCACGGAGAGAATAACGAGCTTGAACGAGACGCTCTTTTTCCCATTCGTCATGATTCTTTTTACGCAAACCTCTTCTTTCTCCCTCTTATACCCTCAAGACCTGACCTATGATGGCATTTTCGCGAGTACGGCAGGTCGATGCCGGTCTCCCAGTACATTCCGCGCCCCTAAGGACTGGGAGAGCCTCTTTTTCTTCCCCGACCTCAATCCTGAGTTCTCCGCCCACCCCCCATCTTCGTCAGAGGACGCCCTCGCTTCGGCGCGTGGCGGAAGCCTCGCCTTTTTCGCGACTCCGAACCCTTGTCAGAAAGACCATTTTCTTTCTCCCTCCCTCCTACTTTTCAGCTTTCTCAATGTCCGCGCCCTCGTCCACTTTTCGCTTGCAATCGGCCCACCTCGCTTTCCGTTCGGTGTGCCTCCCTGGGCCTTCCCGGGAGCTCCTATGCTCCCAAGCTATCTAGAAGAGATAGGCCTCTCTAAGGAAGTCGCAGAGACCCCTGCGTCTCACCCCTTCCCTTCGACTTCTCCCTCTTTTAAATTCTGGTCAAGGCTTACTAAAGTCATCACTTCCCCCCGAGTTCTCGAACAGTTGGAGCTCGCGCTTTCCCTTGAGTGGAAACTGAATGACAGCCCCTCAACCTTACTCCGACCTGCCCAGAACCCCTCCGAGGGCAACTGATGGCCAGGAGACTCGAACGATTACCTTGGCGACGAGAAGAAGTAACCCCCCTGGGTTCTTACGTCGACTTCCTCCGAAATTGGTCTGATCCACCCCTCTCTGACGCGATTCTACGGAAAGACGATCCTCTCCGACCGAATGCCGGTACTCTGCTCGCCCAACTTCTTCCCCTCTCGTCCAAGTTGCTTCTCCCCCGTTCCACTCCTATTAACTTCCCCACATCCCGGTAGCTATTGAAGGACGACCATCTACTGGTGCGCGCACATCTCCCATTTATGAACGGATACACGACCTCTGCGCTAATAAAATCTTCCTTTGGCGTTTTTCCCTTTCACCCCTGTCCAGCGTCGCTTCTTCTCCCAGATTTCCCCTGCTCCCTATGTCCCTTCATTCTCAGAGTAGTCCCGGAGGCCCGCTCAGGAACCGTTCCCGGCGACCGACAGCGCGCCTAGCAACCAGCAGCTCCCGAGAAAGCGGCTTAGTCCCCCAGTTCCCTGCGTCTCCCCATGATGACCCGTATTACGTTAAGAGAGATAGCCTCGAGTACCTCAGCCCAACGCGCGGGACGTCCCTCCACGTTTACTGCCGCTTTTTTTCAGTCGAAGTCTCCCCCCCCTATGTCCCCCCCCCTTACCATTCTTCCCGGCGCGGATTTTCCCTCTCTTACTCCTCTAAGTTTTTGTTTGTAGTTGTGACTATAGCCTCGTCGGACCCTGCGCCGAAGCCGACTTTCCGTGTAATTAATCCCCCTCTTCTTCGATTTGAACCCTCCCCTTTACACGTTGTGCCGTCCGTCGCGTTCCCTCTTCGCGAGGTAAGAGGTTATCCCGATGTCGCTTCTTCTTCCTAGAACCACCCGGGTCGAGAGACCAGTCTTACCGACGCTGTTCTAGATCTCTGGCGGTTGCTCGGCGCCTCTTCGGTCGACGTCGGCTTCAGGGAAGCGGGTGCTCTCGATTTCGATGCTTTTTTCGACTAAGACTCCGCATTGCTCTCCCCCGCCTTAGCTCTTGAACTTCCCAAAAAAAAAACCCCCCCCTCCCATTACGCCATCGTCCTGAGGAGCGCGACGCCGTCTTCGTCTTTCATGCGCTTGTAGATGTGGCTTTTTTTAGTAGAGTGATTCTCTGCCTTACCTTTTTTGTGAGTTGTTTCTTTTGATCTCCATGCCTTCTTTCAAGCACGACTTCCGTTTGTATTTTGGAGAGACTGCACTCTTCCGGAATGCTGGTAGATGAGATCTTATTGCTTCTTTTGGATTCCAGCAAGAGATCTTTTGAGTGTCATTTCCCGCGTGAGGACCTCTGTCATGAGATTCCTAGCTTCTCCTGGATTTGTTTTTGGTGTTCTTCCCAGAGGTCCCCCTCAATTAGCGGGTGCGTCTTGTTCTTTGAGCGTGATCGCCTTCCTTGTCGATGAGGCCCTTGTAGATGCCTTCTCTTTTTCTTTGGCCCTTTCCCTCTTTCCCGGACCTTCTTAAACTCCTGTGAGACCCGTTGGACTTCTCTGACCCTTGACCGATGCAAGCGTGCCTTCCTCGCTCGTATCGATCCTTGTTTAACCGGGTTGATCTATCTTTCTTTTTATCTATATCAGTACCTTGATGCGATCTGTCGCGCCCTTGACTCGGACAGGCCGTTGCCCCCGTCTGCCGTAATCGCTTGACGATCTTTTTTTTTGAGAGAGCCCTCTCGGGGCTCTGAGATGTGACGTAGCTTTTTTTTTTTTTTTTTCTTTTTTTTTGAGGGTTAGAACGCTTGGTTCTCCCCATGGTATTCTTATGTCCGGTTTCTTTTTATTCTCTAGTCTCTTCTCATCTCGCCCTCCTCTCTTTTTTTTCCCTTCATATATTTCTTTTTCTTTCAGGCGACTGATTACGAGAAGCAGTATTCTTTGAGGGATGCCCGGCTCCAGTCATTGCGGATTTGTTATGCTATTCATCCTGGCCTTTTCCCTTTTCCCTTTCTACAGTTTCTCTTAGTATATTCGAGGAGTAGCTCCGTCGGTTCCTTTGTGCAACGGGCGAATGGCCTAGTAGGCTCCTCTCTCCTTTTTAATATCTCACTCTTTTTTGATTAGGCTATTAGACGGCTCGATGAAGTTGAGCACGCTTTTCTTGTCGTGAATGAGCGGACTTCGTCCGCCAAGGGGTTTCTCTTCCGGCGCCTCCCTTCCTTTTTCGTCCCACTTTTTTTCCTCCCTTTCGGTTTTCTTCTTAGATAAGCTTTCTTTTTTCTGTATTCTACTCCTTCCAACCCATCGAGAATTTCGGACCTCGTACTGTAACGGTTTTGCCGGTCTTCGATTGACGTTGCTACCTCCCTGAACTTCGCCTGCATCTCTTCTACTTCTCCCTGTCCTCTCCTTTTGAGGGTCTTTTATTCAGTTCGAGTGGCATCTTTCCCCTCTGTACTTAGGCTGTATTAGTATGGAGAAGAGGGGATTCAAGAATCCCATGGGATTGGTCTCCGTTCCCCGCCCGCGAAGAGGGTTTTCGTTTTGTCTTCTCTCTTCTTCCTCTTTTGTTTTCTTGTTTCTCGCTTCCCTACCGTCTTTTCCTCCAAATGTAGGCCCTCGGCGCCCCCCGACGAGCCCAAGCCTCGTTTTCATCGCGCGTTCAGGTTCCCCGCGACCTCGCTACACGCCCCTTGGCCGATGAGCCTGTTTTTTTAAGATCCCCTTTTTTACTTCCTTTCTTCTTCTAAGTCCCTTCTAAGGACGTTGATCCTTTTTGTCAAGGGAGTCGCATCCTACGGCCATAAGACTTTTTCATATCGCCCCCCTCTGATTTGTTCCCTTAAGTTCCCCTCCCGGGACTTAGGACTTTCAAGCATAAAAGGAAAGTTTCGGGAGACCGAAGTCCCCGCGCTCACTCACCCCCAATACCCCCCCCTTGGCTCGGCCGTGAGCAGTGACCCCGCTTAGTGTCTCGTGCAGCTCCTACGGTCATTCCTGGGGCCACGCACGCGGGTCTCTCCTCGTCCTTCTTCCGTCTCACACTCGCCTTCCTCATTACGGCGGGGCCCTTACAAGACGTAGAAGGCCTTCTCGAGCGCGGCAAGGCTCCCTCAAGAAGTCTTCCCCGGGATTCTTCCTCACTCACCTCCACAACCCCCTTCTGACAACTCGAGGGCCGGAAGCCCCTCTTCGGCGCGAGGCGGATCCTCCCGCGCGATCCGACAACCCTGCCCACTCAGACCATGTTCGCCCAGTGGTGATTTTTTTCTATACGTTCCTCCCCTCCTTTACGTTTTTCTTTTCTTCTGCCCGCGATCCCTTCTTTAAACCCCGATGCCGGGCGGGCATCCCGCGGCCCTCAAGGGCGGCCAAGACCCGCATCCACCGTACCGCCTTTCGGCTAGTGCTAGCTCCTCGAGACCAATTCCATTTTATCTACCTAACCCTTTGAGCGTTTCCGTTAAGGCCTATTTGGAAAGTTTATAGGCCGAGCTCACCTCCGATCCGACCCGTAGCGGAAGCCTCGAGGAGATTTTGCCACTTCCTCTTTCAGCTCGTCACTTCAACTCTCCCGAGCACTTCTTGGAAAGACCCCCCAGAGCGGCCACCGCGCATCGGACAGGTTCTTATACCCGTCCCGATTTTCTAGATGATCCTTTTTTTTCTGGTTGTCTCTATACTCTCCCAAGATGGAAAGGACACTTCAGAACCGCTACTTGCTTCTATACTCCACCCTTCATTCTCTGTTTTTCCCTTCCCGCGATCCTTCCGGTACCCTCCCCCAACGGCTTGCGTGGAAGAGCGTTCGATCGAGGCCTGGATCAAAGGCCGCAGATACTGTCCCAGCCTTTCACGTCACAGCTACCTGCAGTTCTTTTCCCCCCCCTTCTAATTTCTACCAGTCATTACGGATAAACGAGGATTGAGTCGCGCTCATCAAGTCGAGGTTTAAGGGCGTTTTTTTTCCGGCTCCCCCCCCCGTCTAACTTCCTGCCCTCCTGCCATTGTCCTTGATTGACCCCTCGCCCCTTCGAGTACCCCCTTCTTCTTTCCGATCCGGAACCCAAAGTCTTGACGGCGACCAGAGAGGCCGAGCCCCCCAGCAGCGCTTATCATCGCCCCTTGTGAGCACCCTCCTTCTGAGCCTCCTGTGTTTTCCTGTTCCTATTTCCCTAATCTACCTCGCTAACCCCAACGCTTTACCGACGTGACGGAACACCGTCTTACGAGGTGCCGTTTCAGTCGAAGGCTCATCGCTTCTTCCACCCGATTCCCTTCATTGTTTTCTGCCGGATATTTTTCAGTTGTTGTTGTTGATTTTAGAGAGAGCTCGTCGTTTCCGCGCGAAGCGTCCTCGCCCTAAGTGTAATGTTTAGAGATGCTTTCCCTTCAACCTTGCCCCATCCGGTGGTGGCTTTCTTGTTTACTCTATGGTTAGCGGTTTTTTCCTCGGCTCGAGGTAACTCTACGTGAAGAAAGACCCCTTCACCCACCTGCGAAGCTTCCACTGGAGTTTTTCACGCCGCTTAGTGTTCCCTAGAGCGAGGTGAGGTTGCAGGCGCTTTGTCGCGTAGACTTTCCTGGTGGGCTCTTTTCCTGCTTTCTTTCCGATCCCCCCTTGTGGTTCCTGATACGCGGCTTTTTCGCGGAGGCCGCATCGCTGTCGCCTGGTGGTCGCGACTCCCACCATTACGCCCTCACTTGAGGATTTTGCGGCCTACTGCTTTTTAGTCCCCTTCCTTTGTATATTGCCTTCCCCCCCTTCTTTTCTCTGAAGCTCTTGTCCGGATTTCTTTTGTCAGCCTTGAGGTTTGCCGTTGTTCCGGAGCGAGCCGGAGCTTCCCCCCCTACTTTCTTGTAGACGTTTTTTCAGCCGATTGCTGGCCGTTCTTTTTGGACTTAGACCGTTCTTAGGACATGACCCCTTTCGTTGGGTATACGACCCGCAAGTAGCGGTTTCTTTTACTTAAGATTTCCTTTTTCTTACCTGAGGTCATGAATCCTCTGCAACCCTACTCTTAGTACTGCGCCAAGAGGCCCCTGGTTATAGGAGAATCTTCCGAGGCCAGACTCTCCTCTCTGGTCGTCTTTCGTTTTTTGCGAACTTGTATCTGTCCTCTCTTTTCCCTGAAACCTGGCGCGAGAGATTCCCCGTACGGGTAGGCTTCGAGGTGACTCCCCCAGGCAAGTGACTCTCCCCTATGCCGTTCCCCAGTTATCTCTCTTTTCATGTCCACCTTTGTGAGAGAGGTTCTCTGACGAAGTCCCCCTCGCTCGAAGATAGCGTCTAAAGTACGGATTTTTAGTGTCCGCCTGATTTTTGGGCCCTTCCTGCCCAGGGATCATTAAGAGGCCTTTGCCTATTGAGCGATCCCTCCGCGAGGCTAAGGGGATTGTCCTGAGATGGTGACGTTTGAGGTTCTAACATTGCGACTTTCTCTTCCCCTTCCTTGAATCTCTGAGGCGAGGCTTCCATTCGCTCAGAAAGCCTTTGAGTACCGGACTAAGAGTTTTTGGGTGTGTGAGAGGATTTCCTTTGCGCAGATACTGACTCCATTCCTCTCGGGTTACCAGTCCTCGTACCCATTACAGCTCTCCCTTCCTTACTCGATTTTTTTCCCCTGTGGCCATTTCGACAGTTGTACTTCTTCGTACATTCTTCGACTTTTAGAAGACCTCTCGTTTTTCACCGGGGGCTTTTCCTAGAGTACCCTCTTCCCTCTCTTGTGATTCGGCTTCCCCCGTGAGCGAGCGCGTATGCCCGTGAGAGCGAGGGTCTGTTTTTTTCAACGTGAGAGCATGTACTTCCTTTCTTTTTCTCTTGCCCGTCCCTTTCTTAGTGTATGACTTCCTGAACTTAGTTTCGAGCTCAAGACGATCCTTTTGCCTGAGATCCGCGGTCGTCTTTTTAGTTTTTTTCACCCTTCCTTTCCTTTCTACCCCCTCTTTCCGAAGTTCTTTTTCCGACGTTGGATCACGAACGTGACTTCTGCATCACGGGAGCGAAGTTCCTCCACGTCTCGCGGCGGTGATTTTGGTTTTTTATGTTTTATGCTATCGCGGCGATCTTCTTGGTTCTTCGTGATTTCCATAATCTTTGTCCTGGGATTGGTTCCATTTCAAACGCCCTCAGAGGGTGGGAGTGCTTT
>Ga0179593_1449832_pt1 | contig 10570 bp, 18 predicted proteins | sample CZODoug2_1_08_16_FD_185931 | JGI IMG/M metagenome (GOLD analysis project Ga0179593, IMG submission 185931) | Vadose zone soil fungal communities from Angelo Coast Range Reserve, California, USA - CZODoug2_1_08_16fungal (PacBio error correction) | ecosystem: Environmental > Terrestrial > Soil >... | reverse complement strand
CCTCCAGAAAGTTTTTCGGATTAAGTTTTTCCATTGCTTCGCTTTTGGTTTCTCTTAGCGCCTCCCTTGTTGGTCAAGAATCTCACACAACCACGTAAACATCACCCTGCAGACCTCAGGTTTTCAGCCAATGATCCACCAGCTGGCCCCTCTTTCCCCCTTTTAGTCCGTTTTGTTTAGCGTTCTCGCCGTGTCCAAGCCCAATCTTGAACCAAGCCCTGTCACACCCCCGTCCCACAGACCACCCCCCCCGAGGCCTTTTCCATCTAACCCTTTCACCGTCCCTCGCCACGCTGATAACTCACAGCTATGGTTTTCAGCCTTTTTCCAAGTCTAAGCTTTTTGTCCCTTATTCTTATTTCAGTAGACAATTTCCGACAAAAGTTCTTTTTTTAAGTTTTTTATTCTTCCCTTCTGTCTTGTTCGCTTAAGTTCCTCCCACCCCTTTTCTTAGGGGGGGAGGTCGGGAGTCTTTCCCGCATATTCCCCCCCCTTTTTTTCGTCCGTTTCGTCGCCGCCCCCTCACGTAGTCCCCAGGATTATTAGATACATGACATTTGTTTCCAGTTTGCAAATCCCCCCCCTCGACTGAATTCCATTTTCAAGTTTTTTTTTTCTTTTGTATAATAATCCCCCCCCCACCCACAACGCCCTTTTCCTGACTTCCGTTGTATCCCAATGTGATTTTTTTTTTTGGTATTAACCGGTGCCTGTTCATCCCCCCTCTTACTCCTTGCAAAAACCCACCCCTTTCTTGAGGTTTTATTCAGTTATTCCGAACGTTTTCTGTACTACGTCTCCATTATCCACGGCATCCCACTTTTTCCCCCCTCTCACTTGCACAGACCCCCTCTTCCCCTCACGACTTAGGGTATCACTGTTCCCTTGACTAGACAAGCAGTATTCAAGACCCTCTCCGACTTCTTTCTGCAAGCCCTTCCACCCCCCCCCCTGACGGTATTTATACCTGTAACCTTTTTTGGCCACACCCTTTCCCCACCCTGTTCCCCCCCCGTGCCCACCCTTCTCCCGAATCTTTTACCACCGCGCCTACCCCTTTGCCCTCCTTCCCCCGACCCCGGGTCCCCTTCCCTGTCCTTTAAAACCACACACGTCAATTCTTTTTTTCTTCGCTTGACATCTTTCTGTTGCAATTGTCAAATTTAATATCGTCCAACTTTCCTTTCCCCAAACAACGCCGCGTCCGCCACTTTTTTTTTTTCCGATTTCCTTTTTTCCTTTGTTAAAACTGGCCAGAGACATTGATAAGCCATTTTTTCAAAAACATCTTCTCCTTTTTCAAATTTCCCGGTCCGGAAATTCCATCCCCCCACCTTCCAAAGTCTCTTCCCCTTCTCTTTCCTAACACTTGCCTATTCACTTCCGTGAATTTTTGCCCAGCAGTTTTTTTTTTTTTTTTCCACCCCCTCGTTCGAACGCCCTCTACCCCACCTTCCCTCCGGTCAACTCTACTAGTCATCCATTTTCCCCCGTTGGATTTTCTTTTTTCATTACTGGGCCCTTTCCCCAAGTCCAAAGTGCCGGTCCCACCGTCACCCAATTCATTTGGTCATTCCTTTCTGCCGGCACTCTTTCCCACCCCCGGTGCGGACCCCCTCTATTTTTCTTAACGTTTAAACCGCCAACCAGTTGTCTCACCAACCTCCATTTTGTATTTGTCCCTTCAAGATAACCCTACTTCCTCCCATCGGCACCTGATTTTGTCCAGCCCCGATGCCGCGTGGTTGCAAATTATCTTATCTGATTTACTTTCTTTCTTTTCTCTCTTTTTTTTCCTTTCTCTTGGAACAATTTTAAACCGTCTGTGTTCGAACTCATGTGGGATCCTCTTTTCTCCCCTCTTCCGAGTCATCCTTTTTATTCCTTGCCCCCCCCACTTTTTTTGATTTTCAACTCCCCCTAATTTGAATATCTCATGTCATCCTTTTGTTCATCTTCCAACTTCGCGTTTTTCATCCATCTTTTTTCACCACCCCCCCCCCCCCGGAATCGCTTGACTAGGCCCTTTTTGGGCCAGTTTCTTTTTTCCATATTGCGCTGTACGTAAGTCAGGCCCCCCATATTACGAATTGTCCCGAAACCATCTTGTCTTTTTACCTTTTTTTGTTTTACATATCTCCCCCTCTTTTGTTCGATCGTTCATTGGCTTTCTCTGAGTGATGCGCCCCCCTCGCATCTATGCATTTTTCATTCCAGGTGTTGATTTTGTTTCCCCCCCCCTGTATTTTTACGGGCTTTTTTGTGGTTTTTTATTTCCCGAGGCCTTTGCTGTTTCTGGAATTTCCTTCGAGATGCCCGTTCATGGTATGGCTTTCGATGAATTTCGGGTTTGGGAGATTTTTTCTTTTTTCCCACCCATGGAAACCACTGTGACTGTGACTTCTTCTGAATCCGGTTTTCAGATCCCCTCGTCCCACGTTGCATTTGTCTTTTTTGACCCTACTGTGGGAGTGGAATGTTGCCATTTTTTTTTCCAAGTTCTCATTGCCAGAGGAATCGTCAACCCTCTTCGTACCCATTAATTTGAAGTTGAGTTCTTCAGAGTCTGTGGCTTTTTTTTTGGCCAATATCACTTGTTTTTCCCTTGTTTGTTCTATTGTGGGACGAGTTTTATTTTTTTTCCTGAACCCGTGGTTTTACTTGCTTTACAACCCCTGAGAGTTGCTGCGGTCTCCCCCCCTGCGTTTTATTGCGGGGTTGGACGTTTTTTGCTTTCCTGGGGGAAGGGTTGCCGCACTTTGTTTCTTCCCGGTGGTGCGTTTCCAGTTGGTACCAATTAAGCTTCGGGTGGTTGATGTTTTTTTTGAAGAGCTCAATACCTTCCTGACCTTTTCCCCTTCCCACAAGTTTAGAGGTAGTTCTACTTCCTTTTTGGGGTGCTCCACCCTGGCGGGTGAATTCCTTCTGTAGCAGTTCCTACTTTCTGGTTTATTGGGCCGGGTCTTCCCTTTGTTGCCGCCTGGGTGGGTTGAGCTTGCTGACGACGACATGGCGTGACCTCTTTGTGTTTTGGTATATGCTGTCTTTTGAACACCCCCGTGGCATTTCATCGCCTTTTGAGGGCCTTATGTTTTTTTGGCCGGCCCGTGTTTTCTTTGACTTCAAACACTTTGTTTCCACCGGCCCTTTTTCTTTCCTTTTTTTGATTTTTTTTGGTTAGCCCTGTGGGCCAGGATTGTCTGTTTTTTTTTTTTTTTTTTTAAGTGCCTTTGTTGGAGGGGTGTCTCGGTTTTGTTAAACAAGACTGCTTTTTTCTTTGCTCGGACCTTTTGTTTTTTGCTTGGTGAACCCTTTTTTTTTTTTCTCCTGTGTTTGTGTCAAGCCGGGCTTTTGTTTTCCCCTGGAGTCTTTCCAACCCCCACTTGCCTTCTGTTGAGTGTTTCTTGCTTTTCCTCCGAAGGCGGATTTTCGTCCGTTCATCACCTTGTATGCTTGTCGGTCCCTTCCAATAAGGTCAGTTGTCTTTTTTCCAACTTTTGTTTATCGTTCTATGGTTCTCGAGTGCTTCCGGTTCTTTGTGGGGTTTTCCGTTCGTTTAGCTTTTTTGCCTTCCTTTTTCGACCCACTCGGGCTTTTTCAACTGTTTTTCTCCTTTTGTTTCTTTCGACGTTTATGATTCGTTTTAGGGGTGTTTGGAGGCCTTTCACTTTCCAGTTCCAGTGATTTTTCGTTCCTTGGGTGGGTCCACTTTTCCTCAGCAAGATCGTTTTTTTTTTGTTGACTATATAAGGGTTTCGGTGACCTACCAAACAAATTTGGTTGCGAGGGGCCCTTTTTACTGGGGGGATTTGTCCACAAATGACAATGGTCCCAGGGGGATCTTAATCCTGTGGTGTTTTATGGCTTGTTATCCCACCATTCCTTCCTTATTTTCCTTTTCCCTCCTGCCCCCCCCCCCCCTTCCCGCGGTTGGTTCCTTGACCTTGCTTAATGAAACCCGTTTCCGCCGTTTTTCTTCACACGCGGGTCTGTGTCCCAACTTTCCTGTTTTCGCGGGTCGATTCGCGCACAAGCTATGCTTGGTTTTAACCGTTTGCCATTTTTTGTGGGATGGACCAGGGGAGTGTTCGACGTGGGACGTTCTTTGAGTTGTTGTTGAAGTCGCATTCTCGTTTTTTTATGTTGGCTTTGGTTTTTCTTTCACGTGGTTGTGATTGGCCTGCATGGCGTTTTCGGCGACCCTGTTCTTTTTTGCCCTTCAACATTCCTTGAAGCCTGTGGCTCCTCATTTTCTTTCCCGAAACCAGATTTTTTTTACGGCCTTTTTTTTACGGTTTTTTTGGATCTATACCCTCCGATCCCTCAAACAGGTCCACACCGATCCCAATCGCTCTAAGGCCATTCTTCCCAGCGTCTTTTTCTTTTTTTCCCTTTGATTTGCCCTCGTGCTCCTGTTTTCCAGAATTTCTTGTTCCAAAACCGTTTTTATGCCACCCCCTTGTAACTTCACGCTTCCCCCTTCTGCATCTGGCGTTTTTCCGTAGTAATTCGTTTTTTTTTTCTCTTCCCTTTTGCAAACCGTTCAGGTCTTTCTTTGGAGGATCCGCCTTCCTTTTTCTTGTTCTCGTAAGGGTTTTTGGGGTGCTTCATTTTTTTCCTTTCTTCTTGGTGCGAAGCCCCCTTGTTGCTTTCTTTTTTTTCCGCACCCCACTATTACTTCGTTTATTTGGTTGAGCGACGGCGAATTGTGACCATGGTTTGTTCTCCTGCAACCGGGTTGCTTACATTTCATTTTCTGGCTCGGTGAACCTTTTTTCGTGTGTTCCTTCCGTTCAGCCTGGGGCTTGAGATGCTTTTTGGAATGGTGCGGGTTTGTCTAAGTTGAGCAGGTTTTCCCCCCCCTCATGTCCTTTTTTTTTGTTTGTTTTGGTAGTGGTTTTGTTGTTCCTTTTTTTTTTCTGGTCGGGCTTTCTTTTAAATGGCCCTTTTTCTCTTTTTCATCTCCGTGTTGTCTTGTTTTTTTCTAGGCGGCATTTTCCTTTTCGAATTTTCCAGGCACCAGTTTAACAACCCCCCCCCCCCCCCCTCACCCCCCCCCCAACCCAAAACCAAACCCCCCTTTTAAATCCCAACCCTGCCCAACTCACAAAACCCCGCCTCCTTCCAGCCCCACCCTCTGCTCTTCCGCCTTGATAAAACGGTGTTTTCACATGACCCAATTGACAAACTTGTAAAGGCATCCTGATGTACTTTCACAAGTCGCTTTCCTCTTGTTGCACCACTGAAACTTCCCGTTTGTCCACCACCCGACAGCCAACCCCATTTTTTTTCGTAGGGTGAAGGACAAAAACCTCCAACCCATTGATTTTTTTTTTCCCCCCTTTGCCCCCCCGTGCCGACAGCACGGCGTTTCGTTTTTTTTGCCCAGCGCCGGTCCCTTGCACCTGTTTTTTTTTCCCTTATGAAAACTTTTTTGTTCGGACGAATTCCGCCATCTCTCTTTTTAACCGTTCCAGGTACTGTTTTTCCACCTTGGTTTGACCCAAAATTCGGCGTCTATGTCCAACTTAAAGGCGAACGATTTGTTTCACCCCCTAGTGGTTGGTTCATCGTTTTGCCTCGTAAAGCGGCGTCTTGGACGTCCTTCCCCCCCCGTTTTAAACTAAAATTACGATCACATCGTTTTTTCAGTCACCTTCTCCCACCCCAAGGGCGGCCTCATGTATTCTTTTTAGGTCTCTTTCGCTCCCGCCATCTCAAACCTCACCCCTGCAAACCCTGCCACAAAAACACCCCTCTTTATTCTTCCCCTTCACACCCCTACGCTTCCCCTGCCCCTTACACCCATACTTCCCCATCCCCCCCCCAAAAGCATCATTCGGGTTATACAGTCATTAGCTTGTTTTGACGAACCTGACCGTCGACCATTTTTCCCCCCATAACGCCGTTCCTTGTTGTATGGTTCCCAGTTCTCGTCCTTCTTGGTTTTTTTTCTTTTCCAGCAGGCGGGTTCATCCCCCTGAGTTTTTTGGTGGTTGCGGTAGTTCGAGACTCTGAGTTCTGGCATGGTTTGTCCCTGTATTGCTGATTCATATAACCCCCCACGTTTCTCAGGATTTTTATAAGAACAGATCAGTTTCCCCCCCCTCCCGAAGATCCATCCCTGAAATTTTCATCTTAAAAGTCTCTACCCCCCCTCCAACAACCCCACGCTCCTTTCTTTATTTTTTACTGGTTTTCCAGATTTTTTTTCCCGCCTTTTCTGGCTTCCTTTAAACTTTGACGTCCTCCCTGTTAAGCAAGGTCCCCCCCCACAAATCAATACTCGTCTGACCTCCCCCCGGGGGTTCTCTCTATCCGTCGCCTCAGAAAAGGTTTTTTCTAACCTCCCTTTATTTCACACCTGGCGCCCCTTTTTCCATCCTTGCCACCGACCCTAATAGCAACTCTCTCCGAGGGGGCTCATTCTGACTTCTCTACAAATCCGTTTGATGAATGCCTATCTGGATTATTTTCCAGCCCAGAAACCTTTCACCTCCCTGCATTGCTCCAGTTTTCCTTCTTTACTTTTTCCCCCGACCCCCCTTGTTCTTTTCACAATTTCCCCTTACCAAACCCACAAATTTTTACAAAAGAGACCAAGATTCTAACCTCCAAGGTTTGAAACCCAACCCACTTTTTCTCGACTCTTTTATGCCCCCCCCCAGAAAATAACAAACCACCAGTCCTCAGTTACGCCGTCGATTGTGGACCCTTCCGAGTTTCTTTTTGGATCAACCATCTCTCTCGTCCCCCTGTCATGCCATGTGAAAACACCAAGCCGTTCCACTCCAATGGTTTTCGCCGCTTTTCAGCCTTTCTTTTGTTCTGTCGCACCAAAACTTTTCCGCCATTTTTCCTCAACCAAGTGCACAACCCAAGTTTCCTTAAATGAATTAGGTTTCCTGTCATCACACACACCAATTCCCCAAGTTTTCTCCTTCGATTAACATGCTTTTCATCTGCCCGCCTTTTTTCTTCCGTTTGTCTAACCGCCTCCCCACTTAACTGGTTCTTCCCCCTTCCCCCCCCTTAAGCAGAGGTTTCGCTGATTCCCAGTCACCCCCCCCCGTGGGTGTTTCGTCTTGAGCGTTGTCGTCCCATGTTGGCAACCCCCGCCAACCCCTTTCCCCATTGCGGGCCCCCCGTCCCCCACCCTCAACCTCCAAGGGACATTTTTTTCGAGAACCACCACGCGAAAACGTCGTGTTTCACCTTTTTCGCTTCCCTTGTAACGCAAATTTGTCACCCCATTTTAAGCTAGTGATTCCTTCTAACCTGTCACACGAATCGCCATTCACATGGACACCCGCCCATCCTATGGCCGTCCCACACATCTTTCTCTGTTTATTTTCTTCTTCTTTTGATACTTGCCTTCTTGTCCCGTTTGGCAACTCACCACCAGTCATTTTGCCCATCTTGATCTTCTTTTCTTTTTCTCCGTTTCACTCTTCCGTTGTCATCTGTTCCCATGTAAGTCCCTCCACGTCTGTCTCCTCCCCCCCCCCCTCCCAATTTTCCAGTTTATTAACTCAAGGTCCCTCATCAGATCGACCAATTTCTGCGTCATCTCATTTCCGGAATCCCTGTTTTTTTTTTCTTCCCTCTTCTCTCCCGGTTCTTTTGCGCTGCTTCCACTCTGAGGTGTTTTTCTTTTTTTTGGTCTATAACACATTTCACGAAATGTCTACAACCTCTTTTTTGATCTCTTCTTTCCCCTTTTGTTTGTCTGTTGTTTTTGATCTCTTTCTCAGGTTCGTCCCATTTTTTCAAATAGTTGGATAGCGTAGCTTTTTTCCACGAACTCTTTTTCAGCAAACCTTTTTGTCCCCCTGAAACCTGTTCTCCTCTTGTTCGGCCCTCGATTCGGATTTTGGTTTTTTTGGAGATGTTAGTGGACTTGGATTTTGTTTTTCCTCTCTTGTGATGAATTCCCCAACTTTCTTTTTTTTTGGATTCTTCGCATTCACATAACAGGGGCATGGGGTTTCTTGATTATTTTCCTCCGGGGTTGTAATTTCCCCTTTCCATGCAACCACCTATTGTTCCCGCGTAGACACCCCTTCATTTTAAGAGAAGTGAAGTTTTTTGTTTTTTTTTTTTTTTTTTATCACACGACCCCTTGTCGAGCTACGGTTTTTGTTTTTCGGAATTTTGCCACGGGAGCCCCTTCTTGTCCAGAGATTTTTTTAAAAGAGAAATAAATTTGATCGTCGAGAGTGGAAGCTCATTTCTGCCCTGCTGGCCCTCTCCTTCATGGTGCATAGTCCTCTACTTTGTGGATCTGTTTATTCTTTCCTCTTCATACGAAACCTCTATGTGGGGTTTTCTTTTATTTTACCCTTTTGTGCTTTACCCCCCCAGCTTGACGTCTTCGTTTCCCCGCGTTTTTCCTGGCGGTCTTTTTCGGAAGTCTTGGGCTGATTTGAGTTTTTTTCCCTTTTTGCCGGTTTTGCACTTGTTTGATCTTTGAGATGGGAGTTTTCCAGTGGCTTGGAAACCCCTTTCCTCTCCCCCCACGGGTTTTTGTTTGAGAAGGACGCTCATCCTTTTTCTTTCCCCTGGTCTTTTCTTTTCCCCTTTTTCTCTCATGGCGTTCGACGGAATGTTGACGCAAACCCCAGGAGTGTCTCTTTCTGCTCGAGTTCAGGGAGTTTTGTTTTTTTTTGATTCTTGGGTTCTTCCCCTTGGGGTCAGTCTTTGTTTTTCGTTTTTTTTCTTCTGATTGCCTCGCTTGATGTCCCTTTCTTCCCGAGGTTTCTTTTTTTTGTTTAGTGCATTCTGTGTCTCGTCCTATGGCCGTTTAGGACCCCCAGGGACGCTCAATCGGCGTTCGTTGGTTCCGGTTTCTTAGGTCTTTTTTTTTGGCAGTTAAGGTTTCTTTTCTTTGTCTTGGATTGGGACTCACCCCGCTTGCGACCCCCCCAGATTTTTTTCTTCGACGTGTTTTTGCTTTTTCTGGCTTCCGGTTCTGTGCCCGTTTGGGGATAGGCAGGGCTTTCCTTTTGTTGTTTAAAAGATTTGATGGTGGTTCTATAACGGTGTTTTTGCGGGGAAAAAAGTTGTTGTTTCTTGGGTTGTTTTGTTTATCCGGGTTTTTTTTTTTTTCCGTACCCCCGTTTAGGTATTACCATGGAAGCTCCGGTGTCCTTTTTTCTATGTTATCTTTGTCCCAGACTGAGTTTGAGTTCATACCCTTTGATTGGCTTTTTTTTCTTTGGTAATCAGGGGGTGTGGTCCCTGTCGAGCCCCCTCTCTTCTGGTGGCTCTTTTCTGCGCTCCGATGTGATCCGGGTCTTGTTAAGGTGCTTTCCCCGTTTTTTTTATTGAGTTTCTAGCCCACCCTTCGGTTTTCAAACTTTCGTCTTGTCCTTCTATTTTGATTTTGTTTATCGGGGGAGTTTTCTTCCACCCTTTCCCAGATTGCTTCGGTCCCCCTGGTTTGCTTACCCTCTCCTTCCCCCGACTGCCCTTTTCGTGGTTTTTTGTCCTTTATTCTCTTCCCTGGGCTTGACTAATAAATTTAGGGGCCATTTCTTCGATTTTTTGATTTGTCCAACACTGTCCACTTTCTGGTGGATTTTATCATAATATTCAGCCTGTTCTTGATACATGCCACCTTCTCCGTTACGACCTCTCACCGCGTGGTTCACCGGTTTTTTCTTTCTGAGCTAACTTCAACGGCCGTTGTCCCCGACCCCCCCCCGTTGGGAGTGGAAAACTTCCGTGTCCGATTCTTCTCACAATCTATGACTTGGAATTACCCCCCCGGCTTTGTGTTTTGGACTTCAGGTGTGGCGGAGATTCTTGGTTTTTTTGATCTTTTCAGTTGGTTGCCGTCGCAGTTCTTTCTTTTTTTTTTTAGGTTTTCTGTGTGGGACGGTTGTTTTGCCGGGCCTGCCGTACCCTCGAAATAGCTTTCTCCCCCACACTGCATTTTTGTGCGGCTTCTTCCAAACCCACGTTTTGATCGTCATTGCTTTTTTCCCGGTGTTTTTTCAATCATTACTTTAAAGGGTTTCCCCCCCATTACACACTCTCAAGTGCAATGTAATCTGTATTTTTTTTATTGTATAAGTTGTGAGTATTCTGCTAATTTCCCAACGGTGGCCCAGTAAACTTCTTTCTTCACATCTTCATCTTTTTTTTTGGACGGTAGTCTCCAACTCCAGAGTTTGTGAATCAAGACCCCCGTGTTCTACAAGGCCCGGAGCGGTATTTCCGATGCCTCTCGGTGTTTGCCCCCCCCTGTGTCGGGCCCCGGGTTTTGGGTCTGTTTGCTTTTTTTTCTTCTTCCGACGCGCATTCTTTCCTTGTGTTTTTTACAACTTTTTTACTTTTTTGAACTTTTTTCCTTGCGGAAGGACTTCTTTTCTTGATCCCTCTTGGGGCTTACCCCTTTCTGCCTGGTTGGAGTGGTTTTCAAAAAGCTTTATTTTTTGTGACGGAGTTTGGTGGCGCTGCTGGGCGTGCTGGTTTTTTGCACATTCTCTGGAGCTGTTGTATGACGTTTTTTGTTGTGTTTGTTATAGGTTTTCTTTAACGTGGTTAGGCGGTTGGTTCTCTGAAC
>Ga0179593_1425863_pt1 | contig 10570 bp, 12 predicted proteins | sample CZODoug2_1_08_16_FD_185931 | JGI IMG/M metagenome (GOLD analysis project Ga0179593, IMG submission 185931) | Vadose zone soil fungal communities from Angelo Coast Range Reserve, California, USA - CZODoug2_1_08_16fungal (PacBio error correction) | ecosystem: Environmental > Terrestrial > Soil >... | reverse complement strand
TGGTCCTTCCGCCTGCGACCCTCAGCTGCCACCCAGCGCATCTACTGGAGCAAGTCCGTTCGAGTTTTTTCTTTTCACACTTTGTGCCTCCCGCGATGGGATCATCGACGCTTAGCTTGTTTTACGGGGGACCGCGAAGAGAAACTATTTAGTGCTGAACTCCAACGGCTTCCAGTTTGTGTTGTCCTCCGCTCGGCGGGTACGCTTTCTTTTCTGTAGGTTTTGGGTTCCGTGGAACCTCCTCTCTGACTGACCTCGGCTTGGGTTGCTCGTTCCCGCCTTCCCTCGACCGTATCTCGTGTACAGGTACGGAATGATCCCGTTTTTCCTTCTTAAGCGTTGCCCGTTCCCCTTTTCCCCCGGCGGCCCCGCTCAACTGCAGTTTTCGCCTTTATTCTTTGACGACTTTTTTCTTCTTCCCCCTGCTGCCACCTCTCTCCCTGCCACCTTCCACCTCCCTTTTTCCGAAGTCTAATTTATGTACTCGGAAAGATGACAGTTTTCTCCGGAAGGGGGCCATTTTGGTCCGTTTTCGTCTTCTCCACTTGACTCCGTTTGAGAACGGATGACTCTGCATCGGCGGCGAGCGAGGAGTAGTTCAACGTCAACCTCGGCATGTTTCACCTCGGCGTGGTGGTCGAAGAGAAGTGTCAACGCCATTCCCTTCACCAACTTCTTTCCGGTGCTTTTCTAGGTATCAAGTTCCCCGTCTCGTCCGACGATCCTGCGTCGAACTGCCTTGATATTTCCGGGTTGCTAGGTAGTTTTATTAAACCGCCTCGCGGTTTTTAATTTCTCCCGTGAAGGAGTCACCCTCCCCCACATTTTTTCTCCCGCCAGTCTGTTTTGCTCCGGACGGGTGTTTGATGATAAAGACGGATGATCACTTTAATCCCCCCTCCGCCCGGAGAACTTTTCATACTCCTCCTTTTTAGATCTTTGATTCTCTTTGCTTCGGGCGTTTTTCCTTCAAGCGGTCCTTTATCTCCGCCTTCCGGAGACAATTAAGACTTGCGGGATTCAAACGCCCCCCGGGGTTTTCCCTTTTCGCCCTTTACGGAGATACGTCGATTTTTTTTTCGGAAGACCTACCTGAGAAGCTTTGCCCGATCGTCCTTTTTACTTAATTCGCCAGCACGTTCGTTTTCCTTTCCTCCATAGACCTCTTCCCCTTTTGTGGTTTGCACCAGTGAGTCCACTTTCTCCGCTTTCCATTCCGTGAATGTTGGCGTGAATACCGATCCTCATCCTCCTCGGAAAAAATGCCGCCACTTCTCCCCCCGCTTCTAGGATGTTCCTTGAAACCGGTTTTTTTTTCTCCCTTCCACGGCCGGTCACTTGACTCTTTATTAATCCTTTTCTCGTTGTCTTTTATTGTGATCGCTGGACTCTTACTCTCAATCTTTCAGCGCCCTACCAACCCTTCTTATTCAGTTCAATGTTTTGCTTTTGTTCGGTGCGAGCCTCAACTTCTTGTTCCCCTCTTTCCTCTCTTCGTTAGTACGCGGTTTGACCGGACTGATCAGGTGTCATGGCTTGTAGACGGCCCCGCAACCCATTGCCGAGGTCTACTCGAGATCATAGAGAACTTTTGCACTGCGACCGCCCCTTCCCCTGGATCGTAGCTCTCCACCTGCTCTTGGACTCCGGGGCTTCCAGCCCCCGAACGATTTTTTTTGATCCTTCTTTTCCTTTTTCCCCTCAGCCATAGAGATGCTCCGACCCTTCGGCGACAGAGCGTTGCGTTTTTGCCCACTCCCCTCGACCTGCAACTCTCGTAAGAGTATTGCGGTCTTTTTTCCCTCCCCAACGCTTTGTTCTCAACGAGTTCCCGGGCCGCGCGTTCATTGTCGAGCCGGTAGGAGTGAAGTCCCTTGTACGTTGGCCAGATCTTACTTAATGTTCTCCCGGGCTCTGTTGTTTGGCTTTCCTGACATAAACAATCCATCGTTTTTTTCCACCAAACGCGAGCGATTATAACCTTTTTTCCACCCCGATCCCAGCTTTGGAAATATCGTCAGGCGAGTACCTTCTGCCGTTATAGCCTTTGAGGGTTTAAAACATTCTGTGGAGCTCTTCTCTTTAATTCTCTCTCACATTCCGTCTCTCCCATGTCCGGGCGAGTACGTATCCCGGTTCCTCGTGCTGTTAGGCTCTCTGCCAAGTCTTTCTTCCACTCGTTACGATATTGAGAGAACCCAACTCTTCTTGCGCAAAGGCAGCCTCTCCTTGATGTTCTGCCACCCGCCGCTGTCATGAATCGATTTTAATAGTTAATGAAGTTGATCCGCTCTTCTCCTGCTTAAAACGAGTCCCCGTCTTTTCCGAACCTGTGTCCCCCCTCAGTTGACCTTCGCGAGCCGTAAACGATGTCGCGATTCAGTAGGTCCCGCCCCTTTTTTCACTTAAAGATGGTAAAAGTCTGTCGGCCTCTTGCAGTTTTCATCGACTTTGGTATTTTGGTTTCTACCGGTAGCTTAACCTCACCCTTATCGCCGTGATCCATGGTCCCCATCTTTTGTTTCTCAATTTTTCCAGGTTTTATGTATAGAACCACCCAGCCTTCTGCCTCCCGTGGATTTAGCTTTTTTTTGCCCTTTGCCAATCCCAGTTCCGGCCCTGCGGTATTTCAGTCAACAGGTCCGTCCTTCTGACCTTCGCTTAGGGCAAGTCCGGATTTCTAGAAAGAGATCACGCTTTGCTGATGTTATGATCATCAATGCAGCGCGCGATTCTTTTCCCATGCTCTGCTTGCTGCCCTTTAATTTTGATTCTTCACGAAGTGTTATGCCTCTGTTTTTCGCCCGGCAGCCCTTCAGTTCCCCCCCGCCGCTCCTTTCTCACTTCTTTTTTTGTGTGAGAGCGATGGGGTCGGATTTTGATGACCAGAGCATCGTTTTTGCTTGCGGTGCATCCTTTTTCGTTTTTTTCAATTCGGCCCAGACAGACGACATTTTTTGCATTTTTCCGTTTTTGCATTTCCCGCATATTGCATTTTTTTGATTATAACAATCTTCCTCGACCCCGTGGATCCTTTTTAGGACATTCCCGCGTCGGTGGTCCTGCTCCTTCTACCCGATCTATTTTTGTGAGACTCTGGCCTCACTTTCGAGGTTAATAGCCTCTGTGTTCATAATAAGCTCGTCCCCTTTTTTTCTTTGGGGAGTCATCTACTGGAGTGGAGCCGGTCATTTTCGCGAGTTCCCACTTTACGGAAAGTGCTACCCTGCATCGTGTTGTGTCCGGCGGGGTATAACCCTTCGTCCTTAAGACCGATTTCGATCCTTCCGCCTACCTTGCGATTTGCTTTCTTCTCCGAGTGGTCAGTTTTATCGAGACCTCGTTCGCCGTTTTTTCCTCATGTATACCTTCTTGTGTTCATTTCCAGCGTTCGTACTCTTGGAAGCGCTTTTTCTGGCGAAGTTGAGGTCGTGCCTCGATAACGTTCCACTTGTGAAAATCATTCCGTCAAAGCGGGGCGTTTTTTTCCCCTCCAGTCCCCTCGTGGTGTCAGCGGCGTGGGTTAAACTTTTTCTCGTGGTGCTCTCGGGAACGCGGACGATCTCCTCCCTTTTTTCCCGCTGAGCCTCAGCACTGAGTTTCTGTTCCGCCTGAGCCGCCCCCGGGCCTCTCCGGGAGATTGATTATCTCTTCGCTCCAAAGCAATTCGCCTTTAACCTTATACGCAGGATGGGCCTCGCATTCCCCCTATATTTCCACTGCGGTTACTTTTTTTGTTTTTAATCGTGTTGTCGTGTTTCTCTGTTTTAGTCTCTTCGTCGCCAATAGCCTCTTCCCGCTTCACCCCTTCCCTCTCCCAATTTTGCCTGTCCGTACTCTTTCCCGGGCTCGCGCGCGTTTTCACCCCTTTAGCGGTGTTTTTTGCTTTTTTTTTAACGCTTTTGGTTCAACTTCGTTCCAAGCGCCGTACCCCGTTGCTCATCTACGAGCTTTTCCCAGACGGTCGAGGTCAACCACGCCCTCGGTGTCCGTTTCATCGAGATTTAATCTGGATGGGCCCTCCCCTTTGATCACCCATCGGGTGTTGGCAAGCACCTGGTCCCTTTCCGTTGCAGTTCCATACTCTTCGATGTTTTTATAGGGATTTAGACCTTCGGCTCTTTTTTTCCCTTGGAATAGTAATAGTCTTCGGACTTCTCCCTTTGTTGGTTTTTGTCTCCGTCTCCAGTCTTCCGTATATGTGCTTTTTCCCCTTTCTTATTTTTTCCGCCTGGTGACAATCTTTTCCCCGCAAATTTTCTTTCAGGCGCGTCACCGCAATTCAAGGCGCCCCTTGAGGTAGTAGACGACGAGGTGGAGATGGTTCAATTCTTTTCCCTCTCCCCCCCTTCGATCACTCAACCCCGACGAAAGGTGATGTCGCGCCAGCTGCCAGCTCTGGCTTGAAGGGGGAAGGTGCTAGCGTACGGTTTTTTTTTCGTAACCCTTCTTTTTCTTGGCCAGAGTTAATGCGGCATTTCCGGGCCTTCTGATTTCTGAGATGATGATCCTGGGGTTTTTTCCCCCGGACAACCTGACTTCCTTTTTGATGGAGCTTGAAGTGGCGCCCCAGGGCCAATCCACCCAAGGTCTCTCGAAGGTGAAGATTTAGAGGAAGGCCCCCAAGTCGTCCTGAGACGATGATGGGCCCTGCTCGTGTCGAATGCATTGATTCGGGTCAACTTGCTCCGGTTTCTCCACTCAACAAACCGTTTCTCCTTCCTGTTTTCCGTCACTGGCTTCTTTCAGCCGTTCACGTTTGAAGACAAGTGACTTTCTCAAGGGTCTGCTTTATTTCCAGTTGCAGGCGCTTCAAGGGTGAAGCAACCCCTATGGTCCTATCTTCTCCTGTGTTGTGAGGAGATTAAAGTAAGGCCCGATTTAGGCTCCCCTTCTCACACGGTCACTTCTATCTCCGTCGGTTTTTTTTTTTTTTTCACAATTCAGACTTGTTTTAAACGATTACTTTGCTTTTTGATTTCCCCTCCTTTGTCCCACCGGTACCTGTCTTCACCGGGAAGTTTTTGATCAGATAAGTATGCAGCCCTTTGACGTTCTCCTTCAGGTCTACTTCTGGATCGCCAATGTGGGCCTTCCCTTTTTCCTTTCCACTCGTTATCTGGTTGCGGCACCTCAAATTCTTGCTCCGAGTTTCCTCGTATCGGTGGTCGTTTTCCTGATCCTCAGCGATGCCCGGAAATTGTCTTTCCAAAAAAGCGTGGACGTTTCACGTCTATTATTTTTCTATTTTTCCCCGCCCCAGTCGATCAACCCCCCCCTCCTAGGTCCTTCCCTTCTCTATCATCCATTGATTGAGGAGGTCGTGTGGATCGACGAGCCATCCGATGCGGTTTTTTGCATCCTTAATCTAACCTTCGTTACCCCCACTCCATGTTGTTGCTTGATGCTGGGCGCGGCACTGTAATTGCGAGCCCCTATCGCGGGGAGCGCCGTCCCCGTACCGTTTCCCAAGAGTCATTCTTAGGCGGGGACGGTTAGCAACACAAGCACCCCGTTTCCGCAGATCGAGATTACGCTTGAATCCCTCCTTGCTGAAAGCTTCACTCCTTTCCGATTTAGTCTTTCTTCCCGGTTCCACCTTTTTCCTCCTTTTGCTAGATTTTTCTTTTTATATCCTAGGTCCCCTCCCGCTCTTCGTGATTCCGATCTTCGGCGTAAGAGTCTTCTTCTTTTTTACAACCCTCTCCCTTTTTTTTTATAGTAGTTGCGCTTTTTTGGTTCGCTGGTCGCCGTCCGCGGTTTAACCACAAAGCTTTGTCGTGCCCCCTGAACCGATCCCCCCCTCAGATGCAGCGCGTAGCCGTTAATTCTTTACGTTCTTCCCTTTTGCCTTGTAACCTTCTGTGCATTGAATTAGGTCTACTTTTTCCTGGATGTGTCTTTTCCGTACGATATAAAACAACCAGGACAAATCTCTTAGCCCCAGTCCAGGCGCTTAGTTCAACTCCTCTCTTTCAAGTCTCAAAATCGCCTTTCGAGTACAAGTCTTTGTCAGCGAGATGAGTACAGAAACTGTTTTCTTTCTGTCTCTATCATTTATTATTCAACCTGATCGCACCCCCTCGGCGTGCTCGCGTTCCGAATTTCCGTGTGATCGGAGCATACTTGGCATTGTCCCCCTGTCCGATTGCCGCGCTGCAGACGTTTTCTCAACCTTCCGCGCCTCCCCCTGCGGATTTTCCTGGCCCCAACCGTCGCTTTCACCTTTTTTTTCTTCTTTCCAATTTCCGGAATCTTTGCTCGCGACCATTTCTTACCCCGGTAGCAAACCCTCCTCTTTCCCGCGTTTTCCCCTTTCCCCCTTTTTCCAGGACTGATACAGTTTTTTTCCCGTTAACCGCTTGTCTTTCCTCTTCACCCTTCCGAGCTTTCAACTCACTTCAGGGTTGCATGTCGCAATCTCTTTTAGGCTTTTATCGCCCCCCACAACCCCCCGGCCACTCCTCCTCTGCTTCGCCATTGAAGCAATGGTCTTCCCCTGTGTTTTCCCAGCTCGTCGTTTTTCTCTCGCACCCACAGTCCCTGCACGGTCCTAGCTAGGTCCATTGCTCTTACCCGAGCGGTTCGGCCATTAGGCTTTCCAGTCCAGTCATTCCGACGTATCTTTCTAGGCCATTCTCCCGAGACGGTAATCGTCCCGGCCTCAGCTTTCTGCAGGAGTGATGCAATCTCCTTTCGGAGCTAGCCCCTTGCCTTAGGCTACCCTTCCATTTTAGCCGCCCCCTCTCCTGCTGTCTCGCCTTTTAAGCTTTTTCTAGGATCCCTTTCCCCGTTCGCCCAGCATTCTTCTTCCTCGTGTTGTTGTTTCTGAAGTCGGAGACTTTGAGCGTTCTGCTGATCCCCCTTCGTTTCCGGGGGTGAGAAGAGGGGACACTCCCCCCCTATTGGCATACGAAGGGATTTGCCTCCCTCGCTCATCATGCTGTCCTCGCCTGCTCGAAAAGCTGTACGCCGCTGGCGACGGCGAATTCCATTGCGCGGGCTTCGAGTAAGGTCTTAAGTCTATACGACCTTTTTTTATGTTTTACCCCCGTGGCCTTTCGCTCGTGGGTTTTTCTTTTTTTTCCCACAGCTCCGATGATTCATCACACTATTTCTTTCTGCTGTTGGGAGTCAAGCCGCTTGGAGCTGTCGTTCCGCGCCGCAGTCTTACTGCCCGGCCACTGTCCGATGTAATCCCGCTTGGGTCTCAACCCACCCCCCCGTTGTCACACACTGATCCCCCCACACAGGCGCGACGCTGCCTTGAAGCTAGTGAAAGGTCTCATCGTGATTCTCCCCCTCTTTTTTCGACGCGTTCGTATTGGACTACTCCCCCGATTTGTTCCCTCCCGTTTCCGGCGGGAAGCGTTTCTTTCAGCTTGATTCTATTTTGGCGCTCCCCAACTTCCCCTTTCCACCTTCTGCGCTTGCTGGTTCTTGGCTTTTGCCCGAGTTCCCATTTTTTTTTTGCATGCGTCTCTCGTCAAATTCTCTTTGTGCTCGGCCTATCGGAATGCTGCCCCGCCTTGCTTTTTAGCCTGATGATCCTAGAGCCAGCCGCATGGGATCGGAGTCTTGCGCTTTAGATTTTGTCAAGTCCCCTACTTCTCTTCCCCATCCTCGCTACAGCAGTCGCATTTTTGACCCGGCATTCGATATTCAAGCTTGGAAGCTTTACTTTCTCCTCTTTTTTGTTTAACGACTATTTGTTTTTGTCGCTTCTGGCCCACGCCACCCCATTCGCCCGTAGTTACCTTTTTACAGTTACCACTCCCTTGTTGAACGAGGACCTAACTCCCACGGCTCGACAAGCGGGCCTTCCTTCTTTCGGTTCTTCGTGCGACCCCGTCCATGTGTTAACCTCGTCCCCGCACTAGCGCCCCGCCTCATCTACGCTATGTTTTTCCAAGGACGGTTGATTTTCATTTAAAAAAGCCTCCCCACACTCGTGTCCCCGCTGTTCCTCATCGGCTTGGTGGTCCCCTGAGTTCCCTCCACAAGCGTTTTTAAGCACGGCTTCCTTTTCGAGCCGTGTTCCTCTTTCCAATACCGAGCTTCGGTTACTTCTTTTTTTTGCAATTCCGCTAGGGTTACGTTATATAATTCCCGATTCTTCCCCTGCCCCGGGTTCGTGGATAATCTTGACTGAGCTTACCGTATCTTGCGTGTCGAGGTAGCGAGTCCTCGGTACTAGCTGAGTGCCGCAACTCCCCCCCCCCTTTAACGTTTTCATTCTCCTCCCCCTCCTCAACCTTCAGGCGCCGATTGTCTGGTAGCTGATCGAGGTTTGACCCCTCTTTTTCCCCCTCTATCGGATTCCAAAACCTCGCCGCAAGTTGATAGCGAAAGATTGAAGGTTTGGAAGGTCCGGTTTCGTCCAATCCACGTTTAGTTTGTCAAGTAGCCTTTTTTTGATAACGGACGTATTTTTCCTGTGACCCCACTCAGCGTTTTGTGTGAGGGGTTTTACTCCACATTGAGGAGCGACGAGAAGTGGAGCCATTTGCCCACGACGAATTTTAGCGTCGGGCAGGAACTGGGTTGCGTGCGCATTTTCTTGCTTCATTGCTTCCGGCTCCGGTCCCAAGGTTTGTAGTTCGAACTCACCCCCACCTGCTCGGTCCGTGAAGACCGGTGAACAGGGTTGCTAGGAGGTTCCATTCCTTTCCCCGCTTTTTTTCAGTTTACAATATGTGACTCTCTCTTCCGGTTCGTCGAAAGGACCGGGACCCACGGAGAATACCTTTTATGGAATTCTTTTCCTCTCAGTGGTTATTTTTGAGCGTATCGGGGTCTTTTTTTGACCTTTCACACTCCGTCCCGGTCCACTTGTTCCGGCATTCAAACTCTTCCGTGGATTAATATGAACAAGTCGGTTTCACAAGGATACTATCTCTTTTTGTAAAGTTCATAAAGAGTTTTTTTTTCCCACTTTTTTGTTTCGGCTGTCACGCCGACGCGAAAGTCGCAGGCTTTGTGGCACTTTTCCCAGCAGCTGCACCTTCGTCGCTCTGGGTGCCGGGGAGCCCCTTCTGACGCTGTTAACTGATTGATCTGTGGGCGTGTCAACTTCATAGCTCGCAGCCTTCGGTCCCCCAATGCCGCCGTTTCAAGAATTCTTCCTGGTCCGAAATTTTTTCTCGCCCTTCCTTCTGGCCGGAATTATTTATCCCCTCGGCGAAAGAGTTCGTTCAAGTATCCCCCCTTCCACGAGCGATTTGCATCGTTTTCATGTCGCTAAATACAGTCTCCTCCGTTTCTTTTTTAACGGTCCTGCTTTCGCCGTCTACTTGGGACACGAAAGATACGGTTTCTTCTGGCGCTGGAGCCGAAACCCGCACCCCGGGGCGATGTCCATTTTGACGATTAAAGGAACCCTTCCTCCCTTGCGAAATCCTGCCTTCCCCATTGATCGTATTGATCCCCAGGTCTTCACCTGGTCCCCGCGTTTGCTTCCTCCACCCCGACCGCTTTTATATTTCTCGGGTCCACCTCTCAGAGACGATTTCGTTGCCTCCCCCCTCAGCGTGGTCTTTTTTTCCATAGAACTGTGTATCTGTGATGTTTTCCCCCTTTTTGCGTGCTGTTGTTCAGTAGCTAACACATTTCTTTCTCGGGACCTCCTTAATCTGGCCGTCCGCGCTGTAGAATCGGAAATTCCCCTTTCCCAATTGTATTTGGGAAAGGTAAATTTCATATCGTACTAACGGTATGGGTGATGTGCTTGTTCGCTACATTTTCCCAACTTGCCCGCCCCACAAGCCCTCCGATTAGACCCCCTCACTGCATTCAAAGCTTTGTCAAAAATATCTAATGTTGATCTTTCCCTTTCCTGCGTGGTATTTAGGATGGTGAAGAAATCATTCTGGATCTTCCCAGGTCTTTTTTTCTCACGGATCTCCTGCGGCGTGCTCCGCGGCCAGCTTTTGAGCGCAAGGGGCTGTTTCCGATCGTAAGAGTTCCTTTGCCGATTCACCAAGAAGAATTTCCTTTCACATTTCCCGCTTTCAGTGATTATTTTCAACAGCAGCTTGAATTTCCCGAGATATCCCCAGAGGATTTCAGTTTCTCTCGCACCTTTCCCTTTTGCCAGAGACCTCATTTTTGCGTGCTCTTTGCTTTCTTTCCGGGACCCCTCGTGAAGAAGACTCGGTCGCCGAGGATGGCGACTCGTAACTTCACGCAGGTAGGCGATGCAGCGTCCGAGCGTTTAGGGAGCTTTAGTTTCCTTTTGGACGATCTCTCCTTTCGTTGTGCCCTTTTTTTTTTTCTCTTCCGACTCCCGCGCGTTCGTGTCTACTACTCCCCACCTCAGCCCCTTCGAGATTAGGATGATCAGTCGTTTCCCTCACCACGCCGGCGTTTTTACTTGAAAGCTCCTTTCCTAAAGTTCCCGGTTTGAAGTAACCCTCGGATAGAGAACGAGCTGTACTTCGTCGCAGCTGCCTCAGCTTTTCTTATTTGCTGATAATTCCTCGCGATAGCTCTGGGACTGCCGCGCTGCCAGTATTTCTCCCATAGACTTTTATAGAGACGGCGACGATGCGCGGATCAGTCAGCAGCTCTT
>Ga0179593_1407815_pt1 | contig 10570 bp, 10 predicted proteins | sample CZODoug2_1_08_16_FD_185931 | JGI IMG/M metagenome (GOLD analysis project Ga0179593, IMG submission 185931) | Vadose zone soil fungal communities from Angelo Coast Range Reserve, California, USA - CZODoug2_1_08_16fungal (PacBio error correction) | ecosystem: Environmental > Terrestrial > Soil >... | reverse complement strand
TTTTCTTTGTGATGGGTTGACCGAGTCCTACAACCCTTCAGCCTCCTGATCGCCCTTTATGTTTTTCCCTTTCTTGGTTTTAAGTCCTCTTTGCCCTTTCACGACAGAATAGTTTATTCCATTCAGAGTTCCTCTTTTGCGTAGAATCTCTATTTCTCTTTCGCACATGCCCCTTTCCGGTATTCCCCCCAAGGGGTGTGGCGCCATGCTGTTGCCATTGCCCAGACCCTTTTATTCTTTCTTACTTTCAGTTCCCAATCGAGCATCCAGGTCGGCAATGATTCTCTTGCACTCTGCCTAGTCTCTCCCTTTCCTTGAAACGCCCGTGAAAGTCAAGCCTGTGGTACCCCTCCCCTTTTTTTTCTAACAGGGATCCCCCCCGTTTAGTTCGTTTTTCCCCGAAGCGGCCCTTGAGAAGCCCTCCTTTCCTATTTCGGCCGTTCCTTCCGGTCGTCGAAGAAGACTTTAGTTTTTTTCCTCTCCTCCCTTCTGCCCGTTACCCTTTCTCCACTTCATGTTCTGTCATTCGTTGAGGATAACCCCACTAGGTAGTCCCCACAAATTGGCTTGAACTTCAAGCTGGATCTACACCCCTCCCCCCCTCTTAGCCTTGGCTTCTTACTTGTTTCGCCCTGCCCCCACCTTTCCCCTTTGACCTTCAGGCCTTCCCCCCCCTCTCTACTGTGATAGGTATAGGACTGTGATTAGATAACTCCTTTCGATGTCGTTCCAGAATTTGGAGTTATCGCTCTCCTATCCGTTGTTTTTTTTTCTGCCTCCTCCACTTCTTTCCTTTAATGTGAGAGTAGGACCTCTTCTCTTTCTTTTCCCCCCTATCCCAGAGTCGCTCTCCCTTACTGTGTGGAAGGTCCTTGATGTCTCCTGTCTGTTCTGTAAAGGTCACTTCCAGTCATAAAGGGAGGACCAAAGTCGGTTTCTTAGTTTTTCTCTTCCTTTGCCTGCCATGGGAGTTTCTCCCCTATTTGGGGTTTTTAAACGTCTGCATCATGGCTTTTCCTTTGGGGCCCATGTACAGGATAGGTCCACCCCTCCATTGCTCGTTCGGTCCCCGACCGCCGTTGCCTTCGCCCGGCTGTTTATTTCCCCTGATTCGTTTTCTCCCCTCATTGAACCCAATATAGCGATTTCATGAAGTTCTATTTTTTTTTTCTCCCCCTTTTTGTCTGTTAACCGGATTTAGCATCTGTCCTTTTTTTTCTGGCCTCTGCCACCCCCCCCGTCCTGCTTTCTTGCCGTTTCTGGACGTCGAACGACGCCTCAGGTACTTTTTCCCGTTTCCGCAGGTTTCACAACGCATTAGTGTTCCCTTTCCCTTTCAATTCATGGCACACGTCCCAACGAGTTCGTCTGCATTGCGCCGCTGGGCCCCTCTAATGTCACGTGCCTGCCTTTTCTTCCCCCCCTTCTCCGGCGACTTCATCTCCCATTTTCACCGTTCCAGGAAATCCCCTTCCCTCTGCGGTTTATGAGAAGTCTTTTGGTCGACACTAAGAAAAAAGCCCCCAGTAAACGTTCCCCGACCCTTCCTTCGGTCCCATTGTAGCCTGGTTCTTGCTGACCCATTTAACCAACCCCTCCCCTGAGACTTTAGGTCACCTTTCCCTCTTCGCTAATATCCCCTTGGTCTCAACCTCGTCCTTCTGGTCCCCACTGGCCCCTTTCTTGCCTACTCGTACTTAAAGGATCTGCCCCCTTCCTTCATCGTGTACCTTTGGTGATTTGTTTAGATAGAAGGTGCGTCTTATGCCCTTCCATTCGTATCCTACCCTTCCCGGTTCGACCGCTTCGCCCGAGATTAGACCCCTTCACCCCTTCTTTGGTACTTGCTTTCCGCATCCCCCTAGGGCCCAAGGATTATTCATGACACACCGGCATGAGATTTGACGTGAGATCGGGGCCCTTCCCCCTTAAACGGCAGTCCCCTTTTGTTTGCCGGCCCTTCCCCTGTCGGACCTCCTTGGCATCTTGATAAATGACGACTCGGCTCCCCAAGTTACTTCCCTACAGCGTGGGGATGTTGAGAGGATATGATTGTTTCGCCCCTTAGACGGCATTAGTGTCCATCGACTTGCCTTCCAAGTTTTAAGTGGTTTTTCGCGCCAGATTTCTCTCCCACTGGGACCCAAGCCGCTCTCTTTTAGAAACTGGCAGTTCTCCCAGGACCCCCCCTTCCGGGCGTATGCTCAAAGTAGAAGGCGCCGGCTGCTCTGCGGGTCCCTTTCCTTTATCTTTTCTCCCCCCTGAATAATTTCTGGCGATCCTTCTGCCGGCAAAAGAGGAGCCGACTGAGTCGACTCGCAATGCCTGGATGCTCCCTGTGTCTGCGTTAACATTTTCGCGCTCTTTCCCTTTATTAACTCCGCCGTTACTCTTTCATGACAGTATCCCTTGTTCCCTTGTGCAGAACAAGTTGTTCTTTGGGAAGAAGATGTCTCCCAGTCCTTCCCTTTCCCCTGACATCTCTGCCGCGCTCCTCCGTTAGAGATAAACGCTGTTCCGTATATTTGTTCCCCCCCCTTTTTGCGTGGAGATGCTCTGCGAGGTCCTCACCTTGAACCCATTGCCTCACTAAATGACCACCACTACATCCCTCCCCCTTGGTTTCCGAATCCCCCTCTAATTCATTGCCAATTTGATCACCTCTTTTTCTATCGCCCGCCCCGTTCGGTTTTGGTACGGCGCCGCGCCAAGAGCCGACTCCAATGATATATCCCTTTATACCCCTCCGTTCACGAAACCCCCGCTTTTCTTGCGCATTGCGTGGTCGGACGCCCCGCACTTGCGTCTCCCTAAATATTTACTGACCCGGTTCCACTCTCCCCCTTCCTTCCTAAATTTCGCGGCATCTTTCCACCTTTCCTGCATCGTCCGTGCGCTAGAGACGAGACCCGAGATGCTCGAGAGAGCCCCCCCCCCTTCCTGCCTGGTTACCCAACCAGAGAGTCGTTTTGACTCTTCATCGGGCGTTCCCGCGTACGGACCCCTTTTTTTCCACCTTTTACAATTGTAGCTATGACGTCCGTGGGGGCGGTGGATCTACGCCGACGACTAAAGGTACAGGTGTCCGCTTCTGAAGTGTACTGCTTTTACAGTTTTGCCATGTCGATTGTTGAATGGTCACCCTTATCTGGCCCTGGCTACTCCACTCGTTGTTTAGCTTTTCTTCGCGCCGTTTGCTTTCCACCTGGCGGCCGTACCTATCGCCTCTGTACTTTAGAGTGCAGTTCGCGTTCCTTTACCCGGTCCTTGATTGAAATAAGTCACGTTGTTTTCTAATAAACCCGCCTGCGTTCCCCCCCGGGCACCACCCCGATCCAGCTTTCTTCTTTTATTCCCACCAAGTCTCCGCACCCCGGTTCTGGCTGTGCCAGGCCCTTCTCCTCCTCTTACTGGTGTTTGCCGAAGGTCTCCGGCCCTGTTCTACTTTCCTACTACCTTCCCCCCTGGACGATCCGTGCGTCCCTGCCGGAATGAAGCGTTGCTTTCTCCTCCGTCGACTCCCTTTTTGACGTCCTTGCGCTTTGATGCGATCCAACCACTGTTTATCTCGCCTAAATCAAAGTGTCTCTTTTCCCCTTCTTTGAGAAGACAAACTTTTTATTCAAATAAGCAAACTGTGATTATCACCCACAAGCATTTGGTCCTCTCAGTTGACTGATTAATGGGCACTCCCATGTTAAAGAGACTTTACGTTGTATCAAATGAGGATACCGTCTTTGTCTGACTTGGGAATTTTTCGCTATACCCTTCAGTCGTTACAGGTCGGCAGCTTCCCGAAGGCTCGCTTAGCGTCTGACAGCATTCATCCTTTGGCCGTCCCAAGAGAGTCCCGGAGCCGGCGTTTCGGGTCCCCTCGTCTTATTGGCGAGATTTTATCGCGGCATGTCCCCACCTCCCAGTCCGTTAGTCGGGATATCCCTATCGTTTCTGGACGAGCACGCTCCTCGACCCTTTCTTCAGAGGGACCCCTGCGCCTTGGCGCCCCTTGCTTATTGCAGTGCTCTGGATTTTTACAGTTTTGTTTCTTCTCTCCTGCGTTTTTGCATGACTTCGCCTCTCTCTCTTTTCCGAAACGCGCAGTGAGGAGGGTATGGAAGTGCGCCCCGTCCTTTACCTCTGAGCCTCAGCTTTCTCCCTTCCCCCTACCTCTGCTGCTTTTTTTTCACCCTTCGTCGCTAGTACGGGAAACCTCCTTTTTTTTTTTGAACGCATAGATCCTCTGTACCCCCTACTTTCCCCTATTGCTGTCCCCCGAAGGCCAAGTGCCCCTCCTCGTTCCAGTTTGCCAGTACGTTTTCCTTTCCCCGTCCTACGGCACAGAGCCCAGTCTCGTTCTCTATGTTCCCCAACATTTTTGCCTGCGACCGACTCATGTGATCCAAGGGGTTTCTCCTTTCTTCCTCCCCGGCCCAGCTTAAATTTACCGGTCCCCCCCCCTCCTCCCCGGCTTGTAACCCATAGTCGTGTTAATCCCATGCTGGCTCTTACTCTCAGACGACGCTAGAATCGGCGGCTTCCGTCCTTTTCGGATGGCGCCTATTTTTTCTCTTTTCCCTCCTTCAGATTCTTTTGATGACGGTTCCATATGTCCCTGGGGCCTCCCCCAGTTTTCCCCCTTTCTTCTCTCGAAACCCTTTTCAAAAGGATCCTGCCCCCTTCGCTTTTGCCTGCGCTGTCGGGACATGAATACTGACTTGGAAGGTGAGGCACTGATAACCTTGCCTTGGTCGATTGAAGGTCCAAACTGTAGCGACCAGTTTAAGTACCTTGTTAGGACGCCTCCCGATTCACGATTGCGTCGTACACATGTGGGCCCCCCTTTATTCCGACCCCAGATATTAGACAAGTTCACCATCACGGAAAGCGAGGAGTCAGCCCCCACCCAGGACCCCTCTCTGAATGATAGATTGTTGGCCTTCATGAGATTTGCTCCATTTTAGCCCCAAAGACGACGGAAAAGCAGAGAGGAAAGCTCTGAACAGTCATTTAAAATTCGCTTTTCCAGTCACCCCCAGACCATCTTGTCTTTTCCGGCTTTGGACCCACGGTTTTCCCATTACTCCTTCTTCCTTCTCTCTCTAGTGTAGAGCTCGACCCTTCCGCTCTTTCCCTCCTCCCCGTTTTGCCAGGCCTCACGGCTGATAAGCCCGTGAGGTCAAGCCGATCGTCCCGCCTTCTTCACCCAGCCTTTTTTACTCCCGTTTCTGCGGATACCCCCCCTTCTTTGCCTTCCTCCAAAATCTAGAATGGCACATGTTTTTCCTTGACCTAATGAGGAGGGGGAGCAGTCCCTCATTCCACCAGCCAAAAAAATAGTCTGGTTACGGTGCTCCGTTCAGAAGCGAACATCCCCCCCCCTGCCCCCTTCCCCGGGTGCTGTTTAGAGTTTTTCTCGTCTTTTTACGCTTTTTTTTGGCACCTCGGCGCCGTTTCCGAAAAAGGCCTTTGGATGCCTTTTCTTTTTTTCCGAGGGCCGCCGTCCCCCCCCCTTCTTCACCCACGCCATGTCCGTAACCCCTTGGCCCCATCTTGCGCCTTTTCCCTGTACATCTCGCGCTTGGCCTAGAGAGCGTTTCCATGGCACGTCCTTTTTCACTGGACTTTTTCCCTTGCCGAAAGAGATGGAAGACGTGTGAGACCCCTTCTTGTATCTCCTGACACTCCCCGATCAGCTGATGGGCTTTCTTCCCCGTGGCGGCTCTTCGCGAGATACTGGGTTCTCTGTTCCTGATGCAACACCCGGCTGCCACCCCCTGTATCTCTCTTGTTGTTGAGAGATCTTTTCGGAGTGCGTGTTCTAACTCCCCAACAGCGGACCCTCCTTCCCCCCTACCCTTTGGCTCCAACGCAAGTCGCCCCCGGTCTTCGCTGGATAGCTTTTTCAGGAGATCGACGTTATCACCGCACTTTCTGCCAGATCGGATTCTTCTTTCCGGTTTTCCCGCTTAATTGAATAAGATTTCTACCTGCCTCTCTTTTTCCCCCCCGTCGATCCTGTTTCTCCTGCAATGTTTACAGTGGAATTCGCTTTGTTGATAATTTTTTTTCGGGGCGTTGAGTTTCAATACGTGTCCCCCCTATAACTTGATAGGGTGCATCAAATAGAAGACTTTTCCGCTCTCGACAGTAGTTTTATTACTTTCAAGACTCAGCCCCCTTTTTGCCTGAGGTGGTGATTTATGATCTTCATGGCGACCACGTGAGCGTTGTCCGATCTGCTGCCCCACTTCCTCCATCTTTTCCCTTGAAACACCAAACACTGCCATCAGTGGTTTTTTCACCCTTTTAGCGCTTGAACCATCTACCCCAATGCTGGGTTTCTCTTCCCTCCTGACCGTCGTTTTTTTCTCTCCCTTCGTTCCTTTTCCTGCAGTGAGGATGACCTTTCCTCTTCTTCTGTTCTATTCGGCACTCGAGATTTACTACGTCTAGCCGTTTTGAGTTCTTTCTAAGAGCACTTCGTGTCTGCTTATTGTTCTTAGAAAGAACCTTTCGTTTCCCGTCCCCTGCTTCCTTTTATCATATTCTTTACTTCTTCCTTTATTTGTCCGATTGGCCTGTTCCTCTATTCCCTTACACCCGACGCGCGTTGCTTTTTCTCCTCCTTTGGTTTTTTCCCATTTCGTAATAAATCTCTTTTCTTTCCAAGCGCCCAGCATGCCGGGACGCCTCTCTCTCGTTCTTCCCTCCCAGGTAACCTTCTGTCGCACTTTATACCATGTGATCCTTAATGTTCACCGTCCATATCTTTTGGTGGATCAGAAATTCCAGGGTCCCACGCCTCTTCCTTTTCCTAGGCTTTTGAACTTTTTCTTCATCCTCTCCCTTTTTGTAAAAAATACCCTTGAGTGGCACCGTTCATATGACCTTCCGCTCGATCCCCCTCGGAAATATTTTCGCATCTAACAAGATCTCCTGAATTCCCTTCTCCCTCCGCCCTTAGATCATTTTCTCGGTGAGTGATCGCTCCGTGATGACGCCAGTAGTGTCCTTCACCTCGATCTTTGAGTTGTTTTCTCTTATTCCTTTAGAACTTAGAAACCTGACCACCTTTAGCCGCTTGCAAGACCCGCACCCTTTCTCCTGCAAGCGGCCAGGCGTTTTGTTACGAAATCGCTCTTTCTCTTTTCCGGGATATGGTACTTTTTTCCCCTTACTTTCCGGCCGTCACTCATCCTCAGTCGTCAGCAACAGGCACTCTTTGTGATCTTGTCCTCCTCTCTATGTGTTAACACTTATTTTTGCTCCTGATAGCGTCACCCCCTTTTTTTGTTGATAGTTAAGTGTTGGATGATCTTCGAGCCCAGCGTTTTCCTTCCCCTCCCGGTGTAGAATTACATACCCATGCTTTATCTTCCCTCGAGAATTTCCTTTTTTTTTACTAGTAGGTGGATTCAGTTTGAAGCAAAAGACTTTCACCTTAGTCTCCCCCTGCCCCTCCTGTCACCCTGACCAAATCTGATTCCCCTTTCTTGAATCCGTGTATATTTTTATTTTACGTATAGGTATGATCCTCCGATCTCGAGACTACTAACAGGCTCGCTGCGCTTGTGTTTGGCTCGCTCTCTTGCTCCTACTCCCGGCCTCCCTTTTTTTTCCCCTCCCCGCTCGCGGTCATTGATGCCTTCCTTTTGGGAGGATCTCTTATTACTCGCGCCCGGAATTCGGGGCCTTCCTTGACCTTGTAGCACTCCCTTTCCTCGGCATGCACTTTCACTATTAGTCGGGGAGGGAACGACTGCCCATACAGTTGTCGCTAGTACCCCTCTTTGGCGTTCTTGATTCCATTTGTTTGCTCTGTAAGAGTTGAAGTCGTCACTCCCCCCTTTCCCTGAGATCGGGCTTTTTCTTCTATCTCCAAATTTTGTGGTCTAGCGTCTCCCACTCGGAAGGACCCCTTAAGATGTCCTACCTGAGTTTTCTCCCCTTGCCCCTCTTCTTCCGGAGGTACCCGCCTCTTGCATCCTGTCCCAGTGACAGTTTACGATCCTATGATTAACTGGCCGTCGAAGTCGAACAACAACCAGCCGTCCATCCTTCTACTTGTGCAAAATCAGAAAAACATAGTTGCAGGGTCTATTCGTCTCCAGCGATCGGTTTTGTGCCGTGGTTGGAGCAGGCGGTTTTGTCGTAACCCCTTTGCCGTACTTTCATCCCCCCCGCCTGTCTGCGAACCACTACGCCAGTCCCTCGTGGTCATCGCTCTCATACAGGTTCCCGGCAAGTCCTTCGCTCCGGACTTCTCCCCCTTGTGGATGTACGATGCGGTTTTCCTTTCTCCGACCCCTAATATTCAGTTAGCCCCCTTAGTACTATCCATCTGCATATGTAAACTTCTGTAGGAGTGGTCTCTCCCCCTCCTCCCCTGCCCTAGTGACCATATACTCTCTCTTTACCTTTCGTTAATGTTACTTGTCTCCCATCTATGAGTACCGTTCCCTGAAGAGTCACGCCTCTTTTTTGGGAATGCAGCCCCGGATTTATCCCTCTCTAGCAGTGTGCATGTTGTCGAATTGTCTTTTGGGGTTGGGTGGGGGTTGATTCCCATTTATGCCAAGTAGGATCTTCCTCCGATTGTCGTATTCCGAGTGGAACACATGGGACGGTCAAGTTTATTTCGCTGCTTTTCACTCCCCTTCCTCTCCCCCCCCCAAGACACTCGGTAGTGACTCGGTTCGACCTTAGTCTCGGCCGCGTTTCCCCTCTCCCTTCTCCCCTTTTATGAACCCTCTCCGAACTGTCTTCCTTATAGTCCCTGTATCAGTTGGCTGCCCGCTTTTCCTGATGTCGAACCCGGACGGGTCTATTAGTGGTGATGAGCGGTTGGTGTGTTTTCGTCTTTCCCTTTGATAGCTGGAAACAGCGATCTGGGACCGCCCCCCGTTTTGTTTGGAACCCCCTCCGTTTCGCTCTCCGTCCTTGGCTCCTCTCGTCCAGTCTTCCTGTGCAGGGGATGATTTCTGAGGGAACCTCTCTCCACACAACTCAAGCGCTGCTTTCCTTTTTAGGAAACATTGAAATTCATCGTAAGAAGTCGAAAGAGGGAGTGTCCCCCAAGATCTTGCTCCTCCTCCCTCAAACTTTGGGCACCTAGAATCCGTGATGCCTACTCTCTCTGTTCCTCCGTCGGTATATTTCCTTTTTCCAGACTTCCATTAAGAGGAGATCCTACCTCCACATCGGGGTCCGCTTGCGCTACAAGCAACTTTGCGCTTTCCTCTTCCTAAGTTAAAGGGTTCCCCCTTGGTCTTCCACTCTACGTTGCTAACCCCCTTCTTGTGGGTCTGCCACTTTTTTCTCCCAACAAGCTGCCGACTTCCTTTGCCTCCGTCTTTAGGCCGCGTCCATCCCCCGACGAAACCCACATCATCTCCCTTCCCCCGTTTTTTAGTTTTTATTGATCTCTCTGAGACCATGATGGCGAATGGCCCAAGTCGGGAAGAAATGTCCCCCCTGCTTTCCTTTCACGACCTTCGCGCCTTCCTTTTATAGAATTTTTTCTGCCCGTCGATTATTGCCGGGAAATCTCCTATGCTTTTTCCTGCTAGAGTTTCCTGAGGATTTCCCCTTGAGAGCAAGCAAGTCGACTCCTTTTTCTTTCTAGATATCGTCGCTTTTCGCGATTACTTTTTTTAGTCACTTGCGAGCGCACATTCTCCTTTACACTAAGACCCCCTTTTATCCATTCTGATTCCTCCCCCCTTCCTTTCTGCAGACTGTCGTAGAAGGAGAGGTATGGTCACGAATTTTTCTTTGTTTCCTCGTACTCTAGGCTGTTTTCTTCGAGTGATGGACTCCATCCCGACACCTGGTTCCATTGTTTGCGGCTCTCTTCGCCCTCCCCCCCTTCTCTTCTGCCCGGCAGGTCTTTCTTTTGCTTTGCTTTTGGTTCCAGACTCTCCCCGCCTTCCCGATTTGCAGGTCCTTGACTTGGCGCTTAACTACGGTCCGTAGAACCTCCATGATTTCCCTTCTTCCCCTTTTTCCGCGTGTCCCGAGTGGTGTTTTTCGACTTCCTTTCTCTTGCTCCGTGTTACTTTCGTAAGGAACCCAACGGGCGTGTGACTTTCCCTTGCTGACTAGCCATAACCCTTATGCTGGTCTTCTTTTCCTTTCACAATCTCGCCCGTCCCCTTTCCTTCTCATCTTCCCGGTGTTCTGCCCCCCTCTTAGCCTACTGACCATAGTTCAACGACACCTTTTCTTAAAAGTAAGTGACCCTCCTTCTCTCTTCGTTCCCCTTTAGACTATAACACTTTCCTCTACTCCAGCTGTCTGTTGCTGAGCTGCAGGTTACTCCTTTTGCCCAGCGGCCTTCTGTACTGTCAGTTTTGAGCCATTCCTTTCTTGTTGGTCCTTCCACAAAGATTAGTTCCCCCTCAGGCACCCAAGGATCTAATTTGTAAGCCCTTATGCTGTTATCACCTGTTTTGACACGTAGACCCATCCTTTCCCTTCCTCTGCCAATTAAAAAAAATAGTATCCTTTCCTTTCTCTCCTCTAACTTATGGACGATAAACGCCGAGCGCCCCCCCACAGCATTCGGGAG
>Ga0179593_1334743_pt1 | contig 10570 bp, 9 predicted proteins | sample CZODoug2_1_08_16_FD_185931 | JGI IMG/M metagenome (GOLD analysis project Ga0179593, IMG submission 185931) | Vadose zone soil fungal communities from Angelo Coast Range Reserve, California, USA - CZODoug2_1_08_16fungal (PacBio error correction) | ecosystem: Environmental > Terrestrial > Soil >... | reverse complement strand
CACCCCCGAACAAGTTCCATTTGCGAAGTTCCTCCGCGTCGATCCGGCGATAGTCTTTTTTTTCTCTAAGCACAGTTCGCTTTCTTTCCCTGCTCAGACTTTGTTTTTCCCTCCAGCGATCGTCCTTCCCCCCCGGTAGCAGTCCTTGCCTTAGTCCAGCGTAAGTCACTTTTTTTACGTGCTGACGTCGCCGCCCCCCGCTTCTTGTGATTGTGTTTTCCCCTTCAGCGCAGACTCAGTTACCAAACAGCACAACATTCATCCGGCGAGGGCGCCCGACGTCCCCCCCAGAAGTTTTTTTCTTCTCTTCTTCACTTCTCCCCAGCCAACCTCTCTCCCCTCTTTTCGTGACCAAAAGGGTATCGGAGGCATCCTGTAATTTTTCTTTCCTTTGATCTTTTCTCTTTGCGCTTTCCAACGCCGTTAAACTCCCCCTTAATAGAGCACCGAGTTCGCCGAAGCAGGCTAGATATCCCCGACGTCCGTCCAAAGTTCTCACTTGCCTCGAACCCCAATACGCAGCCAGCATAGCCTGAACGAGCTGCACCACGTGAATAGAAATCTAGAAACCCTCCCTGAACGTCCACCCCACCGAGCGGTTTCTTTAAGCCTTTTCCGTTTCCTTTTTTTTTTTCGACCCCCACCCGGCAGACTTTGGTTTTCTACTTTTGTACAACCCACCTTCACCTTTTCATCCCCAAGTCGTTCTTTTCTCTTTTCTTTTCGTTAGCCGGACTACCATTCTAGCTCTTCTTGAGTCGTGTCAGCCTGCGTAGAATCCGTTGTGTACCTTTTTTTAGTTTTTTCCCCGGTGCCGGTATCCATTTAGTTTCTCTAACCGACGTTCATTTTGCTGTCCGCGAAAGAGACAATTTCGTGTGAGATTACCTCGTAGTCCTGATCCTCCTCCGGCCGTCCTAGTAAACCATCGTCCATTCGGCCGCTCCAGTTTCGCCTGCCAGACAATTCTGTTTCTTTTTTAGATAAGAATTTTCCCCCAGGCGTTTTTTGAACTCCTCGTGTAGACTTCCCGGGGTGGCTCTCATCCCAACGACAAACTCTTTCCAGCTAACCTCTTTTTCCGATTTATTTCCCCACAGAAGTCATTGCCGCTTTCTAACCCTCAACGTACCATGAAAGCAGCCCTTTTCGTCCCTGGCAGATCCCACGCTTTTCACTTCCTTATATTTCAGGAAGGCGGGAATTCCCTTTCCCCCTTTCGAACCCCTCCGTAAAGAAAGTTCCCCCCCAAACAATCGACAAACTCCTCCAAAGACACCTCCTGAATCCCTCCACGGTTTTCCGTCTCGGCCTTTTTGACTGAAGAAAAAACTTAATTTTCTTCTCAAGGAGATAGCACCTCGCCCCAACAGAAGTCGAGATTTTTCTCCTCCCTATCGTTCCAATGAACATACATCTCCTACGTCGCACCACTTCGTGAGCTGCCCTAGACTTTTTCTTGCCCCCCTCCTTACTTTTTGATGTTCATTACGGCTGTTTATTGATCACTTCGCAGAGTCAGCACTTCTGACCCTTGAGTTCATACTTCCTTGTCCGTGTCGGCGAAATAGAAAGCTTTCATCCCCGGGAGCCCACCGTGCTCAGGGTCCGCCCTTTATTTCAAAAAATTGAACGAAGTTTTTTGTGCTTTTGAAGAAACTCTGTTTCCCCGGGTCCATCTCGGTGGTTCTTGGAGGAAAAACCTCCCGCCCCTTTCATTTTGCCCCCCCTCTTTGAACCCTTCTCGATCGATGGCCATGCTCGACCTTTGGAATGAAGGAGAGACACATAAGTGGCCTTTTTTTTCTCAGAAAAGAACTGAATTACTCTCCTGAAGATCCCTTCTTTAACTGTAGCCGTTTTTTTCCAACCCCATCTCTTTAGGTTGATTTCGCCGTTCCGTCATTGACGACAAGAAGTTTCCTCTCACCGAAGTTGTTTCTAACAGGACCTCTCCCTGTATTTTTATAGATTTGGAGACCATTGGAATCTAATTCTGCCTACAAGAGACCTTTTTTCCCCGCCCCCTTAGTGGGGGCTTTTGAACCCCTCGCCGTTTGATCCCTCGGCGTAGATATTATAGTTGCATACCAGCGAAAATTTTTCGCCCGCGTGGCCCTGCACCAGCGTCGAAATGTCCCCACAAAGGATGTTCCCTTCCACTCGGTGCCTTCCCTCAATGCTTAGGTTATTGTAGGCGAGTCTGCTTTCCCTGCGGCAGTCTTTTACCGAATACCGAATCTCAAGGCTCCCATCTTTGGCTCCTAACTTTCCCGGCGCGAATAGATAAGTGCATCCAGGTCCCCTGGCGGTTGAGGCCGAGTAGGTTTGTCCCCGGTCTTGTTTCCCGCCGTTCTCCCCCCTTTATTTCCTACGGAGCAGGCGAACAGAAGCCCGGCGGAAGTGTTCCTTTTTTTAACGCCGTGTGTTTTCTGTGGGAACTGAACAAAAAGGAACTGTTAAGTTTCTCTTCTTCTTCGGCCTTGTTCCCCCCGCCCCGCTTGAGTAGTCTTCAGTTTTTCTGCGTTCGTGATCAGGACCTTGCCTTTTTGGTCCAGACGGATATCGAGTCATTTCGCTCCTCTTTTGTTTCATTTTTCCAGCATTTTTAATAGCCGGTCCCCTCTTCTTTGTTTTGAGGGGTTCTTTGTGACGGCCTTCGCTCCAGTCGTTCCGCTTCCTTTTACGTGAGTCGTAGGAAGTAGTGAAGGCAGGGTGGACTTGTTTTGACTCGCGAGGATAGTCCAAGTCTCGTTTCCCGCGTTGCATTCATTCAGATAGAGAGTCCTTTTTCGGAAGAAGAAAAGTTAATTCCCCTTTGGTACAGCAGGGTTGCTCCTTTCTGATCGAGCGGTGAGCCCGGTTTTAATTGAAAGACCCAATGTAGGGAAGTTAGGTACCTTTCTTGTCCCTCTTTGATTCCCCCCCTCCGTCTAGGGGAAAGTACTCCCGTGCCCTCCTGGTAAGAAGAGCCCTATTTTTGCCCTTTCCCCCCTTTCCACTCGCTTTTTTGTCCAGTTAAGTTTTATTGAATCCTCCCTTTCCTGTAACCGAAGACTCTCCCAGGAAAAGAGGAGAAGTTTTTTCGTGATTCAGACTTGTCATCTCCACCTTGAAAAAGGTAGTAGATCTCAATAGTCAGGACTCACCTTATGGTCCTTCGGGTTTATTCCTGTTTTTTCTTTCATCAATGCGATTAGTTGCTTCCGGTCCTTTCTCTTGAGGTCACAACGGACAAAGTTGAAGAAGAAGTCGTGTCCCAATTTAGAGTCTCATCCCTGATCATTGTAGCTTCTTGTTCTCAAAGTCCCTGTCTTCTCGAACTGGCTACAGACAGTACTCTTTTAGATGTTCGTTAAAACACCTATTTGGGACAGTCCCCGCGAAAACTCCTCCTTGAACTCAGGAGGCTCTCCAGCCGAGGTGAGACTTCAGGGCAAGCCTTAACGAAAATCCCTCAATCGTCGATAGAGCGGCCTCCCTCTTGTTCTTCCTCTAGATCCCCGGAGTCCTGAAGGAAAAGAGCCTTTCCCACGTTTCTGGGTCTCCTGTAGTGGTCAAGCCTCCCTTTTTCCCTCCCTACTTTTCTCTCTGAACTGAGATGGGTCTCCTTTTCTTTTTTTAGAGAGGGAGTCCGGGTTCCCCTTCTATTTCCGTAGTGGTGCAGAGAGTTGTCAAGGAAGACGTCTGATGTAACTTTCCCGTTGAACCTATCCTTTTTTATCCTTGTTTTTTTTTTTCTCTTCTCCTCTTTTCGCGGACGGATCATGATCAACAACTCTCCCTCACCTGACGAGAACTAGCGACCCCCTCTCCATATCTAGATTTATTCTACCATCTCCTTCAGCCTTTACCGGGCTTCATCCATGGGTTCGGGTGCCAAAGCATACCCTGATTTTCCGTCGCGGTGCCGGCGGAAAAGGTGAGTCTGCTTCCCCCTTCGGCTCCAGTCGCGTACGTCGCCTTCTCGCTGGCCAGGAAGAGAACCTACCTTCTTTTGAGCGCCTTGCTTTTCACTTTCTTTTTTTTTGCGCTTTTTTCACGGGTGTGTCCCCTGATCTAGAAATCCTGGTCTTAGAACGTCGCCCCGACGTCGGACCTTTTTGCTCACCCTGCCGATGTTCCCCTTTCTCTCCTTTCTCCTTTGCACCCCCGCCATGCTGCGGCCCCCCTTTTTCCTTTTCCGTTCACGCCTTCACATGTCCGTTAAGGAGCAGTTGCTGATAAACCCAATGAAGGACCGAATCGGACGAAGCCCCTTTTCCTTCTCTTCTATATCCCTACCCCTGTTTGCCGATTTTCGTCCTGCAGGCAAGGCTACATCCACCTTCTCCGTTGTGATTTGCGCAGTTAAGCAGATGCTTTTCCCCTGAATCTCTGTCCCCCTACGGAAAAGACCTTTTGTTTTCCCCTGGTGACACTTCTAGATATCTCTTCTTCCCGGAGGGTGCCTTTTTGAAGCCGCGACTTTTGACCCCCGAATAGAACTTTCCTTCAAGAAAAATTGTTTTTCTTATTTTGGACGGGCCTTCTCCACCCTGACTGCCTCTCACCTTTGATCCGGAAAAATGATGACCCCCTTATGTCCCCAGTTTTTCTTAGTAGTGCAATTTTTCTCTCATCTTTTTTTTTCCTACTCTTGCCGATCCTGCGGCCCAACCCGACCTGTAGGCAGCGAAGGAATAAGACAGCCCCCTCCCAGCCGCGCGGCTCAGACTTCTCTCCCTTTCCCTTCTTTTCCAAGACTTCCCCGACAGATTGCGGATAGGACCCTTGACTTGCATGGGGAAAAAACTCCCTAGCGACCTAGACGTTTGCTCCGTCTGTTTTTCCACGGAGGCCCCCTTTCCAGCCGAGTCAAAAGCATAATAAGAATCTTTTTTTGATGCCCTCCTCTTACGCAGCGACCCCCCCCCTCCCCCCCATTTTCTTTGCGTTTTCTGACCCAAAGAAAAAAAGGATTGCCCCCCTTTTCCAACGCCGCCGAGGATGCTGTCGTCTTCTAGGCGTCGTTCCACCTTTTTCTGGTTGAAGCGTGGTTTTCCATGTAAGGGAAAAAAGTGACCGTTGCTCCCGGAAGTTTGGACCTCCCCCCCCTTTCCCCTCCCTACGTAGCCCCCCTGACGGATAGATTTGCGCGTTCTTTTCCCACTTTCCATCTGCCGTTCCAGGTACCCTTTCCACAACCCAACCCCCTTATTTTGGCCTCATGTATTGTGGCCGGAAATAGTTGTGTCCACCCCCGCAGTTCTTTCCCAGGTCGCAAGATTGGTGGAAATCAAGCCTAATTTCTGACGCGATGTGCCCTTTTTCCACGAAAGGGTGAGAAAAACTCTCCTCCTGTAAATATACCCGGCGCACCTAGAATCATAATGTTTTAAAGGTGCAATAGAAGAGGGAGTCCCAACTTCGGTTTCGAGGAAGACCTAAGCCCCTCTTAAGGGACCCTTTCACCCGCGGACGTTCCACTGTTTCTGAGTATCGGGCAGGCTTTTCCCTTCGCTCGCTTTTCTTTATCGGCATAGAAGATTCCCTCAATCTCTATCCCCATTTACAAGACACCATGATGGGTCCCCGAGGTGGAAAAAGGGTTACCCTGTCGCAGCTCCCCCTTGCAGCGTTTTTCCTAAAAAGTTTCCTCAACAAACCACTCTTTTTCCCGGTGAAAGAGCGGCACGAAAGATCACTTTTAGATGATGTTCCTCTTTATGAGTTCCTGACAAGGAAGGACACAACCGTGGTCGTTGCCCCGCACCTTTGAACCCAAGCCCTCCTTACGTCTCCAGTTTCCAACTCCTTTCCCTTAAGAATGTCTCCTCCGGCGACTGAGGGAATCCGAATTGATCCTGGTTCTTCTTTCTTGGGGGAAAGTACATGTTCCCCCAAGGAACCCGCGTTCAAGGCTGTCCTGCCGCGTTGTGCCGACCAGTCTTGAAGAGATTGTTTCGGACCAGCCCTCGCCCTCTTCGGGTCCCCTTCTAGATTTGGTCTGTGGACGGAGAAGGCTTCTCTTCACCTTTCCAAGGAGACAGGCTCCTTGACCGGCCCCTCTTTCCTGCCGTGACCTCACCTTGAGAGGCCTTGCTCTTTTCCCTGGAAGGTTTCACTACTTGCAGGATTCTGTCCTTTGCCGCCCTTCTAGATGACTCTTTTCCCCTTTTTAGTTCTGAGCGTGGGAGGCGAAGAATCCAACATTCTCTCCCCACGACTGTTAAACTCCCTCGTGCCTCCACCCCCGAAAAACTTTGGAAGCTACCTTTCGCCTCCCTGTCTATTGACTTTCCCCTGTAGGTAGATACTGATATCCGTGTTTTACCTCACCGACATGCTTCACGGCCGCTTCTTTTTTCTTAACACCGATCCCCCCCTGGAACAACGAACTCCGTCCCAAGAATTGAGATCTGCCACGATCCCGCGCTAGATACTTTTCTTCCTTTGACGGACCCCCCCCTTAGATAATAAGTATTTGGCTTTTTCTGGTGGTAAGATGGCCCTTTAAGTGTTTTCCTGAATTTGCGACCGTCCGTCTAAATGCACCGCCATGGATGTTGAGTTCCCGGAAGGCGGACTTTCACCTGTGGCACCTTTGACGATCGAGGGAATCTTCCCAGTCTCAGAGAAGCTTACTCTCTTTCTGGACTTTTTTCTAATCGACTTCTCCCCCCGGCTCCCCCATGCTTAAAGCTTGCTTTTTTTACGGAAGTACTCAGAACATTCTCAAATCAGAATTAGGACCTCTTTCAGGTGAAAGAAACCAGGCTTGGCCCCTGTGGCTTCGACGTGTACCCCTGAAGTAAAACGAGGACTACATGCAGGAAGTTTTGCTGGGGTGTTCCGAATACGGTGGAGGCTTTACTTTACTCAACCAATGCCCCCCCCCCCCTCAGGTTCCTCCGCATACCCAGTCAACTGGTCCTCCCATGTGGTGACTTCGTCCTTTTTTCCCCTGGTTGTTCCGCTACTTTTTTTTTTTATTTTAAAACAGCCCCCGACCTTACCTCCCCGAACTGCTGATGAGCTAAAGCATTATCTATAGATGTCTGTTTCCCGCCTTCTGCGGTTTCCCTGGTTCGGTGATATACCCATTTTTCCTTATTACCTACTTGGTTGTTTTTTCTAGATCTTTCCCCCCCATGATTAACAGCAAGTTCTCGTTCCGAAGAGTACTTCCGGCGATCTCTCTCCGGTAGAGCATCCCGCCCAGTTCCTGCTTTTTTGCCAGTAGTGTTCGCTGTCCCTCAACATCGGTTTTCGGACCCCCCGTGTCGAGGTACCGACTTTCAACAGTTTTCCCTTAAAGCTTCCTTTCTTGTCTGCCCAAGAGTGGTTTAATGGTTTTTCGGCCCGTTTTTTTTAGGGCAGCAACTTGATAGATCAAAACCCTCCCCCCCCCTCGGGAAGGTATGCCTTCAGGTTCCGCGTAGGGCTTCCCCTTCTAAGCCCCTCGTTTGGCCTCATGTCTTGAAAGGGATGTTACGAAGAGGAGATGGCGTTTTGCACCTTCTTTTCCAATGTTTCCGTCCTCTCAAGAAGAAGGGCCCTGGAGCGTTTCTCCCTCCCGCGGTTTACTCAACCCTACACTTGCCGTTCTCTCCCTTTCCCCCAGAAAGTCCCCTAGACAAGCGTCACACCCCACGTGACGACCGTCCCCTCCGCATGACGGTCAACCCCATTCCCATTCTTTGACTTTCGCCGTTCCTTGATCCCCCAACTCTGTAACAGGAAGCCGGGTCTCCTCGGTAAAAAAATCAACTTCCCCCCCCCTTCGGCTGAGCTCGTCGGTCCAGGTCCCCTGGTTCTCCGGGATTTAGGAAGGAGGTTTTTTTGAGGTTAGTTGGTCTAAAGTGTTTCCTCTGTGGTTGCTGACCCCTCTCTTCAGTAGGCAGTCTTTCTGGTGCGTACCGCGTCGCCGGATCTTTGACCGTCCATGTATCCTTTCCCACGTCTCACAGTTACTTTTCCGTTGTTAGTCGGTCCCCCCCCTTTTTCGTGTTTGTGTGTCTCATGATTGATAAGGCACGTTTACCCCCTCTAGTTTTCAGCGGCCTTGTTTTTATTTCCTTCGATCAAAGCTCCATTTACCCCTTTAAGCGGGTGCTCTTTAGAAGAACAAGACCCAGTCAACTAGCCCCTTCGTGCCCCCGTCACCCTTGCACTCCTTTGAAGACACTTTTCAAGGGTGTTCCACGGCGTCCGGCAAGGTCTTCGACTTCATTCATTTGGCGATTTTTACTGCTGAATTCATCCACGAGAAATCAATGTCCCCCCTAAGGCCGGCTCTTTCATGGACTCCCCCACACACCTTTCTCGGGAATTGGGTCAGGAATCAACTTCGAACTCACCAAATCCGTGAAGTGGTTTTGGCAATTTCCCAGTAAAAAACTCAAATTCCTCCTACTCCTACTTCCCGTCCCCCCCCCGTCGGACAGTAGAATTCTTTCTCCCTTGGGGGGGGGGTTCTGAACCTTTGGAGTCGGGCAATATACTGCAGTATTTTTGAATTTTTGAGTACGGCGACGGCCCTCGGTTTTTTCTTCCCGTGTAGTTCGAAGAAATCTCGCCAGCAAGGAGGAGTCCACCTTGATCTGTTTCGCCGACGTAGTTCCATTTAAAAGAAATGGGTAGACTTCTTTTGGTGAGAACGACTTTCCTCTTTTCCAGAGCAGCCTGTACTCCTTCTTGGTCCCCACAATCTCCCCTCATGTTGCCTTGCCGATGAGACTTCTGGCGTGCTCTGTCTAGACTCAAGAATCATTCAGGTTTTTCTCCCGCCCCGAAGCTACGCCTAACCTTTCACCGTCGCAGTAGTGCAGTTAGAAGGTCTTCATTTGCTGAAGGAAGGTCGTCCTCCCCCGCCTTTTGCCATACGGATGGAAAAGGTTCACGGTTTTTATCGCTTGGTTGGCCCTTCCTTGAGCAGCCCTTACATCAGGTTTCCCCCGAGGTCTTTTGTTTTCTGTTGAGCAACCATAGTTCTCTGCGTAGTTAAAACAATTTCACTGGCGGACCCCTGGCCCGCAACCCCTGCTTAGTCGTTTCCCACACCTGTGTCCACCCTACCCGGGAAGGGCCGGAAAGAGCCGGTGGTTGTCGGCGTCGTACTCCGTCTTCTTGCTTTTCCCGGGCACAGAACGCCCCCTCCCGCGATATTTCCGGGTTCCCCGAGTTGAGGGACTAACTTTTGGGCCTGGTCCCCTCCTTTATTTTTTAAGCTCACTATTTTGTTCAATCCCGGGATACACGGCCGTCTGAAACGCCTGTGTTGCCCCTCGCCGGAGAAGGAGACCCCATCCTCCCTGCTGCCGGTTCGTTTTTCTGCACGCCGGTTTTTTTTCACCTTAACCCCCCATAACTGGTTTTTTACTTGCTGCTTCTAGGCGGGCCTTTTATGAGGGCTTCTTCGGCGTGTTTCTTTTTTCCCCCTCCTTTTTCTTTGAGTTCATCTGACTTCTTTTTCCCTCCCGGTCAGCCGGATCCTTGTTTCTGTCTTCAGCTTGCTTTTTGTGCCATGTTCCCCCTCAGGTAGAGACTTGGCCTCCCCTTCGTAGGTGAAGGCAAGTTCTCCCCCTCTGCCAATGCTTTTCTTTGCGCTTTCCGCTGCGTTTCTTTCATTCCTTCGCGTCCGGACCTTGTTTCCGGTGGACTCGCGTTTCCAGGATCGAAGAGAGGTTTTCGGGTCCGAACGAAGATTCTCTATCCGTCGGACGCCGAAACTCATCCAATTTCTCCTTTTCTCTCCTGGTGATCGGTCTTCCTTTGAGAAGAATTTACAGTCCACCCATTTTTCAACACCCCTGGGGCCGTCGGCGGTAGTTGTTGAGTGAGGACCCTTCTCTGACGTCCGCCCCGGCACACCTCTGCAAAGCCTCCGCGATCCTCCGACTTTTCCTTATGATACTGTTTCTTTTTCTTCTCGTTCATTATTTGGTCCCCTATTTCTCTTCCCTGCTTCCCTCAACAGGCGGCTGACGTTCGGTAGGCCCCCAAGTGCCAGCCCTTCCTCCTCTACCATTTCTTCTCGTTGAGCCCCTTCAGGAATGATTCTTCTTCAGTTTTTTGTCTTTGAAAATGCTCAATTTTCATCTCTTTTTTGGAGTGTTTTGATATTGTCCACAACTTACACCGTGTGCCCCGCTCCTTTCTGAGTCTCGGCCCTCGAAATGATAAGGTTTCTTAGGGGAGCACAACTTTCCTAAGTCTTTTCGAACGGGCCGAATTTTTTTTCTTTTGATTCATTTTCCGACAATGGACAGCGCTCCCTCCTCCTCTTCCCATCTCCCTGTCCTATCAGGTGGTGGATAGGCCAGTTTCCTAAACCGAACAGCTCCTCTCCTATCTCTCTGAAGGAAGAAGTGCTCTCCCCTCACCATGAGATCCCTCCTTCCCCGCGGCCGGCATTTGATTGCCCGGGTCGGTCTTGTTTGAAGAATCTCCACCTTTTTTTCCAGCCTAAGGTCGACTGGATCTGAGCTTTGTCGCTTCTGGCTCTCCTCGTGATCCTTGTCGGCTATTTTTCTGTCTTGTATTCTTTCTTGTTATCAGTGTTAAAGAAGTCTTTTCAATGATGGTG
>Ga0179593_1302865_pt1 | contig 10570 bp, 13 predicted proteins | sample CZODoug2_1_08_16_FD_185931 | JGI IMG/M metagenome (GOLD analysis project Ga0179593, IMG submission 185931) | Vadose zone soil fungal communities from Angelo Coast Range Reserve, California, USA - CZODoug2_1_08_16fungal (PacBio error correction) | ecosystem: Environmental > Terrestrial > Soil >... | reverse complement strand
CTATCTTATGAGGTCTCCCGGTAATGCCAAAAGCATTCGGTTGGCTTTATTTTACTTGTTTTGATTTCTTTTTCGGCTCTTGACACAGTACGGCACCCTTTCTTTCAGGCCGGCTTTCCTTCTTCTTTTTTTCTCTGCGAGTCGGGTTAAAGAAAGGATCTCTGACTGCGATTCCACCACGTCCTCTGGGCTGGGCTGGCCCCTCCTCTTTTTTTTAGGTTTGCAGCTTCTGGCTAATTTGGGAGATTTTTCCCCTCCTATCCGCATGGTCCTATGCCATGGCGTCATTCTTTGACCACGCACACCCTCACCTTTTCCATTACCTTTACGACACATTTTTTCTGAGGGTTGCCCACCCGCTGTGGGCTATCCTTTTCCCTGTGGCTTTTTTTTTTTCTTTGATTTTTCGTCACCCACACTGCATCTGTAAAGGACCGAAGAGCTTTTTGACTAGTACATGGATTTGGCCCCTGAACCTTCCTCAGGGCAACGTTTCTCCTCCCCCCCCGCGTTCACCTCTTTTTTTCCTTGCCTTGCAGCACAAAGAGGGACGTTGGCCGCAATGGACCTTTTCGTGGGTTTGCCCCCCTGCCGTGTCGGCTGGGATGAGTCCGCCTTCTTTCCCCGTTGCAGCTTTATCGCATTTTTCTGGGCGTGTCCTCTTCCCCTTCTCCAAGGAAAAGCCCTTGAGTTGCTGACCCCCCCCTCCGCTAAAAAGCCCATGGTGACACCTTCCTCTCCTCGGCGTTTGCTTCTCTTTTGGCTCCCTCCCCCCCCCACAGCCCGGAAATTCACCTTGATCCGTGAGTTTGCAGTTTACCGGAACACCGATCTTCGTCTCTGCCTTACCCGGCCCGTCCCTTTTTTTTCCCAAAGGCCACCCAACACCAGCTCTTAACGACCCTAAGTCCGGCTTGCACCTGCCTTTTTACTCCGACGCCCTGCGTGGGAATTCTTGTGAATGTGAAAAGGTTGCTCTTGCGCGCATTTTTCTCTCCTTTTCCCCTGTTTTTCTTACTCTCGGGGCAACATTCGTAGGATTAGAGCTTTTCAGATCGGTCTTGTGTGACCTCCATTTATGTTGTTTTAACATTCCTTTTTCCTCTGTTTTTCCATTTCTTTTAAGCTCCTTCTTCCTGTAACTCTGAAGTGAGCTGTCATGCCTCAGTGGTTCTACAGGAAGTTCATACAGCAGTCCTCATATTCCGTGCCCACCCCTGAATACTCCTCCTACGGGTTTGATTCCTTCCTGTTTCCTTGCCTCTTGCGGCTCCCTGCGCTCATTTTGTAAGATCCTTTGGTCGGGTTTTTTTCAATGTTGTGGGTCATAGCTTTAGCTTCTCCAAATATTTACACCCTGGAGGACATTTCGCTACGAACCCTGTTGCTGGTTTAGCGCCTCCCCGCTCTCTTTGCTGAGACACCCTTCCTGTGTATTGCCTTGGTGTTTCAAAAGTCCTTTTTTTTTTTTTTTTTTTTTTTTTTTTGTTTTTTTTCACGCTATCAGTCGGGGCTTTTTGCCGTCAAGTCTTCACTTCTGCGATATTTGCCGGTTGTCCCTTAATAGTTTTTCCTTCTGAATCTCTATATTTCCCTCCCTTCCGTTTGTTTTTTTTTTTTCTATCTATTCATCTATTCCCTCTGAATCCCCCCCTCCCCCCGACCACTCTTCTCCGCTTTAGGCTTCCTTAATGGGCTTACCAAAGCCCTATGATTACTGCCCAAAGGTTTTTTCAACCCCCTTTCGGGCCTACCCTCCTGCGTTTCTTAGCATAGAGTCCTCCTTTTTTTTATTAAGAGCACCCCATGTCGCCTTGAAACCCTCCCCCTGTGTGCTGCCCCGCGATTCCATGTTAGCTCCGCTAGATAGGCACCACAACCCCTGCCCCTTTCGCATGTCCCTCCTCTTTTTCTCGAGGATCCGCTTCCTTTTACATCCCGTAAGAACTTCGCTTTTCTTCATATGGTGGGATCTTTTCCTCTCGTGTAGTCGGCAGTTAGCCAATCGATGACCTGAGTACCCCCATTTTCCCAATATCCGCGTATTTCGCGAGGGCGTGAACCACCCCCCCGATTTAAAGAACTTGACCTGTTCCACACAATTGAGCACTTCCTGTCGCGCCCACGACGGCTCTATGAAACTATTAGCGGTTTGTTTCCCTGCCGTTCTTACGGAACACCCCCCCTGCTCCTGTGCCCGCGTCCTCCTGCGCTTCATATCCCCCCCCCTTTATCATTCAAAAGATTTTCCCCGCCTCCCAGTGCGTCCCGCAACGTGGTACTCCTTTGAATTCGTTTATGGTCCCCCCCGGTCTCCTTTTCTTTTTTTCAGTGAAACCTTTTTTGGCCGGTCTTCTTTCTTCGATGCACCTTAAGGTCACCGTGTTTTTTCGCCCCCCCACTCTTTTCTGTTTTGGCTCCACCACAGACGACCCCCTTTAGATTCTGGCTCCCATGTGATTTTTTTTCCCTTCTATGATTGCCTCCCCATGCTTTTCTTTTCTCCCCTTCAATCGGTTATGAATAAACCCCCCTTGCGTCCCTTTTGTCCTCATTATTATCATCCGTCGTCCACTGCATGGGAATTTCGAAAGTCTCCTACACAGGGCGTCCAGTGGCCATTGCAGCCTCCTTTGTGATTTCTCGTCATTCCCCCCTGCTTTTGATTGTTGTATAAACACCGTCTTTTTGACGTGTGCCCCAAAGCATGTAATGCGTCTCTCGAGATTCCGGTACGCGGAATTTTTACAGCTTTTTTGACCTCCCTCCCCTCCCTTTTCTCCACCCGGCACTTTTTTCCTCCGCCCGGTGTCACCGTTAAAGATTTTCTTACTATTCCCCTGCTGTTTTCGCAATGGCAAAAATCCTTTAGTTCTGTTCCGCATTCCCACCGGTTCGGCCCCCCGAAGCTTCCCTCTTCACTTTTCTTTCTATAGGCGGTGTCTCCACGGCCCTGCTACCTTTTTTTGCTTCCCCTGCGAGTCTTTTCTTTTTTTTCACCCTTCTCCGTCCGCTCCCTTTATGTCAGGCAGTCTGGTTCCGCGGAATCCAACCTACCCCTCACCCCATTTCCCAACCCCCCACCCCCCCTCCCTTCCTTTTTTCATTCTCCCCTCTCTTTATTTCTTCCTCTTTTTTTCTATCTCTGAGGAGAAAGGTACTGTAAAAGATTTTTCTTTGATTGTCCCTTTGTGGCTTTTTGACGGCGCACTTGTTGAAATCTGAAGGTCCCCCCGATTGCGGATGCTTTCTTTCCTTCTCTTTCATTTTTTTTTCCCTCCTTATACGCGGTTTTTTGATTTGACACCCCTTCTTTTGGGTCTATGGCCCCTCCTATTCTGGAGATAAAAACTTACGGCTTTGCAGTTTCCGAAAATGTGTGGCCTTCCGACCCCTCCGGGAAGGCGGCTTTCTGCCCTTTCCGGAGATTTCCCCCTTCAGTCTCCTTTTCCGTTTCCCCCCCAATCTTTCTGTTGGTTCAAAGATATTCGGCGAGAGTAACGGTGAGCGCGTGGTCTTTGATGTCTTCACCCCGCCTCTAACTTCCCTTGGGACCGACGAGAGACTTCCCCCCCTTTTTCTCATTTCCACTCTTTTGGTGAACTCCTCGCCTTCTCCCTACCCGGCTTTATAATCCCTGCTTCATCAACTGAAGTGTTTCATTCCCTTCGAGGCATTCACACGAGGTTTCCTTGCTTTATTTTTCCATGCTCGTTGGTGCCGTTGGAAAGTGCAAGTTCTCCCCGGGATGGAGGTTACGTCTGCTTCCTTTTCTCTTCCCCCGAGCGTTTTTTTTGGTCGTTTCCGAGTCTTCCTCCACATGGTGAAACTCCCTTTTGGAGTAGCTTCAGCCGTCAAAGCACATTGTTAGCCTGAAGCTATCTTATTTTTCGAGTTCCGCTGTGGCTGCTGATCAAACCAGCTGACCTCAACCCGGTTTTCATTGTCTCTAATTTCCTTACTCCTTTTTGTAAGGCTTACTACGGTCCCCAGGACGTTTTCAAAGAACAAAAGAGACTTTCATTTTTTGGACGGCTAACAATACGATAGCTTTTTTCCTAAGCCTCTCCCTTTCGGCGGGTCTCTTTTCTTATGCGTCAAGGTGTCTCTTTCTCCGAAGCGTCGCGGCATCTTTTCCGGTATGCGCTTTTTTTTGCCAAAACATCCGTACCTGCTTCAGTTCATAGATACTCTTCTCTCCTGCTTTCACTTCATTATTTGGCCTGAGATTTCGTAAGATTATTTTTTTTTTCAAGTCGGCCCTTACCTCTCCTGAATCTTCTTTGACTTTCCATTGTTTTCTGATCCTTCTGACCGTTTTTTCGTGGCGTAACGGCTTTGACTCCTCCTTCCTCTTCTTGTCTCCACCTATTCACGAATCCCGGCCTTTACCCGTTTTTGTACTGCGGAGTGTATAGCTTCGCTCCATTCTTCCAGCTTTCCCTGTCTTTAGTCATTTTGTGTGTTCTTTTCTTCGGCCGATTTCCATCCTCATACTTACCCAGAGTTTGAAGCCACCGGAACTGTTCCGCTCTCTTTTTTTTGAGGTTGCCTTCCCTTCGTATATTCTTGGCTGCACCCTTCGGCTCAGCCGGACACCCACCCCCCCACTGGTTAAATGCCCTTTGACTTCTCTCCAGTCGGGGATGGTTGTGAGCCTTGCCTTCCTTCACTTCCGGCGCGGAGACCGTGTTTTTTCGGGTGGGTCCTCCGGCTCTCGGAAAGCTCTCTCTTGTGCCTCATCTCGGGGTTTTTTTGCGAGATCTCATAACAAATATTATTCCCTCCCACAAAGACACGTCTATACGCCGGTTGTCACTTCATGGTAAGCAAAGTAGGATCCCACCCCCCCCCCCCCCCTCTTTCGTCCCCCATCTTCTTTCACACAGGTATTTTTCATGCCTCCCTTTCATTTTGGGCCTCCAGCGCTGATAGACGGTTAACTGAACCCGGAGCGGTAACCCTCTGTTCCCTCCCTCGAGGTTCCTTTTCCTAGCGCCTCACTCCGCCCCAACCACCCTGGGTCCCCGCCCACAGATGCAGCCGAATAGATAAGAGATTTCCTACGTCGTCATTTTTACCTAATGATCAACCCAGTGCCTTCCTTCTTACCATATTGGTACTCAGCGACGGTGTATTCAAAGGCCAGGTGGCCACTTTCTCTGATTTCTCTCACCCTTCCCCACTTTTTAGCCTCCGCTCTTGAGGCGCTTACTTGCACCCCAAAACTTACGCCTTCCCCCATTTCACATTTTAATGGAAGTTCCAATATTCGCTACTCCTTCACCGTTCGCGTGTTGGGGACGTAGAGGGCACGCGGCTCTCTGACTACGATGCTGGTTTTCGGGCCTGCGTTGTGAAACCCACACTGAGTTTGTGTGGAATCTACGATGCGCTCCCCTCTTCAACCTTTCCTTCATTCCCTCTTCCAGCCGACCAGTGCTTATTTAGTCAAAGTCATATCTGTTTTCTCCCACATATTCTTTATGTTCTTCATATATTTTTTCCTTTCTCGGTGAAAACTTCCGTTTCTTTTTCTGCGGCCCTTCGCTCCACGTTCCAGGGCAACCCAGATGGAGTCCCCCCTTCCTTCATTCTGTTTTGTTACAGATTTCCGCGGACGACGCTCCTTTCTCTTCAGGACTCCCATTTGCTTTTTCGCAGTTTAAGGATTTCCACCCTTTTTTTTTTATTTTTTCGCCGGAATCGCGCCCTGCCTCCCCCCCCCCCCTTGCGCTTTTCTTCCTTCCCAACTTTCCTTTCCATTTCTCTACCTCCTCCAGAAGAACCAGTATTGGAACCACTTCCCCCCTCCACTCTCAGGTCACTTTTCGGCCATCCAGGAAGCTCTTTTGTGCCTTGCCTTCTTCCAGTTCCTTACCTTTCGTGATCTCTTTGATTTCCCCCGCTTAATCTTCTTACAGGGCGCCAAAGCAATTTACTTTGAGTTTTCACCGCGGTAGTTCTCTTCTTCCTATGATGTACGACCTTCCCCCTCACAGTAGCGCCCAGTGAATCTTCCGTCCCGTTTGAACCCACCCTTCCAGTCTGTGGTCTAACTTACTGTCGATGTGTTTTGTTTTTCTCCAATCTTCTCCCCTTTCAACCTTTTCTTCCCTCTCGTGCACCTGTTTCGGGGACTCCCCAAACCTTTGGGCCCCCAATCCCCCCTTCTATTTTTCCTCTCCCTAAGATTTCGGTGGCCAGACCCCAATGCCTTTCTCGGTGGTTTCCTTTCCCGCGCTTCCGCGTCGTGTTTTCCCCCAGTATCTCTTTGCGTTTACTTAAGTCCGCATCCTTTTTCTCTTTTTTTTTCATTCGCCCCTGAAGCTACACTACCACGTCGTCACCTACCAAACCACCAATTCCCTGTTTCATTACCCGTTCTCCCTTCACTATCTCCTTCATCTTTTTTGTTTTTTGAGAGAGGAATGTCGTGTCAGCTTTTCCTTGCCACGCATTTTAGTGCGTGGTTTTGGCTTGCATGGGGTTTTTTTTTGTATTGCTTAGGAGCCGGGACCCCCTACTTTTCCCCTTTTCTGACTTCTTCGGCGCTCTTTCGCTGCGCTCGAATGGTGGAAAGAAACGGAGAATCCTGAATCGTGTTTTCGTTCCACCGCGCCTTTTAGTTGGCTGGCACCCTCTTTTGGAGCATTGCCCGATCCCCCCTTTCGGCTTTTTTTTTGTTTTTAGCCTCCTGGGGAAGTGATTCGACAATATTCCCTATTCGGCCGTCTTTTTCGTTCTTCTTGCGTGGCCCCTCCACCCTCTTCCCTCAAGTCAGACCCTCGCTGGGACACTGTTGTTTTTACACCCCTGTGAGGGGAGTCCAGTTTTCTCCTTTGCCTTGGAGGTTGATTTTTTTTCTTCCACAGCCATCCTTTTCCTCTTCCCTCCCTGCGATTTCTGTGCCATTCAATGCTTTTGGCTACCCCCTTAAGATCGGCCCTAAACCCTTTTGAGAATTTCCCCTTTTATCCGTGTACTTCGTGCGAGTCAGCCCCCTCGGATGCTTCCTTTTCCTACACTTCTTTCTGTATGCGCCGTTTTCTTCCAATGCCTTTGTAATGCTTAGCCTTTTTCTACGTAATGATCACTACGACTTTTCGAGCGCTTGTTGGTTTCTCTCCGATTTTCAAGGACCAGCCATTTTTCTATTGCATCCTACTATTTTCACAACACCGCCCATGGTTTTCGGTGAATTTTCCAGTCCCCCTCTGCCGCGGACATCTTTTTTCTGCGATCCCCCCCCAGAATGACCACCCCGTTAGCAGGCTCGTCTCCTGGCTTCTAATGTCGGCGCCTCTACCGGCCCGGGCCACTGGAAACCACTTTTAAAAAAAAGATCGGGACGACCCCTCCTGACTTCCCTTTTCGTTTTTCCCTCTTTAAAGATATGCTTGTTACTAAGACGCCCCTGGGCTTTCCTCTTGTTACTTTTCTTTAAAGGTTTATGAGGCCGTGTCTTTTTCTGTAAGATAGCGCCTTCCTGGAAACCCAGCTTTCTTCTTTTCCCCTCTCTCCGTCGTCCCGCCTCCTTCTTTTCCCTTATCTTTTTACCTGTGTTTGCAGGGCTGTCCTATCGTTGTTCAGCTCAGCGCCCCTCTGGATGACTCGCGCTCGCTCCGCCCCTTTGCTAACTGCCCTTTGGCACCTGGTCTAGTCCGTCCCCCATTGAAATTCGATGCTTGTTACTGGGTCCTTCCTGCTTGATCGCGGCCCTTCCTTTTTTTAATTTCCTCTTCTTTGCAGTTGTTGGGCTTCTTTTTCCGTCGTGTTCCAAACATATTCCTCGTCGGGTGCGCCAGGCCTGTCGCTCGGTTTTTTTTCGCGACTTTCTTCCTTCTGATGTCCCACCTTACCGGAGTTCTTCCCCCCTACCCCCCCCCCCCCCCCCCCCAAACCCCCGGTGTGCAACCGATGTTGGTCTTATCCATTTCGGGTTTATGGTGGTCTCCCCCTTCAGGCTGCCCTTTTCTGCGATTCTCCCGAGTGTCTTTTTTTCTTGAATTCCATCGGCGAGTAAAGGCTCTCTTTTGTTTGAGAGCGATGATCCGAAGCCTCTTGACTCTCCCCCCTGCCCCAGGACACCTTTTTCCTTGCCCTTTAAGCCTCTTCATGCGGCGCCCCCCCATCGACTTTCCCCTTGAAATTTCTTTTACACCTTGGTCCTGACGCCGGGGACTGGTTGTCGCCCCCCGCCCTCTCTTTCCGCCGGCGCTTCGCCCGAACCAGGTCTTGAAAATTCGGGTTTTCTATGGTTTTCGTTTTCCGCAGTGCGCTTACTCCCTGCCCCCTTCCCCCCTCCCCTGAATCCTTGCCTTTCGCTTGGTTGCTCCACCCTTGTCCTGACCGCCGTCCTAACCCGTGCTGCGGTAGGCCCCCCCTCTTGAGGCGGAACATCGCTCCGGTTTATCTCACACGGGCCGTTAGCCCCTTTTCGCTTGCGACTATGAGAGAACTTTCCTTAGTCAGGCAGAGTCTTTATGATATGTGTCACAAAACCACCCTATCTTCCCTACCCCCCCCTTTCCATGTTTCCCCCTAATTGCTGCAACTCCGTAGTGACTCCGACCTCTCCTTACACGTGGTTTATGAAGGGTCTCCCACGGAACAAAAAATAGAGGGTGCCCGCTGACTTCTTTCTGCTCAATATCCCTTTTTCCCATTAACCTTATTTCCCCTCCTGACCTTTCTTTTTCTTAGTCCCCACTCCATATCGGGCTTTTTGTTGATTTTCGGATTTGGTAGTTTCCGCTTTTCACTGGAAAAGGCGGCTCTTGCGGCGCCGGGAGAGCCATTTTTCCCGTTTCAGCTCCTTGCTTTCCCACCTGTTCTTTTCCTATTTTTGCCACTCAGACCCACTACGTTTTTTCCGCTAAGTTTCTTCGCTTCATTTACTTGCGGCAGGCGTAGGATTGAAGAACTCACTTGTTTTTCCTTTTGGCGCATTCTCGGAAGATTACATTTCGCGCGCTTTTTCATGTAATAATTAGTCACTCCCCCCATCCCTAACTCTCACGCCCTTCCATCCAGTCTCAACCTTCGGCCCTTTGCGTCCAGGATCCTCCCCTCTTTTTTTCCTGCCTCTCCCCTGAATTAACCGGCGTTTGCTTGGATTATCAAACCTTATTTGTCTACCTTTTCCAACCTTTATGATTCTGGAAATCGCGCGTCCCGGTACGCTTCATGGACTATGTGTTTTTCCTCCCCCACCTCAACCCTGTTCCTCTGCCCACCGTGCACCTGCTCCGCAATTGGTTTCCCTGTCACAGTTCAGATCTGTGTTTTCTTAACTTAATCCTCTGGGCCTTCAGCAATCTCAGCATGCCATACTGGTTTCCTGATTTATCTTTCTCCTCCTCCAAAGTTTTCCTCTTCCCCCCCAACGCCGTCTTTTTCCTCTCCTGATCGGCGGTTGCCCCACTTCCACTTTCGGCCCCCCCGTGTGGGTTGAGCCACGCGATTCAGCTTTCCGGTGAAAACCTTTTCTACCCTCGAGAAATAAACGCTCCCTCCCTTGGCCTTCCTTCTTTTTCCCCATTCTTCGCCGACCCCCCCCCCCTTTACCCCCTCACATTCCCCATACAAAACCCCAACCAACCGTTTTCCCCCCTCTTACATCCTCCGTGTTTTCGTTCTGAGGTGAAACGTTCATGACCTCTTATTGGTGTTTTCTTTTTTTTTCCCCTGTTTTTTTTCTTCCTTCGGTCGTCAGTTCCCCCATAATGGACACTCGTTTAAAGTGATGGCGGAGCTTCTTTTCCTGCTTGAGGAAAGTGCCCGGTAGACCCTAGTCATCCTCGTTGAGCACCACCCTCTCTGGTCTTTGTGTTGTTTTGTTACACCTCCGATTTCAGATCAACCCCTTCGGCTTGCATTTCTTTGCTCAACAGTTAGTCTCATCGCTGCCTGCAAAGTGCTTGAGGAGAGATTTTCTACTAAGGTCCCCATTACCTTTACTAACAAATTCTGGACTGTTTTTGGCCCTCTGCGGCCGAGGTTTCCTGTGCGATCCTTTTCTGTGGAGCCAACAGGAAATCTTACAATTACTAGTGTCCTGATTTCCCTTTGAGCCGTTACATGCTTTTTACTCCCTGTAAGAAGCTGACTACCTGTTGTTTCTCATTCCCCCCTCTCAAACTGCCGTTTTTCATTTGACGTGTAGAGGAAGTCACGTTTTTTTCCTTTCTCTTTCCCGCACTGGAACGATAGTGTTCGTTGGTGGACAAGCCGTGATCGGCTGGGATGCGATCCTCCTCTCCAGTTGCCCCTTTCACGAGAGCCTTTGGGGGAGGTCGAGTCCTCGTCACCGGACCTTCACCTTGGCGTATTGCCATCCTAAGACCTTCCCCCCACAACTCACATGGGAGCCCTTCCGCTCTGGCGAGAGCGGGAAGGCTTTTTTTTTTTTTTCCCACAAACTTTTTCATTAAATAATTGGCAGCATTAGTTCCACGCAGCCCGTGCCTTCCTTGCGCCGCCCTCCTACCCCTGCCTTGAAAGTTTTCCGTTTGACCCCTAACAACTCCCTTTGACCCTTCCAAAGCCCCTAGTCGGCTCCCCTCCC
>Ga0179593_1277568_pt1 | contig 10570 bp, 10 predicted proteins | sample CZODoug2_1_08_16_FD_185931 | JGI IMG/M metagenome (GOLD analysis project Ga0179593, IMG submission 185931) | Vadose zone soil fungal communities from Angelo Coast Range Reserve, California, USA - CZODoug2_1_08_16fungal (PacBio error correction) | ecosystem: Environmental > Terrestrial > Soil >... | reverse complement strand
ATTCGCCTCCCTTCTTTTCTTTCGCCTTGCCTTCTTTCCACTCCGCCCTGATTTTTTATTGCGCGCAGCGTCCTTGTTTCCCCTTGTTTTGAGTGGTGTGACTTTTTTGCCCAGGAGCGGCTTCGGCAAAGGTAGGACGGGGCGGATCTTCGGTGCTCGCCCCGGTCGGTTGGTCGTTTTGTTTTTTACCAGGAGTCGCCCCGTCTCCCCTTCTTCTTTTTTACTTTCTCTTTTTATTTGCTTGGGATCAAGTGGTCGGACGGCGTGTGACCCCCTCCGCGAGATTGTACCTGTGGGCACCCGGGTGAAATAGGCCGTGGCCGTTTAACACACATCGGCCCGGCGTTGTTTTTACTCCGCCCTAGGACCGTGCGATTGTTTTCCCTCTCTCCCTGTGGCGGAGTGGGGCTCAGTTCCGGAGGGCGCTCATCGTCGGAGGTGGGCCCTCGGCGAGCACTCGATGCGATGTTGCATCTTAGACTTTTGATGGGGCGCCGCTTTCTTGTGCCTTGGCAACCGGCTTCGACCCTGTTTTTTTTTCTCGCCCACATGTTATACGGCACATGGTGACTTTTTTTCCCTGTCTGAGTACGCTTTGTTACCAACTACTATGAAGCCTCTACGGGTGCTTCGTTAACTTTCCCCCGGTGACGTCGGCGATGTGGTCTAATCGTTTCCTGTTTCCCGGACGGCTTCTCCTTAGGCGGCCTCGGCTTCTTTTTCCTCAAGGTCCTTCACCGGCGGACCCCTTCTTGTGAGCGCCGCTAAGTGTGTACTCGCGTGGCTGACCCCGATCTATAGAAAGAGGAGAGTCAAAATTTTTGGCTCGAATACGACAAGATCCCTGGTGCTCGGTCTTGAGTCCCCCACGTCGAGATCCCTACTTTGTGGAGTTTCCCTTCTTTCTCCCCAGTTCCTCATTTCCGAGTGCTCTGCGTCGATGACGACGCGCAACCGCATTCTCACGGTACGTCGATCACCAGCGTCGTCCAAGAAGATTTGCCATCACCAGGCGTTTCTTCTTACCACACCCTTGCTTACCCTTTTTTTTTTCTCCTTCCCCCCCCGCCAGCCATCCCCGACACCAAACGAGGCGCCAGTTTTTAGCGTGAACCCCCAGGAAGGGGTGCCGCCTGCTTACGATAGACGCCTCAATTGTCCGCTCCGCTTCCGATCCTTCTTAGTGGGACCACTCCTGCATTGCTGCCTCAAGCCAACATTAGCTCCTCTTCCTTTTTGCCTGGGATTTTTTGACGGTCGTGACCTCATCTTTGCGGTACGCAGAGGCTTCCAACGTATTCGTAGAGTTTTTGTGTAACCTTTCTAGTGGCGAAGCAGTCTATCTTACTCGTCGTACTGTTGTGTGATTTTGTGGCCGCAGGGGTCTAGATGTGGCCTCGGTGACCTTGTGCTGCCGGCGTCCGCCCCCCTCATCCCCTCCTCAGACCATCTTTTCGCTTGCACCGGCCTTTTGCCGAGCTGGAGATCATGCGGGCGCACCGTTTCTTAAAAGGGTGAGAGGAGGACGTCAGCATGTCAAACGCGGTTGCGGCAAGATTTCTTTTCGCGTCGCATTTTCCTTTTCTTCCTCAGTGTTTTCGGCGCGACTACCCCTTATATTTCTCCTCAACTTGTCTTTTTATCCACTGTTCGAGTGGATACGCGGCGCTGGCACTTATGGGTCGCGTCGGAGCAGCCAATCGTCCTTTCCGGTTCGTCATGAAGTTCCCGCATCTTGAGGAGCTAGGTCTTCCGGTGAGGTGGACACGTGCTGCGCCGGCTCCGGTCTCCCTGCTAGTCTCCTTTCGCGTCCCTTCCTCTTTGACTCTCCCCTGATAGTCACGCCTTACATAGTGATCTCTGATTTGCACTTTGATCGGGCCATTTTTTTCTGCCCATGCATGCCTGCTGGAGGGTGCTGTTTTTGAATGCGTGTTGTCTAATGCCTCGGGTCTTTTTTTTAAAATGCAAGAGACTCCTCGGTGGATATGGTGTCCGAAATGCTCCCCTTCTCCGTCCTTCAGCCCGATTCCCTGAGGAAGCTCGTCGGGCAGAAATTGAGTGGTTACGGAAACATAGAGGAGACCTTTTGGAAAACATCCTCTCTTTACTCCTCCTCGTTTGGGTGTTTTTTTCTTTTTCACCCTTTCTTCTTGCATCTCTTCTTTTTTCCTCCCTCTGTCTCAGTCAATTTTCCTATTTGACGAAGTTCGAGCGGTCGTCCTACGGGACAAGCGGGTCAGTTGTACACCATCACCCGCAACTCTTTTGAGTCGGCCAGGTCCACCCGTTTCCCCCGTGTGAGCTTCCCCCACCCGCTTTCGTGCAGGAATTCGGTACGTAGAGCCTGTTCGTGTTTTAGACCACAGTTCCAGATATAACTGATGCGGCTGATTCTTTTTTTTTCTCAGCGCTGCTTGCCTTCCTCTTGCCGCTCTAGCCTTGGTTTCTTTCCCCTTCTTCAGCAGGTCACCTCCCCGTCCGTTTTGGCATCCCCGACCCGTCTGCCCTTTTTTCTGATTTTCGGACGGCGACCGCAACGGGGTGGAACCTACTTGGTGATCCGTACGCCGGCTTCTGCCAGCGTGTTCTCCGACTGACCTGCAACGTTGAAGAGTGTTATTCCTCCTTCCCTTTTTCTCCCCCCCCCAATTTCTCTTGAAGGATTAACTTTCTCCGCGGTGCTTCATTCTGGTTACGTTCTCGTTAGCGCGGGTTCGAAAACGGTTTGTCCCTGTTTTTCTCGCCGCACCCTGTTTCGGTTCCGGCCCCAGCAGGATATCAAGTGCTTCTTTCCCTTCCCTGTCTTTAAAGACATTTGGCCCGTTCGTTTTTTAGGGCGTATTCGTTTTTGTTGGGGGGTGCTTGCCGGTAACCGGTCCCCGTCGTACCCTGCGTTCCAGTCATAGGCGGTTCATGTAATTACCGATTTCGTCTCAGCTACATGGTTTCCACCCCCCTCCCCATCCCACTTTTACTCTTTGCTGTCCCCGAAAGATTGAGCGGACGACCGTCAGCCACTTTCGGACCGAATCTTTGAGAGATAAGGTTGTTGGAGTGAAGAATGCCGGTCCGGCTCAGAGTTAGTTCCTTTTTCTTTTTCTGAGTGTATTTCACTTCTTTTCGTCCTATTCAACAAGGCTTTCTCCAGTTCTTCTTTGTCCCGCCCCGTTGGTTTGAGCGTTCGTTGTTGCAGGGGATTCGCTGGCTTTTGATGACGAAATCTCTGGGTTTCCGATCTGACCTAGCTGAGGTTTTTTTGCGTCTTCCTTTTGTTGAAGACGCTTTCCTTCCCCCTACTGGCCTATGCGTTGGATCGCCTCACTCGGCAGTTTGAGTACTCGGATGAGGACCTTGCGGTCTTCAAGGAACCCTCGTGCCACCTTTGTTTTTGTACTCGGTTTGCATTTCATCTTTTTGTCCAAAGGGATCTTTCTTCTTCCTCCCCCTTGGTTCCCTCTCCGCATTCTTTGATCCCGCGCAGGTTCTATGGCGGGCGCCGCAGCCAGCCACCGCCGCCGCCTCTTTGCTTTTCCCCTTTCAATCTCGGCGAACCTACGGATTCCCCCTTCCCCGACTCTCCCCTTCCCCCTTCTCACATCCTCCCTTACGTGAAACGGTCGACTTTGTTGTGCCCGACGATTCGAAGTTCTTTGTCTCTCCTCCCTCTACGGTCAACATTTTTCCCCCTCCGTCGTAGCTGATGTGGTTGGTTCGCTTTCACATCTTGCCCTCCTCTGGTTGCCACTGCTGACAGCCGCGGAGTGAGAATCTTTTTCAAATCCAAAGTTCGGTTTTGAGCGATCCTTGTCCTCTACTGTTGTTGCCAACATTTTTCCTTCGCCCTGGTGAGGCCTCCCTTCTTCCCCATTTCCCGCGACCTTACTGTACGGTTATAAGAAGAGGCGGAGATCAAGACACAACGCTGCTTTTGGGTAGGGACATGTCGAGTTCCAACTTCCAACTTGGGAAAACTCTCCTCTTTATGTACACCTTTTTGGACCTTGTTCAGAACAACAACCACTCTCCACGTACCTATCCGCGTCGGCTCACGTGAGGTAAACGATTCCACCGCTCACCCTGCGTTGAGCCCCTCGACCTGATCGCTGCCTTCCCGGTGAGCTCCCTGTTGAGCGGCTTTGCCCCCTTTCCCTTTTCGCAGGAGCGGGGTTACTGCACTTTAGTCCCTCTCTTCCCCCCTACTTCTTTGGTTGAATACACCCGCCCGGTCGGTTTTCTCTTTGTCACATAATACGTTTTTTTTGTTCTACCTCTTGGCCTCCTCCCTTACTGTGCGGTATTAATGCTCACTCGCGGTTATTCGCGTTCCGCTTTGTAGTAACCCTTTCTGAGTGGCAACCTTTTTTCCCAACCCCTCCGCCACGGCTGCGCACGGGGAGTCCTCGGCCGTTCCCGCGGTTGCAGGTAGCGGTTTGACAGCGTTGCGGCCACGAGATTCCCCGGCTGGGAGTGAGGGGGTCCGTTCCGGATTGGTGCTTTTCACGGGTCGCGCTTTTTAGTGAACCTCTCTCGTTTCCCCCTTTTGTGCACTTCGACTCTTTTTCACGCCCATCAATGCCCCCGGTGTTGTTTTTTCTTTCGTCGTGCGAAGGCGTAGCGGAGCCCGCGAGATTAGTTTTCGGCGACAGGCGGCTCTTCATGTCGTCTTTTTGGTGATCCACTCGATGCGATGCGCATCTTCCCCCTGCCTTTCTGTGACTCGACTCACTCTTTCTTCCTGGTCCGCTTCGCCCCTTGACCCTTTCCCCACCCTTTCCGACGCATAGGTGTGTTGAACTATTTCGAGCACCACTGTTACGAGCCTTCGGGTTTGCAAACAAAGTCGTGCACCGTTGTCTTTTTGCCGGCTTCCTTTTTTTTTTATGTACGCGTCCGTCGTGCCTCGGTCGTTCCGTAGTGTACTGCAGATTTCTTTCTCCTGCCCCGAATCCGGCTTCGGGGATGGTCCGCGCCGCCATAAGGTTTTCTGTACTTTTGGCTCGAACGATTATCTCGTTAGACCCTGCTGAGTTTGACACATTGGCAAGATACCCCTCCGATTAGAGATGGATCGGTGTTTTCAGATCGCGATCAAATGGACAAATGGCCTTTTTTTTCTTTAGGACTCCACTTCTCTCCTAGTTATGAAGTACAGATGATTCTCGCGCACCTTTTTTTTCCGACCGTGGGGAGAGGAACCAGGTGTCCCCGCCGAGCCTTATTCAGCGTCGTCAGTTGCCCCGTATTTGAAGAATGCGGTTTCTCCCTCTCCCCCGACAACGCCTGAAGTCCCTACCAACGAACGCGCTTGACTGCTTTTTAACCTCCGGAAGTGGGGGGGATCCAAGTGTTGTTCGTTCGCCCTCCAACTAAGTTCGATTTGATCCCCTTTTACTCATCTTGCACGCCGCCGAGTTTATGTCAATCCCTCCCCAACTTTCTCTGATGGCGGTTCGGAGATGTGGGTGAAGGGACCCGCAAGCTACAATCTTGCGGTCATCGTAAGATTACCTTTTCGGTCTGTGTGTTTTTTATAACCTTTGCTGTGGCCCCTCTCTCCCTTTAATGGTTTCCTGTTTAGTTTCCCTCCCCCATTTCCTAGGTTTACCTAGTATTTCCAGCAGTTGACCGGCCCGTTTTGGACGCGTGAATTCTTCAGCAGACCTCCTTGTTTTTCAGTTAGGAACGCTTTCTCTTCCGTGGAGTCGAGTCTCGCTTTCCGTTCCCTTTGTCCTCACTGGTTTCTGGAAGTAATCATCACACGGGTTCTGCTAGTGTCGGACAATCCAGACGATCCCTCTTTTCGCAGTCGGCCGATCTTCCTAGGGCGCCCCTCTTGTGTTTGGAGACGAATACCCTGCTTTCCTCGTGCTGTCAAACTTTTGCAGGGTGAGCCATTTTGATAGGATCTTCTTTAGGATTGCCCTTAGGGTTTTCGGATCTCCCCGTCTTGTCAAGATGCTTGCCTGGTCTTCCCCTTCCCTATTCTCGTACGCTAACGGTCGCTTTTGTGCGGTTCTAACGCTTCTCGATGAGGAGCACCTGCTCGAGCGTTCATTGACTTCCGCATTCATAGATATCCCATGCGATTTTCTAATAGGATCGATTATTCTCCTGTCCCGTTTTCACTCTAATTTAGTGCTAGCAGGGGGTTCATGGGTGTGACTATTCCGCGTAGGTGGCGAAATTTTCATTTTCTTTCCCGTTCGGTTCGGGTGATGTTGTGTAAGTTGAAGCAGGTTCTTTTATGATCTAGTTCCCCTTTTCCTCTCTCTTCTTCTTTTTTTTTTCGGGAAGAGACATGAGTCTCTTTTTTTGTGAAATGTTTTTATGGGAACAAATATTTTTTCCCCCTCTACCTCCCTTGTTTTTTTATCTAGGTTGTAAAAGTGTAGGCAGGATTGCCGGTTTTCCAGGCCCCTCTATTCTCGTCAAGTTGACGAGAGGTGACCTCAAGTGTGTCGAGAGAGTAGTCCTTCCTCCAGTCTTCATTTTCTTCCCCATCCCCCTTCCACCTCCTGAGCGCTGTTAAAGGACCGGGACGCTCGCTGTTTCTCAAAACCGACATTCCGGCAATTTTGCCCGCACGGTGATTATGAGACTGATAGTGTTCTTTACCCCCATTGCTCTGAAGCTTCCTAGGAAGTAGCAGTTTTTTTCGCTCGGCGATTTACTGTAGGAGGAAGCAGATCCGAGTCTAGTCTTTTTTTCCTCAGTCGCTCCCCCGTCCCCCTCCCCTCCGGTACAGCTTCGCAGAGACGCGCTCCGACCGCACGGGGAAGGGCCCGAATTGGTTGCTCTCCCGTCCGAACCCGTCTTCTTTTCCTTGGCTCTTTTTAAACCGGCTGCAGCGCAACTGCAGCAAGGGGGATTATTTCACGCGGCACATTCTTGTTTTTCAATTTTTTTACCCACAACCCGGTATTTCCTCCCTTAGTTTGGGGCATTTTCGCGGTTCATGAGTGAGGGCGCCTTCCCCGACACTGTCCGTGTTCTCTGTTATTCCTCCCTTTCCCCTTGCCCTGCACTCGGTTTTTGAATCGGAAAGGTTTGCCCGAGGATCTCCAGCTCGCGACTTACGTCGTAAATGTCACTTGGTTTGTTTTCGGCGGCTTTCCTGCTTTGACTCCCCTTGCAGTGAGGGGCCGGTCACTTAGGATAGTGCCCCCATCTGTCCCAATTTAAGCTAGTTCCCCCCCACAATTCTTCGATTTCTCCCTTCTATTTCTCATTCTGTTTAGTCCACCCACCCGAAGACTTTTTTCGCTGCATACCGAGTTTTCTTTCCTAATCCTTCCGATCAGCGAAATTCATCGTCCGTCCGGTTGGGTTTTAAGTCTTCCCTTTGGCAGATTTTCGGTACCAATCTTCTTACAGTGTTCTGTGAGCTTTCTCCAATTCGCGCCGTCGATTACCCCTCGTGAGGCCCAACTGTTTCGTCTGCGTTTTTTTTGTTGTCGGGGATCTGTGGAGGCTGATAGATATCCTCCCCCTCTTTTTTTTTCATTCTTCCCCAGAATTTTGTGATTGTGGCGCCGTTGAGACGCGCTGTCCACGCCAGAAAACGTTCTGCCATATTCGTTTTTTTTTTTCGATCATGACCGGGAGACTCGGGAGGAACTTGCTATTCTCCGGACCCTTCCCCCCCTTCGCCCCCCCTTCCCTTTCTTTCTCGTTTAATTGGGTAATCGGAAAGCGATCAGACTCCAGGGCTTCGTTCGTAGCAAATGGCAATTCCCCTTTGTCGAAGATCTCCCTTTTTTTTGCGCCCGCGAGGTACAGGCAATTATGTTTGCTTCCCTCGTCCCCCTCCTCCAGAAGTCTTCGAATTCTCCTCAGCCGGGGCCTTACCAATACGCCTCCGTCCGGGAAGACGACGAACTTTTTGACACCTCCTCCTTCCCACGGTCCACACCTTTTTCGACTGGCTTTTGTTCAGATGCTTCTCCGATTTTTCGCTTCCCTGGTCTCAACCCTTCATAGATTCATCGGAGAGATGGTCGACTGGTCATTTTTTTCGAAGCCGGTTGGCAAATGAATAAGCCGCGGCTTTAGTAGCGTTTTTAAGGTCGTTTTTCCGAATAGCTATCTAGTCTTCCTATTTCCCCTTCCTCTTTTTCCCTTCGTAATCTTCTGCAGCAACGCCGGTGCCTTTCCACGATCTCGCAACGTGTCGTCCTACGCCTTTTTACTTCACTTCCGATGCGGCTCTCGACCCACCGTTTTTTTTAGTGTGGGGGGCCACCGTATTTGTCCCAGTGCAAACAACTTCTCTTCCGTGATGTTCAACCTAAATCGATTTTCAACGTGACACCCAACCATCCATCGCCCTCCCCCTCACGCCGCTCTTCTTTTTCCTCCAAACCGTCCCGCGAAGGCGCTTTCAACGCCCTCTTGATCTGGCTCATACCCCCCCTTTCCTCCTCCTGTTGTTTCTTGGAAAACAGCAGTTGCCAAGCTGGGAGCGGGGACTCGGGCCTCTAATCAACTCCATTCTTGATTTCGTTAGAATTCACTTCGCAGACCGTACGTCTGCTCATATTTTCAATACTCTTTTTTTATCGAGATATTCTCTCCCTTCCTTTTCTCCCCCTGGTTTCCTATCCAGCCAGTCCGTTTTGTGGATTCGCGACTCAGGCAGTACCCGATCGGACGAGAGTTGCACGTTTTGACAAAGACGCTCACGGTTCCACAGGCGGAGGACCGTGGCGCCTGATCTTTTTTTTCATGTATTGTCCCGCTTTGGCTGCGTGCTTTCCTTCTTCCGTCCTCCCTTGTTGAGGGGGTATTTTCCCGATGATTGGTGCTTTTCCGGGTTTTATGCCGATCTTGTATACATAAAGCGAGAGGTGTACCGTTTTGTGCCCCTTTCCTTCCTTTGTTCCCCACAGGCGTTTCTTTCGGCTGAGACCGGCTGTTGCGTTAGCACTGTTCTTTCTTCTTTACCCGGCCGCCTTAGTTTCTCTCAAGTGACGGAGGGTTGGCCCGCGGCTTGACCTGATGCGTGATCGCGCATGGCCGAACGTGGTGATCTCGAAGAGGATTGGCTTCTTTGCTTTCGCCCTATTTTTTTTTTGACCCCTTCAAACGGAATCGTCTCCTTTTTTACCTCTCTCTTCTACCCCCATCGATAGAGGCCTTCGGTCGAACCCAGTCGTTGTCGGTGACGGCGGCGATTGGTGCAAGTAGGCGGTCCTGTCGTGTCGGCCGTCTCTCCGTTTTTCCAGAGGTTTTTTTGATTAGTGCTCCTTTTCCCATCCTCTTCCTTTCTTTCCTTTCTCTCAGAATCCTTTCCTTTTTAATGTACATAGAGGGTTCGCAACGCGATTTTTCGACCACCTATTCGAGTTTACCATTTAATACGCATAGTCCCGCTCTGGTGTTGATGGCTCGCGTTTCCGACACCAATCGAGGACCCCCTTCCCCCCCAATTTGTAGCGTTTTTTCCTGTAGGCCTCCAGGTCCTAGGCGAGTCTCTGTGTCGATGTATCGGAGTCAACATCTCCCTCAGTGTCTTCTAGGTAGTTCGCAGCCCTAGCTTTGTCTCCCATCTGGAAATTTTAGAATTTTTTTTTTCCTCCCGCCAGTCTCCCTTCCGCACCCCCCAAGAAAGCGCAGTGCGGAGGTCATTGAATGGTTGGCCTCCCGCTTGGTGTTAGAGCCCTAATTTTAGATACTCGGATTCACTATGTGGTCTTTTCTGCGCGCAGTTTTCTTCCTCCCCCCGTTTCTCTCCCTATTTGACCCTGTTTCTTTTGCTGCCCTTTATTCCCGCTCAAGCTTCTCGCCATCTGACGTTTCTGTAGGGTGGGTGCTAATTTGATAGGTCGAATAGGCCCGCGGCGAATCTTCCTACTTTTGAGTTAGCTCTTCTATGCCGCAGGGTTTAAGAGACCGAGGTGAACGGACTTCTTCCTTTTTGCCATACGACTCGCCTTTTTAATGAACTGTCTTTTTTGTGAGTTGGAGACTGCGTTTTTTTTCCTTTTCCCCCTCACCGTGTTAGCCTTCCTTTTATCCTTCTTTGGAAAGCGGTGTTGTCGGCAAGTCAGAGATCACGGATGGCCTTTTCGTCCCTCGGTCTTTTTCGCTTTGTTGTCGGCGCTACATTTTTCCCTATGTGAGCTTACTCCCCTTTTCCTTTTTCGCTTTCCTCTCTTATCAAATTAGTCTCTTGACGGGTAGGAGTCGTTGAGACAGCCCTTCGTTTCCCGTCCGTGCTGATGAAGTCGTATCCGGCGGTGTTATCAGTTAAGTTTCCTTTGTGACCGCTGCGACTTTTTTTTGACTCTTAGCGTTTGCGGCCGGCTCTTTTTCCTTTCACAGCCTGATCGATTCTCCCATCTTTTTCTTGGTAATCGCTTCCTTTAATGCTGCTACCCATTTGTTTTTGTTCGTTTTTCAGCGTTTTTCTAATTTCCCGGAAAGGTTTGGCTCCACTTTCCAGAGCTAGTCTTGTGCGGGGTGAGGGTGTCCTTTTTCTGCCGAGTCGACCACGCTCGAACTGCTTCCTCTTTTGTTGGCTCTCCCCTTTTGATTTGACTTGAAATCGCGGCAGCCCGTTGGAACA
>Ga0179593_1782122_pt1 | contig 10571 bp, 12 predicted proteins | sample CZODoug2_1_08_16_FD_185931 | JGI IMG/M metagenome (GOLD analysis project Ga0179593, IMG submission 185931) | Vadose zone soil fungal communities from Angelo Coast Range Reserve, California, USA - CZODoug2_1_08_16fungal (PacBio error correction) | ecosystem: Environmental > Terrestrial > Soil >... | reverse complement strand
CGAGGCTTCTGAAGGGAGGGAATTATCGAATGCCCAGATAAGTTCCCTGAAATCTTTTGAAGATCTTCGGTAAGAAAGCCTCCTCTGCTCCATAGACCAGCTGGTCTTAACCCTTGCTCCCCAGTGGACAGCTAGTCGTTAGATCGCGGGGCCAGAAAAGTAGGCCCTCCCTCCCTTTTTGAAATCCTTCGTAAATCTCAGCCTTTCTCGGAGAAATTTCCCCCCTCGCGGTTTTCCGACCCTCCCCTACGTCGGCGACTTTTTTACCTCCGGGAGCGGATTCCTGCAGGAGAGGAACCTCCTTTTCGGGATCTTTTCCCTGGCGTCCCTCTATTATATTTCAGAGCCCCTTCTTTAGAATGCTTTCTTTGAAATGAAGATTAGGTTCAAACATGGCTGTTTTCCTCCTTCTCTTCCCTTTCCGCGACCGCGCCCACAGGCATAGACGTCATATCCCTCATGTCTCCTCTTCAAGTTACTGGAGGAGGAGGATTCTTTCCGCCCCAAACTACCTCGGACGGACCGAAGATAGAGTTTGTTCCCGAGGCTTGCTTCACCTCAGTACGTCAAGCACCCTTTGCGCCGAAGTTTCGTAAAGCGGCTACCATTAGAAAAGAAAGCGAGAACTTTTCGCTGTATTGGTGAAATTTATATTTACATAATCCTTTGGTGTTGCTCTCGCGGGGAGAGAAGCTCCCTGGGGTTTTGTTTCCGCTTTTTTGTTCGCGTTAAGGTTTTCCCAGGCGACCAAGGTCCCTCCCGGGCCGCTGGTTTTTTTCAAATTTGACTTCAACAGTCAACTTTTTTCCGAAGCCCCCCAGCGATCGGCGTCGCCTCCCGCGAGGGCTTTTGTTTTTTTTTTCTTTGGCGTCCCGAACGCTTTCTCAGCGGAGCCCTAGGCTTCTGGGGCGCGGGCTATGCCCTTTTCTCCTATCTCAGCATTGCGATGGCCGACCCTTATTTTCCCGAGAGTTTTTTTTCATTGCATTTTTTCCCACGTTCTCATGGGGATTATGAGAGTAATGACGCAGAAAGTTCTTTCCCCCGGACCCCCCGACCCCTTGGTGTTTTCTATCGCTTTCCACGGCCAGTCGTTTCCTTCTCGCCGCGTCGAAGTTGGTATGGTTGGGCCTCCCCCCCCTTCTCCTTTTATCCCTCCGGATCGATGCTGGTTTATGTCTGATACCGTTCGGGCAACCGGGCGATGCGACCACGGGTTAAGGCCTTAGATAGATCTTCCCCTCCAGAGTTAACGTTTTTAAGGTGGAATTTTTACCTAGGTCGAGCTTTCTCCCCCCTGTGTGGGCCCTGATTCTTTAGAAACAGCCATAAGTTCTCCCGAGGGATCGACCGATTTGCGACAGCCGTCCTTGTGTCCCCGGTCCACCTCGGTTTCTTTTTCCTACGCTAGTTTTTTTTGAGCGACGCTGGCGACGGTTTTATGTGTTCGATCCGCCTTCCAGCCCTTGGTTCGGTTAGTCTTTTAAGGCTCGCAAAGTTTCTTCCGAGCTGTTCCTTCATCGTTAAGGGGGCTCTGAACAAGCCTCCCTTCCCCCCCCCCCAAAGTTCCGAGCCACGGAGGAGGGAAGGGTTTGTAAAGTTTGGGGAGAGTGATGGCTTCCCCCTTGTCCCAGGGCTCTTCCTTCCTGGTCACTTTGAAGCATAGATCCGAAGAGCTCCTACGCGTCATATAAAGAAACTCCAACACCCTTCCTGGGTCCCCAGGCGCTTTGCAGCCCTTAGAGAGGACGTAACATGCGGCTTCTTCCCCGAAGGCTCAGAGAAAACCTTTTTTCCCCCGAAACCCTCCAGTTGCACTTTCCGCCAGGTTTCGGGAAGGGATGACGTTCCCCCCTGAAGGGCGTTTCCCACAAGCACGGCTTTAGCCATCATTAACTTCGTCCCCCAGAGAATGTGCGAACCCCCCCTCCTGAATAGTTTTCCAAGAGAAGTTCGCACGTCTTTTTTAAAAGAACTGACCCCGGCGATGCAGATTTTTCTGGCGGTTATGTAGTGGAAGGTTTGGTGAACATGTTCCCGCCCACACAGCGGCTCTCCTTCTCGTGTGCATGGTCCCCCCCGTTTTTTTTTAAGAACCCCTTGGATTGCGGTAGTAACCGGGGGTGCGAGCTCTCCCTTCCCCCTCGCGAGAAGCTGTTTCCGAGGTAAGAGTTAGCGTTTGAAGAATTCTCCTTTTACCCCCCCTTCCGCAAAGACAAGCTTTGAAGAATTTTAAAATGCCCCGCCGACCGTCACCCGACAGGCGACTTCTAGGCCCCCAGTTCATCGGGCGACCTCGTTCCCCCCTTCACTCCCGGAGTCATCGTTCCCCCCCTTAAGCTGGATGAGGTCCTATTTGCGCGCTTTTTTAGTTAACCTTGGTTTTCCCCCGTTTCGGTTTTTTTCCGCGACCCTAAGGGACCGCCCGAAAAACCGCCTCGTCGGGAACCCCCCCAGAATTTGCCTTGTTTTTTTGCGGAGTTTCGACCCAAGAGAGTTGTCCCTCTGAGCAGAGCCCTCTCCGCTTGATCGTTCGGCTAGTCCGCGCAGACGTTTAATTCGCCGTCTGGTGTTATCGAACCTCGCCGAGATCCCCTTCTCCCAGTCCAAGGTTTCGCAGCCCTGCCTTCTTGGCTCTTTGAGCAGGAGCTTTTTTTGCAGGAGCGGGTTTACCCAGAGAACGGTACTTCTCCCCCCCCCTCTGATTATTTATTGCTTTGTGGGGTGATCTTCCCATGCCCTCCTTCCTTGCTAAAGAAGAGCTCCCCCGGGTGGAGATACTTTCCCTTTCAGGAGCAGGATTTTCTTGCTGATCGGAGACACCCTCCTTCGAATCTACTCCCCCCCCTGTAGTAGGGGAACTCTACAGATCCGGACGAAACTCTCCCCTTGTAAACCGGCGACCAAGTTTCGTGGCGTGGTCCTTCCTTTTTTTTTTCATCCCCTTCCCCCCCAGGCCGACTCTCAACGCTCTCCTGGAGTCCCCCTCCAGAGACTTGGCCCTGGGTTCGTTTTTTTTCTCCACGACCCCTGTGGTTCCACCTGGAATCGTTCTTCAAATCCTTTTTCCGGGGACCTTGGGTCTCGCTTTTAAGACTTTTTTGTGACAGGGTGGTCTAATGTGAGTCTTTCTGTGGCACGACCCTGGTGTCCCTGCCCATCGGTTGGCGTTTTTGGCCAACCGGTGCGGGTGGTCGAGGACGAGTACTTTTTAGGTCTCAAAACCTTTGCCCTCGTCGACCTTAGTCCACCTTTCGACGAGGAGTCATGGAGTAGATTTTCCTCTTCTAACAAAATTCCAATCCCTATCAATTTTATTCGTCCTTCGCCTTCCGCCTCCCAGTGCGGACTGTGCTTCATTTACCCCCCACATGCAGGCCCCCCCCCCTTTCTGCTTGGGAACATCTTTCAGGCTGGGCCCACTCGTTTGTCTATTCGATTGGTTTCCCTCTGCCCTCTACAGGAGCTGGTTCACGACGTGCTGGTTTTGCTCAATTACTAACCAAAACCCCGTTCGCCTTCTGGACGGGCTTTTTTGGAATTTACATTCCCCCAAATGACCGGCGCCTCGCCCTAGCTGTTTTTCTCTTTTTCACGGTGGAGATTGTCTGCGGGTCCCCAGCTTTTATGGCTATTCGGATGGGACCTCCCGCTGCGAGCAGTGGATTAGTTTCGTGAGCTTTGTGCTGCGTCTTTTTCCTTCGTCAACCTGGTGTCCGCAAGACGGATAGCCCCTGACAGCCATCACTTCCGACGAGCCCCCCATTGATTGGCTCCTTTGGATCCTGGGAGGGAGTCTTTCCACCCTACTCCTAAGTCCCTATCCAACAAAGAGTCAGATCTTCTTTATGTCCTTCTGGCGACGGAAAATTTTGATTAGCTAGAACCCCCCCGGACCAGCGCGGTTGTACTCCAGAGTTTTAGTCTCCCTAAGAGGTGTCCAAGGAAGGGCCTTTTCGTGGAGCATTTTTACGCGATCAAAGCTTCTCAAAGGAGTTGCAGATCCGGGCCCAGAACGTCCCTTTGGTAGATTTCCGCGGTATCAATTCACCCCTTCCCTAGAAAGTGAAATGCCTCCTCCGGGCTTTTCGACGAAGTCCGGACATGGTCGTTAACCTGTTTCACGTCGACCCTGCTTTCAGAATGTTAGAGAGATACTCGCGGCGAACTCGATCAAGAGAGTACTCGTCATTGGGATTAGCCGCTTTTTTAACCCAACCTTAGGAGCCTCTTTCCTTCGATCTGAGGCTTTTTCTGCTCCCGACGGGTTCCCCTGGCGGCGGTCCCCCCTCAGATTTTCCTGGGTGCGCTTCGCCATGATTCTAGCTCTAGACAAGACCGATGTCACCATCGGCATCAGTCGTTTTAAAGCGGACACCTATCCTCGGACCTGTTCGGTAGTAAGGAGGCCAGGAGAGGATCCTTCCGACCACCGGCCCCCGTGCACAAAAGCGCGAGGTGGGGAAAGCTCGGAAGGCTTTTCTAAGTCCGTTAGTTTCCCAAGGAAGTCTTCGTGGTCGTCCTTCAAGATCCGAACTTTCCCCCGAGCCTCCTTCACCATGGCTTTCGCGAACTGTTCCCCAGATTTTTTTCTTTCCTCATCCTCGTTGTTTTTCTCGCGATTTTTTTCACCAGCTTTTCTCCCGTCTGTGACTGCCTGCTCCTGGTAAGGGTTTCAGTTTCGATGTCGGTTCACCAAGTCTTCTTTTCGGCCTATCACTTGCGGGAAAAAGGGCTTTCCCCCAATCTGCCTGACCCCCCCACGTACAGCAAGAAGTCCCCTTTTCGAGTCACTCTTTTCCAGTCGCGGTTGAAGCTTTTTGGGTTTCCCCCTTGAGAGGCCTCAAAGAGTAGACCTGGACATGAGTCCAGAGCGGAAAGATCGGAGGCTTCTTTTCGCTTCGATACAAGCTTCGCAGATTCCGAACTTGCCCTGGCTGTCGTAGATGCCCCTTCTATCCCCCCCCCCGTCCCAGACCCGGCTGCGAGAAGATTCTCCCCCCCCCGCCACGGTACGTACTTCCCCGAATCTCCTTTCCCTTAAGAGGAGAATGTCCCGATCAGTTGAGGTGCTAGGTCCCCTGAGAGGAGTAGTGAAGTTGCTCTTTTTTTGAAGCCGCCGCAGGGTCACCTGGAGCTCTTCGGAGATGAGGATCCGTTTTTCAAAAGGGTTGATCATCACTGTTTTACCCTTTCGATCTCTCTTTTTTTTCACGGATTCTTTTCCCTCAGGGGACTGGCTCCCTCTTCTCTCTTAAAGGTTTTCGACCGACAGCTTTCAGCACCGCCCCTCTTTCATGTGAGTCTCGCCCGCGGCGTCCGGTGCAGGAGGTTCCTGTTTTCTTCCCCGGGCGCGACGACCGCTGGGTTAGTTTCCCTTCGATCCTTCAATATTTTTTCATCGTCAAGAAAGCTCAGCGTCTTGATTTATGCGTCCATCGTTTTGCCTGTTCTGCTGTCCTTAAGAGACTTTTCAGGTGGTACCTTCCGTCACCAGGCATCTAGCTAGAGCAGGGGGTCCCTTGTGAGACGTTTTCCGTCTGGGAATTTGTTTTTTGACCTCTATAGTACCTTGGAAGAAGTATCTCCGACTTCTGCCGCGGCCAGCGACGGTAACTGAAACTCAAAAACGGTTCCCGAACAGGCTCGCGAGATGGTGACGATCCCCTAGTAAATGCCGTGTTGGGATGACACTTTTTTTTATATCCCGATCACCCTGGGTTGCCCCTAAACCCCACCGCGGGAACCCTCCGGTTTGCCCCTGACGGCGTAGTTCCCCCCGCATTTTCAACCTCCCGCGTGTAGCCCCGCCCGGTTCTCCTCGCCTTTCCGCGCAGCAGGACCATTGGAAATTATGTTTCCGCATCGATTCCCCCCCTCACTTCGTCCTCACTTAACCCAAGGGCCTTCCTTAGGAGGGCCTGAGGTTGGTAATTACCACGAATTCATCCTCATTGAGGTGTGCGCATGAGGGCCCCGAGACCCCTCTGTACATAATTCACAGCGACCCCGCAGGAAAGCACCCTTTTCGCGAGAGCAGCTTTTCGGATTGTTCTAGTACTGTTTTTCCCCCTCCCTTCTCCCCTTTAAGCTTTCCACCCCGCCTCTGAAACATTTTGCCGCCCAAGCGACTGAACAATTTTCTAGATCCCCCAAAGGTCTCCTTGGCTGCCGCAACTCTAGCCCCTCAAAAGGTTCTGGCGGTAAAATCGGATACCCTTTTTTGATTCTTGCCTTGGAGGAGGGAATCCCTCAAGCCGCGGTAAACTTTTGTTGGTTCCTTTTTTTCAGCGCCAAGAAAGTCAGGGGCCGAAAGCCTATTTTCCCCCTTCCTTAATTATTAGACTCATTTCGGAATTGTCAAGGCTTTGTCCTGCGTCTAGAAAACTAATTTCCGGCTCGCATAGCCCCCCGCCCTTCCCATTCTTTTTGGTAGTATCTCCTTGATTAGGTAAAGAAGTTCTAGTAGCCTTTCTGATTGTTTAGATTACGATCAAATTACTCTTGATGATGTCCCTTGCAGATGATAGGGATTTCTTTTCCAGAGCGGACTGCGAAGTGCTCGCGGTCCCTTCGCAGTCCTTACTCCTAATCAAGTTTTTCTGAAAGTGTCGCTTTATAAGCCAGCCTACCCTGCCCCTGCCGCAAGTTTAAAACTCCTCGTCTGGCTATCCATTATCCTCCTGTCAGGATTGCTCTCGGTCCTCTGATAGAGCCCATTAAGCCCTTTCTATCTTTAATTACTCCCTCTTATAGAGTCCCCTTCTAAAGATTCCAAATAGAAGCTGATTCTCTCCGGCGTGAACTTTTTGGGTTGATTTTCCGGCATCCTTCCCCACACTCCGAATGCTTCCTTCTGGTTTTCTCTCCCTTTGAAGAGGCGTGCCCCTGGGCGTGGAGAGCTTCCAATCCACCCTGTTTCGCTTTAAGTTATGACCCCTCGAAATTCCCCCCCATAAAGATTACTTGTCTCGAATGGACTCTGAGTCTCTATTTAGTACGCTATTCTTTTAACTCTCTTTGGTGCTCCTCGTAATTAGAAACTTCTGTTCCGTCGTTTCGGTTTTTTCTCGATTCTCGGGGTTTTTTTGGTTCCTAGATTAATGTTGAAAGGCCCCGTTACCCCAGCCAAGATTATTTCATATAAGACCCCAGAGAGGGGATATTTTTTTTCAAGCCGTCTATAGCCTCCCTGTGGCATCACTATCGGGGTTTGGAAGGTCCATTCCCAACCCCGATGCTCGTTAATATTTCCCCCCCCATTAAAGGAATAATCAGGAGGCAAGTGGACTGCTAGCTCCAAACTCTGGTACGGAAGTTATCTTTTATTTAATTTATAGAACCAAGGCATCCGATTTTTTCTGATTCTTTTTAGTGTTTTTTTCGAAATTATGGGACTTCTTTCCTCGGCCTTTCCAGGAACATCGTGACTCTGTTTTCCCCCCTTGTTTTCATTCAATGAGGGTCATGCATGTAATTGTTAAAAAGGCCCCGTTCCACTCGTCTTTCTTCTTCCCCGAGATTTTATGCTTTTGTGAGATTCCTTTTGAGGACCCGTACTGTTCTTCGGACCCCTTGGAACTGTCTGATAAAGCCTTCTCTGGGACCCGAAAAGAACCCAAGGAAAGAATCTTATCTACCAACCTAAACCCCAGGACCTCAGGAGGTGCTATGATATTGTTTCTTCGACCTTGGCTTCACAGCCTAAGCGTCTGACTCGGAGACCTTCCCAGAGTCACCCTGCCGTCAGAATGATCCTCTTAGGGCTTTTTCAACGGAAGGGCTATAGGGAATACCCCAGAGAGAAGTCTTAGCGAATCTAGCTTTTGTCCTCACTTTCCGAAGCTATTGTCGCCACGCTGTCGCCAAAAGTTTTTCCCCACCTCCCCCTGTCACCCACACCCTCTCTTATAAACCACTTGGCTTGCCCCCATGGCTGCCTGAAAGAAAAAATGTTAGCTACTTCGACCTCTTCCCCAACCAGGCTTCCTAAAGTGGAAAGGAAGAGGAATAGCTCCTTGTTGGCCCTCCAACCTCGAAGACCTGCCAGCCCCGTCTCACCCCCCAGAGCTACGGGACTTTCGGCGTTCCCCCTACCGATCCCCGGCTCCTACCTTCCGGAGCGCGGCTCTGCCGCCATAGGATCTTTTAGGGTCGCTCTGTTTTCGATCTTCCTTTAGCCGCTGTCGCGGGGATCTTTTCGCGGCAAATCCTGGCCGCTGTTTTCTTCCGGATCGGCCCCTCTTCGAAAGGTTTTAAGTGGCTCCCCCCCTGAAAAGGCTAGCAGTCCCTCGGTCTCCTTCTTCCGCTCTTCTTTTTTACTGCTAACCACCGCCCCGCTCCTGAACCTCCGCTTTCCCTCTTCGCCTGCTCCCTGTTCTTAGTCCTTCCAAGTAACCACTCTCCCGCTCCGTTGCCTTGTCTTTTCCCCGCCACTCTCTCCCCCCCCTCCCGTCCCTGACGAACCGCGGGCAATCTATCTTCTTTCCTCCCCGTTGTTGTTGTTTTTTAGATCCCATGGTTTGATTGTAGCCATCCCCATGGTTGTTCGAGACTTTTTTTGGGCTTCCCCTCGAAGAGGTACCGGAGAAAATAAACGTTTAGTCCCTTCCCTTTTTGATGAAGGGACTAGAAATGGAAGAACGTTTCAGCCGGACCACAACTCCCCCCGTCGCCCGGTTTCTCCTTTGATTACGTTCCCCAGTCTTGCCTTTAGCATGAGGCTCTTCTAGGGCTATGTGTCCTTCGCCATTTGCCCGGATCGCCTTTCCGAAAACGACATCCCATTTTCTTGGTTATCCCCTTCCAGCGCGTCTCCCCCCTCAAAGATTTATCAGACGATTGATACGCCTCCCTTGAAAAGTCCCTTGAAGCCTCCTGCTACTATCCTTTCCCACATCTTCCTCTCCCACTCCCCCGAGACTGTCCGGGGATGAGGGTAGAGACCGAAGAGCGTCTCTTTACTTTTTGATGTTATACCTCACTCCTTTCTTTTTTTTCCGTCTGGAATGGCCAGAGACGATTTCTATACCTCGCTCCCGGAGTTAAAAAACGGCGATTCACCCGGTTGGCCCGAAGGCTTATCCTCTTCTCGGCTCTGAGTCCGGGCTAGCCAGTTGGACGTCCATCGGCTCCTTGATTCGCTCCTTTTTTGCGCCCCCCTCCCTTATGCTGTCCTTCCGTGAGCATGGTTGCCGCACTTGCGCCGCTGCTCTTCCAAATCATTTTTTCTTTTCCAGAAGAACTCGGCGCTGCTGCGACCTGCTCTTCGCTTCCCCTTGGGAGAGCCGGTTTTCTCGTTCTTTTGCCCTTGTTTTCCCCTCTTCCCCCTCCTAGTCCAGCCTCGGGAATTTCTGTTTTGAGAGGTGAAGCTTTTCAGGACCCGTTTCCTGTGTGTCTTTTTTCCCAAGAGCATCCCGGTGGGCCTCCTTCCCAGATCCCCCAGGTACTTTCGCCCCCACTAGCTGGCTCTTCGAAGTTGGATGGTATTGCATTGATTTAGGTTTTTTTCTGTACCCTTTTTATTCCCTTCCTTTTAGATTTCTAAGATCCCTCTTTTTTCCTCTCTCATCTCACCCCAAACCCCCCCCCGACACATTCAGAAACTCTCTGATAAAGACAAGTAGTCCCTCAGCAGACTACTTTCTCCAATGCGCTTGAGTGAAGAAGGTAAGAGCCAAATTTTGAAACCCCGCCACCCGATTCTCTAAAAGCCGAAAGGTCCCGGGACTTCCTGGACCCTTCTCTTTCCCCTTTGCCCCCAACCTTCTGTTCAACACAAATCCTCTGACCCAATCAACCTGGGGAGAAACCTCTGCAATTCCCCTGTCTTCCAGCATTTCATACTGTTGTTTGACTTCTGAGGGGGGCATCCCTGCAATCTTCCCGGATGGCCTGCCCCCTTCGGGAGCATTGTTTTCATCACGGCACCTCAGCGGTTGCCCTCGTGGCGTTTGCTCTTCCAACTACATCCCCCTGGGCATGCGGAATGACACGTTTCTTGAGCTCCGAATTCCTCTTGACCTGTTCCAGAGTGTAGTATTCGGTCACATCTTTAGCGTGGGACCCTTTTATTCGCCTGACAACGGCCCCCGCCATCCAAACAAAGGGGTTCTCCCCACCCCCCCCCCCCTACTCGCCCCTCAAACACGGAGAAGTCCAACTCCCCCCCCCAACAGGTGACCCGTCGCGTTCCCCCATCCCTAAAAGGCCCAAGGTAAATCCCATCTTCTTTAAATCCCGTAAGCTCCCTTCCCCATTTCGCTTCATTTTGGAAGAAACTTCAGTTAGCGGGTGGACATTTTAGTGCCTCCCCTCTCTGGTTCTCATAGGCGCAGGATAGCCAGTCTCCCCTTGGTTGGTGGTCCCACCTTTTTTATCGACCCACCCGCTTCCTCCGGCGCGCCCCGAGATCTCCCGGGAGACTTTTTTCGGGATTTATAGTCCGACTTTTTTCCTGTTATAAAACGTGCTCGTTTTTCTCGTCATCCTTCCTTTTTTCATCAGTCTCGGGTCTCTGTCTTTATACCGCTCTTCGCAGCGTTTGATTTGAGGATGGAGGTTCCTTTGGT
>Ga0179593_1727866_pt1 | contig 10571 bp, 15 predicted proteins | sample CZODoug2_1_08_16_FD_185931 | JGI IMG/M metagenome (GOLD analysis project Ga0179593, IMG submission 185931) | Vadose zone soil fungal communities from Angelo Coast Range Reserve, California, USA - CZODoug2_1_08_16fungal (PacBio error correction) | ecosystem: Environmental > Terrestrial > Soil >... | reverse complement strand
CAGACAGAGACGTAGACAAGTCAGGATTAAAACAACGACCCAGCGCGCGCGGGTTCATCATACTATAAGTTGTGTTTGTTGAGAGAGTATGGGTCGTTTGTCTTTTTAATTTGTTGTCTACGTTCCTGGGTCGCTGAGTGTACAATTGGGAATTATGGCAACGTCGGCACCATAGAAGAAGTGACGGCAGCGGAACATCGGGAACGGCTGTACCCATCGGAAGTGCCCGCTAAAATCTACCGCTTGAGGCCCATCTGTTTTATGGCTTTTGGTATCTTCAGCCTAGTGTTGCGGGCCTTCTTACAAGGCGTGTTCGGTCGGCTGGTCCTCGGCGTTGTCCTGGGGTCGTCAGGGTTGCGTAGGATGGGTTCCGCGAAGGTCCTTCCGCACGAACACGAAGGAAACCGTGCCTGTCCGTTCCGAATGAGATTATCTAACCACTGAGCGTCGAACAGTGGAACGGATTCCGATCCCACCATTGAGTTACCGCATGGATTCCTGTCCGACGTTATTGCCGATTCTTCCGGTGTGTGGAAAGGCGGAGCGGCGGGCAGATCCGCCATAGGCGTTTTTGCCGTGCGCTTACGGGATACTGAAGCGAGAAGCGTCTGGTTATCCCATCAAATCTACTCGGCGCAGTTGTCACCGGGAATCAATATAGACTCGTCCATCGCACAGCTTTATTCATTTCATGCCGACACGTCGCGATTGCTTTCGTCGCACGGCCTCGTCTAATTCTTGTCGGCTTTGCTCTACGGCGCAATGCTTCCCATATTTCCGCGTTCGCGTCGATTGTCCTTGGAGGATTAGTGCGCCGTGTTTGTGGTAGGGGATGCGTTCTACACGATCTCGGCTCTGCTGAATCGTTGCTTGCGACCCATACTCGACTTGGTTCGGTTTGTCGTTTTCACAAAATAGGCCTTTGAATCGTTGCTGGCAATGTTGTCGTGCGCCAGGCGAGCAGTCCCGATCCGCGGGAGAACTGGCCTTTGCTCTGCGCGGCAGGAATTGAAGTGCTCTGGGCATTCCTTTCCACCACGGAGAAATCGGGGAGAGACGCAGTGAAAACTACCGAGTCCCATATTGTGTCTGAATGGGCTGATCAGTATGCTGCTCTCAGCTTGCGGCATTCCCCATGGGTGCAACGTCCGACAGCGTTCTGAACACGTGGTCGCCTGATCAGATATTAGAATTCGGCGCTCTTTACGGACAGATCACATGTCTCGGGATGTCAGGGCCAAGGAAAATGGCGGACGGGTATTGCGCTTGCGATCCTGTGTATCTGGCCGTCGCAGACGAGGGGGGCTGCCATCCGACCATTAGCCGATCGCTGACGGTTGTGATGTGGAACCTCGATGCCGGCATGTGTCGGCACCCCAAGCGCGCGTAGGGAAAGGCTTGACCGAACAAGCACACTCGATGTGATCAGTGCGAAATTCGAGCGCTGATGGAGCAAGCCAGCAGGGATGTTCCTTACGGAACAATCCCCCCTTCCTTATGCCGCGAAATCAATACCGGGAGACTCGCCCATGCGCGGAGAGCAGCGTTCAAAGGGTTATTGCGAATTCGTGCCACGGTCAAGTGTGTTCGCGGCGAAACAAAGGCAAGCGCCTATCACGGAATGTTCTTTTCTCGCGTGGTTAGCTACCAAGGACTGCGTCCGAATTGTGAATCGCTGGGCGTCCCGAAAGGTGGGAGCGCGACTGGAGAGGAAATGTGATGGGAAACCTATGGTCGGACCATGGAAGTCACCGAGTAGGGGGCGACCGGCTATATACCGTCGGGCTTGCCTTCCTTCGTCTGGTCTGCTTTTTCCATTCCACCCCCCCGAAACAGAGTCCCGCCAGCCCACGTACCACACCTGAGTTCGGCGTCGTCGGCTTTCGTGTGATTTGCCACCCCGGCAGGCGTTTTTTGATTGGGGGTTATTCCTGTCTAGTGCTTCTGACCTCCAAGCGCGCGCAAAACCCTGGGCGGGCCCTTATTCCGTTCGGGGCTACAGGCCAGCACTAGGAGTCTAGACTATGCCCAAAACGAAACCAATTTCCCGGCGAGGATTGTTCATGCTGAAGTTAGGGATTCTTCTCAAATGGACTCGTCGCGACCGCTCGTTGCCGTTTCCGATCGTACTGCTTTCTTTTTCCCTCGGTTACGCGGGGACGCGCAAGTGCCCTTACCTTTCCTGGGTTCCTCTCGGCCACGTCGGCGAGTTCCCAGGAAGGCGAGACTCAGCCTCGCTACGTTTCGAAATCCCTACTGTGGACGCTGACCGACGGCAAGACCGCGGGACAACTGGCATGCTGGGTTCGCGCGTCGAAGTGCGACCCAGTTCCAGTGTTTGCTGTCAACTGCGCGCCACCTCGCTGTCCGGTTCGTGGTTTCCGCAGATCCCGACTATTCATGTGCCCATGCCATGGTGGTGATATACACTGAGATGGCTCGTGAGCGCGTCTCGGGCCGCCGTGAGCGTGGGCTGGTGGTATCAGCTACAGGGGAAGGACGTAGGCTATAGGTTACGATTTCGGCTGGCGAATGCGTCACTACGGGATCCCCAACCGCTCTCTGTTCGGGGATCAATGCGCAGTACGAGCACGGAACGAGTTGGTTTCCAGTCGAGAGCAAGTGTGTCCGCCTCCTAGGTCGTCCGTGCGAATACGAAGGCTTTGCTCAGAAAGACGAGAAATGGGCTGTGATCGGACAATGGGGGCGATGGTTTGACCAGTGTCGACGCTTGGCAGTACTGGCCGCTCCCATCGTCCCGCGGTTTTTTTATTTTTTTCTTGAGATTGCTGTCGCCGCCCCCAACCACGCGAGTGTCTCATTATATTGTTGCCCTCCTGGCTCAGACGGATTGACCTCAATGCCAGACTAGACTAGTACAAATTCAAGACATGATTTGTGGAGTACATGAGAGGAGTGTAGCGTGATCTATGTGTCAGATCAGCCAGTGAGGCGTGGAGCAGCCTAGCAAGGTTTTGTGTTTCACGATGCTATCGCTGGGCTGGTTTTATCCTCGCGATGCTACGTGGGGCTCCATACTTCATGGTGGCGATTGTCCTAATCCACATGGTGCAGGTCTTCTCTTCGTGAGCGTACAAATTTCCGCGAGAGCTTCACCTGGATAGTGGGTGGTTTTCTTTTACTGATGAGTAGGAATGGTTTTCTTGCCTTTCATGCGGGTGACTAAGTGATGCGCTGCGATCAAGATCGCTTATGTGGGTACTGGGATATACGGAGCTTTCTATCGCCAGTCGGTACCATTGCCATAGGGTCCAAATAATCGGAAGATTGATGCTGTGTGACAGATTTATTGTACCCGTGGGCGACGCTGTTTGCGTATTTTTTCGCGTATGGCATGTTTGCCCTGTTTTCTAGTTTCCAGGAATGATGATCGTGTTAGAGTTATGTCTAGTTATCGTCCGCAAGACTGTGCCGTGCCCGAGACTGCTGGGAAAGCTTCTGACGTATCGCAGAACCAAGAGTTTGAATACGCAGGTGGGTAGGCAGAAAAGAAGATGCAGTGGGGAAAGAAGGGCACGAGTAAGTGAATGAAGAGCATTCCAATAACCCAAGTGATCCAGGGCAAATGAATTAGTGTACACTGAATAAGAGAGAAAATCACGAGAAAGTTATAGAAGAAGCGGGCCAAGAGATACACGAATAAAGTGCGGAAGTTTTCTAGAGAAGGGCTAGACGCGCTGAACAAGGGGAAAACAACAACAAATAGTGCGCGAACACTGAGAGGCAGAGGACCCAATGAACGGGCTGGCTCTACTGCTACAGGCATGGCGGCAAGAGATGTTAGATGTAAGGATCGGTCCACAAAGGGCATCGCTAACAGATATGTTCACGTATGTAGGACTGTGTGGGGGCCATGCAGTAAGTAAGGGCAAGCTCAGCTGAACTGTGCAAAAATTACATAGAAGGGTTTTTCGCGCGCGAGAAGAGGGATTATGGGTTACGTGAGAATTATGAGAAGCTGTCGCGGGAGCAGTGATGTGAGAATAACCCAGTCCCCATGTAAGGCTGTCTGATTTCTGAAGCGCAGTCTAATATCTGTCAGCATGTGTAACGGCACCCACTAGCCCACTCCCCGGTCAAGCCGTGCTCAGTTGGGAGTAAGATAGTATATAAAAAGAACCAAGTTAAAAAGCCCTCGCAGCGAAATGTCTTCAGGTGAAAGGGACGTCAGTACGGCTGAGGGAAACGATTGTGATTGACAATAAGAGAACTGTGCATATACGAAAGAGGAAGAACCGCATGCGCTAACCCAGTGGGAAGTAGTAGGATACCATATTGATCCCACCTGACGTTGTGGAGCCCCCCATCCGTGCTATCCGCGCTGGGGATAAAAGCCAGCCCAAGCGTGCCACATCTGTTGATCAAACCTTGTAGGCTGCTCCACGCCTCACTGGCTGATGGACCATAAGAATCAACGCGCCAGCAGGACTTCCTCGTCACGAGTTGGAGAATTGTAACGACGGTGAGGGTCCAGTCGCTGCCGAACAATGAACCAGACTCGCCGGTGTTGACGTCGGACACGGGTGATGCATCGCCGCGTTAGGGAATGGGAAGAGCGGCCACCAGTCATAGTTTGCAAGCGTCTGGTTCAAACCATTCGCACGATTTGTCCGATTCACGCCCATGTATTGTTCTTTTCTGAGCATAAGCAGTCGTTTCGCTGGAGGCGGACAAACTTGCTCTCGATGGACACCCACCCTCGTTCCGGTGCGCCGTACGGGCTTTGTCCCCGAATCCGAAAAAGAAGGGCGGGCTTTTTGGTTTTTTTTTTTGTCCCCGCTATACACCAAGGTGCTATGGGCTCGATGGTTTTAGGTGCGTGGGCAATATTCGCCACATGGGCTATGAATGAACTGTAACCATACCGTTCCTGCACCTATTGTACGGGATACTCAAACAGCCACATCGCTCCGGCCGGCCCGGACGCGTGCGCGATGCCCATTCTCGGTAGTACGCACCACCATGGCATGGGCCACTATTGAATAGTCCGGGAATCTGCTGGAAAACTCTAAACGAACTCGGGGACAGCCGAGGGTGCGCTCGCAGTGGACAGCACAAACACCTGAGACTGGTCGCCTTCGACCGCGGCGAAACCAGGCATGCCGTGTCCGCGGTCTTGCCGTCGGTCGGAGAGGTCCTCGTTTTCACGTAGGATTTCGAAAACGTAGCGATGGCGCGTCTCGGCATTCTGGGAACCCGGCCGACGTGGCCGAGAGGAACCCAGGAAAGGTAAGGACTTGCCGCGGTCCCCGTCGTAACGAGGAATAGATAGAAAGAAGAAACGTACGTCGGTACCGGCTTAAGATGCGTTCGCGAACGGTAGTCCATTGAAAGCGAATCCCTAACCTTTCGCATGAACAATCCTCGCCGGGGGAAAAATTGTGAGTTTTCGTTGGTATGGTCAAGACTCTAGTGATGGGCGGTAGTCGAAAAGCGGAAATTAAGGCCGCCCAGGGTTTTGCGTCGCGTCTGGGAGGCAAGGCCAGGCAAAACTAGTCGGTGAACTTCCTGGTCCGAACATAGGTTTACCAGCAACATGTCCTCTCCAAGTACGGCGGATCCACCTCTGGAACGCTCCAGCCTGATCACACATCTACGCCAGGCCTTGGTCGTACCTAGCCTGGAGAAGAAAAGAATCATTGTGATTGGCTGCTTGCTTTGTCGCTCCGGCAGACCACTTGAGCGAGCCGTGAGATACGATTCGCAATAAACCTTGAATACGAACTGCTTTCAGCGCTGTGGCTGGTCTCTCATTGATATTTCGTCGGTCATCGGAGGGTGGATATTGGTTCCGATAAAGGACTTGGCTTGCTCATCGCGCTTTCGTTAGATTTCGCACATGATCACTACTGCATTTGCTGGGTCGGTCAGCATTCCGCCTGCGCTTTGCGCATAAAATGCAGGTACACGAGGGTTTCCAATCACGCCCCGTCAGCGCTGGCCTTTGCGGGATGGCTAGCCTCGTCTGCTGACGGCCAGATACACATGATTCGGCAAGAAAACCCTAAGGCCGCCAATCGCATCTCGCCGGTCTACGCCTTTTCCTCGTGGCGCCTCGTGACATCTCCGATGCAGTTCTGTTCCGTAAAACGGAGCGCCGAATCTATATATCTGATCAGGCGCCGACGGGTTCAGAACGTCGGACGGGTTTTTGCCCATGGGGTAATGCCGCAAGAGCGAGTGAGCAGCATACTGGAGCAGCCCAGTCCAGTCCGTCAGAATCACAAATCTGGGACTCGGTTTTTCACTGGCGTCTCTCCCCGATTTCTCGTGGTGGAATGATGCAGGAGCTCAATTCCTGCGCTGCAGAGCAAATAAAGGCTACGGTTCTCCCGGTCGGGTGGATGCTCGGCCTGTGCGCACGACAACATTGCCAGAACGATTCAAAGGCAATTTGTGAAACGACAAGACTCAGAACCAGTCGATATGGCTCGAAGCAAAATCGGTTTCAGGCGGCCCGAGGATCGTGGTAGAACCAGCCCCCCGACCACAACACCGCGCCAACTAATCCTACATTAGGCTCAATCGAGCGACGCGGAAGGAAATTGTGGGAAGCATTGTCGCCGATCGTATAGAGCAATGGCCTGACAAGTAATGAGGACGATTGGGCCCGTGAAGGTGACAGAAAAGCAATCGCGAAACGTGTCGGAATGCAAATTGAATAATATAAGCTGTTGCGGGGACGAGGTCTTATGGATTCCCGGTATAGACAACCTGCGCCGAGTAGATGATGGGGGATACCAGACGCTTCCGACTTCAGGTATCCCGTAGCGCGGCAAAAAAAAACCGCCATGGCGGATGCTGCCCGCCGCTCCCGCCTTTTTCACACCGGAAGAGAAAATCGGATACGTGCGGACAGGAAGCATGCCCGCGTAACTCATGGGTGGGAAAATCGGGAAGCCGTTCCCCTATTCGGACGCTCAGTGGTTAGATAATCTCTTCGGGAAAATCGACAGGCACGTGTTTCTCTTCGTGTTCGTGCGTATGGACTTCGGCGGGGAACCATTCCGTACGCAAACTGAGGACCCGCTCAGGACCAAAAAACGCCTGAGGGGGGGGGACCTGACCGAACACGCTTGTAAAGAAGGGAAAACTGCGTAGATAAACGGCGCTGAACGCGGATAAAAAGGCAGGCAAAAAGCGCCCCTAACAACAGGCGTCACAAGCCCAATACATAAACATGGGTGTGCGCACAAGCGGTAAAAAAGAGATTGCGGCACTTCGATCTCAACCGAGTGCCGGAGGGGCCATGCGCGTCCGCGCCGTACTTCTTGGTTATGGATGCGCCGGCGTTGCCATGCCTTTTCCTCAGCGACCCAGAACCGGAGACAAAGTTTAAATTATAAAGAAAAAAAAAAAAGGAAAAAGAGCGAGAGGGGGAGTCGGAAGAACCGAAACCACGTTGGGCACCCAGTGTTGGTCGGTGGCCGGGTTCTGGTTGTTCCCCGGTTGGTTTGTTGTTGTTGAGAGGAATGGGTCGTTTTTTACTGTTTGTCGACTTCTGGTGTCGTGAGGAATTAAGAGAATGGCAACGGCGCATCCATAGAAGTAAAGTACGGCAGGGCCCTCGCGGGCACGGTGAGATCGAAGTGCCTCGCTAATTCTACTCGCTTGGCCCATCGGTTTGGATTTTGGTCTTAGCCTAGTGTTCGCGGGGCCTTCTTACAAGCCTGTGGTCGGTTCAGCGGTCCTCGGCGTTGTCCTGGCGTCGCTAGGTGCGTCGTGAGGTTCCGCGAGTCCTTCCGCAACTGATCACGAAAGGGAACCGTGCCTGTTCGTTCCCGAAGAGGTGATTTTATCTAACCCTGAGCGTCGATATAGTGGATACGTTCTTCCTGATTCACCAACCATTAGTTACGCGAATGGCCTCCTGTCACGCACGTTATCCGATTTCTTCGGTGTGAAATGGCGTGAGCGGCGGGGCAGCAATCGCCCATGGCGTTTTTTGCGCTGCGCTTACGGGATACTGAAAAGGTCGGACAGCGTCTTGGTATATCCTCACAATTCTATAGGCGCCGTTGTATACGGGAATCCATTACGAATGTCACGCACAGCTTTATTCATTTATGCAGACACGGTTCCGCGGATTGCTTCCGTCCGGCACGGTCTCTCGTCTCCATTCTTGTCGGCTTGTCCTATACGGCGCATGCTTCCCATTATTATCCGCGTCGTCGCGATTGTCCTTGGAGGAAATATTAGTGGCGCCGGTGTGTGGGTCGGGGCTGTCTAACGATAATCGGCCTGTGAAGCCGTTGCTTGCGGTGCCATCTCGATGTGGTTCTGGTTGTCGTTTAACATAATGGCTTTGGAATCGTTGCTGGCAATGTTGTCCTGCGCCATTGGCGAGCTATCCGACGGGGAGAACTGTGGTCCTTGCTCTGCGCGCATGGAAATGAAGCTCCTGGCATCATTCACCACGAGAAATCGGGTGGAGTAGACCGCCAGTGAACGAGTCCAATATTTGTGTCTGAATGGGCTGATCAGGGTAGTGCTCTCTCGCTTGCCGGCCAACGTTCCCCTGGTGAACCGTCCGACGGTTCTGAACCCGTGGCGCCTGATCAGATTATAGGAAGTTCGGTCGCGTAAAATATTAAGCAGGACAGAAAACTGAGTGGGGATGTCCACGGCGCCAAATCGGGACAAAGGGCGGGACCGGCGATTGCCCTTGCCGCATATGTGTATCTGGCCTGTCGGCAGACGAGGGGCTGGCCATTCCGCAAAGCCATCGCTGACGGGCGTGAGTGGAACCCTCGATGCCTGCATTTGGCGCCAAAGGCGAAGGTGCCAGGAATGATGACCACAAGGCAATCGATGTGATCAGTGGCGAAATTCGAGCGCGTATGTGAGGCAACCAGGAGTGTCCTTTCTGGAACCAATCCCCCCTCATATGTCTCGCGAAATCATATAGGACGACGCCCAGAGCGGTAGAAGAGCGTTCAGGTTTATTGCGAATCGTGCCACGGCTCAATGTGCGCGGCGAACAAAAGGCTAAGCCGCAATCACGAATGATTCTTTCTCGCGCTGGTTAGCGACCAGGTCTGCGTACGATTGTGATCGCTGGGCGTCCAGAGGTGTGGTAGGCGCGGACTGGAGAGGAAATGTGCCTGGGAAACTATTCGTCGTGACAGGAAGTCACCGGACGTAGTGCCTGGATTGACCTCCAGCGCGATCCAAACCCTGGGCGGCCTATTCCGCTTCGTAGCTACAGCGCCAGCAATAGGATCTGACGCCATGTCCACGCGACGAAAATACACAATTTCCCGGCTTGAGCATGTTCATGGAATCTTGTTGCGACTTCTCAGTTCAATGGACTCTCTGTCGAGCGGGATCCGCTTCTTGCCGTTCCCGATTCGTACCTTTCTTCTTCCTCGGTTACGCGAGGACGGCACGTGCCTAACTTTCCTGGGGTTCCTCTCGGCCACGTCGGCGAGATTCCCAGAAGGCGATGACGCGCCTCCGCTACGTTCGAAATCCCTACGTGACGCCGACCGGGACGCCAGACTCGCGGGATTGTCATCGGATATGTGGGTTAGCCTGTGTCGTCGAAGGCGACCAGTTCCAGGTGTTTTGTTGTCAAAACGCGTCGCATTCATCGGCTGTCCGGTTCGTTGGTTTCGCGCAGTCGGGACTATTCATGTGCTCCATGCACATGGTGGTGCGTATACCGAGGATGTGCTCGCGCGCGTCCGGTGCCGCCGAGCGTGGGCTGTTGTGGTATCCCGTTTAGCAGGAGGTGCAGGCGGTATGGTTTACGATCCGCTGGCGAATTGCCCACTCCGGGATCCCCGAACCGCATCACCTGGTCGGGGACAAAGCCCGTTTACGTGCGCACGGAACGAGTTGGTTTCCATTAGGTCGAGCAAGTGTTCGCCCTCCAGCCCCCCCCCTTTTTGTTCATTACGATTTGCTTTGCTTCGTAACAGACGAAGACATGGGCTGTGATGTCGGACAACTCGGGCGATGTTTGGAGCCAGCGCTTGAAAACTGGTCCGCTCCATTCGTAACGAGGCGGAGCATCCCGTGCCCGCCAACACGGCGAGTGTTCTATGTGTGCGGAGCGCTGCCCTCACCGTTTAATCTCCAAACTCGTGACGGGAATTCTGTGGCGTTGATCTAGGTTCCATCAGCCAGTGAGGCGTGGAGCATCCTGCCAAGTTTGAACTACGATTGTGACGCTTGGCTGGGTTTATCGCCGCGATGCACGGATGGGGCTCCAACTTCATGGGTGCGACTTGTCTATCATCCACATGGGTGCAGGTCTTCTCTTTCGGACTACAAAATTTCTGAGAGAGCTCACCTGGAATCGTGCGGTGTTTTTCTTTTACTGTGCCCGTTAGGCATGGCATTCCGCGGGAACAAGGTGCTGCGCTTCGATCCCCAAGACGCTTACTGGGGACTGGGTATCGGCGCTCTATCGCCAGTTCGAGTGCCCATTGCAGGGCCCAATATCGTGAACTGATGCTTGGTGGACCTCCGATTATTGCGGAGCGACGCCTGTGCGATTTTTCGCGCTTCATGTCTTCGTGATTCCCAGGTAATGCTGATCGTTT
>Ga0179593_1683376_pt1 | contig 10571 bp, 11 predicted proteins | sample CZODoug2_1_08_16_FD_185931 | JGI IMG/M metagenome (GOLD analysis project Ga0179593, IMG submission 185931) | Vadose zone soil fungal communities from Angelo Coast Range Reserve, California, USA - CZODoug2_1_08_16fungal (PacBio error correction) | ecosystem: Environmental > Terrestrial > Soil >... | reverse complement strand
TCTTCCTCAGTTTTTGTTCTCCTCGCTCTTCGGCATGATATCTATTTCTATCAGGAAATTTTTCCCCTCTATTCAAGACCGGCGCTTCTCTTCCCTGCGGCCCTTCCTCTTTGCCGACGTCGATTGGTCGTAGCTTTCGCCGCCGCACTTTTTTCGAGAGTCAAAGCTTGATGCCCGCTCATGCGCCTCTAGTTTTCTTGCTCGAGTAGTACCCCCCGATTTTGAGTCCGGAAGTCTATCGCCTTCATTCTTCTTAGAGCTCGGGGAACCACGTACTTAGCCTCGCCTCTCTCCCTAGTACAGGTAGTTTCGGGCCCCTTTCGTAGACAGGGGTTCCCGTTGCCTTCAGACTCGCTTCCGCCGGCGTCGCCCTCCGGTACATCGAGTGTCTCAATATCTTCCCCTCTTCCTATCGCCGAGCTTGTCCTCCACTTTTTCCCCCTAGAATATTCGAGGTACTCCCGACCCGCACTTTTCGTTTTCTTTTTTCACGTTTTCACCGACCACTACTTCGGTGCTCTACGCTCTGCTTTTCCTCTCTCAGTCCCTTGCGCGAATGGCCGACGACCGCCCTCCCTTTTTATTGACACTCAACAACCACTGGCCCTGTAGCTATACCCCTTCTTTCCTTTGCTGCGCGCTAGATCGAGTTTTTTGCGACTTGTTAGTAGCCTTCCCTCCCCTCCCAGTAGAGCATCATACTTCGCGTCGTCTGTACATTTTCCTCCCAGGTTCGCTTCGCATTGCTCGTCGTTCCTGTGTTAATCGCCTTTCCTCACCTAGGTGGCTTGCCTCGATCTCTCGCCCCAGCGCTGTGTGGCTTTTAGCTCTTTGTCCGCCGACGCTTCTTACGAAGCGGTGACTCCTCCTCCGGTCTGGGCGGGGTCTTGTCGATCCTTTTTGCCTTCCCCCGCGCCGTCACTCACTCTTAGTCCGAAGCTCCCTTTCGATGCTCCCCTCACGTTGGGACGGGGACCGTCCTCCCTCTTCCTCACGAGAGAAGCCAAAATCGTCTCGCCTCGGTGCTCGTGCTCCCTTTTTCGCTGCGATCCGCGGGTGCTGGTCTCCCACAGAACGCGGAGTCCCCTTCGCACCCCCTATCAAACGAGTTTCCTCGCTTTCGCACTTAGAAGGGTCCTTGAGCGCTTCCCTGGCAGTATTAGCTCAATAACGTAGCGGACCCTAGGGCGAGACCCGGCCGACATTCCATTGTCTTTTCTTTCCCTCCTGGACGCGTTTGGAGGCCCGTGCGCGCAATAAGGCACCCTCCCCGGCTCGCCGTTAATACTACCCTCTCGATCTAGCGTACCCCCCTCTCTTCGCTCGAAGTTCACTATCCGCGTTTTTTTTCCTGGCGGTTCAAGTCCTTCCGGTCTGGAATAGAACATTCCTCACATCCCCCCCCCTTCTCGGGTAATATACAACTCGCCGGATTGTTGATCTCCCAACCTCCCCTGAATCAAATCAAGGACCGATATTTTCGAGTTACAACTCGGCTGGATCATCGAGGTCAGTTCCTGCTTCATCTCCGAAGGGGCGGGCCAAGACCTAGAAAGTGATCTCTCAAACTTTCCTGTAGCAAGATAACAGCCCTCAAATAGAAGCGTCAGAACTTCCACTAGACTGTCGACCGCCTCCTGAACTCAGGTGAGCACCGACTCTGCAGGGGCCCCGTGACAAGCATATCTAAACGGTTAGTCCCTCTACGGATAGACCTCGAGCCCTGCATTCTCTTTAACTGATCTAGATCGCCCCCCAGCCGCGAGGTCTACGAACTATCTTCCCCGAGAGATCCTCTGCTCAGATCACTCTCGGTTGAGAGAGTCAAGAGAATTCTTCGAAGAGACAATATGATCTCATGATCCCTGTCCCTTTCCGCAAGAAGTCGGATCCATTTTCTCCCTCCCTGACGCGTGTGAGAGAGCGGTTTCCCGCCGCTATGATAAGTCTAAAGTAGATCCTTGTTGCTAACTCCCTTCTTCGGAGAAACCGTTTGAGTCCATGAAATATTCCTAGCGACCGCGAAGCTCCCGAACTTATTCTCCTCCCCCCCTACTTTTTCGGGATTGCCCGCCGCCTTTTGCCCCGGATGCCTAGCTGCCTAAATGAACTAGAGAACGTTCGCCCAAGCTACGAGTTTCCCCCGAGTGAGAACGTGCTCGCGGACGTCGCCTCCTTTCCCTCTCTCTTAGAAAGCGCCCCGATTCCCCCCCCTTGTCCAAAGCACTCCTCTTCCGCGTTGACATGCGATCCTCACGTACGTAGAGCGCCTTCAATGATGCCCTTGGTCTCTACGCCGCTCGCCCGAAATTCGCCTGCTCCGCGGCTCCCTTTCCTGCCCGACCGGCTGTACTTGTTTTCCCTTTCCCTTAAGACAGAGAGAGGCGAAACGATTGAGCGAACTCCCGTTTAGGTGCTTCCTTTCCAATCTCTACAGTTGTTTTTTCTTGAAGAATTGAAAGGAGCTCACCATGATGGCCTTCCCCTATTGTGCATTTTCCTTAATTACAAGTGGTAACCGCAAGGAATTGACCTTTTCTGAGTTTACTGTCTCGTTGTGATGACCCCCTTTGCCTGTGTACGCGATTTCCTCTTTCGCTCCTACCAGGGCGCTGTCAGGAGGTTACTTACCGGAGGGTCGGAACACGCGCGATATGGTAGTGCTAGACGACCTGTCTCTTGACTGTATGAATTTCATCTCTGCGTGCCAAGAATAGCTCAGGAGGGCTCAAGCGAATATGTGAGTACTCCCCCCCTTCCGTGTTCCTACGTTACAAGAGTCAGAAATGCTCCTTGAAATGATAGAGTGTCCCGGAAACTCCCTCCCATTGACAGACTCCGGCACCTCCTAGACCACCCCTTCTGGAGCTCAATAATCCTCGATTCTTCGCCTTAGACTAGATGGTAGTCCTTCAAAAATTTCACGCTGCTTTCCGAAGACAACGGTTTCTTGGCCTCCACGATGAACGCGTTCTATACTTCCATTTCCATCCACGCGCTCCCCGTAGGCGGATAGATGCTGCCCGTCCCTTTCCCTCGAACCAACACGATTGACCACTTATCCATCTTTCTCTGACCAGGAGGGCGAGTGAACCACCCCCCCGTCTTTTCTTTCTTTTCTGAACAGAGCTATTATATGCCATCTTCTCCGGGTGTAGTCTCCCTTGCGAGGACTTCCGTGAAACCCCCTTCCTTGCAGTTTCTTCTGCTTCCCTCGCTCTCCTGTTTTGTGAAGAACGGAAGTCTCGTCCCCTTTCCTTATTCTACGGTACGTTCAGATTCCTCGCTGAGTCTAGGTTTTTTTCTATAGGTACAGAAATCTCTCTCTTAGACATCGAGGGCAGATCGACCTTCGTAAGTTCAGCCCCTCGACAGTGATCTCTCTCCCTTTCGGTGTGAGACTAGGCGCAGGCTTTCTTTACCCAGTGTTAGCCCCGTCACTCGATGGCCTTCCTCCCCTCCTCAGGCCTTGTTTTTAGCTTTTTCCAGGCCCGTTCTTTGAAGAGTTTCTTGACAAAGAGGTCTTCCTCTTTTTCTCTCGGGAAAACCAGGAGGTATCAGTCCCAAAGCTTAGGTCCTCGTAGCTCTCTAGAGGCCTCCTCCCTAGCAGAAGAGTGAATCCAGACGGCCTCCATTTCCCCCTGCCCGTATTGCATAGAGCAGCGCCCAACTTTCCACGGCCATTCGGTCTCCACTCCTTTCGAAGTGTCGTACTCACATCTGTCTTTGTGTTTTCTCCCCTGAAACTCAGCGTTGAGGTCATTTTTTCCCCCGAGCGTAGTCCGATCCCTCCTAGCAATCGTTGCGCTTTTCTCCGAAGCCCTCTTTTCTCGTGCGACACTACTCCCTTCGATGGGAGACCCCCTCTAACAAGTCTCCCGTCCTGCTTCCAAGACATGGTGGGCACCATTTCTTCTTCTTAATGAGGTAGACTCCAAAGATCCATAAGGAGGCGCACGGCTAGAGAGATTAGAAACGACCTAGAGTCTTCTTCTTCCCTTGAGAGATTCACTTCAGACACGACTCAGATCCGCCACCCAGATGCGGAAAGACACTGTGCGTAGGAGGGAGAAGACAGCTCCTTTCTGGATCGCCTTATTGAGGTCCTGCGGTTAGAGATACCCCTGTTTTTTTTCCCCTTTCAGAATCCGCCTCTTTCCTTTTCAGCCAGGCACTCCGCCCCGGAAACTTTTCCGAAACCCTTCTTTGGCCGTGACTGGTATTACAAGATGCTTGACTGCCGCTGTCATCGTCATTTGAAGTCCTCGGCCCTTCTAGATACCCCCCCCTGCCCTGAGAGTCTCCGGCCAGAGTCCTTGCTCGCGCCCGAACCTGAGTTTTTTTCCCTCTCTCGCAGAATCTCGGGTCGGCTGCTCTTTTCGAGCCTCTGCGCTCGAACTCCGCAAGTACTTTCGAGAGCATAAGTCCCCCTCCGTAGGTCTGTGTTCTTACGAAGCTAGAACGGCTTTCTGGTTTCGACTCTCCGAAGATACTCACATCTCGGTTACCTTGCTATCTTCTATAAACTCCCCCCGCCCTGAGCTTAGGCCCCTCTTCCGAGAACAGATTCCTAGATCCACTCTAGGAATTAATCTTCACTACTTCCCTAGATTTTCCTTCGGTGAGGAACAAACTTACTCCGAGCTTATCCCATCCTTCTCGGAAATATGGAAGAGACTTCGTTCTCCTCTCCCGCGGCCCTTTTCTCTTCCGTCATCTGCTGAGAGGATTCTACGATCCCCCCTCCTCCGGATCCTCGTCCGGATATCCTCGACTCCGGCGTTCATGATCTTCCTTTTTCCTGCGCGTGACGCTCCCCTTGAGTCCCTTTCCGGATCCCATAGCTTCTTCAACTGACAGCGGCACTTTCCTCTTCTTCTCGCCTAGCTCTTCCTTCTTCTGGTTCGATAGCGACGCTCCAATGTGACTCTCAGCCACCGGACTGCGCCGTGATTCTTCCGTCACTGCACCTTCGACCCTGCCGGCGAAAAATTTTACTCCAACCGGTTGTTTCTATTTATCTCCTTCGTCGCGCGGCCTGTGATCTCGAGTCGGGTCCTCTCTTGACCTGTAGTAAGAGATAGAGACCTTCCTTTTCGGCGCGTTAGCTTTTTTCCGCGGCTTCCATAGTTTGTGATATCAGTTTTCCGAAGTCGATGCCGTTCGCAGACCGCATTTTTCGCGAAAAGAGCTTACGTTCCGACCCCCCCTTTTTTGTAGCAATGAGAGATTGTCCGCCGATCAGGACTTGTCCAGCTCCCCCAGATCTCTTCTCTGCTCCTGGAGGAGAGATCGTTTCCTTTGCTTCCAGGTACAGTTTTGCAATCTCTCCGTATAAGAGTACAATCTGTCTTTTGGAACGGGACTCTCCGACTTGGGCCTCCAAGCTTCCTATTTCCCTACTCTCCCTCTAGTGAATTCGCCCCGTACATCTCTTCCATAGGGGATATGCCTACAATGTTAAACTGTCGTCCCGTAGCTCGAGTAAGCCGCGGGCAAATAGCTGATGCCTCCTAGGACGGGCTCCTCCCTCTCCCAAACCTATTAAAGGCGCTTCGCCTCGAACCCAATTCTTGCCTGATTATATAATCTCATTAGCCGCCGATCTCCGTTGGAACGATCCGACTAAGACGCGCCCCTTTATTTACGATGCCTCCATGCCAATTCTTAGAGAGGACTAACGTTCATTCTGAGAGACTCTCCTTAAGGTTAGGGATACTTCTCGATCGACCCCCCAATCCTCAGCGGAGGAGCTACCGCCGCTAGTAGAGGACTTCTTCCTATTCCTAAGAATCGCTTAGAACCAAACTCATTCTTAGCCCGGTTAACGTCTCACGTATCTCACGTTCCTCGTTTTTGAATATGACGCCACCCCCGGTAGATCTGAGTCGCAGGTTGCAGAATTATTTCCCATACCTTAAGAAATTCCTACTAGGCCCCCCTAGAATCAGTGTATGGCATGGATTGGGGGACTCATGGCTGCGCAGACGGAGCCCGATATCGTTAAGCGTCAAGTGCCGCCGTTTCCCTGCGACTCCGGAGCTCTTCTTCCCCGCTGGAGTATCACGGCCCGAGCTCGACCACATACTGAGGGCGGGAAGGCGATCCTTTTTGTCCTCTCTGTCTACGAAGTAAGCGCTGCTGTCGGTGATTGACTTTTCGTTTCTCGATGAGCACTGTTTTGCTTGGATGTTGGCAGACTCGCAGTTTAAGGAATCCCCCAAGCCCTTGGAAAGGTTCTTTTTGTTTCCTTCCACACCCCCCCAGGTTTCCTTCCTGACTTTGACGCGTGGCGGGATGACCAGATCCTTCCCGTCAACGGCTTCCGTCTTTCACGCTCTGCCTCCTCGTAAGTTTAACCGCGAGCGTGCGCTTCGCAGTGCCACATATACATTATCTTTGTCTCTTACATTGCCTGGTCGTTTCCACAGCCATTCACTCGATCTTCCCCTATCCTTCCAGCGAAGATAAGGAGGGAATCTCCACTTTCCTTCAGCTCCTCACGCCAGAGAACGGCCCCTTCACTCTAGCAGCGTCGCGCGTTCAGGTTTGAATATTACCGCGGAAGAAGCGGGACTGTCCAAACCCACGCCCTCTTCGCTAAGACATACTCCCACCTTCTCCCTTGGACCCTAATCACATACCTTGACCTAAAACTCCAAAAAAACCCCCTTTGGCCGTTCCTTTTATACGTTCCCTAAACCTAGACGCCCTCCTCTTCGTACGCTCGCCCCGGCGACGAAGCCTTGACGAGCCGGCGGGCTGTCCCAGTCCAGATCACGGCTCTAGATTTGCTTATCTCAGAAGCGGACTGCGTGGCACGTACGCCCCTTTAGCCAAACCTCTTTATAGTATGACCTCTTAGCGGTTATTTAGCTACTAAGACCTTCTTCGTTGCGATGCGTCTTTTTAAACCGCTCCCCATCTTTACCGTCCTCCTTCCCCTTACGAGTCCTTTAGTTTCAGGTATAGCCGACTGACATCCCTATTCCGTAGCCCTTGACGCTTTTTTTAGAGCGAGTTGGAGTCGAGAGATATCCTTTACCGATCAGAGCCTTTCCAAGTTGCCTCAATGTTCCTCACTGCTTGCTTTGATCTGAAGACCGCTCTCTCGTGAATTGCGTTCAAGCCTGAGCGGATGACGCTTTCTTCCTTTTTTGCTTTTTCCCCTCCCTGCGGCGACCCTGAGTCCTACTTCCCCCCCCCGAAGCGCTCGAGAATATTCCCTCCTCGAGAATTTCGGCTCCCTTCTCATAAAGTAACAGGACGCATCTTTTCACTTTTTTCCATGCTATTGAAAGCTGATCCCGAGCACGCCGGCTTCCTCCCCGAAGCCCCCTGAAGCTGCGATGACTTTCTATCTCGAGCCGAGAGGTCCAAAGGACTCCCCAGTTCCCCCCGACAGCAATTGTTTCGTCGCTTGCCCCTCGCGCCGTTGTACCCGTCCTCCCCCTAACCTCCTCTTCCTAACGACTCCGGCCGTCCTGTTACTGTAAACGTTATCCTCTTCCCGGCGGACCAATATGCTGAAAATCTGTGCTCTCTTTTGCACTTTCATCCCTTTTTTTTCTTTTTGAGTATTATTTCCTTTCGCCCTACTATGTGAGATACCTCTCTTCCTTATCGATGTTAAAGTTTAAACTTCCGAACATTATGTCCAATTGCTTCTTTTTCTCGACAGCCCCCTTTTATCAGGATGTATCTTCCAAGATCTGAGCGTTACTACGAAGCCATCTGTTGGGATGCCCGTGCCGTTTCTTTCGAGTTGATCTGGCGAGCTTCTCTGACCAGGGAATGCCCCCCCCCTTTTCACCCCTTCGCGAGGAATCGGTCTGCTTAACGTTTTCCCAGTGACGTCGTGGTCCCTGAGATGACTCTTCAGCCTCCTTCACGCAATCCCCGTGCTCGTCTCGTAACCAACTTTCTTGTCCCTTGTCTCTGCTCTCGGAATCTGTCTACATACACCCTTGCCATTCCTTCCCCTTTCCCCGAGTAGTCCTCCTCACTTTCCTCTCAGATTAAGCATTACCCCCCCGCGCTCTCAGCTTTTGTCATGCAACCTAAAACTGTTTTGACGACCCATGTTCCTGGAGCAAAGATGACCCCTCCCGGCTACTATAGTTCCTGGAAGCCCCCCCGCGCGCTCAAAACGTCGGCGGATACAGAGCTTTTCGGCGGCGGCCCTCTTAACCTGACTTGTGATTCTAGGCTAGCTCCCGGGAGGCGCGCTTTCCAAGCCACGAACCGTATTTTTAGGAGGTAGACTCCCCCCGACGAGCTGGGACCCCAGTCGCGTTGACTAGATTAGTTTTCTTCTCACTAGGCCAAACAGGATACGATAGGAGACCGCGAGAGGACAACTGATTGATTTTATTTTTACCTGCCGTCGTTCTCATTGGATTCGTCGGTACCAGACGTCGGCTTAACGCTTTCTTATAGGTCGAACCTGTTTTATGTCCTTGCGAACTCCCTTAGGCGAGCTCGCGGCCGTTGCGACTCACTCTCCCCAGGAACGGAATTGCGCTTCCTGAGCCGTATGTTGCCGGGAAAGAGATAGTTCCGGGGGACGGTAACGAGAGGGTTTTTCGTCGTCGCCTAGGTCTCCCACTCGGTGACTCGGTCGAGGGAAGCGGCGAAGCGGGCGTGTGGAACTTCACTCGAGCCAACCGAGGTCTTGAAATAGATGCAGGCATCTCGCGGATTTTACGTACTCGTCGAGAGTGAGACGCCCAGCAGGGGGTTTTTAAGTATTCCTCGAGCAGCAGGCCGAAGTCCCAGTTCCCTTTAGACAATGGAACTTTGGCCTATTATTCCACCAAACCGTTCCGCGAGTTTTTTTTCTGGGCGAATAGGCCCCCCCCGGATTCACGAAGGCGTCCCCTATTTAAGAGCCACTCCCCTTTGGTTTCTTACTCCTAGAAGAGCGCTGTCTGGATCCCCGACAGAACAGAGAGCCTTATCAAATAGCCGCCGAGACTACCTCCTAGAAGCCCCTTTAGCAGCTCGTCCGAAGCTCGGGTAGCACTCGCCCAGGATGAAGCGGTTCTCGGTACGGCCCCGATACTCCGCGACGAGTGGTTCGTCTCCCCGATTATCGCTTCGGACATTCCATCTCCTTTCCCCCCCCACCCCAAGCCCTATCCAAGAAGCTGGAGGGCGACCCTGCTGACCCGTCGGACTCCTTGACCCCCCGCTGAATTCCACGAGCAGTTGATAGGCCATTTCTCTCCGGAAAGTACTTCCGTTCTCTCGACCCGGATTTCGATTGAATTCCGTTCTAGCGGCGTTTTTCAGTAGTCCTTTCCGCTCCGCGTATGATCCTCAAGTTAGACTGTCTACACTATCCTAACACAGTTTCTCTGGCGTATAGCCCTTCTCCCTCGACGTTCGGAATTCCAGAGACGAAAAGGTTGTAGGTTCTCTCGTTGATATGTCCCGTTGCTGCCCGCTTCCCCTCCCCTCAATGAGTTTCCCCTCTCCCTTAGTTCCATTTTCGCATTTTCAGTAGTGGTAGGCTTTTACGCCGAGAGTAAGGTCGGTGTAGTCCTCTAAGGATAGCAGTCAGGCAAATCGATGTTCCCCTTTTCCTCTTTCCGATCAGGCACTCTTCTATGCACGTTCGGTCGGTCAAGGTATCCCGACTCCAACGAGGATTCCAGGTCTCTCTCCTTCTTCCAGAAGGAATAATTCCTCTTGATCCCAAAGTAGACGCTTTCCTGAGTCCCATCCAGAACGTTCCTTTCGGCTGATCTTTTTTTTCGATAGCTTGGCGTAGTCGTCGTACCCCTGGGCCCAGAGTAATTCCCTTCCCCGCGACTAGAGGATGAGGACCTCCTCCGGATTTCTGTCTTTTTGAAGGAGCCTGCCCCGAAGTCAATGAGTCAGACGTTCCGTGTATCAGCGCACCCCTCCCCAATGAGGCCAGCGACGACCTAGATCTTTTCAACGAGCCAAGAGCCTGAGCGGAGAGGCTGACGCGCCTCGCTTTTCTGTGAGACTTTAAAGAATGTCCGCCTCCTGAATGAGATCCATGCACGACCTGACAGAGTCCTCCATAATTTATCCTCAGCCTTGTGTCTTCTTTTAATCTGTTATTGCGCGTCGTTCCGCGATGGATGAGCAGTCGTCGGTTTTTTGGTACAAATGTAGTCCAGCGTCCCCTACCTGCCTCTCTGGTCGTCGTACTCGAAATGTTGGCTTTTCCCCGATGTGTCTCTTACGAAGTTTTTGATCATCTACGTCTCCGCATGGAGTTCTCAAAGATCTGATGCCGGGTCCCCCTGAAAGAAATTAGTGTTATCTTCTCTAGTCTTAATAGTCTCGGGGTTAACTTCACTCTTCGCCTCTATCAGCAAGATAGGAGGAGAGCGTTTCGTTGAGTATCACGCAGCTTCTCTCCCCTTACTTTCCCTCTTTCCCCCTTTCTTCTGTGGATAAGAATAGTAGTTGGTCTCTCCTGAAAGGAGTGCTCTCCCTCAGTGAAGTCCTCCCCGAGTACAAGAGCCTAGGGGTGCTCCCCCTTCCTCTTTCGGTCATCCCTAGTTACTCCCCCTACGGCAACTAGATTTCTC
>Ga0179593_1602759_pt1 | contig 10571 bp, 13 predicted proteins | sample CZODoug2_1_08_16_FD_185931 | JGI IMG/M metagenome (GOLD analysis project Ga0179593, IMG submission 185931) | Vadose zone soil fungal communities from Angelo Coast Range Reserve, California, USA - CZODoug2_1_08_16fungal (PacBio error correction) | ecosystem: Environmental > Terrestrial > Soil >... | reverse complement strand
TTCCCGTCTTTCAAAAGGATGGCTTTGCCCCCTTTTAGGCATTTCTTTTGCTAGACTCTTTTAAAATTGATCCGGTGGCTGTCCCCTCCTGTTGCGCCAGCCCCAGTGAAGGCACAGAGCACTCCCGTGCGTTCCTCCCTTTTTTTCACACCCCCCTTTTCCTCGCCCTCTCCCCCCCACGGTTGTTACGATCCTGCCAACTAACCGCCCCGGCGGGATCTCCCCGGTTTCTGCTCGTCTCCGGCGGTCACCGTTCTGATCCCCTAGCCCTTTCCCAAATAGGATATCCCACCTACCCCCTTTCATTGATTAGGGATTCCCACCACAAGCCCCTTTCAACCCCATATACGATACGCATTGCTTTTTGAGCAATATGACTTTTGCAGCTTTCTCCGTTCGCAAGTGCGGCTTGTTTTCCGGTCCCCCCTCCTTCCACGGTTCCGTCTCGTTTCGCACCTTTCGTTCCTTCTTAACTGTCTTGTACCATGTCGTTTTTTTTTTAGACCATTTTTTCCCGGCAGAGATATCCCGTTGTTCTTGCGCGCGCTTCCTGAAGGAAGGGAAATTTCCTAATGCACCTTCACCGATCCCGCCTGGAGTATAGTTCCTGCAGTTTTTTTCTCTTATCGCCGATGATCCTGGACCGTGGCTTTTTTCTCCCCCACTTCCTTCCAAGTTCGATTCACCCTATTTTTTTTTCTACTATCCCCCTTCTCGCGGCTTCCCCCAACGGCCCCCAAGGTGACATATCGACGGTTTTTCTTTACGTGGTCCTCGCTCGTACCTACCGGCCGGGGAGGCAGACTTCGTAGGGACCTCATCTAAGTGAAAGAGAAGGGTCTTTACTGGATCCATAGTTTCTGCACGTTTTAAGGCGCAACGGACCGCCGAAACCCCCCCCCCCTTCTGAGGGGAATCATCTCCCCTTTGTCTTGTCCCCAATTTTCATCCAAGTCTTGAATCTCTCGCCTGAATCGATGACGGACCAAATTTCATTTTTTCTCCTTTTGTCCGTGGTCATCGCACGGTCGCGTGGAGTTCCCATCATGTTTCGCCGACTTGATTTTTACACCACTTCCTGCCACTTGCCCTTCCCCCTAGAGTCAGATCGTGGGTTCCAGTTATCTCTTTAGCTCGGATGGGGACGGAAAACGACCGTCCGTTGCTTTTGTCCCCCCCTTTTTTTTTTCCTTTCTTTTTGAAAGACTTCTCCCTTAGCATTGATTGTCGCACCTCAGGGTGGAGGTCGTCATGTCTGCTTTCTCATGGTTCCCTCCCCCTTTGATTCGGTGGGATGACGGTTTTGTTTTTTGTATTCTCACGACTACGGGTACAACTAGCCTTTTTTCCCAGTTCCTATTCCCCGACCTTTTCTATCTAGGGAAGGACACACTTGCGTTTTTTCGTATAACCAGCGACCCTTTTCCCCTAATCGTAGGCGCCTATCGTTTATGAAGAAGCTTTTTCGTCTTCATCGCGGGGCCGTAGCCGCCTTGTAGGTGACATTCCATTGAATCTTTTATCGGTAGTATAGGAACACTTCCACAGAAAGTCTTGGCCTAAACCTGGGATAAGGGGCCTCCACGGCTGTCAGTAAAAGCTGTGGTTCTTTCCCCGATTAATTTTTGATTTTTCTTGCGAAAATTTGGCATTTTTGGAGTGTACGTTTCCCCCCTATGGCTAGGACATGGCCCTTGTCCGCCTCGACTCCACGTGCCAACCTGTCGTGCTAACATGACTTTCTGCGGAGGTCTTGGCCTTCTCCTATCCTCACTTTCATCCATGGCCAACAACTGGCGCACTGGCCTGCAAGACCTCTGAGCTCATTTGACCTGAGGGGACAACGGCTCTACCTTTTCTTTGAGTCGCGTGTCCGTCTCACTCGGTTTCGATCTGGTTTCAATCCCTTCATGTGGAGAGTGAAGTCTTTTCTCCCGTCTCATTCCTATCTCCCCATTTCATAATGGAGTTTCCCCACTCCTTTTAAACATTCTTTTTTCCCCCCCTTTGAATGGGCTTCAATTTCGTTATTTTCGGTACGATACGTATTTTCACCAGGTCAACGAAACATCCACCCTTACTCTCGTGGCATGCCGTTCGGTTTTTCTTCGCTATTCAAACCATCTTCTCCCCTTTTTTCAACTGGCCCCCGCGTCCGGAATTTTCGCCCTACCGGTTCTTTTTTTGTGACTCCTGTTGACTCACCCCCTTTCTTGACCTTTCCAAATTCCCTGTTCCCTGTCCTTTTTGAGCGTGTCTCTCCCTTTTTTGTACTCTTTGAGAAAGCTCTCCTTCCCACTTCCTCGATCCCTGGAGTCGGATCTCCATCGTTGTCGCTCCCAGATAGATGCGAGTTGGTTTTTTTCGTTTCCCCTTCCTATAGCCTGTCTCCCCTCCCTTTCTCTCGCGACCGCTCAAGACCGACCACTCCTTTTCTCCCCCAAAAAGTCTCTGGAGTACATGGTCCGATATTGCTAGTCAGATGCCATACTATTCGCATCTGACTGAATTTTTCCCTGCCCTCCTCTCAAGACTTCACGTAGTCTAGACGTGCACGAGCTACCATAATTTTTTCCCCCGAGTAGGGTCTCACGACTGGCTTTTTTTTCTTTTTTTTCCCCTCGATAGATGCCCCAAGCGATCCGTCTCCGGTTTTGTCACAAATGGGTCGGTCGTTTCCTTCCACTTTTCCAATCTCTTTTCCTTTTTTCTCTCTCTTTAGGTACCCATTCTGCTTCCTTCTGGGAGGAAAAAAACCTTTCGGGACCCTGCGACCTCGGAGAGTAACCCCAAAATCTCACCTTCGTCGAGCTCTTTCACCCTCTTTCCGGTTCTGGTCACCCGTTCTCCTCCTTTCTTGAATTTTTAGCCGTGAGGTATGAAAAATCTTCCTTCACGTCCATTACTCTGAGAATAGTATGTTACATCTTCAATATTTTAATCCCATACGATGTCTCCCTATTGTTTCTTAACTGCCTGACACTTGGTCGGTCTGTTCTTTCCGTGCCAGTCGAAGATGCTCTTTTCCCCATTTATTCTTGACCTTCATCTCCCCCTCCCAACATCGCATCTATAGTGATTGACAGCCCATCGACTATGTAAGGATAGAAGTTCCCCTCGCGCTTTTCTCAACTTCTCTCCCCCTTTTAACCTGATCTTCTGAACATGTTTGACATGGTTTTTCTTCAATTCGAAAACTCAACCCCTTTTTCCTTTCTCGCTGCTTCCTTCCGTGACCCTGCCTGCCCCTTTTTGTCTCTGGTTTGGATATTTCGACGGCTCATCTCTCTGTTCGCCTTAGGGGTTTTCTCTTCATAGTGACTCCCTGACTGCCTCTTTGGCTCTTTCCCAAATCCAAACGATCCTGGTTTGTGTTGCCCCCCCCTCTTCAAAATGTAGCCTTCTCTGCTTCCCCTCACTATCGGAACATGATTTGCCTTTCCCCATCCCTCCCCCCCGACCCCTGATTTCTTGAGCTGAAACGCCCCGGAGTTATTGCGCGTTTTTCAAGGTCGTCTGTCTAGCTTCCCCTTCAATGTGTTATTGTCGTGACCCTGAGCTTTCTGCTCTTGCTCTCCCTCCCCATCCGCATTCAATTCATTTTCTCCCTCCATTCCCTGTGGTCCCTTCTCCACGGGACATGAGGCGTCGGCATTCAGGTTACTTCCAAGGGGAAATATTTGTTCGAACCCCCAAGCCCCTTCCCTTCATTTTTTCGCCGAAACCCAATTTTTTTCCCTTCCGCTGCTTTTGAGCCATTCCTAGGGGAACCGGTTTGAGCGCTAGATTTTCTCGTCTTGCGTAATTATATTCCCCTACCGTCCCCGCATGATTCCTGAATACCCTAGAATTTACGGCATCGTATATCGTTCTTTCCTCTTCTTTGTTTTCTCTTCCTCTCAATTTTCTTGCCGGACTTCCTATCACGTCTGCGGGGCTTTGCCGGAAAATGAAGATTTCGAGCTTTTTGCGTTTCCGCACACACCCAATTCTCTGCCATTCATCATAAATTCGGCCCACCCCTGCCAATCTCCTTTCCTTCCCCCCCCCTCCTTGCTGCCCTCTTCAGTGAGGACTTCCCATAGGAAACTTTCACATCCTCGTGCCCTCCCCCCTTCTTCGTCTTTCCCTCGATGAGCCTCCCCCCCTTGGTCCAATGTGCCAGGGCCTTTCCCGAAGGTTCAAGGCTGTGGCCGGCGTTTTCCCATTTTTGATGCTCCAAGCCGACCTTTAAGGATTTTATCCCTTATCCGGATTCATGCCGAGGACCTTTTTTCCCTGGTCCTCCCCTTTTTGCTATAGCCCCTCTTCAACTTAAAAGTGGGTTTTTTTCAAGCCCTGGATGATTCTCTTCGCCCCGCTGCGAGGTTTTTAGTACATTTTGCTCTTTTTGCATGGCAACTGGCCTCCCTACTACCAGTAAAAGTACCTTTTTTTTCAAAGTCTTAGTCATCCTTTTCTCCCAGCCTTTTCCGTCGGCCTTTTTAATCGATGACCACGTTCTGTATCTCCTCATTTGTAGTCTTTTTCGTCCCGTCTCTCCTTCCTTTCTTCAAAGAGGGAACCCTTTTTGCATCGTCGAAAATTCTACAGTAACTTGAGTCCTCCCGGCTCAGGATTCCTGCTCAAAGATGAAGATTGGCTTCCCTACGCTTCCCGATCAGGCTCTGCTCCCTTCCCCAGTTATTGTTTATATTGGCTTTTTCTTTCTTCTAGGTGGGAGTCTTCCCTGATAATAAGTAACCCATTTCATCCCCTCTTTTTACAAGGATTTCCTCGGCTGCAGATTATACGCCCCTTCTTCCTTCATGACCTTAACCACTTCTTTCCCCACATAGAAGGATCTCTGCTAGTTCTAAGCTGCGAGAGACTTGACCGCTTCGATGGTTTCCTCCCCAGCCAAATCCTTTTTTCAATTGCTTCCCCCCTGATATGGTAATCACTAGGTGCCCTTTTTTTCCTTTTTTCGCGCCCTTATGCACCCCGTGCTTTCCCCCCTCGCCTTTGCGATCTGTTTTCCTATTTTATCCTGCACACCCCCCTTGTTTCACTTACCTTCTCTTTTGGGTTTTCTTGGACTGTGCTAAGAATTTCTCTTTTTCCTTGGCTCTGTCAGGACATTTTTTCTCCTCCTTCGGTTTGATGCGCCCCAAGTCGATGTATCTCGCCAGAACCTTACCCTTCCGGTTTTCATGGAGAGGGAATATATTTCTTTCCAATCTTTTTTTTTTTTTACTTTGGTTAGATCCCCGTCGCGCACAGTTGGACTCCCCCTCCTTGTAATCCGTGATTGTGCTTACCGAGAAATTTGATTCCCCCGATTTGACCCCATCCTTATGAGAAATTGGTCGTTCCTTAACCGCCCGACCTTTGCAAAGAGGCCTCGTTTCCACTTTTCACCGTCAAACACCCCCCTCCGCATTTCAAGGTTGTTTTATCTCATTTTCCCACTCTGACAACTTGCTTGCCCAACCCGCCGGTTTTCCGGTTGCTATTCATCCTCGTCGACCCCGGCAAAAAGTATTCCTCCCCTTCTTTTTTGACTATTGTCGTACATCCCCCCCCTAAACATTCTTTTTATGTTCTAACCAATGGCTCGAACCACTCTCGCGGCCGCCATGCTTTTATCCCCCCCGCAACTGTACGTCTTCACTTAGCTTTGCCCTGTGCGCCTGTGTTTTCGTCATCGGACGGGAAAGTAGCCCCGTCCCTCTCTTCCCCTCAGCTATTGGATGGCTCGGGCCCCTTTGGCATTCACAGTCTTAGCTCCGAGACCTTCAGCCGCGCCCCCTCCCTCAGAAGTCAAAATGCTTTTCCCCCAATTCCTCGTACCTTGGCGCGACCTTCTTATGAGAGTCCTCCCCTCTTCCAGCTGGTCAGGATCGACGGCTTGCAGGTGCCCCTTTTTTAAGTCAATCTTTTCTTCCCTCCGATTCACCGAACTGTCCCATCTTTCCGAAATGCTTCCTCGCTCTGTGCCCTCCCCCAGGACGAAAAGGTTTTTCTACCTCTTCTGCGTCGCGGCTTGAGAGTGTTTTTTTCCCTTGCCTCGTTGCAGGACGCGGTAAGGCGTCCGTCTGTTTTCTGAAAGAGAGGGTCTCCTTCGGATCAACCGTTTCCCCATGCGCATCTCCTACGGCCCAGGTCTCCGACCTAGGGGACATCCCCCCTTTCATTTCCCCGGGCTGAACCTGGCACTTTTTTTTTTTGAATCATCTCCCCCTTGTATTCCGCGAAAACCCCTTCCCTTCGGTACAATCGCTTGTAAGGTTTTCATACCTCCCTACTTTCCCTAAAGTCGTTGCGGTGGAGCATTCCCTCCGTTCCCAGTCCACACGGTACTTCGAAAACCGTGTCATATCTTCAGAAAGATCGTTTCCGGTTTCCATTCTCTAAGCTTCCTAACGTCTCCGTGGGACGACGACCGTAAACTTCCGTCTATTACCAAGGTTTCTTCTATTTGATTTTCCTCCTTTTCTTGTTAGCCCCTACGAATTTTCTTCGTAATGAGCTTGCGATGGTGTCCCATTTCCTTTGTTTTATTGCCCGGGCTGGGGGGTTTATCTCTCTTTTCCCGGGCCGTAAAAAGATAGATCGCGGTCGAGTCCTTTCCTCAAGATTTTCCGCTGGCCGGCCATCCTAGCTGGATAGTCTCAACGCCCCACTTTTCTTAAACCTAGTAAGTCAGACTCACCGCCCTCTCCGGATGACCCTCAGAGTCGGCTAGGAGAATTCTTCCCTTCTCTCCTAATTTTTCCCTTTTTCCTTAGTGAGCGCAACTCCTTCCCCTTTCCCCAAGAATGGACTCCCCTCCGTGCAGCACCTCAACCCCCCCTGCGTTTCAGGTTTTCAACCTTGGTGTTCTTCCCCCCCCTTCCATGACTTTTCCGTCCCAAAAGGGAACATTTTTTTGAGTCCTTTTCCCCTCTTTCCCTCTCCCCCGTCGTCCGTTTGAGAGCGGCCCCCGTGCACAAATGGGTGTCGACCCCACCTGAATTATGCGGAGGCTGTCTGCGCTTCACTCTAAGTGTTACCCTCCCTCCCACCCACCCCCATGGGAGGTCATACGGTGAATTTCGATCCTTGTCCCTATGTAAGCGCACCCCTCGGTGATTTCAGAGTGCGTTTTCATGTCCCTTTTATTTTGTCCGATCTTGGAAATCCCGTCCATTCCTTCCGCGAGAGATTGCCTGTTATGGCCTACGATATCCTTCTCCCTTTTTTTCCGGATTTCATTTTTGCACACTCAACCCCCTCCTTTGGCCCAATTGGACCAATTTTCTCCCCTTTGTCCCTCTGGCCTTTCCTTTTCCCGTTTCCGGTCCTCTGGTTTCCTTCCAAAGTTCACTACACCTTAACTCCAGATTCGGGTGCCGGGTCGATATCCACCCCCCTTCTCCATTTAAAGGGGTCTAGCGTGGCCCCCGGACGCTCGGCAAGACCCCGTGGTATGTTGTTGACTTTTTCCTAATTTTGTCCCTGTCCTCAACGGAAATTCCTTGCAGTTTCGGCGGCTCTATTATCTCTTTGAACCGCGCCGACATGGTCTTCCCTTTTCTTCTTCGCCCCTCGTTTGATGATGTCAAGCCACCCCCCCCTCCCTCTTTTCGTTGGTTGAGTTTTTCGTTTGTCGATGAATCAATCCTAGACGGGGAATCGCCTTCCTTTTTCTCTCGTAAAGGCCTCAAGACCTCACTGTTTCCTTTCGGTATACGACCCCCACCCCTTTGGCCTCGGCATGGGACTCCTCTTTCCCCCCTACCTTCTGCTCTGGACCCTGGAATTCATCATGGTTTCCTTTTACTGGCAGGCCATTCCAGACTTCCAAGAGTGCCTCCCGTTCACTCCCCCCTGGCTCGGGTAAAAAGAGTTGCTTCCTTACTTTTAACTTGGTCTCGCTGCCCCACTTCTTTACGTGAGGTTTTGCCGGGGTTTCTTTTTTTCTTTCCTACTGGGTAACTTTCTTTACATCATATTGTGTTTCTTCAGGAGCTGCCCGCCCAATTCCTTCGGTATTTAGAATTTTCTCCCTGTGGTTTTTCCACAACCTTCCGAGGATTTTTTTTTTTTTTTTTTTTTTTTCCAACTTTAAGCTCGAAGGGTTGTATTCAAAATCCCCCCCCTAGTTCCAGTGCCTCTTTTTCCCCCTTTAGCAGTGGAGCCTTCAGTTGCTCGCTTTAACACCCTTGATTCCCTTCCCTTAGCGAGTCCCCCATGAGGAATCCCCTTTCCGGCTGTTCTCTAACTATTGGCCTATTAACCCGTCTTCTTTCCCTCCCATCGATGTAATTCCATATTCTGTTTTTTTAGTAGACCGGACGATAAGTGTTATCCCCTTCCCTCTCCCCGAAGCGACTGCTCGGCTCCTTCGTATTCATCGAAAACGTCGCCCATGTCCTTCTCTCGTTGTTGACCCCTCACCCCTTAGGTCTCTCCCCCCTACGCCCTCCTGCTCGCCCCTCATTAGCGCTCCGAGTTACATCCTCTAACAAGCTCGAGGAACTCCCCTTCTCTCTTTCGGAACTTGTTCTTCACCTCCCCCCTCCCCAATCCCCTGGATTTTTTCTTGCCGAGCGGTCCTTGACCCGTTTGGCAAGAGAGGACTTTGACTCTTTGTTGTTCTCTTTTAGGCACCGAATTTTTCGCTTGAAGGTGTTTTTTTCTTTTTTTTCCTTTTGGTGCCATATTCCTTATCCGAACTGAAAGCCGCTGGCTGGGTCGTCCCCGGTTCCAAGTGAAAACCCCGTTCTTTCCTGTTTTTTCCAGAAATGCTTGAAAATGTGAAGCCGTTGATTTATCGAGTGAGACTTTCCCCCCCTCTTTTTCCTCCCCCTCCCCATGGCTTGTCTCATGAGATCGAAAATGATGGCCGGGTTGACGGATCCCCGTCCCTCATGCGTGTGAAATAGTTTTTCCAAAGTTTCTCTTTTCTTCTGAAATGCCATTTTTGCGGTACCCAATGAGCGATTTTCTTCCAGACCTTTCCCAAGTTTTTCTGTTTTTTTTCCTCCTTACCTTTGCGTTGCGCGCAAACTTGGACCCTTTCCTTTCCCCCTTAGACCTCCTGTGGAATCGTACTCACCCCTATTTTTTGAAACGTCCACAATGATCAAGTTTTCGCCGTCCCACAGTTATTTGAAACTAACGCGTGGGAACCTTTCTCCCTTTTCTGTCCATGGACCTTTCCCCGGTTTCTCTCTTTACTCCTTGCCAGTCTCTTCCAATGCTGATCCGGAGTCGGCGATAGTTCCGCGATGACTCCCGCGCCTTCCATCAATGCCCTTCTGACGATTTTGTCCCGGTCTTTTGAGACCCGCGCTATGGCTTTCTTCCGTTCTTTGAGGTCTCCGGACGACTGAAGGTTCTCCTTTTCTCTCACCGTTTTTCCCAACAACCCCGCCGCGGCCATCCCCACAGCATCTTGGCACCTTTCTCCCCCTGACATCTGGACCCTTTTTCTCACCTGCTGTAGACCAATCGGGCGTCTTAAAATAGGCAACCCCCTTTTCCCTTCCGACTCTTCAAGGCGACGTCCTTTCGCTCCGCTTCGAGCAACTGTCTGGCTTTAGTCTTTCCTCCGGTGCATTTCCCCTTTCATTTCCCCGCGAGTCCATGCTTTTGACCAAAAAGCAATACAAGTCCTTGTATTAGGTTTCTGACGACCCTGATCATGCTAGTTGTCCGGTAATCCACGTTTTGTACTCTCCCTTCTTTGTTGGCCTGTCAAGAAAGGGCTCCTGGTCTCCTGTAGTAACCGCGGGATTCCTTTGTTTGTACATGGTCTCCTTTTTCCAGAAGTCTTTCCTTTCCATCCCTAAAGCCCCTTTCTCCGGCTTTTACCCGAGGATGCCCCGGGGAGTCCTTCCTGAAGTTTTACGTTCGAGTGATTTTTGCAGCGGATATGGCGATTTTGTGCTATTTGCGGCCCGCGCGCGCCTTAGGTCCCCCTCCTGGAACCTGTTCCTCGATTGACGCTTGAACTTTTGGCGGGGGTTTGAACTTACTCTTGTCACTCTCCCGTATTTCCCCCCGTCCTTTGGCTGAATACCGCAACGATTTCCCTCTCGTCCTTTTGTTTCGTGTTTTCCTTCCTTGCGGCTCGCGTCGAGCATGCTTCCCCCTTACGCTCCTTCACAAATCTTCGACTCAAAATTTAAATTCCTGTCATTGTCTTCGCGATATCGCCTCCCTTTCAGTTCCCGGGACTGCCCCCCACGACTCCTTCGTTCATGGATTTCCGTTTTCCGATTTTTGAAGCCTTCGTCTCTTCTTTGCTTGGCGCTGGGTTGTCCATTTTCCTTCATTGTCTCCGATTATATGGATAACCTTTTATTAACGGTGCAGGGTCGTTCCCCTATTAGAGCCGTTCCCGAAGCGGTTGCGATCGTTTTATTTTCCTTCTCGGAACCCCCCGTGTCGAAGTCGTTCAGGTATGTATTACGTTCCCCTTCCTGAATTCAAGATTGTTCTTCGGGATGTTTTCTTCTTGTTTTTTTACAGTCGTTTTGCCGCGCCGATCGACTCCCTCCTCCCAGCCGGCTGACGGGAGGTTGAGACCATGTTCTCCTGGA
>Ga0179593_1475163_pt1 | contig 10571 bp, 14 predicted proteins | sample CZODoug2_1_08_16_FD_185931 | JGI IMG/M metagenome (GOLD analysis project Ga0179593, IMG submission 185931) | Vadose zone soil fungal communities from Angelo Coast Range Reserve, California, USA - CZODoug2_1_08_16fungal (PacBio error correction) | ecosystem: Environmental > Terrestrial > Soil >... | reverse complement strand
GCTCTTCAGGTTTGCAGCTTGATGACTTCCTACCCGTTTCAGCAGGTGGCGAATGCCCCCCCCACCGGCACCGCGCTCCTTTCGGTTTTCCGACCTTGTGTCCCAGCCTCAATACAACCCGTTTCTCCTTATAAAAAACCTATCACCGTCCATGTGTCCTTCACTTATTTTTTGACCCTGTAGTGTGACGCATCCCGAAAAACAACACCGAACCATGGGATGTTATCATGGCCAATTCACCACGGGTTTCTCTTCCTTCCTACGTAAAGCAGCTTGATATCTTTCCTGTCGTTCTTTCTTCGAAGCGACTTCTATTTCTGACTGATGGGGTAGTCTCGTTTTTCTCTCTTGATCTTACTTGTCTTCGTGTTTGGCATCAGTGAATTTGAAATACTGAGGTCGGCTTACCAAAAGCTGACCTCACCACAAACGTTTCCCCCCCACTCCCCCCCCCCCCACTTTCAGGGCTTAATAAGTGATGATACGCTTCCTATAGACGGCTGGGCCCGGCTGCTTTCGATGGACCCCCTTCCCTTTTCCTCTGGCTACCCCTTTTGGGTAAAAATTTTGTCTTTCGTTACCATCTTTTTGTCCCCCATTTCAGTGTGCCTTTCACCCCCTAGAATGGTATGGAAGCTCAGGTCGTGTGAACTAGATAATGCGGCCCTTGACCTCCCAGCGAGTTCTCTTCGCTTTTTTTGATGCGCGCCGTGCAGTGCAGACCTTACGTTCCTCCCCCCCCCCATCAACAACCACCACCGTTACCCTTCTTCCCTTTTTTCTGACTTTTCCTCCTTCGGAACCCGATCGGCTTTTGAATGGAGTTCGCGACGTAGTCCCTCGAGCTTCGCCTAACGTCTCCTGCCCGAATCTTGTTCTTTTCACAGTATTCTACCTGTTTTTTTCCTCGTTATCTCTCCACCCAAGCTTGGTTTTGTGGTGGCATTATTTTTCTGGCCTTCCGTTCCCGTCAGAGCTCCCAACTTCCTTGAAACTGTCCCCCATTTAATAGCAGTCATTCTTTTTATTTCGCGAGCCCTCCGAGGACGTGGAACCAAATGTCTTTTGGTTTCTCGCTAATCCCTTTTCGGCGACCTTATTGTAAAGTGAGTAGACGTATCACCTCCTACGTGCCTCTTTTTTCGAGATAAGGTTTTCGTCATTCCATACGTCTTTCCAGTGCCAGACTTGATCCCCATGGCCCTCCTTACGTAGACATACGCTTACTCCCTCCTCCCCCTTCTTTTCTTGGCTCTCGTCCCGGTTTTGATCAGGCTCTGCCGACCAAAACCGTCCTCTTCCCCCCCCCGTGGACTCCCCCTTCTTCCCTTACGCGTTCCACGCTCCCCTCTAGTTCCTCTGCCCCAACTCTCTGAAACAATTTCACTATTCCTCCTTTTGGGATTATCCCCCCCTCCCCCCGCCCTTTGCTGAGTCCCCCCCTTACCCCAGGCAACGCACTGCGTCCTCCCACCCCGGGAATTTTCAAGGTGACTGATTACACCAGTTCACTGCCGTCCTTCTTTTTCACCTTAAATGATTTATTTCCTGAAACACGATGTCATCCTTTTTCTTTCGGTGACTCTATAATTAATCCGAGAGTTTCCCTGTACCCCCATTCCAGATTCCCCCTTTCCGATTTGGGATGAAGTCGCCACATTACCTTCCCCACGCCGCATACACTTGACTTCCCCCCCCCCTGTCCGTATCCTTTAATTTTGAGGTTTTCTCCGCTCCGGCAGTGGTTTTAAATCCTCCCACCCTAGAACTACACTTCCGAATGCGCGACACTTTTCGGAGACGTTCCACAGCAAAAACGCAAGTGTCTTCCCCTTTCCTCTTTTCTTTCGGTGTGCAGCGTTTCCCATCCGAAGGTGCTCTTTGAATCATTTTTCTTTCACTCTCGGTGTCTAACTCGGTGACTCTGCCGCTTGTCCCTCAGCACATACCAGGCACTTCCTCCGCTCCTCAAGTAATCGATCTCCTTTTAACCTTTCTTCAATCGTTCCTTTTCCCAACCTCGCACTTTCAATTTAAGCTTCCTAGATCTTTCCCTTTTGTAGGACGCTTTCTACCAATAGTGATGGTGGGATCGACGTCCTCTCCTTTTCTTCCCTGGATACCTTCTTTTTCCCCACCATCTTTTTCTCTGGCTTGGGTGTTGCTGTCCTTCTCCCAGACAATCCCTTGACCTGCGCGATTGGGCAGTACGCGAGTCCCCCTTCATCGCGGCAGCAGTGATCGTTTATGTTGTTCTGCCTGACCACCATTCGTTACTTACTTCCTTCTAATTTCTCTTTTTCGACTAGGAATACCTTTCCGATCTTCTCCATTGTTCTCTTTCCTCCCCCTCTACCCTGGATCGCAGCGACGCAGGAGCTCCCACCACTCAGCCCTCTCCCCGTCTATTTCATTTTTTCGATTCTTTCCTGACATCCGTTTTTGTTCTTATTCCCCTCCTACCGCGTCTGGTGACCATAGATAGGTTCAAATTCTTTCCTTTGCCTTTGTTGACTTTGGCGCCCCCGCGACATTTCAGAGTGTACATTATATCCACCACACTCTTATTTTGAAGCTCTCTTTCTGCCCCTCCGCTTAACCTACCTATTGCTTTTAAGCGTCCGCCTCGAGGCAGGTTAGGCCGGCCAAGTCGTCCCATTGACCCCTATTGCTTTTCGAGTCGCGTTTGTCCTTCCCACCCCCCACCCGATATGTTCGGTAATTAATCCCAATGACCACACCCCGTATTTTCTTTTTTCGTCAAACATGAATCTTCCTCTGGATGACATACATTGCCTCGCTAGCGGCACCTTTTTCAGATTTTCCCTTGACGTTTCCCCTTTCTTCTCCGTTTTGCGAAATAAGATGAGATAGTTTGTCACCCGGTTCACATCCAGAACGCCCGTATCCCTTCCTTTCTTTCGGAGCCGTTTCACAGGTTGAGCGTAATTTTTGATGACCGACCTCCCCCCCCCCCCTTTCAGTTCTTCTGCATGAGCTGTTTTTTAAGAGAGTCCGTCTTTTTCTAAGTATTGTTTCCCTATGCACGTCCTCCGGACTTTTTTTTGCAACCCCTTCGGGAAATTCTTCCTCTTTCCCTCTTAAGTTTTCTTTCTTTGAGTTCCGATGACCCAGTCTCTCATTTTCTCCCCCCTTCTTTTTGCTGGATGTGGAACGCGCCCCTTTTTTTTTTCGACTCCTCAGCAACCCAGGATCGAATTTTAACCCCTGTGATTCCCATTCCGCCGTAGACTGACTCAAGGGTTTTCCCTGTGTCATTCCCCGTCCTCGCCAAACTTGAGACACCGTTTCTCTCAGCCCAGAAAGAAGGATGCTTTTTCAATTTTCCTTTCCTTTTGTTACACCCCCCCTCCCCCCCGCTATCCCCCAACCTTACCACCCTCCTGTAACCAGGCTACTTCCATTTTCACCAACGTACATGATACTCATCCCTACCATCCCCACCCTCACCCCCCCCCCTTTTTTTTTCCTTCGCCCTACTAACACCTGATTTTTCACCCTATTCGACTTTGTGATACTCACCGGTACTTCGACGTTCCCTCCTCCCTTCAAATTTGTCCCACACATGGGCTGAGAGGCCTTCTTCGCAGATTTCAAATCTGGCCGTTTGCGCTGTTTATAACTCCACCGCTCAACACCTCTTTTGTTCTTTTTGTTTTTTCTCAAGTAGATTTTTCGGCCAGCCCTTTCCCCTCATTGCTTACCGTCTCCCTTCTTCCGGCTTTTTCGGTAAGAGTCCGGCCGGAGACCTCAGTGTCTGAGTTTCACTTCTTCCCTCGAAGGCGCCTCCTCCCTTCCCTTTTTTTGCTCCATTTCAAACTTCAAAGATTAGATACTAAACCCAAAAGTGCCCCCCCTGGCAAATCTACTCCATCCCGAATCTTTAAAAAAGCGTTTTGGACCCTAACCCCCATCGGCTTGGCCGCACCCCCTCCCCACAAGCGGCTCAACTATACTTGATAAGGGACCCATGGCGCGTCTTCCCTTTCTCTTAGCGCCCTTCGTTCACGACAACACCTTTCTATTCCATATCGTAGGTTCCGAGGCGTCTGCCCTACCACTACTGCCCGCCTAAAAGCGGGTTCCTCAGAACATCATGCCTTCCCTTGTCTTTCCTCCCCCCCCCCCTCCCTTTTTCGGTTATGCACAGCTGGGCCGTTCCCTTGTATTTCATATTTCGATAGACTACCCACGCCAGCTCGCCTTTTCCTTTCCTTTTTCCTGTTCTTTTTTTCACCCCCGAACTTACTAGTCCCTCCCCCCCGATTGGTATGCAATGTCTACCTGCGTCTCATTATAGGTCACGCCCTGTGCGCTTGAGGAAGTTTCGTCGTTTTTTTCCATGAACGCCTGACCCCTGTTTAAACTTTTTTTCTTCGCTCCCTCTTCTTTTTCGGAATGGCCTTTACCTAATTGATACCCGTTCCCCCATCAGCCTGCCCGATCCCCTAGTTTTAACACCTACCAGACATTCCTCTTAACTTATACTTTTTACGCGAGTCGTTCCACCCCCCCCCCGCCACCCTTGCAGAGTCCACGGCGACTCATCGTACCAGATTCCGACCACGTATCCGCGGCCACCATTTTTTTCGTTCCCTTCATGGATAGTCGGCTGTTTCACCCGCCACTTTCTTGAGCTTCTCCCCCAAATTCCCGGATTCCAAGGTTCAGTTCCTACCCTCATTAAACGGCACTCGTGCCCTGTAGTGCACACCCCCCTCCCCCTTTTCTCCCACTTCGACGGAAACCTCCTCTGTAATGAGCCGGTCTTTGTTTCCTTTCCTTCCTCAGCCATTTTCAAACGGGATGACATCGTGTTTTGACTTGAAGGGCCTCCCAGCACAAATTTGAATGTCGACCCCCCTCTCCCGTCTTTCCCGTTCCTTTGTGTGACCTTGTGATCATAGACCCCTTGCCCCCATTTTATGGTTTTTTTCTTTGACTTTCGTTGCGTCTCTCTTTCCCCCCCTTTGGAGGATTCTCAATCCCCAGGATTAGCTTCTGTCCCCTTCCGACTTTCACTTGAGATTCACTCCGCTACCTGGCAGCATTTTTATGGTCCCCTCCGTCCTTTACTCCTTTTTGCCTCACCTTTGGCGACTGGAACCCATTTTGATGTTCGGCCAGGGCCTTCCTTCTCTGACCCCCCCCCCTTTGACGTCTCGACCCTGCTCTCTGCCCCTGTGCCGTTTAGAAGATTTCTCGAACTATCCCTTCTCTATGTGTTGTCCCGCCCCCTGTAATACCCATGTCCCAATCTCCTCTTTTAAATGACGAAAACCTTCTCTCTAACACGACCCCCAAAGGTCCCCTTTTACTATTTTCCGATACAGCATTTCGCAGTAACGTAGCGCATCCTTTCCTCCTCACGGGATGCCTTCTCCTTTCCCCCCCACCCCCCGCATTTGCGTTTCTAGTTGTTTTCCCTTGCCAACTTCACGACTCCTTCTATTTTTCTGGTGCCCACCTTTTCACTACTGTGCGAGGCTGTTTCACTGTTTTTTCTTCCCATTGCCCCCCAACCAGGCCCCCCCCCATCACTTTCTCTTCTGAGACGTTATATGAAAAACCCCCTTTGAAAACTCGCCCTCTGCCAGGTCTCTTTTTCCTCCTTTTCTGACCTCTTTCTTCCCTGAATTTTGAAATTATTAAGATTTTTAGCCCAGAAGCCGCACGTCTTCTTCTCGGGCCTCCTGTAAAGTTTTGTTCGCATTTTTTTCTTCCTTCCCTACTGTTCCCAAGGAGAAGTTTCCTCCCCTCTCCTCCCTCTCAGAGTCTCTCCGATTCTTCTCAACCTTCTTCAAGCGTCTCTCCCTGCCGCAGCATCAAACCCTTTTTTCGCAGTGTCCAAACATCCACCCCCCAAGGCCTCTCAAGCTGTGGCCCTTCCCTCCTTTCCCACTTTTCGTCGAAAGAGCCCGCCTCTTGTTTTCGCCTCTCCAAGCCTCCTCGGCTGTATCCGCTTTCCTTTTGCTTTGATTCCCCAGGAATTCGCCTGCCCACTGGAGCTCATGCGGTATTGCATGACTCCTCCTTTCCCTGCTAACATCCTATTTTGACCTTACTCTCAAGGAGACCTCCCTTTCCCCCTCTTGCCCTACACATCTCATTCTTTGAGAGCGATATCTTTCCCCCAGATCCCCTCCCGACTTTCTTCATTATGATCAGTGGCGTGTCCTGTCCTTTCTGAATCTCTTTTCGCAGGCTTGATTCCCCATAAAGGGGGATTCTTTATTCTCGTCATCAAAGGTTACTGAGTCCTCTTCACCAACTTTCCTTTCCTTTTCTTACGGACCTTCCGCGTTATTTAGTGATCCCCTACCCCCCCCCGGGGGATAATTCTTCTCCACCCCCCCTGCTCGGTTTTTCTGGCTCTCCTGGGTTTGGTCCCCTTTCCACTTCCTCCTTCTATATCCTCTTCTATTTCCTCTCCTTGTGTGTGCTTCTCTTCTATCTCTGCTTCTCCATCTTGGAGAAGGTTCCCCCTCCCACGTCGTGAGCCCGTATGCGCATAGTCCCCGCTTCTTCCTTTCGGTTCGCAAGTGTTCATACAGAGCTACCCCACCACCTTGAATGTCCGTCCCACACCGTTCCCTTTCCCCCTTCTTCAGGGCTTCTGCCCTTTTTTCTTTATCCTCCTGAAATCAACTGGAGGCATCCTTGCAGGCGTCCACGGTCCCTACATCAGACGATACATTCACGCCATTTTGTTTCTCCTGTGAACTTCTTTTGGGATCGAGCAAGAGTTCCCCGCGCTTGCCTCGCGATAGATGGGGTCGGCTTTTCGTAGCCTTTCCTCCTGCTATGGCGGAGGTCTTGTGCATGTTTGTCCCTGTCGTTTTTCAAGCTCACCGCCTGCTTCCTTTTCAGGCAGATTCAGGGCTTTCTTTCTCCATCGATTAGTCTCTGTTTCGATTGCGACCACACGTTTTACTCGTGCGATTTTCCCTTTTTTCATGCTGTCTTTTTTTGATACAGGTTGGGGATGTTAAGATCTTTAGGGTGATGCATTCCGGTCGAGCTCTCTCTTCAGGCTCTTTTTTTTTGAGTGTCTTCCGTTTCCCTTAGTTGCTGCTCCCCGTCGCTTCGATTCAGGACGTTCCACCATTCCCCAAAACCTTTTCTTCTTCCCTTTTTTTTCTGCCTTTTCTTTCCCCTCGCCCCTCCCCCGAAGAATTTCTATTCGAGCCCGGTGAATCTTTTCTCGTCATGCTTTGGTTGGGGGCCGACGTTCTGGCTCTATGCGCTTTGAAACCACTCCGTTTTAACCTTTTGCTCATTCCCCCTTCCCTCTTTTGTTTTTCTCTTTGCATAAACAGGCACTCTGAGCCTCTCAAATGCTGTATCCCCATCCTCTCCCATCTTACGCGGAGTCCCATCCCCCGCGACGACGGCCCCAGCGTTTGTTCTTGATCGCACGTCCTCAATACCTCGACATGTCCTTTAACGGACCTACCTTCTTCTCCTCCTTTTTGTTTTCCGTTCAGGTTCCGTCATTCCCCTTTGTGCCAGTGACGCGGCACTTCGGCACTTCTCCCCTGGATCGTATCCGCAGCATGCGTCATCTCTTTCCCTTCGTCATTTTTTTTTCCTCCACCATACCTCTCCCCCCCGTTCTCCTTCCCCCAACTCAAACTCGCCTGTCCCTTTCCAAGTGGACCTTCCACCTTTCCTTCTCGTCCTTGCCCCTCGCGATGACCTACAAGCAAAGGGTACACCAAACAGTACAGAGCTATAAAAAGCCACCCCCCCACCACCCCCCATTCTTCCTTCATCGTGTTGTTTTGATGAGAATACCTCCTTTCCCGAAGTGTTCGTCTTAGTGGAAAGCCCCGCCTTTTTGATCTTCTGTCAGGACAGCGCCGTCAAACCCCCCCGGGAGCTCCCCTGAAGTCTTTGCGGCTAGCTTCTCATGAGTCTCCTCTCGCCCGGGACAGACTTTTTGATCCACCGAAGATTTTTTCCCTAGATTTTGCCCCCTGTAGGGCCCCGCTTTTCCCCATGGACCCCCCCCTCTTAAATCCTTTTGCAGTTTCCTCTTTCGCTTTTCCCCAAGCATACTCCCCCCCTCATTCTATGACGTTTCGCACCCCACTCTTACCAGTGCCCGACCGACCCGATTTCAGACAGGATGTCTTTTTCCTCGGTCAGAGCCATTTCACTGGATCACCGCTTTTTTCCCCTTGTGTGCTTGAGGACGGTTATAACTTTAATTTTTCCTTTGGCAGTTGCATAGGGCTCGCCCTTTTAGTTTTGTCAGAGCCTGTTTAAAGGATTTTGGTGTTAGAAAGGATTTCCAGTACCAGGGGATTAGTCCATTTCCTCATGGCCCAAGTTTTTCTTTCACTTTGGGCGACCCTTCGGGAACCATATATTGCACGTCTCTTTTTTCCCCTTCCTTGGGATTTTGTTCCCTGGTCTGGACTTGGACTGAGGTTTTCGTTCCTTCCCTTCTTGACCAGTCATCGATTGTGACTGTGTCCCCTAAACCTCTTTCATAATCACCTTGACAGGTTTACGCAACAACAAAATAATTTTTTGTTCCAGCACTTTTGTGCTTTTATTTTCGATAGAGGGCACCCCCTCCCCAGTCTTTTAATTCCTGACCGTTTTCCACCCCTGGCTACCTTCGCCTGCATAAATTCCGAGCCTTTGCGGCCGCTCCTTCTAATATTCCTGGTCTCCCCTCACACTGTCTCCTTCTCTCCGCGGGTGACCCCCTGCACCGGTCGATGTTGCTTCCTTCCCCATCGTTACGCTAGTGACCTCAGCCCTTTTAGTGTTCTTTCGAAACCCCAGCTGTATGTACAGCATATACACAACTCATAAACCTGCCTACGCCTGTTTTCCCTTCCCCTTCCTCGCCCTTTTTTCCCTCAAACGGCGCTTCACGTTGTAGGTAAGTTGTTCGATGTGTGTTTTAGGTTGATGGACCCTCTACTCTTTCTCTTCGCTCCGGATAGGTCACAAGGACTAAGGGCACAGATTGGTAGAGTTTCTTTTCGACACTGAACGCGGAGCTCCCCCCCCTCCTCTTTCTTGGGGCTGAGCCTTCTGGTCCGTTTCTTTCCTCTTCCTCTCCGAGCTTTTTTTTTCCCCTTGCAGCGTTTTGGTTCCCGCGGCCGAACCCCTTGCTCCTCACCTTCAGGGTTTTAGGGACTGCATCGTTTTTTCACCCCCGCGCTCTTTGTGAGTTCCGGGAAGTTCTTTACTTGAGGAGATAGAGCCCCTTTTTGGAATTGTGGTCTGCTTTCTCTTTCACCCTTTGACTGAAGCTGTTGTTTTGTCGCGGTGAAGCCTAACTCGTTCTTCCTCCACCTTTTTTCTGCTTCCAAGTTTCGTTAGATCCATCGCTACTTTTTTTAGTCCTTCTTATATCTTTTCCAGTCAACTTATCTTGACCCTCTTGTCCATTCAGTGGTCTTGCGATCGTTTCAGGTCATCATTGCTTCCCTCCACGAAATGTTAGAGGCTTTTTTCCCCTCCTTTTGGGCTTTTTGTTTTTTGAATTATCTTCGTTTCTTTACGATCCTCGTCTTTTTCGGACCCTCCCCGGAAAGCCAGTCTCGATTTTTTTGCTATGGACGGTAAAACTCTCTTTCCGCTTGATTGCAAGGAAGGAGGCACAAACAGTCAGCATGCCCTTCTTTACCCCCCCGTTTAGATCACGACGTCTGCTTTGGTATCTGAGGTTGCTACCCACCCTGAACCCCTTCCAGAAGCATGGTGCTGCTTTGAGCGCCGTTCCCCCCATTTCAATGGTCCCAAATTTTCGTTCCTTTCCCCCCTTAAGCCTTTTGTTTTTATTTTTCGTGACTCCACTGGCTCGGACTTTCGGTTTCCCCCCCCCCACCGACTTCATATTCTTTGAGCTGGGCTTGACGGTGGTTTCGGCATGTCAGCGAGTTTCTTTCCCGCGGTTGATTTCCCTAATGCTTCTTGCCACCCGCTCACTACTCACCACAGGCCCCCCTCTATGTGCACCGAATCGTCACCTAGAGTCCTCTCTTGTTCTTTCCTGCTCGGTCTTCCGAGTACAGGATACGTCTGACAATTTTTTTTTCCGTAGAACGTGCATTTTGCCCAGTGCGCAATGAATCCGTCTCCAGGGTCTTTTTGGCTTTTTATTCTTCCTAAGGATTTGACCTTTTCAGGGCCTTGTCGTACCACGCCCTCTTATACCCCTTGCGTCATTCTTTTCTCACCCCAAAGTTTTGAAGTTTTTTCCGTTGACTGAGTTTGTCGGTCCCCGCTTGCTGCGTTTCACGAACGCGTTTCATATCTGCTGCTCTTTTGGGCCCTTTTCTGCGTTTGCCTTCCCCGCCTTCGGTATTCCTCTGTTTGCCCCATTCATCACACGATGGATCCTGTCCGTTGGCGAACCGTCCGCCACACTCCATTCGCCTCTATCCCTCTTTCCCATTTTTTTCTCCCTTTTCCTCCCGGTTGATACACTGTTCTTAGTGTCCCTCCCTTCGACCCATTTCCCCCGCGGGAGCCCTATTCCCCCTCTTATTTTTCTCGGAGCTTCCGCCGCTGCTGTGTTCGAA
>Ga0179593_1469351_pt1 | contig 10571 bp, 15 predicted proteins | sample CZODoug2_1_08_16_FD_185931 | JGI IMG/M metagenome (GOLD analysis project Ga0179593, IMG submission 185931) | Vadose zone soil fungal communities from Angelo Coast Range Reserve, California, USA - CZODoug2_1_08_16fungal (PacBio error correction) | ecosystem: Environmental > Terrestrial > Soil >... | reverse complement strand
CCCCCCCCCCCCCCCTCTCCCCCCGCCACACCCCCCAACATTCCCCAGTGTTCGTAGACCTCCGCACGCTCACACTCCGCCAAAGCATTTCCCCACACCATCCACTCCCCCGTGCGCAAGGATAGCGATCACAATAACGCATCTTCCCAGATTGTGAAGGACCTACGTTATTTCTTCACCAATACCACGTAACAGATTTCCCTCTCCCCATGCAAAGGAATTGCTTTTCTTACCTCATAAGTATTCTCCTGCGAAATTCGTCCTGTGCAATGTCCACTCGTCGGAAGCTTTATCTCTTGAAGGCCTCATTCCCGCAGTCCGCCACCCCAGGTACCTGACTCTCTAAAGTTTTCACCAACTGGGCACCCCCATTTCAGCCTTCCAACTTGCTTCTTATCGCACATCCCCCCCTTTCCTCACAACCCAATTTCATGTCCAGTTTTCTTTTTTCCCCCCCGGCCCTCCCCTGTCCCTTGACCTTCCTTCCTTAGAAACCCCCCCTTCACCTTGCTGCCTGACCTAAACCACAGTACCCATCGGCTGCTGTGAATTTCTGTACGTTCGACCCCTGTTGGCCTGCCCAAGCCCCTCCCAAAAATCCTCACCGATCAATTGTTGGACGCTCTTTTTTTTGAAACATGATCCCCCAGCCCCCAGACCACATGTTCCCCCCAATCTTCGCCGTAAGATTAAGCCCCCCTAGTCCAAAGCCACCTTTCTATGATTCTCAGTATCCAGTCCTCTCCCCTTCCCCTAGTCCCATAGCAGAGTTGTTTTGAGTTGAGTCGCATTCGTCTTTTTCTTAACCAACCCAGGTTCAGACCATGCCCTCTTCCACATTGATGTCCGCTGACTTTCCCCCTCAGGGAGACATCCTGTTTTTCCCCTTTATTCTTTCCGTCCCGCAGTTAGCCCCGCTTTCGTTTCCCTCTTCCCCTCCTCTTTCACCGGATGGTTGACTTCATGTAATTATTTCCCACGAGGCGTGATCTTCCGCATCGGTTCGCCCTTTTTCGAACCAAGAGGCCTCGTTTAGTTTTAATCAGATGAGAGATTTTTTTATTGAATGACAATCTTGTAATAGCGAACAAGAACCCTCTAGGTACGGTTTAAATCTTTTTTTGACATTCCCCTTGACGAGACTCACTAGATTGATCTTCATTTCTTTTTTATGCCTCTCTGTCAGCAAAGTAGACGTCCGGCAAATTTTGCGTCTCCCCGTATTGTCCAGGGGCCTGTGTGCGTGCACTATCCCCTCCCACCCCACCCCCCCCCCCCCCCCCACCCCCCCCCCCCCCCCCCCCACCCCCCCCCCTCGAGAAAATACCCGAAGATTTCCAATTTTTTAGCTCCTACAACATGCTAGTGACGCTAAGCCAGTATCTTCTCGAGTGTCCCTATTCTCATGCACAATAAACGGCTTCGGGTCCCATCAAGCTATTCTTCATCTTGCACAATAGTCCTGAAAAGCGTCTTATTCGTGGTCGTGTGTTCACCGGCACCTTCACCTCTGCGATCCCTTGTGTGGTGCCCTCCTAAGCTAATAGCTAACGGTTTACTCAACTCGACTTTGGACGCATGCCCCCTTTCTCTCTTCCTTTTTCGTGCGTTCTACTTCGTGCCTATGATATTTTTTTTAGCGCGCCGCCCGTGCTTCATTCTTTTCCTGACCTGCTGTCCCCCTCTGCAGTACGCATGTCAGATGAGTGTTGTTGCCCGGCCAACACAGGTTGACGGCGCCCTCCTTTCTTCAATCGCCCGCGTGCCAGCTTTGACCTAGTGTTCGCGCAGCATGTCGTCTTATGTTCCGCCACCCCCCGCGGGCCTTGAGTTTCAATACCCTTAGTTTTCCCTTTTTGACCTCCCCCCCCAGGTCCACTTCATTTCGTTGGCCCCTAAAACTGTTCCGCGCCTCCGTTTTCATTTTCATTTTCTTTTATACTTTCGTCCTTCAGCCCGGCGAAACCTTGACGGTAAGTCTTAAAACCTTGCCGAACTGCGTTGACAACCTTTTCTGGACGCCCACCCCCCAGCTGGCCTGCTGCGATGGAACTCGTCCGCGTCAATGTTCAGCTCGGTTTTCCTGTCGCAGTCAGCGACCAGCATCAGCGTCTTTCTTAGTTACAGGCTTGCCCGCATCTTCTCCACCCCTGTTCTTGCCAGCATGGGTCACTGGTCGGAGATGCGACAGATGAAGAAAATTAATTCTCTATCTGCTTTTCAAATAGCGCCGTCCCCTTCCCCCTGCGAGTACCCGACAGCATCACATAAGTCACCTTGCAGTCTCCCTCTTCGAATGTGTTTGTGGTCGTCTTCAAAGAATCATGCCTTCCATGCGATGAGATCGCACGTACTATGATCCCAGCCGTCCCTTTCCTAATATTTTTGCCCTTTTTACCGTAGAGTTTTTTGACATTCCTTATCCTTCTTCCCACCCCCCCCCCCCCCCCAAGCCCTTGGCTGGCGCGAATTGTTTTCGTAGTTTTGCGGCGGCTGAGATGGCAGTGCCCTCTCTTCTTTTTTACCTTCTTTTGATGAGAGAGTTGATGGTCCTCCTCCGTTTACGCCAACCCCTGCCGCAAGCGACTACGTTCTCATTCCTTCACCTGATTGACTTTTGCCCTTCCTTGGGTCTGTTTTCTCTCAGGAGTATCAGGCTCCTTTCCTCTCGTCTTCAGACTTTGACTGTCCGCCCCATTCCCTCCTCCGCCTACCCCCTTTCACTCCCTTTTTTCCAATTTGATCAGTCTCTTCGCGGGGACGTCACCCCCCCCGCTCCCCTTGCGAAAGATTTTCAATCCTCCCCCTTCTTTTTTCCCATTATTGTCTTCCGCCTCTGTAAATCCTATCCACCCTACATTTCTGCCAAGCGTCAGATTGACGGGATGCCCACCGGCTCCCCCCCCCCTTTTGTGCTTCCTTATAATCTTCGACGCGCCACTGGAAACCGGAGCTCGTCTGTGAGATTTACTCTTTCGCCCCTAGCCCTCGATCCCTGCCTGGAGTGTCCCATTTTTCCCCCCGAGCAGGGGATGGTGTTCGGTTTGATGAATTTTCACCGCGATTTTTGAAATGAAGTGAAATGTTACCCCATCCGCTTTAGCCTTCACTCTATGGCCTACCAACTAACATGTTAGCCGGTGCCACTCATTTGCCCCACACGTTGAATTCTCGTCTTTTTCCAAAGCGACCGACATTTTTCCCATCCCAAAGCGAGACGTACCTTCGACTTTCCCCCCGAGGTATCTACGAAAACCTTCGCCCGCTCACCCAGTTCTTGCCCCTGCCCACCACACTGGCCTCGCAATCGCCCGACCTGCACAGTTTCTTTTCCCTCCCTGCGCCGCTGGAACACCCTTTTTTTTCAGCCAATCGCACACCCCCTACTTGCTCAGCTTGCCTTCGTCCCCCGAGGCGTTTCGTTTTAACGCCCCTCCTACTCCTTTCACCCAAATATAGCTGACTTACGGCATCTTAAGTGCGTTAACTCGACACACTTCCTTGACCCAAGAATTAAGCAAACAGCTCTGACGAACCGCGCACGCTTGATTCCCTAAAAATCCGCCCTTTCTTCCTTCTTTGAAGTTGAGCACCTAGAATAATTCCATCCATCAAACAATGACCAGACTCTTCACTAGGTGCTCGACTCATATGATATGCGCGTGCGCTCGGAAGTATTTTGGCTTTGCAGGTAGCAGATGTCATCAAGGACCCGCCATAAAGCGAGTGCCCTGTACCGTGTCATACTGCCCAAAACATACGTCCGCCCTGCCATTTTTGTTGTTTAGTGAGACCATCCCCTTCCCCCCACCCTATAAGCTCCTTTTAAATACAGGTGCAGATCGACACCCCAACTTTCCCCAATTATCCCGCCCGGAAGCTTGTGGAAGACACATTTCACCCCTCCCCTCCGTTAGATGATGTCTTCGCCCAAGAGCCTGTTCACCCTGGTTTGTTGAAAAGCCGGCCCTTCCATCTTTAATTTGTGAACCGACCTTTAGCGGACTCCCTCTTACCCATCCCGCATGTGCGGTCACAACTTGATGTGAACTTTGCGCTCTAGCTTTTCCTTTTCTTTCTGTTTGGATAGAAGTGAAAACTCTACTAAAGTTTTCTGCTTCTCGTGCATTTCCTTTATTACCCCTCGATATCTGATTCGTTCTGCGCTAGCATATTTATAGGCAAAAACCCACTTCTTATCCCCAACCTATATACACTTTTCATGTTTTCTGGAAAAATAATGCAGTCTAATTCCTTCCCCGCGGATAGACGCAGAATGATTCTAGACACCCAATACGCAATCTAGGCTACTGCATTTGTTTGTATAACATCATTTTTTAGGAAGTTGTCTCCTCTGGCTGCGATCCCGCCGCGCGAATGCAAAGCTCAAGCCTGTCCGTTGGAATTTTCCAGAACTACTTCCTTTTTTTGGATTATGAAAGTGAATCCCGTTACATAACAGCGTGCCGGCTGCCCCCTTAGACACGAGCACTTAGCAACCCCCCTCCCTCAGTCTCTCAAGCCCCCATGAACCTAGCACCCTCACACGCCTGATTGATCGACGTTTTTTTTTTGTTCCGGTATTAAGGTCAGGTGTTACTCAGGTCTAGTTAGCTTCCTCTCCATGGCAGTCTTTTTTCCCCCTTTCCCACAACTATTTGTATTGGACTTTGATGATCGACTAATCCGCTCGGGTTTCTGATGGTAACTTACCCTGGCGTTCCCCCAGAGATATATCTGGCGGATGGTAACCGCGCCTCTGCCCACACAGGCATATGTGTCTGCAGAGCGATGAATTCCGCCTTTTTCTTATCCCTAAGAGTACTTACGCCCTCAACCCCCCGAGATAGGAGATTTGCCCTCGTGCTTCGACACAGCCGTCCAGCGTGAATCCTTTTTTTATGGAGTGTTAAGCTCTAGAAGATGAGTACACCTCGCCTGGTTTTGTGCTTCTTCCTTTTTATTGTCCCTATTTTTCACCCCCCCATGTTTGAATCTTTGCTTTTTTACCTATCACGCGTTAGCGCCTTACGCGTCAGAAGACTTTATTTTTCCAGCCAACCCCCTTTTATCCCGCTGAGCATTGTGCCCCTTCACCTCTCTACTTGTTTATAAACTGCAGCAAACGGCGGAAGGAATTCATGTAGTTTTATGCAAAGAGTAGCCAACCTGATGGTGGGCCATTTTTCCCTAGAACGTCGTTCAGCCCGAGATCTGACGTTGTACTGGGTGTGTTCTTCATCAATGCTTTAGCTTTTCCTCCTCAAGTTTCTGGCCCCTTCACGCAGGCTCTTTCCCACATGACCTTTTTGATATGATGCATACGCCCCTTATACCGGTTTCTGTGCGGCTCATCTTTTCAGAGAGTCCCCTATCCACCTTGACCCTGAGGATGATCGCTATCCACGTCACTAATTTCTTGATGTTTCTTGGAGCATTTGAGCTGAGACTAACCCTTAATTTTCCTGACCTTAACTGTGCCGCCTTCCTCTAATGCACTTCGAATTTGTATGCTTTTTGTAAGCGGTCCCGATTTTGTATATTCCCTTGAGCATTTCGCTCTCTAAGGGGGAGATTCAACTCCGCCCCGATTCAATGACACTGATGACCCTGAATCCCAGTTCCACAACCTCGAATCCATTCATTTGTTTTCTTTATCCGAAGATTCTTTTCAAATACCCTCTCCGGACCTGGTCCCGAACCCCGCTTGTGTTTCGCTGTCACCGCGGCCGGCTCGTTAGATTCTCCCATACTTTTGTGTTCGCTTAGATAGCGCCTCTTCACATCCACGCACTCGCGAAGAACAAGGCTCAGTTTTCAGCAAAATTTCACCGCTTTTGGAGGTTTGTGACACAGCCAGTTGGTAAAGTCTATGACGGGCGTTGGATGACTTTTAATAGATGTCACATGCATCAGCGATTTTTTCTACCAGCCCCCCCCTTACTAGACCCTCGGCCCACCTGCTGCATTTTCAGTCTTCGACTTAAATCCTCTTCAGCTTGGGCACGCTTGTTATTCCCCCCCCCTCCGTTCGTTCAACTCTCTTTTTCTCTCTCAGCCCTCTTAAAATACCATCCAGCCATTCTCCAGAAGGTATGGCGTAGCCGCCACGTACGCCCAAATTTGATCCAACCGACCTCTTTTTCTCCCCAATCTTCGCGCTGGACCCCCCCTCCCCAGTCTTCAATGACCCCCGCTATCGCCGAACTGCTCGGCCATTACTCAATGGGAGGCCTTTCCGCCGATCTGTTTTTTTTTTTTTCGGCTAGGCCTTTGCTTACGTTCACCACGATTTTTACCGGTGAAAGACACCTTTACATCGCCCCGCCCCTCAGGTCTTTAACCACACGTTAGCAGGTCATTCCACTGAATTTCCCCACGCACGCTTTTGCGCTATCATTTTCCAAGCCATTTTGTTTTTCCGAGTTTCTGTTTCCAGGCCTCCTCGCCCCCTTCCTCCATTGTTGTCTAACTGACTCCCGTTGCCCGCCCCACCTCATCCCACGCTTTCGGCTTCTACACCCCGCGCGCCCAAACCTCTTCATGTGTCCTTTTCGCCCCCACCCCAACCAAAAAGGATACTTAGTCTCATTATTAAAATAAAGAACACTGGAGGAGACTTTAATCCCCCTGTCTGTTTTTGGAACCCATTTAAGAAAGAAAGTAACTCCCCCTCACGCAGCATAGGAATTTTTCCAGTAAAATGCTCCTACTCTTGATTCCCCTTAAAAAGAGCCCTACTAAGATAACCGAACCAAAAACTTATATCGACTAATCTCATTCCCCATAAAAAAGATCACTTGCCCGAAAATAACCGAATCCCTATCTAAAATACCACTTGCCAGCCTACACCCAAACACAAACGAGTTGGGGTCCAACCTCTAAAACTTACCTGTTGCCCCGGCGCGTTTGAAGTGGGCGCGAACATGTATTCCCCCGATAACCGGGCCCGCCTTACGACCGTACATTCTGCGTCCGCGTGCGATAGTCATCATCCCCCACAATCCGCTGTCTTCTTCAATTGCTAGAAGGATCCGGAACCCCCTTACCCTGACACTATCCAGCTCCCTTTCCATCCACCCCATGTTGACAGCAGCCCCTGTTCTTCCGCCTCGTACCCATCTGTTGAGTTTGAAAGGCAAGCGCGAACGATTTCGTTTACGGACAACCCCCGCCTTTATTCGTCTGTTGGCATCAGAACTCCTCACGGCCATTAATCTTGGCACTACCCCCCTGCACAAAATCTCCGCCTCCCCCTGAGTGTTCGACGCCCCCACCGCATACAAACCCCCCCACCCTTTTGCTTTTCTCCCCCCCCCCCCAAACCCACGAAGACCCCCCCCCCCCAAGAAACACATGGTTGACTCGCCGGGCGCTAGAATACCCCACCCGACACCCCACGCCCCCTCACCGCCGAGAATTTCCGACGAAAGGGTTCATGCCGGGCCCCCTGCCAGCAGCGACAACCACGTACTCCCTGAGATCGGAACGCGGTACATCGCCGTCGTCCTTCTTAGAATCTCGATTCATCCTACGAATCTTCCCCTTTTACATTCCCCCCCCTGTCTTTCTTTTTGATAGATCGTCTTTCTAGAGTGTGTGGGTACTGACGATAGTTGTTTTTCTCCATCGTGGTATGCACGAAACGCACCTCTCCTTCTTCCTTGACTTCTTTTGGACCGCTAGCAGACCTTTTCTTCCCCCCAGAACATTCAAATATACATATCCACTTCTTAGTTGGTACTTCTTCCCACATGCTTGCTATGGTCTTTAACGATCCAGTTTACCCCCCCGGCTTCTTTTTTGTCGAAGAACAGACAGATTAGCGTCAGTGCTAGTCAAACACCTTCACTATTTTTGGAATTTTCGGTCCCTCCTGGGGGGGAAGAGGAGTGCCCCTCCCCCCCCCCCCCGCCCCCCCCCACCCCCCCCCCCCCCCCCCCCCCCCCCCCCCCCCCCCCCCCCCCCCCCCCCCCCCCCCCCCCCCCCCCCCCCCCCCCCCCCCCCCCCCCCCCCCCCCCCCCCGCCCCCCCCCCCCCCCCCCCCCCCCCCCCCCCCCCCCCCCCCCCCCCCCCCCCCCCCCCCCCCCCCCCCCCCCTCCCTCCCCCCCCCACCCCCCCCACCCCCCCCCCCCCCCCCCCCCCCCCCCCCCTCCCCCCCCAAGAAGCCGCGCAGTGATTGTTTGATACTCCATGTTGTCCCCCCCCCTTTCTCCCTACACCATCCCCCTCCTTTTTTCTATCGTGCAAAGGTGCCATTCCCATCGGAATGTGCCCCATCCCCCCTTTTTTTTTTTTGCCCCCCCCCCTTTTTGTTCCTATTTTTTGTTTGGGTGGTTTTGTGTTTTTCCCCTGTAGTCCACCCTTTTGTAAAGTTCAAGTATAGTATTACCCCTCTCCCCCCTTCCCCCCCCCCCCGTGTATACTTTTTCAAGCTCACAACGACCCTCGAATTCGTGATATCGACATTCCTGAAGAGTGAGATATTGTGCCTTTAAAGTAGACTCTATAATCCCCCCCTCCAAGCTTCTGGAAAATTAGCCTCACTGGTCGTTTAGCGCCCTACCCCCCCCCAACCCCCCCCCTTTTTTGCTTCAACGTCCTTTTTTTTACCCCAGGCCCCAACTTTAGCCACGCCCCCCCCCCCCCACCCCCCCCCCCCCCCCCCCCCCCCCGTTACTAGCATACTCTTCTTCCCCTTTTTCATCTCGAACGGCCTGAAAAATATGATCATAGGCCCCAGTTTCTTTTCCCTTTGACAGTTTGACGCCGTCCTGCTTCGTACCCGTGGCCCACACTCAGGGAAATGTTTTCTGTCGTCCGCTTATGAGTCTAACATAGACCTGCTTTCATCCATTTGCTTGAAAGGTAGCGCTCATGGTTTTTACCTCTAGAGTGATAATGAGTAGCAGACTGATTCCTACCCCCCCCGTCTGACTGGATATGGTTGAACTTCTCGCCATTCTGCTAGTTTTATGTTTTGAGATGTAAAGGTCCACCCCCCCCTTTCCCGCCCTCCTCCTAAGTTGGAATTGCAGATCACAGATGAGCAGCCTTTTTCTTTCTGCGCAACTGTGCTGACTTTCGCTGGCCATCCCAATTACCAATTTTATACCCCTTATGAAGTCTTGCTGCAGCCTTTTCCCCCTAACTTCACCCCCTGATGAGATCTATGATTTTTCAATCCTAGGCGAATGTGTTCCTTCTTTTGAACGCCCCCCCCCGGAATGAAGCCCTTGTTTTTCCCCCCCCCGCCGAATGAGCACGTGGATACTTTTTTCTGCACTTTCTTTCCACTCCCAGCCGGCCCTGTACCTTTTTATTTGATACCCCACTCGCGAAGACCCCCTGTAGATCTGGTTTTGTTCGGAGTCTTTTTGATTTTCTCCTACCTCTAGCAAAAGTTTCGATTTTCTTCAGTCAACCACCCCCTTCGATTCCTTCCTCTTTTTCTCCTTTTCCCCCCCTCAAGACACAGCTTACTTTATCCACCCTTTTTGAAAATTTACACCCGTAAGTGAGTTTTTTTTTTGTGGTTTTTTTTTTTTTTTGATTGCCCTACTCCCCCCCCCCCCCCCCCACCCCTCCAAAGTCCCCACAAGGTACTGAATAACGGTGATGCGTTTTTTTTTTTTTTTTACTCCCCCCCTTTCCGATTATGGTGTAATAAGAGCCCCCCCTCATCAGCTTCTTATCCCGAGGTCACCTTAGCCATGTGCGCGTCTGAATTCAGCTAGGTCAATCGGTGCCTACTACTGGAAGCCATATGCCTTTGTTCTTGAATTTTTGTCCCAGGCAATAAGCCCCCCCCCCTAAATCCCCTCGTGAGAATTCCATAAGGTTGCTCCCCAGATCCGTGTAGTCAATGATGGCAAGTCTTTTACTCCTTTTTCCCCCCTATTATGTCCTGACCGCCGTCTAACTTTCCCCATAGCTATTCTTCCTACTCTTGTACGCACCCTGCTTTATGACCCCCCACAGCCCCCAGTACTGCGTCCACAATTCCCCTCCCTCACGCCTCTCAGTAAGCTTGCCGTTTTTTTCTGTCCCTTCACCATATCCCCCCCCTCGGCTCCGTCCGAAATGACTTCCTAACCCGACTTAAGGATCAATTGATACGCAACATTTTTAGCCTTCCGTAATGAGTTGATAGTATAAATTTCCTTTTTCCATAGAGAATGTCCGTCTTTGCATTGTCACACGTCATAACCCTCCACCCACCCTACGAAGTAACTGTCCAATAAGTATTTAGTTCTCTTTTCGACAAACTCTTAAAGGACCCTTTTTTTGGTTCCTCCCTCCTGGACCATCCGTCGCACGAACAGGCACACGTACCGCTGGCCGACGAATCTTTCGAACTTGCCAGTCCTTTTCGCTCCCCCCGATGATGCCCCCCCCCCCCCCCCACGCGGCCCCCCCCCCCCCCCCCCCCCCCCCCCCCCTCCCCCACCCCCCCTGTATTCGATTGTCGCCCGACGTGAGGAATCATGAACATACTCACCATTCTTTTCGGCCCCCCCAAGAGACTTTTTGTGACGTCGTTTCCCCCCTATCTCTTCTCAATTGTTTCCT
>Ga0179593_1396523_pt1 | contig 10571 bp, 14 predicted proteins | sample CZODoug2_1_08_16_FD_185931 | JGI IMG/M metagenome (GOLD analysis project Ga0179593, IMG submission 185931) | Vadose zone soil fungal communities from Angelo Coast Range Reserve, California, USA - CZODoug2_1_08_16fungal (PacBio error correction) | ecosystem: Environmental > Terrestrial > Soil >... | reverse complement strand
GTATTGGTTGTTCGTTTGTAGTTCTCCCCCCCCCCCCCCCCCCCCCCCTTCCACATTTACACTGCCCCTCTTTCCTTGTATGTTCCCCCTTTTGCGAAGGAGACGAGTCGCTGCTTTTAACTTCCTCCTTGCTTCGTTTTCCCCCCTTTTTTTCCGTTCAACTGAAGGCCATGCCCCAGTTCTTTTGTCTTTTTTTTTTCTTTCAATTCTTGAATCTGCTCCGGTTTTTTTCATTCCCCAACCAGCCCAACCACCACGGTTTTTTGTGTCCCTTGGGGCCGAACAACCCCTTTTTGTTTGAAATTCACAACCTATCCCACCCCTTGATACTACTTTTTCCTCTTTTTAGACTTTTTTGACCACCAGGACTTCTCTTTATTAGCGCCAAGGGACTCAGAACTTTTGTGGCCTGTGTCTGTTTTCAACTGGGAATTTTTCTGCTCCCTAGAGTTTTTTTTTCTCCGCAGTTGATTTCGTCTCTTTTATTAGGATTCGGGCCCTTTTCGCCCTCTTACCTTTCGCCTGTACTTCCCTTGAGACCAACCTTTCCTTCCTAGTTTTTTTTTGCCGATGAACACAACCTGCTCTTTGCCCTTTGTCTTGGTCAATGGCGAAAGTTCCGGAGCGTGCATCGGTTCTGGGCATAGTTTAAACCACTTTCTCGAATCCTTTTCCCTTTTTTCTTGATTTCCTTTAACTGGTGTGGAAATCGTCTTTAAATACGTGGGGCTCCCCCCCCCTTGATTGACCTCCCCTTTTTCCTCATTTTTTTATTCCCTGGTTATGCTCTTCCCTCCCCCTTCCCTTTCCCCAAACGAGGGTCACTCTGCCTTCCCCAAAAACGGGATCCTCACCACTCACGCAGGGGTGTTTTTTTTTTTTCCCCCCCCCCTGTCCTTTAAACAGAAGTTTCCCGTCGGGGCCTTCCATGTCTTCCTGCATCCATTTTCAGTGTACCTTCTGTCCACCACCACTGGTGTCTTCTGTCTGTCTCCACCGACTTTGTCAATCTTTTTTTTTTTTTTTTTTTTTACACCTTCTCCCCACTTTTCTTTTTTGAACATGAGAATTACAACTCCTACCCCCCGTTCCCCCCCCAGGGTGAAAGGCGTTTTTCCGCCATTTGTCCCCAACCCCTTTTCAATAAAAAATTTCGATGAGATTTAACCCGTCTCTCAGCATGGAAATAACCCCTCACTTGTGGTTTTCTTGCTTGTTTCCTACCGCGATGCCTTCACTCCCATCTTTTTCCCCCTTCTCCTACGGCTAAGCCATGCTTTCATTATTTTGACTCTGACTCCATGATTAATCCACTAGCCCTGGCTTACCCTTCTCCGGCCAACCCGCTTTTCTTTATGCTTGTTGAACCCACGCTCACCCTCCTTTGGTAGATGAAAAAAGTCCAATATGGTCGGTGATGTTTTGGTCCTTTTTTTGACAGACCTCGCACACCTCGCCCCCCTCCCCTTGCCCCCCGCCGCCGATTCAAATTTCTGCTGTCTCCCTTTTTAGTCGAAATTTTGTATTTTTCGGCCCTGGATTAATCTCCACCGGCAGCCCTGACGTATTCGGCCTTCCATTGACCTCATTCCTCTTTCTCCCCCTCAAACCCCTATACCCCTTCCGCGTCGTCCCCCCCCCCGCTCAATTAACCCTTTTCCGGGGATGGGGGTGTGAGTGAAAACACCAAAACTTTCACCCCGTGTCTCCATTCCCACGGTTCCGGCGTCCTTTCCGTTCCCCCTCTTCTTTTCACTAGCGCAGGTTCGACCGTGCGCGTTCAATAAGGACATTAGAGGTTCCCCACCTTGAAAAAAGTCTTCCTATTAGCCTGGAAGGCCAATTTGTACTCCGCCTTTTTCTCTCCCCTCCCCTTTAGAATACTTTGCTCTTCCCTCGTTTTTTAGGGCGTAACTTTTCCATCTCGTTTATTTCCCTTTTTTTTTCCCCCGGCTGTATTTATGTAGTTTTCGTCCCCCCCTTTTTCTGTTCCATTTGACAAACGTTGGCCCCCCCCCCCCCCCCCCCCCACTCCTGGTTGGCGTTTTTTTATTTTTTTTTCCTCACGGTTCGAGTTTCCCTTTCGTCTGTCACCTTTCTTTTCCAATTTTTGGTTTTTGGCCACGCCAATGGTCCTCCCCCCACACATTGGTTGAGCGACGTTCGCTCAGTTGCCAGAGATTTTTTTTTCTTTTTGGTGTCTCCCCCCTCCTTGGAGAATTTAACCTTACCCGGCCGAGCATGGATTTTGCCTTTGTTGAACCCCCCCTTCTCACGTTACTTCCTCTTGCGGCGCCGTTCTAATCTCCCTTTTTTTTTGTCTTTGCTTTCTTCCCCCCGATTGATACTGACTTCCGAAACTTGTCCTAAGCATACGCTGCAGGTTTCAATACTTTCGTTTTTTTTTTTTTCCTTTTCTATCCGTTTCCTTTTTCCCTCTTTAGGCCAAGCTTTTCCCTATGTTAACGGCGGCACTAGGGTGCTTGTGAAGACTGTGCCGATTCCTTCCCCCAGTGTTTTGTTTCTCGACGGGAGCTCTATTTTTACCCCCCCTTTTCCCCCCCTGATTCACCCCCCTCCCAGTCCCGAAAAGTAATCTTTATCCGTTTTCCTATCGTTTGTCCTCCCCTTTCCTTTTCCAAGGTTTGTTATTGTATTTTTAACCCAAATTGAAAGGGCAGGTTTTAGAGGTTCGGTGCTTTCCTCTTCCCCCCCCTTTTTTTTTCTCCCCCAGGCAGGCTCTTCCGGGCCCACAGGCATTTTTTTAGTTTTTCTTTTTTTTCCCAAGCCCCTTGATTGTTCCCCCAAATTTTGTCCCCGGAATTTTACAAACTACTCGTGTACCAAACGATTTTCCCCGGACCATGAACGATTTTCGAAATTGGAAAACCTATTACGGTTTAGCCCCCCTGCTTTCACTTTTCCCTGAGTTTATTACTGATTAGTTGATGGGTGCAGTGTTTCCAAATAAAGTCCGGTTCTGGTTCCAAAGCCTCCATTTGACGTGCCGTTTTTCTCTTTGTCAAAGAACTTCTTCGATTCCCCTTTTGATCCGGAACAAAGTGGTCATAGAAATTAGGTTTCCCCTGTTCGTTCTTCGGGCTATCGGTTCAGTTTGGGCCCCTCGTTTCGTGTTTCCCCCCCGTATCTTTTTTTTTTTTTGATTTACCCACCAGTCACCCCCACACTGTCGTTTTCGATCCTTGAACCCCGACTTTTCTTTCACCCACGTTTTCCTTCCCACTCCAAATGATTATCCTCTTCTCTTTCCCCCCTTTTTTTTTGAGTTTGTCGATACCCTTGCGTTGCCGAAAAGCAGCGGACACGACCACCTCGTTTTTTTTTCTGACCCCCTCCCCCCTGTTTTTGCCCCCCCTTTTTTTTTCTTTGCAAAAAAATTTCTCTTTCTCTGTGAGAAAGAAGTCGTTACGATTTCTTGGCCCACTTTTTTTCGGCATGAAGAAGTTTGTCTTGCCCCGTACCCCCTTTTCTGTTTAGGAAGCTTTCCCCCTTTCGAAAATTTCTTCTCTCTTTCCTTCGGCAGCGTCCTTCGCGGTCATTTTTTGCTTTTACGTTTTCGTCATCTTTTTTCGTTTTTTTTTTTTTTCCACAAGGAATCCCCCCCCCCTCCTTTTCTTTGGACATCCCCTTCCCTTTTCTCCCCAGCCACTTTCTGAACCCCCCCTTATACCTTAGGTTTTTAAGTATCGTCAAAAAATTTCAAATTGAAAGTCTTTCCTTTTTTTTCATGCTTTTTTTAGTAGGGTCTTTTTCAGTAATGGGGTCCCTTGAGCATTTTGACATACTTTGCTTGGTGTTTTCCAACCCTTCTCCCTCCCCAATCCCACGTTGTGGTGTCTTAGATATTTTCAGACACGTGGTTTTCTTCTCCCTCCGTACCCGTTGAGTTGGACCCAAAACTCTCTGGACTTTCTTGATTTCCCTCCTCTTTTCAGGTGACTCGTGGGTCGCCATTTCCCCGCCGTGTGGGGGGGTGGCATCTTTCCCCCCCCTTCCCCTTTCCCCCTTGTTCGGGAAAGGGGAAAAAACTCACAATCAATCTTTTTTCTGATGACGACTTTGGTGTGATTGGCGTTTTTGGTCTTGTTTCCTCTCTCCAGTGATCTTCCGGCCATTTCGAATCCTCTCCCTTCGTTCCGGACAAAGTTTTTCACTTTGTGGCGGCCCCTCAGCAGTTTTCCACAATGCGTCATTCGAATCACGATACCCAATTTTCCAACACCACACCCCCGTAATTGTAACCTAATACATTACCCCTTTTTTTTTCAGCGACGTAGTTTTTTTTCTTTTTATCGGACACGTTCGGCTTCTCTCTCCCAAGATGTTTAAGTTACTCTCCCCACCTGACCTTTTTCTCCTTTGGGCTTGCGTTGCGAAGGATTTTGTACTTTTTTCCCTGGTACTTCCCCTAGATTTGACTTGTCATTTAAAATTCTCAGCTCGCCAGTTTTTGCAACATTTATCGCTGTTCATTTTTCGCGGCTTTTCCCCAAAATGTGGCGGAGTCCCGCTCACCCCTTTCTGGTGCTGCCTTGTGGGAGTTGCCCCCCCCTCTCCAGTCTTGAATATTTCGTGCAGTTGTCGCACCCAGTCCGTAGGCCACAGGGAAGTGCAAACCCTTCAACTCCACGTCAACTTTCCCGACTCCCTTTTGCTTCCCTTTTCCCCCCCCTGCCTTCACCCCCCGTGTATTAACAGCCCTGACAAAAAAGGTAACCCCGATCTTTGTTTTTCAAAGAACTTTCTCCTGTTTTTAGGGTGCCGAGGGGACTTCCTGTTGCTTCCGAAAGGCTTGGATTCCCTTTTGCTCTTCGGCCAGTTTTGTCCTTTTCCGAAATTAAATAAAAGGTTAGTATTAACTCGGTGACGGTCCCCTTTTCTCCTGTTTTCCCGGCCCTGGGGGCTGTTGCCCCCATTGGCGTTCATTGGGATTGACACTCTACCCTCGAAGGTTTTTCTAATTTCACTAAGCTTCCCTCGTTAACACCGCGCCCGGGGTTTAATTTGGAAAGGACCAAGCTGGGGGAACCAGTTGTTTTTCTTTCGGGGCTCCCCCCCCCCATAGTTTCTGTAATAGTTTTTTTTACCCCCTCACTGGATTCCGCGCGATGATGGTGATCCGGGGCGTGAGGGAGGGATTCATTTTCCGCTTTAATAGGATCCGGGTTCCCAACTTTTTTCTTTATTTGCCTTTTTGCCGTCTTTTTCTTGACCTCCCTGTTTGTCTCATTCACGCTTTTTTTCCTCCAACAAACCCACCGCTCGTCTTCAGAATTTTGAACCACTTAGGTTTTCCTGACCGTCCATGTGGTGTTTTTTTTGAGGCGGCGGCGCCAAATCACCGGCCAACCAAATCCTCCCCCTTTTTTTTTCCCGGCTTTCAGATTTGACCGTAGGTTCCTTGGCTTTTTTGTCGCAATCAGTCTTTCCGGCGTTTTTTTTGCCCGTATTCATCCACTGTTTCCAGTTTTCCATATCCCCGGGTCTTTCCCGGCGGGCCTCTAATGTGAACTTTCCTTTTGGGTTTTGATGAAGACTGCGGCGCGGGGAAATGAAACATTGGGCGTGCGTTTTTTCCTGGTTAAGGTCCTGTCCTCCCCCCACAGAAGCCAGTATTCCGTTCCTTTTCCTGGGTCAAAGCTCATGCAAATATTTGCCGGGGGGGATCCGGTTTTTTTTTTACGCATTTTTTCTCATGTTTCTGGACCGTTTTCCTTCCCCCCCAATTCCCTTCCATGCAAAAAAAACGGGTTGGTTTTCGCAGTTTTTAAGCATTACTCAATTGATTTTTCCTGACTTTCTCCCTCTTTTGCGTGTCTAGAAAAGGCTCGAACGTTGCGTTGACTTGGGCAGGACCCTGCTACGTCCCCTTGACGCGGAGGTAGTTGGCACCAATACCCCCCTCTTGACGCCATTGTTCGACTGGCTGCGTTCGTACAAGGTGGCTTATTTTTTCTTTGAGAATGGTGTTTTTCAAGTGTCAATCAGGCTTGTACAGTGTCTAGTTTTTCTTTAAATGTACCTTCTCCTCTTTCCATCCCTGTTCCACCCAGTTCGTGCTTCCCTGTGTCCCAATGCGGCTTGGATCCCCGCACCTCCTCGCCTGCCTTTTTTTTTTTTTTCCGGACCCATTCGTCGGGCTTTGATTTTAGGATTTTTTGCCCCTTATTTTTAGTAAAATTCGTCCTTCCCTCCCCGGCGCTGCCGACCGGTGGACGTTCAAGGGGCTACCCCCCCTTTTTTTTTTACTTATTTTGGTTCCTTTGACTTCCCGGAACTTTTTTTTCTTTCCGGCGGTCCCACCCCCAGCGTGGGGATAAGTTCAATCGTGCGCGCGCGTCCCGGGAATACAACGACCCTCCCCCCCCATGCTGAGGCTCCTTCTCGAGCGGTCCCAGCTCCTGACTTTTCCCAGGGCGTGTTCAACGGCTCGTCCCCGGTCGTGCCTTTTCGTTTGTCTTCCCCATATTTTTTGTCTTTTTTTAGCCCCCCCCTTTTGGGGCCCTTTTTGGTGACCAACCTTTTTTTATCAAGCTGTTTTATGAGGTTCTCTTGTCGGGAGTTTCCGACCCACCCACGACCCCAGGGGGTGTTTTGTGGCCCCGGTTGTCTTTTTTTTCTCCGACTCGTTGTCTCCCAGTAAGGTGACTCTTGCTCCCCAACAAGGAGAAGGCGCGGTTCGGGACCCCGTCCCCCCCTGTTTTCCTTTCCTGGGTCTCTTCTTCATAAGACCCTTTTTTATGCCGGCCCAAATCCCGGCCGTCAAGTGAAAAACGATTTGTTGTGCTCTTCCTCTTCTTCCTTTTTTTTTCCCCTATCTAGGACTCCCCCCTTTTGTTTTGATCGATCTTTGATGAAGACGCGAGAGCTCCACAAAATCGTTTTCCCTTGGCCCCGGGGATGCGGCGGCAGTGGGCGAGCATTCGTCTTTCTCCCCCCTTAGGACTTTTTCTTTTTTTCACCTTTTTTCCTTTTCCTTTCAACCACTTTGTGCATATCAGCTCTTGGCGGTCTCTTTTTCTTATTTCAGCTTTTCCAGCGGATTACGGCACCATAATCCCCCGCCCGTTGGCCCTTTCCCCCCAACAACAACCCTTCGTTCACCCCCCCCTCCCCCCCATTCCCCTACACTTGAGTACGGAAACCGTTTAAGAGGGCGTTCCGTTTTTTGAGACAGAGACTCGCTTGGCCCCCCCCCCCAGTCCCTTCTTTCGCGGGCGCGGCGTCCTGGTTCAAAGGGGCTCTTTTCATTCTTCAGCTCTTATTCTTTAGAGCGGTTTCTTTTTTTGCTTCTGGCTGGCGGTCCAGTCGATACAGTTTATTGGCTCGCCCTGAGACCAATTCTCCTCTTAATTGACCTCTCTTTGCCGCTTTGTGCCTGCCCATCCATCTTTACGTCGGGATGAACATGCATCTTTTTTATGAAACCCCCCCCCGGAGTGTCCCCCTCCTTTCCCCTTTGTCTGCCGTCCGGGCGTAAATCCGCTCAATTACTGTGCGGTGAGCAAGGCATCTTGGCCCTTGTCCCCCTTTACCCAGACCCTTTTTTTTATTTTCCCTTGTGATCTCGCCTGCCATGTTTGAATTACAGGACACCCGGATGCTTCTTTTTTGACCCACCCTTTTTTCACAGCACCCCCCCTGTGCACCCGCCCCGCCAGTTCCCATGGTCCGCAATAGTTTTCCCCCTGCGTCTTGCGGCCAGCGTTTCTTCTTCCATTTTCCCCCCCTGACCCCCCCTTTCACGGTCCAAATTTCGATGTCTTTGCTTCCTCTTTTTGGATTTTACCCCCCCCTTCCTAAACCATACGTGGCTGACTCCTCCCCCCTACCTGTCTGAAACCGGTGTCGTGGAAAGGCGTGTTCTGGTTCCTCACCCTTCCCCCCCCGCCACCCGCCTTCCCCCCTGAGTCTTGTTTCCAGGAGGTCTCCATTGCCTGAATATTTCCCCGGCCGCATTCTTTCTTCTTTGCCGAAAGCGGAGCACTCCATTTCCTTTTTTTCAATTCAGTCTTCCCCCCCCCCCTCTTCCGTCTTTTTGCTCTCCCCCGCACGCTACTCACACCGAGATGGCTTTCCCTTCCGTCATACGGCAACCCTCTCTTGCTTGTCTGCATGCCAAAGCTATTTCTCACTCATTGGTGCCTTATGAAAAAACCAGTTTCTTCCCTTTGGCCGGTTTTTTTTTCTTCCTCCTCTCCCAACCAGCTGGCGGCCCGCCCCTTTCATCTGCCCCTCGTTTTTTTTTACCCCCGTTTTCCAGCTGGATCCCTTCCCCTGTTTCAACCCCGTCCCCAACGCACCATTTCCGTCCCTGGTCCGAGATCTGCCTACTTTTCTCCCTCAACCCCCCTTTATCACAATCCTCTGGTCTTTTGTTCCCCCGATACCTTCGGGGCTGGTGCCTTTGCCGACAAATGTTGCTTTTTTCCCCCCCCCGTTTTGATCTACCAATCCTTCCCCGTTTACTTCATTTCATTCTTCTGGATGTGAACTGTATTCCTATTCGACGTGTTGCGTTGTCCCACGTCACCTGTTGCTTTTTTCTTGCCGGCAAATCTTTTTCCTTTGAATTCAACTTCTTGCCGTACCGTCCACGTTGGTCCCTCTCCCTGTTAATCTGCACCCTCCTGTCGCCTACCCTAACTCTACCGCTCATTCTTCCCCTGAATTTATTTACTCTTTTCTTTTGATCTGTTTTCCGTCTGGACCTTTCACCCCCCCTGGCTTCCTTTATTTTTACCCGTTCTTTCCCTAGTTTTCGATTATGTTTACGTAGAACTTGTTCTACTTTTCCAATCCTTCTCCTGCCTTGATTCAATATTTGCCTTTCCCCATGGTTCTCCCCCCACATGGCTAAGGAGAGACCGTTTTTTTTTTGGGGTTAGAGTTCTCATTTTTTCTTGATGAACTCCCATTCTTTCCAATGCAACTCCCTGTCGCGTACGATTTTTTGCCCCCCCCTTCTTCCCTCGTACAAGGCGTGCCACGGCCCTACCCTTTCCCGTGGTTTTGATGTGGCGGACACGGCTTTTTTCCCTCGCCAGACCTGTTCTAGTGTCCCTCTTCTGCCAGGTTATTTTCGTTTTATCTTTTTTTTTTTTTCTTGTTAATTTTATATTGTTCTTCATCTTTCCTATTATCTTGTTTTCTTGGGCGCACGATGCTGTACGCCGAAAGTCTCTTTCCCAAGGGTGTTTTTTTCGGGTCTCTCTCGGGATTGTAGGGAACACTCTGGTAGCCAAATTCATTTCCGCCCAAAAAACGTTCCATCTCCACATTCCGTTTCCCTTTGTTCCTCTCCTTTTTCACTCCCCTCTCGTACTGGTCCACCAGACGGACCCGCTCGTTTCTGAGTCGCTTGTTTCCCCCTTCCGTTTGCGTCCCCCGTTCGAAACTTGACCCCGTTGCCCCACGAATTTTTTTGCTTCTTTCACCCTCCCCTTTCACTGGCGATTGGCCACCATCTCTTCTTGCGCAATGGTCGGAAACTCTATACGACAAATTTTAGAAGTATCTTTTTTCCTATTTTCCGGTCATACCCTTCAGATTTTTTCCAACCCAGTCCCCAGACCGCCTCACTCCCCCCCCCCCACCCCCCCCCCCCCCCGTCATGTCTTTTTTTGTGAATAAGGGTTGATGCCTTTTGACACATATTTTTTGTGTTTCCCCGTTCTGAACGTGTTTTTTTCCAACTCCAAAATTCGGGACGTATGGTCGTCTTGCTGCCTCACCATGGTATGTCCCCCCTTCCCGCTTGGGGTTAACCTGCTGGTTACCCCAGCAATTCCTTTTTCCCTTGTCTCATTTGTTGGTTTTCACTCTTTTTTTTTTTTGGTTGGCTTTGGATTTTTTCTTCCCACGAATTTGGCACTTCACTGTTGCAACTGGTCTGTTTTTGCCCCCTGTCCCCAACATTTTGTTTCGTGCCCCCCCCCTGCTTTTTCCCCTCCAAGCCTCTTTCTCTTTCCTCCTCCCCTCCGTTTTGTGTGTTTTTCTCTCCCTGTGGGGTTTTGCTAAAAAACAAACTGGGACCCTCCCTAAGCCCCCGGTTCACGTTCCCCTCGTTTTTTCTCTTGAACAAACCCCCCTGACCCCCTTGTGGGCCATTACTGGCGAGCACACCAATTCCTCGTGGAGAAATCTGCCCCCCTTTTCCCCCCTCTTTTTCCCTATTAGACAACCCCCTCTTGCCGCCCGTGTTCCTCCTTCCCCTCCCTTGCTGTTGTTTTTTTCTTTTTTGCCGCCGGTTTTCCCCTTTCCCCAAAAATTCCTTTCCCTTCTTAATTTTCAGCCTCCTCCACCAGGGGGTGCACTTCTTTCCCCTGGATTGCTTTTCCGTTGTCCATTCGGTCCTTTTTTTCCCTTTTCACCACTCCTCCTTTAGACCCTCAAGACCCTGTTTTGATTCTCCGTTTAGAATTTTTACGGTTTCCTAACCATCATACCCGACCTCCCTACCCCCCCTGCTCGAGGCAAGTGAGAAACAGAGTCACGGACACAAGATCCGGACACTCCTCCCTCCCCTCCCCCCCTTTCTCTCGGATCAG
>Ga0179593_1385020_pt1 | contig 10571 bp, 14 predicted proteins | sample CZODoug2_1_08_16_FD_185931 | JGI IMG/M metagenome (GOLD analysis project Ga0179593, IMG submission 185931) | Vadose zone soil fungal communities from Angelo Coast Range Reserve, California, USA - CZODoug2_1_08_16fungal (PacBio error correction) | ecosystem: Environmental > Terrestrial > Soil >... | reverse complement strand
GTCTTCGCCCGTCTTACCGAGGATTTATTGCGGGCTGACGTATGGGTCCCTTTCTTCAGAAGAGGCCGGAAGGCTCGTCGCTGCAGTTTCTGGTAGCCTTAGTGAACAACCCCAACCCTCTTAAATAGTTCACTGTGTCCCCGCGCCCATCTGATGGTTATCCTGGTCCTTAATATTTCTGCTCCTAAATAAGTGCTCTTCTTCCGGTGAGTCCTCCCCAACAGCTTATTGTTAACCTCTTTGCCTTTAGTCAAAAATCGCGCTTAACGACGCGAACTCAGCGTAGCTGTCTATTCATAGGGCCCCTCCCCAGTTTTTTTCTTTCTTGTGACCGTTTTTTGTGCGTTCTTCTGTTCTGGTTCCCCATGAACTTTCTGATGCTTTCATCGGCCCACCTCAGAGTCTCTTTGTTAGTCACGCTGTTGCTCAAGCGCCGCCCTTGCCTGAAAGTCGGTGTTTGGCGACCGGCAGCTGTTATGCCCGGGATGATCGTGGTTAGGCACCGAAACATCCTGTCTTCCGGAGTTGTATTTACGCCTCTCTCTTCGGATCCGCACCCGGGCTTTTTATGCGCGTCCAGACCGACTCCACCGGGCGTTAATGCTGCCCGCCTTTAAGAGTCGTCTCAATCAGATCTAACTTACTGGGAACGTTGCTCCGCGGGTTTTCTTTTTGGCCCATTCTGTTTGTACTGGCGGCTTTCCAGCGTTGTGCGTGTGTTACTGGCTTTTCGCATCCTCTTTTCCCGTTTAATCAGCCTGCGCGCAGGCAGAATCCCCCGGACTGTTCACGTCTTTGAACAACTCCCTGGATTAGACCTATTTTTCCCGCTCAGTGATCTCTTGGCCGAAAACTGACCTATACCCGCGTGGTAATTCCATTTTTTTTCTCGTTGTATAAGAGTTTACCGGCTATTCCTCAGTTCAAAACTTGATTTCCAAATCCGTACCGACCAAGGGCCCCCCGGCCCCCCCCCTCTATTCCCCTAGACTTCGCAACATCCCCCCCCTTTCACGGATCAATTCATTGACATACGAAGTGGCTGATGAAACCCTCATCACCCTCTGTTCGCTCGCCCTTTGCGAAAATATGTCGTTCACTCTGGTTCTTGTACTCTCTCCCCCTATATAAGTGGTACACTGCCTATATGTAACCTGGCGTTTCGTTTCGTTCCCCACTGTACTTTCAACTGCTGTGTTTTTCCCGCGACGCTTTTTACTTATATGCTCCGTAGACTGGCTTGCTATACCTTCAATCGATGGCTTTAGCAGCGGCGCCCTGCGTTTCATGGTTTTAGTTTCCCGCGTCCTCGCCGCACGGCCTTTTTTTTCCACTGAAGAGAAGAATCGGCCAGAATCACTACGAACTTCCTTTGCATGTTGGAAGAGGCAGGCCCTGGGCTTTCTTTCCCCCTTGTCTGTGTCAACTGTGCTTTATCTGCTGTGCCCCGTCCCCCCCTCCTCTAAAAGAGAGGAAGACGAAGCCCTCATGATTCGGACCCCCGCTGCCTTGTAGCCATGCCTGAGAGGACACTGCACCACCTCACCCCAGTTTTTTTCGTCCCTTTTTTTCTTTTTGATAACCACGATTCCTACGTCTAACCTACGCCCAGTATTACCCCGTTGAGGGATGTGGTTTCCCCTTTAAACCATTCTTTCCGACTCAGCTTTCTCCCCCCAACTTCCTGTAGTCCTCTTACCCCGAACCCATATCGGCGCCCCAGCCTTTCAATTTTCCCGACTGCCGGCAAACGAACTGTGCCCGCAGACCTTGTACACCCTTCCGGTGCTCCAAAACTTTAGTGCGTAACCTTCAGATATTGACAATTCCCCAACCCCTCTCTGGTCGCAGGTTTTATCTCACCGATACTGACGGGCCATGTTAAACCTGGAACGTTGCAACTTCCCACCATTTTTATCACTTTCCCTTTAACCCCCCTCGATGTAAATTGCCTTCTTGAGTGTGGGGCTCGCCCCCAGGACCTTTCCTAGGTAGTGTATTCTTTTACTACCAACGACATTTTTCCTTTTTCGTATGCCCTTCCTCCCCGACCACGTATCTTTTACTTTACATCGTTAGAAGTGCGATTTACGTAGAAATTTTCACTAATTTTGTGGCTGCCCCTCGATTTATTTGCAGCCCGTGTGGTGGACATGTATTGGTCCCTATTTCTAACATCCCAAAAAGATGTCTGAAATTTTGATCCCATTTTTCCCCTGGTAGGCTGACTTTGTCTCCTTGTTTGGAAGAAGTTATTTCACCTGACCCTTGACGGGTTACACTGTGAGATTAACCTGTCCCTCAGCCTTTTTGTTGGTCACATGACCGCGTTCCTCCAGCCCAAGTACTCCCCCACTTTTTCGCCCCCCTTTTTTCTTTAAGTTCCTTGTCCGCCAATAGGCGTCCGGGCACACTCAAGGAGAGTTACACTATGGCGACGGTTTTTCTGTTCCACCAACCCACCCCAACCCCCCCCCCCACCAACCAAACACCCCCCCCCCCCCCCCCACCACCAACCCACCCACCACACCCCCACCCCAACCCCCCCCACAAACCGCTTTCCTCCCCCAGCGCCTTCTGAGCTTTTCTTCATCCCGAAGTTTTTCACTCATTCCTTTCCCCCCCTGCCCCTGCCCCCACTATATATTTTAACTCTCCTCCCTGAGAGGAGGTGTTTTACGAATTCTGCGTGCCTTTTCTTCCCCTGGCCTTCCTCCCACCCTTTCCGTAAAATATCTGTTCGGCTCCCCGCCCCCAAGCTCTTCACTTCGCTGGTTTTTTGTGCCGTTGCCCTAATGCTTTTCTTGGGGCCCCAGTCAAGACGGGCTTTTGTCCACATGGTTGGTAAACCTTGTAGATGGCTGCGCGAAAACTTAACGTTGCCCGTCCCCCCCGTAGGAGGAGAGGTCTGGCTCGTCAGGCTCCGTTGACACGCAGGCCTGCGCGGTTCAACCCTTTTCCCGGAAACCTGCGCCCTGGTTTTTTCCCTTGGGCCCGCGGTTCTTGAAACGGCGCCAGAGGTGGGTGGACTCTTCCCACTCCTAGCCAAAATTGCTGCGCCGCTTTGGCGTTTTTCCCGAGCGTAGTTCCTTTTTGACAGGGGAGTTACACTGCACTGTCTCCACCGGAGCTAGTACCTCTGACCCTTTGATTTGCTTGACTCAGGACTGCACCCCCCCGGCTCCCTCCCCCTCCCCACGCCTACAAACGAATTTTTTTCTGCAAGTAATGCGCGTTGTGCCCTGGGTCCAACAATAACTCATTGAATTGATTTTTCCTGCGCTTCTTTTTCTCGTGAGGTGGCCGGGCGGTTATTTTCACTGGAAGGCAGTTCACTCCGTACGAACACCTTCGAGATGCTTTGGGCGTTGCCCCACCTACTTTTTTCCTGGATCTTCAGAAACTGTCGCCTCCTGTGGTCGAATAGAAGCAGTCTGACTGTCCGACATTTGAAGCGTGAACTTAGGCCTTTGTAGTTCTTTTTCGCTGTTTTCCCCCCCTTTTCTTGAGGACCTTGGCGACTCCTGATATTCATCTGGTGGCGGCCTGACTTACAAAATTTTTTTCCTCATCGTTGTTATCTCCTCTTTTCATAGTTTTTTTTTCCCCCCCCCCCAACCTAATTAGTAGCCACCAATAAGTCTTGATGGTTGAGGAATTTATCTTCTTCCCTTGATTTTTTCGAAAAGTCTCGGTTAGGCCGGCCTCAACCTAAGCTGGAGGATTATCGTTTCGCGCTGGCCTGCTTTTTCACTCCCCCGTTACCTTTGGTCTTTCCCCCCGTCTTCCCCTTCCGGTCAAATCCCATCCCTGAATGACTCGCCCCCACATGCACTTGTTGTCTGCTTTTTCGTTCAATCGGCCTTCACTAGTTCCCAGAACCGGCCTCCAGATAGGGAGCTGTTGTCCCCGGCCCCACCGCCCACCTTGCATTAATGCGCCTCTTTTTGGAGAAGCAACCAGATTTCAGCTTTCATTCTGTCACACTGTAGAGAACTCAATCCTCCCCGACCCACGTCTTTTTCAGAACGTCCCCCTCTGTGAACCTTCTTTGGTGAAAAGCCACGCAATTTTCCAACTAACTAGCAGTGTTTCCTCTTCCTTTCCTTATTCTACAAATCTCTACTTTTATCCACTTGAGAGGGTCGTCCCCCCCTGTGCGAGCTGAAATATTAGTTTGTTCCCTCCTCATGAGGTCTTTGATACATTATATCCCGAAATGTGGCATGTTTTTTTTCCCTATTACACTGTAAGGGTTTTCCCCGTGTGGAAATTCTTTGCGAGTGATTCAATAGAGGTGTTAACTCCTCCTCAAACCACGGCCCTCCTGAGTGACTCCTGCCGAATCCTTTTCTTTTGCTCCTTTGGAATGGAACATCCGTGGAGCTGTCAGCAGTTGTCTGGCTAGAACAACGTATTTCACCCCCCCTAAGGGCGTTGCACGCCCCCACCCCGACAGGTTCTTTCGATTCAACAGTCAGGCTTAATTCGACTCCCTCTCGGACCCCTTGTGGCCCTCTGCTTCCCCCGACACCCTTTGACACAACCGCCTCCTCCCGGCACTCCTCTTTCAATCTACATCCTTTTTTCCCTCGCCTCAACAGAGTAGCAAACTCCGCCCGGTTCTCTTCTTTCTATTCCTTTTTCCCCCCTGTCAGCGGTGGCCAGGTTCTTGCCTTTTTCTTTCCTCGTCCTTTTTAGTCGTTTGTTCGCCCATGACCAGTTGTGCTCGAGTAAGTACCGCACTTTCTTCTCGACCATAGCCCCACCGCCGTCCCTCACTTTTGCTTTTTCCCGCCGACCAACCGACTTTCATCACTTCATTCTATCCTCCCCACACGACTATTTTTATCTCCGTTTGAATCTATTGAAACCCTGTACCGACACCCCTAGACCCGAGTGTGCCATCCCCCATTGACACCACCGGTGTACCCACCTCCCGAATCCCACCTGTTGAACAATCCATCCCCAGGGAGTTATCTTTCTTCCCCTCGGACGCGAAACCAGTGGGTTTTAGTGAGATTTTTTCGATTCATCAAATTGTCCTACCTGCATACAACATTGAGTCTTTTTCTTTCTCCTAACCCTCTACGTTTGTCTCCCTCTTCAACTGATGAGCATGTCATCTTATCCTCTTTGCCCTGTTATAAGTCGAATTGATTTTGTATAGCCCTGTTCCCCAGCCAAGTATTTTATATTACCCGCTTAACCCATTTAGCAAGCCCCTCTCAGTCTTATTCTCCCGTCTCCGATCCTCCTAAACCTCCTTCGCACATCCGGGTCTTCTTTTTTTTTTTAAGCATTTCCCTTTCCTTCCCCCTCCGTTGTTGCGAGAGTTGTATGCTGGACCGCTCTTTCTTCGTCTGATAGACCCCTTTTTGAGCCCCCTTGACCGGATCACGCGTGTTCTTACTGTTCGGACCAATCCGCTGGCCTTAACCCCCCTTTTTCCACCGCGATACACTTGCCATTTGCGTTTTCCGTGTCACCGCGGGTTTTCCGTCGAACCTTTTATCAGGCGGAATGTTTTTAGGGATTCGCCACTCCAGTGTGCCGGCCCGCTCTTCCCTACCCGTGTCTAGTGAACCCCTCCCCCTCTCGGGTTGGCGCAGTGACTCCCCCCCCCCGGTTTTTCCTACCCTGTTTTCTTGTGGTTCTCAGTGTGATTTCTTATGATGTGGTTTTCCACGCAAATTTTTGGTCATTTATGGTTCCTTTCTCCACATAGCTTTTCATGTTCTTCACAACGCTGTTCTTCCCTCCCGCCGCCCTTCATTCACGTTCGTGTGGGTTCCCCTGCGGGTCGCCATTCCGTGTCCTCTAGGTGGCGTCCGTCAGAACCCCCCAATCGGTTTTCCCTTCGTTTTTCAGATTTCGCCGTACTTTATATTGAGCGACGGCACTCACTAAACGGGATTTTTCCTCTGATAGGTTTCAATACCAACAAAGGGAAGGCTAATAAATGATGTTACAAGAATTGTACCCCCTGAGCACTAACCACTGACTTTTATAATACTCCACCCTGGTGCCTTTGTCTCCCGGGTCTTTCTCTTAAACTTGCCTGATGTAATAGGAGCTTGCTTTCAGTTTTGGTTCACTTTCGGTTTGTCGAACTCATATTCCCACGGTCCCAGATACTTTGTAGGATTTTCAGAACCCATAGTTGTTCGACTGCTGCAAAATCATTGGTTGTTGGTCTGCCTGGGGTAGATATTTTCCATGCCAGGATTCCGACCGATTCTATGACTAATTTTCCCCTTGGGTATTTCCCCCTCTGCCCTGGGCTGATTATCCCGATTCCCTTTTTTTTTGTGTTGATCGGCCGTCCCCTGTCCCCAAATTTAGTCAGAAACAAGGGGTAGTGGACCACCGCTCTAGCCTTCTCACATAAAATCCAACCAAGTTTCTTCCCCCCCCCCCCTACCATGGAGAAGGCAGGTTCCCTTACCCACCCTCCACTCAACATCGGGTATCTCCAGGTTTGCTCCCCCCGTTTATTCTCGTCTTTTTTTCTAAGCCCTTTCTATCACTTGGTCAATCTAGGGAGTGAGGTGCAGACATGGCTTTGAGGTTTCCCCCAATGAACTTGGCAATGCGCGTCGTTTTCCCGTTTCTCATGCTTATTCGACTTGGGCTTCCCTATTGAACGCGTGTTACCATCTTTCTGTTAACCCCTCTGCGCAATTACATGAGCCTTGGTCAGTTTTCATAGCCTTAAAAGGTCCCTCATTCTCTGTTAGGTTCGTGTGAACTCATGCGCCTTACTTCTGTCCCATCCCTTACTCCTTCTTAAGTGTTTGTCCCTCTTGTTAATTTGTGAGGGCCCGAGTTCCCTTCCTAGGGTTGCCCCTCGATTCGTCGTGGTGCTCAGTCCCTGGCTCTAAATATTAGAGCCGCCCCCCCCACCTCCATTTTGCTGCCGAGGCCATCATTTATCTTTGCCATTCTACACAGTGAACTTTCACTAACCCCCCCTCCTCGTCTTTTTTGGTGGCGCGAATTCCTTCTTTTCCCCACCCCACGATTCCCCTTCTCGCGCTCACCACGCATACTGCGGTTTGATCCTTCCAGAAGCTGTCTGAAATCCTAGGAGTTTCGCCCCCCCCCATCGTAGAATTATACACACCGCAAACAGCTACCGGGCTCCCCCAAGGCCGAATCTGCACCCCGACCCCCCCCCGTTCAGACGAGTTCCTGAGCGGACAATCTGCCTTTCTACACTTCTTCCCTTGAAACAGAAGATCTCTTTTGCCAACGCCCCCCAAACCCGGGTCCGAGGTTTTTCCTCCCTTTTTCATGCACTTCCCAATGGGTTACCCCCTTTCCGTACGGCCCCTCACTTTATCACTGAGCTCCCACACCCCGTGTTCAACGGATCTGGATTACTTCCCCCTGTACCGCCTGACGTTTTTCGTTTCTTGGCACGTCCCCTCATACGCTCTTTCAGTCTCCTGGCTCCCCCCGTCAACTTCTTAATCGCTTGGACCCCCTTGGTTGCATCCCGTGTTTGCGATGTGTCTACTGCTCAATGTATTCCCTTGTGGTGCCCCTGGAATTCGACCCCAGTGTTTAGGCGGTATGGGATTCCGGACCCTTCCACAAAACGTCAGCCCCTTGGTTTTTTCTTCCCGGGTTCTGGCCCCCGTCGCGTCCCCCGTTAGAATTTTTTCTGGTCTTTCTGACCCCGTGACCCTGCTGCGGGTCCCCTTGACGCCGCCCGCTCTCCCCCGAATACGTGTGTTACCCGGTTCCGGTTTTCTTCTCTTCATAAATTCTCCCGCCCATTTAAACTCCCCCTCCCCCCCCAGTGGGGCTGGGCCCTTCCCGGTGCCAGTTTTCCCCCGCTTCGATTTAGCTTGTCTGAAGGCTAGACCCGATTTTTCCTCGGGTCCGCCTTCGGTTACTTTAAGAATTGCCCCTGCGTGAACACATACCTCTCTTTCCCCTCGTTGTTGTTTTCTTTTTTGATGTTTTTGTTCCTCTCGTCTGTTGTGTCCCGCCCGGGTTGCCCCTCCAGCGTCATCCGCTCCCCTCCTGGAAAAAAATCGGTGGTTCGTTCTTATCCCAGCGCTTCAATCCGGTTCTTTTCGCCTTCCTTAAGCCTTTATTCAGGAAAATTCAACCCCGAGGCCCCCTTAAGGGGAGTACCCCTTTGGGCTGCTTTTATTTGTTGGAGCCACTTTTCACTCTTCCCCTTTGCACCGCCCCCCTTTAGTTCGGTAAGTCTTGAATTCATCTCATTTTCTACCGGACAGCCTTTATCGGTTCCCATTGGCTCCTGCAACAACTGTGCACACGCCGCGACCGTTGCCCTGCACGGTTGCGACAAAGGTCAGCGGTGTGGAGGGGTGCCCAATCACCCCGCCCCCCCCCCTGTGCTGTGCTGCCGCCCCGTGGGCGCCAGATCCTTGTGCCTACAGTTTGCTCCGTAGCCCTTCTTAGTAACCTCCCCAAGTTCCCCGAGGAAAGGTTTTTTTGGGCTCCAGGTAATGCAAACTCTGCCGGCTTCCCCCCTTCCCCGCTACCACGAAAGTCTTCATCAGCGCGTCCTAGGATGTCCTCCTCTCAATCCGTCCTGTGTTTCCGCTCAGGCCAAGGGATGGTGTTATTTTTGGAGTTTTTTCCTGTACGGTCAGTACACCGGTCTGAAAACACGCCCCCCTCTTTTTTGTTTCCAGTTTCACAAGATCGTCTTTGGTCCCCATTCCCCCCTGTTGTATTAACCTTCCTATTTTACGCTGACCAAGTCTTGCGGATGGAGGTCCCCCTTTCCGAGGGTACTTGAGATTGTTGTTTTGACAGTGAGCGTCTTTTTCGATTTAATGCACCGACTTTTGGACTGAGCATGAGATGTCCGCCATGTGGCGTTTTACTTTTTTTTTTTTTCCCCCCCCCAAATCAGCACGATAATCGGTCTTTCGTCGTCTTATAGTTTGCTCACTAACTGCTCCCCCCAACTTACCGTTAATTTTTCGTGGAGTTCTGCCTCGGTTCTCGCGTTTGTCGGCAGGAAATTACAATTTCTCCTGGTCTTAGGAAGGGACTCACCTCATGCTGTGCGGCTAGATCTGTTCGCTTTCTTGCCTGAAGTCACCCCCCTCCCAATACGGCGCTTTTGTAAGTACTCATCCGAGCTGGTCCTCCAAACTTTCTGCAACCCAGGCCAACACTTTCCCCAGATCAGTGTGAGTGAGTTTATATTTTAACATCCACGCCCTACCGCAGCCCCTTTTTAATGGCTCTGGACCTGGAACTGACCTCAGTCTTACCACAGAAATTTTTGGTCCAACTCCATCACAGAGTCGGTCTCTAGCCATTTCCTGCAGAGTACGACGCCCCACCCCATTAGTGACCAGCCAGACGGCCATGACTTTTTTTCAAGCCCCAAGCCTGTCTGACCCTACTAATCGTGACAGCTTCTTTTTCGTACCCAGCGCTAATACGACGGATCCGTGTCGCAAACCGGGCGAAGCGTCCCTTAGTGTTGTTGGTTTCACTCGCATATGAGTATTTTGATTTCCCTCCCCGTGGTTGTTCGAATCCTCCTGTCTAGGTCGTTTGGGCCAGATCCCCCCCTTTGGTGCGGTATTTTTTTTTTTAGTTTTTTGTTCGGCTCCTACCCCCCTCCTGACTCCCTCTTCCTCTTTTACCCCTCCCGCCTTGTATAGAGTCGGGTTCGGAGTCTCGTTCCCACGTCTTATCAAGGTCTTCAGGAACACCCACCGGCCTCTTTTGCCTTAGGTAACTTCGCAGTGGTTGGAAGTTTTCCTCCTTTCCTTGACCCCTGCTTCAGCTGCCTGGCTCCACTCCATATTCGTCACACCTTCACCGCCTCGTACCGTCCAACCTGTGGACTCTCTTCCCACCCGTCGCACCACTTTCATGTTTTTCGATGTTTCTTGCTGTGACCTACCGTGGCCCCCTTCTTTTCTTTTGAATTTTCGAGCCCTTTGTAGTATCTTTTTTACCAGCCTCTCCAAACCAGTGTTGGAGTTAGTTCTATTGGGATTTTGACGTTTACATCGCCCCCCCACTTTGACTGCCCAGAAGATGTTTGCAGGTGCCCCTTTCCTCTTCAACACCCGCTCCCCTTTCCCTGAATGCCGCCGGCCGCCGCGCCCTCCTTCTTCGACGGTTCTTCGCTTAGTAAGGGGTAGACCCTCACACATAGACGTTTTATGGCCAAATGTACCACCATGTCTTGGTCCAGACAAGCCAGGAAGAACTAGCCCCACATCACCAGCCCGTGATCCCCATTTCTTTATCTTTCCCCCTGGCAAAGCAGGAATCCGGCCATCGTCAGGGAGCATGGCTTTTAATAACTTTCGACTCTTCCATAGGCCTCAAATGAGAGTGTTTTTCTCCAACAGGTACCCACATGCCTTTCCCTCTAAGTTTTAGGGCCATCGCGTTTCTCATGTGAAACGGCTCGCCATCTCATTTTTTCTCTCCCCCGGTGAGCAAGCAGTTCCGCCATTTGATTTCCCCCCCAATCCGGTCCATGCGCCGAGTCCGCCTTCTCCGCCTATCGTCCCTCGCTCTCTCCGCCACAATCTCTAAGAAGATGAGCG
>Ga0179593_1604648_pt1 | contig 10572 bp, 11 predicted proteins | sample CZODoug2_1_08_16_FD_185931 | JGI IMG/M metagenome (GOLD analysis project Ga0179593, IMG submission 185931) | Vadose zone soil fungal communities from Angelo Coast Range Reserve, California, USA - CZODoug2_1_08_16fungal (PacBio error correction) | ecosystem: Environmental > Terrestrial > Soil >... | reverse complement strand
GCCCCTCTCCTCTCCTTTCCCCTCGCTAAGAAGAAAAGAATGGCCCCATTTTTTCCTCCCTTTTTCCGCTCCTTATGGACGCCCTTCCCCGCGACTCCCCGCACCCCCTTCACGCCTTTCTGCCTCCCTTTTAGGCGATGGAAGGATTCGACTTTCTCGACTGCTTGCTGTCCCGTCCTTTTTTTTCTTTAGATAAGGAAGACACCCTTTTCTTTCAGTGCACCTTCTTCGATGGAAGTCCCGTCAGTACAGAGTACGAGCTGGACCTTTTTTCTGAGCTAAAGGTCCTTGCCCTACGCGAAGGGATGATGGTGTCGTTCTCTTTCTCTGCTGCGATTTTTTCTCCTTCGCCCTCCCTTGCGGGACTTCGATATAATCGGCCAGGCTTTTCTTTTTTTTTTTTCTTCTGGCTTTCCCCTAGTACTAGGTACACCCCCTTTTTTCCCAATAGCCCTTTCCCTTGCCGCCCCTTTTCCTTTTACGCGATTTTTCGCCTCCCTTTCACCCCCTTCCAGGGGCATTTCCTGTATGATGCGTTGCGCTTTTCTTTCTTGCAAATCGCCCCCTCCTTCGATGGATAGAACAGATGTTTCTTCTTGCCCCCCCCTTCCGTTTAGGAGTCTTTTCTTAGCCAGACAAACCCCAAGCTCCCCTTTTTCCCGACGAAAAGCGGGCGCCGAGGCTCGCTGGCATAGTGTTTATAGATTGCAGACGTCCTTTTTTTTCCGTCGAATCCTTTTTCTTATTCCCCCCTTGTTGCTTTTCCCTCTCCGTTGAATGGTGATTTTTCTTTTCCTTCGCGCGTTTTTTTTTTTTTCTTTTCCTTATCAAGGGTGATTTCGTTTTTGTCGTTTCCTAATTCGTTGGGACGCTGGTTCCTCTGCGGGATCGTCGTGAGGAGATTTCTTCTCCCTTCGTAGGGGACGCGGCCTCCTCGTGAATTTCTTTCTGCTCTCATGATATACCAGAGCTTTTTATCGCCCTCCTCTTTCAAATGGAGAACGACCTTTTGATGCTCTTCCCACGGTTGTGCGGCGTTCAGAACGAGATGACGCCCCCTTTTTTCCTTCGCAGCGGCCTGGTTGACTTTTTTCGGAGAGAATTGGTAAGGGAGTTTTCTCTTTGATGATTTTTGCGTTCCTTTTTTCTAGTACCATGGCTGACTTTTCTAAAAGTGATAATTAAGGGACGTCATCAGTCCCCTCCCCCTTTTCCGATATATAGAGTGGCGCTTTTCTCCTTGCGCCTTACCCCTTCCTGCCTGCGTTTCCCCCTTTCCTTGCGGAAATACAAGCGACCTTTCCGTGTCCTCACTGTCCTTTTCCAGGAGTAGTGTCCCCCCTCATTCGACGTCCTTTCCCCCCCTTTTTTCCCAGCCCAGGCAGAGGTTTTTTATCTTCTTCGAGGATGATAGTATTTTCTTCGACTTTTCTTTTCTGGTAGATGCTCCTGCAGGTCTTTCGACTCCCCCCCGGGCGGCTTTTCCCTTTTTCCCTGATCCGTTGTGAGATAATGGGTTCGTTCGTAAGAGCGCAATGAGATCGCTTCTCCGTAGGCAACCCCTCCCATTGTAAAGCTCCTTTTTTCCCTATATGGTCTTTTCCTCCCCCCCCCCAAGGCGTCCCAGACGTCCTTTTTCCAACGAAAAACTAGAAATCGCTTTTTTTTTTGGTAGCTCTCCCGACCCGAGATAAGATGAACTTCCCTGAGAGCCCCCCCCCCTTTCGCCCCCCCCCCTGGATTATCAGGTCTCCCCTTTTTTTTCACCGAATATGACGCTCCGCCGGAATGGTCTCTCTCCCTTTTTAAATTAAGAGATCCTTTTTCCTTTCCAGGAATCCCCCCCGCTTCTACAGACTAAGATCTTTCTCTTTGTAGACCCCCCTTTAGAGACGGTTTCTTCCCTTTCGACAGGCCCCCTCCCCTCCTTTTACGGGAGGAGACGGCTCCCCTTCCCCTCCTTCCGCTACGTCTCTGATTCTTCTCCCTTCGTGACTAGAGGCTCGACGGCTGCCGCCCTTTCGGCGATTTTTCGTTGCCTTCCCCAATTCTTGTCCGCCTTTGCCGCGGTAAGATGGTCCCTGCGCACCTCTTTTCTTTAAGGTTCTGGTATTCCTTTTCAGAATGTGGACCGTTCTGCTCGAGTAGCAGATTTTTTTTTTTTCTCGAGTGGTTTTTCTTTTCACCTTTTGAGACAACGCGCGGTCCCCCCCCCCCTTTTTTTGGCAGGAGTGTCTGTTGAGCGGAGTTTCTGCTGTACGTCTTTTTTTTCCCCCCGCCGCGTGCGGAGCGGCTCCTTTCTTCGCCGCGCTTCTCCGGCCGTCCCCCCCCTCGGGGTTTTTTTTCTTTTCTCGATCGACAGCAGCCGATGGAGGACTTTTCTGCCTTCTTTTACGCAGATCCGCCGCTCCCTTTTTTGCAAGCCGGTGACAGTCGTGGATCTGGACGGCCGTTCCCCCCCCTCCCCCCTTTGGCGAGTACAGGCTTCCCCTTCCCCCCTCATGAGTTCTCCCCTTTCATCTCCTTCATATGATTTATACCCCCGTGGTTGTTGTTGAGATCCGCCCCCTAGGAGGCTTTTTTTCTTCCTTTTTTAGTCGAGTCCTCTCCCTCTCCTCCTGCAGTTTTTTGGTCCGGCCTGTCCTCTTATGTTCCACGACGGTAAAAGGATGTCCTCTATCGCAGTCCTCCCTGGTCTTTTCCGCCGTCGAGACATTCTCTCTCTTTTCGCTGATTGATCGAGCCCCTTCATCAGGCGGAGACAAGGAGACATTCGGTTGGCACCCACGACGGAGACTCTTTCCCCCCTCCGAGAAGATCCTTTCTTTTTGGCAGAGACCCAGTCCTTCCTCTTTGTGGAAAGTTGAGGTCCTTTTTTCCCCTCGAGACCGCCCTCCCTTCCCCTATTTGCTAGCTTTCTACCCTTGCGTAGAAGATCCGGTTTTTTTGCGGTCTCTTTCCCCCCCACCGACCTCTTCTAGCCCCGCCATTTCCTTTTTCCCTTTAAGAGACAGGTCACCCCCGAAGACTCTCCCCCCGATACCTTTCTCCGAGATATTGATTAATTCTTTTTCCCCTATGCAAGCTTGCCGCCCCCTCTTTTCCCGATTTGGCTATTTTTCCCCGGTGAGGATGAGCCCCCCATCTTTTTCACTCCTTTCATGGTAGGCATACCTCCCTCTAGAAGCCCCTTCTCTTTCGTCCGACTTGCTCTAATCGCAATGTTAGCTTTTTTTTTTCCCCTTTTCCCACCCCCTCTGTCGTGCTGGCAGTAGAATGTGCGTTTCCCTTTTTTGAAATCCTTTCATTCCCCTCTATGGCATAGCTCCTGCTCTCTTTTCCTTCGATGGGAAGAGTGTCTTTTTTCCCTCCATTTTGGATAGCTTCTTGTTTCTCGAGCCCTCCCCTTCTCCCCTGTGGAACGCCACCTCATTTCCCCTTCGAATACGCGAGGGCCTGTGTTCTTCCCGACCGCGGCAATTTCTCGCGCTTTTCTCGCCCCTAGGCTTTCCCGAGGCGTTGAGTTTCGTGACGACACGCTTTTCTCTTCTTCTTTTCCTGGGTTTGATGAGAGAGCCTTCCTCGTTTCGAGAAAGATCTTCCTTTTGTACCCCCAACTGCGATGGTTGCCGCCTGCCTTGGCCGCGGCTTTCTCGCGATAGTTCAAGCTTTCCCTCTTCTTTTTTTGGCCCCTCCTTGAAGAACGCTTTTCTTCCGCGTAGTCGACCCCCGCCATCATCCCCTTCCATGCTACGCCCCCCTTTTTTCCCATCGAAAGACGAGCATTCTTTCTCCGCCCCCCCTTCGAGCATTTAGAAATTTCCTTCTCTAGCGTCCTTCTTCCCTTGTCCCGAACGCCCTTTGCCATTTAAGACAGGTCTGCCAAGGTAAACCCTTTTTTCGCATGCGCCTTCCCTTTAAAGAAAGTCCTCCTCTCGGCCCCCCTCCGCTTTCAGCTCTAAGGGCCTTTCTTATCTTTTCTTTACTGATGCCTCCCTCATAACGTGTATGGACCCCCTCCTTTCTCCCGGGCGTCACGATGAATGAAGCGTTTCCCTCCCTACCCAGGACTCCTCTTCCCCCTTTATAAGTACCCTTCTCCCAGCGTCTTAAAAGAAGATGTCCTCCCCCTCTCCATACGCTGGAATATAGGAGCGCCCCCTCCCTTTCAAACGTCCCTTCCACATGCGGATCGTTCGACATGTTCGTCTTTTTTATCTCCCCTTTTTCTCCCCCCTTTTGGTAGGTCACTTCGCTCCCTCCGCGACCTCTTACGTTTTTCGGCATCCCTCGCCCCCCTTTTTTTTGAAATACGCCGATGACTCCCCTCCGGAACACTCCCTCCCCCCCCCCGTACAAAAGAAGTCTCCCCCCCCTCGCAGATCCGACCTCCCCTCGTATACTTTTCTTCGGACGCCAGCGAGGATCCCCTTTTTCGAAGCCCTACCCCTTTTTCGAAGCAGAGAAGCCACCACTTCTCCTCTTTCCCCGGCAGCCTTTCTTTTTTTTTTTCATCTTCCCGCCCAATATTGCGCGCCTCTGAGGCCCGAGGTTTTTGTCCTCTTTTTTTTTTTTTGATCGCGCGACTTCTCCCTTTTCTCGACCGATTTTTTTTCCTCATGCCAACATCGTCGCTTCCCCTTCTTGCGCTACTTCATGAGCGAGGCCTTTTCTCCCCATCCAGACATTCCCCCTTTTCTCTGATGACGATACTGACGAGCGGTGTCTTTTCCTCTTCTGAGAAAGTCCTTTGATAAGAATGCGATTTAAAAGAAGGGGTGAAGTTGTGGAACTCTCACCAAATTTCTATCCCCCCCCTCTTTTTCTATAGAAGGAGAGGACCGCCCTTTTCTCTTCTTCCCTTCGCTAAGGTTTCCGATCATTTCTCCCGTTCACGACCCCCCATTCCCCCAGGATAAAGGGACCCTTTTTTTCCCCCCGCTCGACCTTTCAGGAGGATTCTTCTCTAGTAAGAGGGTTTTCCCTCTTCCCTTCCCTAGACCCCTCCCCCTTCCCGATCGTTTGACTTGAGAATCGCAGAGTGTCTTTTTTCCCCCTCGGCCTTCCCTCCTAAGCAGTAAGGGGTCCCTTTTTCCTTCTATTCTCTCCTCTTCCAGCTTTGGAGTTGAACTGGTCTCTTTTTGATTCCCCTCGATGGATCCCTCCAGTAAGATAGTTCTTTTCGCCAAGTGGGTTCCGTCTGTTTCTCTTCAGGAGAGCGTAGAAGGGGTTATTTCTCCCTTCTCTTCCTCTCAGTTGGTGTTGTTGAGTTTTTTTTTTTTCCCCCCTCCCGAAGACTCCTGTCAGCCCCTCCCTTCTGCAAAGAATGGAACACCGCGTCTTTCCCCCCGTGGTTAGCGTATTTTTTTCGATCTCAGGTGAGCGCCCCCCCACTTTTTCTATGCCGACAGATCACCCGATGGAGCGTTTTTTTTCCCCACCCTTAGGACTGGGCCGCTTTTCTTCTTCTGAGACGTTCTTCTCCAGTGTCCTTTTTCACATAGTGTCTTTTGAGGTAAGGACTCCCCTCTCCCCGAGTAAGAGCTGGTCCTTTCCTGATTTTCGCTCTCTCAGGAAGATCAACTTCTTCTCGCTTTTAATTTTTTTTTAGGTTCGTTTTCGGCCGCTGCGCAGGTGTGCTTTCTCCCCTGAAAAGACTAGACAGCGCGTTTTCGCCGATCTAATCTTCCCCTTTTTATTTTTTCTCCTGCCGTCAAGCCCCTTTCCAAACTAACAAATTCTTTTTCCCCCCGGCCCGGGTTGAAACCCCCTTCCTCTTCTTCTTTTCACGAATCGTAAGTATAGTAATCCATTCCCCTTTTCTTTTCTGATGAGTTGCTCCCTCCTCCCTTCATGACCCCCTCGAAGATCGATGACAGATGGTCGTCGGAGATCGAGAGGCGCTTTTTTCCCTCTCCTCATACACACCCTCGGCAGGAAGCACGCACCTTTTTTTTTCCCCTGCTGAGGTTTCTTCTCTTTTTTTCTTCCCCGAAGCTGTTGGTCCGCCGTCGTCATCCTGTGCTGAGCGAGACTGTCACGAGGTTTTTCTCCGGTGATTTTCTTTTCCTCGAGGGAGTAAGATGCGGACGTCCCCCCCGGTTGATAGGTTTCTCTTTACCCTTTGTGGCCTCTGTGACGTCGTGTTTCCCCCCTGCCCTTATTGAGGGATCCGACCTGCGTGGGCGCGTGCGGCTTCTTCTTCTGCAGCTGTCGCGGGCCGCTCCTGGTCCCCCCAGCGTTCGCTCCGCCGTTTCCTCTCCTCGCCAAGCACGCGACGCCCTCCCCTTTTTCGGAAGGAGACGCTCCCTCATTTTTGAGCTCTCTCTTTCTTCTTTTTTTTTCGGTTGAATTCAGCGGCGGTGAAGAAGCGGCGTCTATTTATTTGAGGAGAGCTTTTTTCTGGGCCATCGTGACCCCTTTTTTTCTTGCACTAAGGATCATTCCGTACCGCCGTTATAATAAGAAATTTCCTTTCTAGCGTGGCGCCTTGAGAAGGAGCCGCCCGTTAGAAGCTTTTTTTTTCGCCCTCCACAGAGAATCTTTTTATTTTGCAGAAGGTTTTTTCTCTGGCTCTCCCCCTCTTATATAAAATCGACCTTCCCCCTTCTTCCGTTTAGAGCCCCCCCCTCCCTTTTTTTTGATTTCCCTTCATGTCGTTTCCGTTTCCCCGATGTCGGGGAGGGATCCCCTCACAACGGGAGGATCCACGGATGGGAAATGACCGAGTTCATTTTTGTTTTCCACTAGCGACCATGCTGATCGCCGAGGCACCCTTCCATAGCAAATTTTTCTTTCCCTGAAGGAAAGGATTCCTTCCTTCTTGCAGGAAGAGCGCCCTTTGCTCTTAGTTCAGTCAAACGTCCCACCTCTACTCTCTTCCCTTTGAGAGGTGGTTAGCGTTCGATACGTTGCCGTCGCCCCTCCCTTCCCCATAAAAACCTCTCGTCCTCGACAGCCTTCTGGCTCCATTTTTTTTCACCCATTGACGTGCCGCCTCTGAGCCGGAAATATTTTCCGCGTGGGTTCCTTCTCTTCCAGGAGGGAAATGCTCTTCCCCCGTTCAAATATTTTTTTCCGTTTTCTTCTCTAAGCCTTTTCTCGCGAGCGGATTTAGAAGAAGCCTGCCCGACCCCCACCTCTCGAGTGGAAGGGTCTTCTCCTCCGCCATTGCGATTCCTCCCTCTTTCTGAGAGATTTTTTATCAGGAAGACTTTTTTCTTAGGGATTTTCAAAGGTCATTCCTCGCTCCTTTTTTCCGATCTCCCTAAACCTTTAGATCGTGTCCCCAGGAAGCGTTTCCTTCATAGTCTCCCCCCTAAATCGTTGTAGACATTTTTTTACGGAGTAGGTCCTTGAACGGCCCTCTCCCCTCAGAAAAGAGACCCGGATTCTTTTCTTTGTTTCCGCCAGAGATCTGAGATTCTCCCTCCCCCCGTAATACGCCCTTTCTCAATAGTTTTTTCTTTTACAGCACTCTTAATTTAAGCGGATGTATAAACTTTTTTGGCATCTGACACCTCCAAGGAGGAGAGTATTTCTCCCCGCGTATCATTCTTTCCTTCCCCCACCCTCAAATAGGAGAGATTTCTAAGACCTATTTCCCCCCTTTTTAGCACTTTTTATAAGATCCACTTTCTTCGTCTCTCCCTTTCGGGCTGTACGCGATTTCGCTCTTGAGTGGGCCCTCTAGTGGAACCCGCCCCCCACCGGCCGTCGCCTCAAATCCTTCCCCTTCCCTTTTCGGCCGGCGTCCTTCCTCCGACGACGACATCGAGCCTAGCCCGATTTCTCTTGTCCCCCTCCCCCTTCTGATTTTTCCCCTCGGAGGGCTACCTTCCCTCGTTCCCGAACAGAAGGAAGCCTGTGCTCCTGGAAGTTCCTGGATAAGGCCGTTTTCCCTTATTGGAATGTGACCCCCTGCACACTTCTTTGAGAAACTTCTTCCTTCCGCGAATCCTCTGCCCCGCAAGGACCGACCTTCCCCTTCCCTTGACGAAGGATTTCGCTTTTTCTTTTTTTAGGTCTTGTCCCTACGTCGCGCCTGGAAGTCCCCCCTCCTTTCTCTATGGTGAGTCTTCACGACTTCTTTCTTTCAGATCTAGAGGCCTTTAACGAGCAGATCGAAGGAGACCCCCGTGGCCAAAGGGCTCGTGGAACGTGGATTCGAAATTTTTCCCTTTTAGCCCTAGCCCCTTCCCGCCGAGGATCGCCGGCATGACCGCGTTTCCCCCTCATTCCCTTTCTTCCCCTTCTTCACAACAGCTGCTTACGCAGCCCCCCCCATTCTCAGAAGGGCCGTCCTCTCCCACGCCCCGTACCTTCGAGATCTTCTTTTTTTGCTGGACGATGAAGCTGTTCCTTTCTTACCATCTCAGATGTTGCCCTTCAGCTTCGCCGAACCCCTTGAGAGAAGACCCTTTTCTTGCAGACCTCCTCCCCCCTCCCCTAAACCCGCCCCCTCTTTTCAGTAGGAGCGGAGACTCTTTTTAGAGAAGGAAGACAGACCCCTTCTTTTTCTTTTTTTGTCGTGTGTTCCCTTCTTCTTTCCATACTCTGTGCGGATTCCTCCCCCCCCTAGCTCATGAGAGTCTTTTCCTCATGTGGGCCATCCTTTTTTTTTCAGGGGGGAAGGTTGACGCCCCTTGGGATTGCTTTCTAGATCTACGGGCTTCCCTCTCTTTCTTGTGAAAGACCCTTCCTCCCGTCGCCTTTCTGGAGAGATTGCGTTTTTCCTTTTCTCCCCGCGCCTCGCTCCCTTCTTGTTCCCTCGCGTGTGAGAGATTGTCTTTTTTCCTTTTTCGGATCTCCTTTGTTTGAGGAGACGAGGACTGCATCCTTTTTTTTGCCTCTTGTCATGCACTAAGTTGCCGACTTCTTTTTTTCGGCGATTCTCATGGGAGATTTCCAGTCAGACAAAATCCTTTTCTTTTCCCTCGGGATTTCATTTGCCCCCTGAGCCCTGGTGATTCTTCCCCCCTCACGAACCTTTACTCTCCCCCCTCCGAGACAGAAATTCTTTTCCCCCCCTTTTTCCCTACGAGAAGAATCCCTCCCTTCCCCTTCTCTCGTGGACCAGTTTCTTTCGACTTCGCGATCTTCCTTCCCATCTCTTTTCGGCCACGTCACCGCTCTCTTTTTGGTCGCATGGCCGCTTCTATTTCTAACCGACCCCCCTCGGCGCCGGCGCAACTTCCCGAGATCGCTTCCCTCCCTTTCATTTTTTTTTCTCAAAAGGTTTTTTTTTTTGACTTCCCCTTTTTAGTCCTCTTGACCGTCCTTTCCGCCAGGCGTTAACGATTGCGACGCTTTAACACCGTCTCTCTTATCGCCCCAATTAGCTCTTTTTCTTTCTCCCCCGACGATGAGACCCCTCCCCGCCAGCGAACCCCCTTTTCCCCCTGATAAAGAATCAACACTTTTTGCCCTGATCTTTTTAGTTTAGCTTGCGTGATTGGCCGATATAGAACGTTTTTTTTGGTAGATCCTTTAAGAGAAAGCGTAATATACCCCCTTTTCTTCTTCCCCTTCACCTCCTGGAACAGAGTCCAGAAAAAGAAGATTTCCCCAAGACTTCCCCTTCTTCCCCCTAAGTTTTTCCCCCCCCCCACTAGAGATTTCCCCCTCCCCTCTAAATTTTTTCCTCATTTAGTACTCCTTTTACTCGGAATAAATTCCCCCCTTCCCCCCTGGCGGGAGTCCCTCTCCTTCAGAGGAACCGGATGAGGACCCTTTACCTTTCCCAAATTTTTAGTATGTAAATAGATGCCTCGCAGCGCGTCTTAAGAGTTGAGTTCCCTCGGAAGTTTTCGCCGTTCTTAACTCACTCGATATTACTCCTCTAGTAGAGACATCGTAGAAGACAGATGACCTTTTTTCTAGGGACGTCTTCGTCTCCCTTCTTCAGTTTCCCCCTTTTTTGTAAGCCTTTTTTCTTTTACATAGTCGCAGCGGCAGAAACTTTGTACTTCTTTTTGGGACCCCTTCTTTTTACCCTCTCTTGACCCTTCGTGCCCTTCCCCCTCCTTTCACCGCCTGGCGATAGCTTTTCGACGGAGAGTCTAGCCCCCTCTCCCCCTCGGAGAGTATTCTGTCTTATAACTCCCCGCCTCCCCTCACCCTCATACCTTCGCTTCTTGCAGTCTTCAGCCCCTCTAGAAATACTTTTTTCTTTTCGTACTCGGGGATTCTTCCCTTGGCTTTCCCCCGACACGATGTTGAAGAAGCGTCAGCGTGTCTGCCGGATCCTTAAGAAGGAACCGGGGAACATCCGTCCTCTTCTTCTTGCCCTCCAGCTTCCAGCCTTGATTTTCCTTTCCTACAGGCGTCGAAGGTTTGAGCTCCCTCCTCGTCTTCTCCCGAAAGAATCGTGGCTTCTTCCCTCTTCCCCTTGCCTGCAAGTTTTTTCTTTTTTCCTTTGAGAGGCACTGGGGGCGTCTCAATCCCCCCTCTTTTCTCCTCCGTTGTTGTTTTTCTATGAGGACGCCCCCTTCTGCTGTTCCCGGGCAAGAGTCCGCCGCCTTTTCCTTCCGAGGAGCCCCCCCCCTTTTTCTCCCGCTTTTTTTCAGGTTT
>Ga0179593_1441219_pt1 | contig 10572 bp, 7 predicted proteins | sample CZODoug2_1_08_16_FD_185931 | JGI IMG/M metagenome (GOLD analysis project Ga0179593, IMG submission 185931) | Vadose zone soil fungal communities from Angelo Coast Range Reserve, California, USA - CZODoug2_1_08_16fungal (PacBio error correction) | ecosystem: Environmental > Terrestrial > Soil >... | reverse complement strand
AAACGACCCTTAAATAAGGCCCAGATTAGAACGAGCCGACTATCCTCCCCGGATTGAACTAAACGCGAAGTTTGTCACCGCCATAAAGAGGCCACTATCCTCGCCCATTTCCCCCCTTTTGTCACAGGAGAAGATGTTTGAGTTGGACCGGACCACTTACCTGCTCGAACGTAATAGATTACTTTCTTGACGGGCGCAAAGAGACAAATCGCGGTCTAGTTAGGCGATGATTTCTTTTTTCCCGTGACAGTTGGAATGACCCGCGCCACACTCTCGGACACCCCTGGGCACGATTCCTCTACAGCTTGCCGGTATTGACTTCCCTCGGCTTTGTTATTTTAACCTTGTTCATCCCAATGTGACTTCCTGTGGGAGTTTGTCTCTCGTTCCGCGCAAGTATTTTTTTTTTTTTACATATACCTAATTTACGCTGAGATTAAAACGTCAAAGCCCGGGGTTCTCCTGCGCTTTTTTCTGTCCTGCCTCCCCTATTCTCATAGGTTTTCCTTAAGAAGGATTTGTAGAAGACACTATCTCCCTCCAACTTCGACCGTCGTAATGCCTTTTCCTGAGAGATGCAACCCGAACAACAATACAGCACTTTCCCTTTCTCCGTAAACCAGGTCGGATTCCCCCCCAGGTGACTTCAAGGGGTCCCAATGTTCAAAGTCCCGAGAACCCTGCTCGATACCTCCGTCAAGGGATCCCCTGTATGAGGCACCAGCCATCCCCCTTTGATCTACGGGACAAATCGGCCGATATGCCTACGTTTTTCCATTGCTTTTTCCTACATTGGTCCCGCTCTTTCCACACCAAAATGCCTGGCCCCTCAGAGCGAGTCGATTTCTCATTCCCCGCCAGTTGTTATTCTACTTGTGGGAAAACGCCTTCCTGCGAATATCAACCTTCTTGATGACGGACGCAACACCCTTTATATTAGTATTTTTTTCGTGAAGACACCGCCGACATGGAGTTTATTCAATTTGAGAGAGAGCAGCTTTTTTCTTTAAATGCATGACCACCGGACCTTCCCCTGTTCATCTCATTGGTGTGGTAGTAGTTGATTTTTTCCCAAGGGAACCTTGTTCCCCCTCCACGAGGCAGGGCGCTTCTAACCGCTATCTCCCTTGCACCGCACTCCAAAAAAATTCCCAAAACGGCTGCAACGGAGGTTGAGTCTTTTCCAAGTGGCGATTTTTCCTACCTTCGTCTCGTGCCTGTTCTGTTTATTTTACTATTATGAAAGACTGGTCCCCGGAGGAGAATGTGGTTTACACCCTCTCGTGGTTATCCTTCCTTTTCCCCCCCTTTTCCTCCTTAAGGAGACGAAGCTGATGCCCCATGTAACTTGCTTTCTCTCGGAGGTAACGTTTCTTTGGAACGCCGAGGGAGTAGGTCTCGTTATTGGCGCAGGCGTTGCAAATAATTTCCCCCCCTTGCTCGTTGCCCGGATCTTTGCTTTTTTCCCCATTTTAGGACTAAATTCTTCTTGGTAATGAGTGGACGAAAGATCTGTATGCGGATGCTTCTATGATAGACCCCTGGTCTCTTCACCTGAATTTTTGGACTTTCTTTTTTTCTCTGATTCTAGCGCAAACACCCCCTTTTTTCTCCCTCGTCGAAAAACTTGGGTACCAAGTGTTGATTTCTTGCTTACTCTATCTACATCCATAATTGGTGAGAGAGATGGACCAACACAGCCTCACTTCCCCCCTTCCCCAGGTTTCGACCCCTCGCTACAAAACTGGTAGTTTTCTGAAGCCCGGACGCGTTTTTCACAAAAGATTCCCGACGCTCCCCTTTCCGGTTAGTCGATCAGTCTGCCTATCATCAGAATCCATCCGTCCTTCACTCGTCAGGTTTAGTTCTCCTCTTTTCCACCAGATAATCCCAAGTTTGAGATAAATATACTTTCGAGAACTGGTGAGTCTTCAAAGCATGATCATTTCACGCTACCTCCAGACTCCCTCTTATCCCTGCCCCTGCAATAATCCGAGCAATTTCCCGCAACAATGCCGACAGGGACTGATGTCCCCCTCTCCCCATCGCTGCCCCATTTTTGCATGCGCGCGTGAACAACCAACTGCTTCTCGGCTTCTTAATTTCCCCCTCACGGAAGTCTCATCCGTGGTCCTAGGAGTCGCCCCACACCACCCTCCGAGCGTACGCGTGTTTGTTTGGAGATGATGTGAGGGGGACAGTTATTTTGGCGTGTTTTCTCAGTCCGTCGGCCGGAGAGCGCTTGTAGAAGAGTCAGTCCCCACTTTTACCCTTACTTCGTTGGTAACTATTTCAATAACACGATTGCGCAGGCTCGGTGTGAAGCGACTCATCTTTCTTCCGCAGTCCGAAGACAGAATCCAGCGGTTTTGTAATCACCAGAGGGTTAAGAGGGTCCTACTGAAGGCGTCCAAAATCCGTTTCGTATCCACGATTCGTACGATTCCCGACACAGGGACCTAGGAAGGAATAAGATGGAGTCATTCGCCAAAGTCCCTCCCATCTCGTCTACTGAAACATTTGCAAAGCTCCTCGAGATGGTACCACCGATCAGGAAAGCCATTACCTCCCATCAGAAAGGCGTAATGCCCTTAGGTCATATGGCAAGGTTTAGCATTCCCTGATTGAAACTGTGGCTTAATATACCCCGACCGCCGGCGCCAAGTACAGTGGGGTGGCACCGCCGAGGTGACGGGTTCTTTTTTTCTCAGAGCGGAATTGGCAGAGCTCCAAGTCGGGGATCTGTTCTTTCGTCCCCTGGGACCCCCATATTAATGGATTTTCATAAGACAGTCCGACACCCTTTCATTGCCTTTCCCAGAAATTATCACTTCTTTTAAGCCGCCCTCGGTAAAACCCCGCTAAAGTATTCCCCCACCCGAGTGGTCTGATGTTGAGAAATTTTTCCCCCAGTGTTGACACATCCAGCCGATTAGTTCCCTGCGCCTCATCTGTAATTTTCCCACGATCTGATAATGTTATGTGCCTTGACGCCATTTGGCGTTTCCTCGTAGTCAGACCATGCTCTGCCGTTCCTAAAAGCAACCTATGCGACTATTCCCTCTTTCCGTGCGCCCGCTGACCATGACGTTCTTTTTTCAGTCTCGCTGGTGGCAAATCCCCCTCTTGCCTCGCCGAAGTACAACCATGCGTAGAGCCGTTTCTCGCTGTATGTTTTGGCGCAAAATGAATTCGGTTAGTGATCCAAATAAGTTGGTGAGGGTGATGTTTTTCCTTGAGGATCCTCCATTGTTTTGAATTACCGGATGAAGTTTCGGGTGATATTTTCCTACCCCGGTTGTTGTGGTTGATATCTTTAGATCGCCCACCACCGCCAATACCTACTGAAGGCCCAGGCTACTCTTGAAGATCCGACTACCCCCCCTCTCCTGCCCCGTCCTTTGGTCTCCCATGAAACGTCATCAAAGTTTTTTCAGCTCAGCCAGGACTCTCAGATCCCCATTCCTTGGTCTGGCTGAGGCTATGACATTGACCACCTCGCTGGCGAACCGCCTCGACGTCTTCAGACGCAGACTCCCCCCCCCCGACTCTGATGCTTCATTCGCCAGCACGATAGCGAGAATTTGGAATGACCGCTTCCACTCCCCAAAAGGGAGCTCAAGGCAACGAACGTTGATCGCATATGACGCCAGATTACCTCATACTTCTTCTGTTCCATTTAAATTCCCCCCTCAACCGCTACTGAGCGGGTTTTCTCGGTCCAGGGTGTATGTGTTCCTCGAAGTCAGTCGGAAGTCTATTACCTGAATACCGAGGATTACGAAGATTCTGATCCTCTTTGGGTGTATTCTTAATTGATGGTCGGCCGGTTTTCCGATAGAACTCCCCCCCCCAAACTTTCAGATACTAGTACATCCCTTATAATTGCCACCAAATAAGTATCACCTCGGTAATACAACCTTTGCGTTTTCGACCCCCTTGGTTCATCTCTCCATGCCCATCTCCCTCTGCCCGCCGCCATCGCAGTACCGCCGTAAAGGAATCCTTTTGAGGCGAATGTAACTTTTTCCTGCCCAGGCAGTACCCAGCCTAGTTAGCACGAATAAAAGATTTTTCGCCTCCCCATCGATGCGGCCGCTTCTCTCTCTTGTGGCTTGTACGTCTTTGATCGTTTTTCAAGCCTTCTTCGCCCCCGCTCGAAACCCTCGTTCTGACACCTGCACTATTCTTCGTCGTTGGTTTGCACGCTAAGACATGACGTGCGCTCCCCCCAAGCACCGGAGGCTTTCCCCTAAAGAATCTTCTGCTTGCTTTTTTCTAGTTCCTGAAAAAGGGATACTTTCCGGGATAAAGAATAAACTTAGACTTGGGACAGAGAAAGTGAAATGAGAACCGAAGCCCCATAAAATGCAATCCAGGAACCCCCCCCAGGATTAAATTCCTCTCAGGATTGTTGTCGTTTTCAAACATCGATTTACCGTTCATCCCTTCGTGCCGAGCCTGTCTTAGATTATAAACTCCAGGAAGGGAGAGCCTTTTTTTCAAACATTCGTATTGTTACTCGAATATGGCTTAATCATCTTTTCTAGATTTAAGGATACCTGTCCAATTTGTGAGATATCTCCTGATGATTCACCGGTTTATTTTTCTATGCAGATTCGATTTGCGGTTATTTTTGTTTTGATGCGGCAGGATTGGCCCCCCTGAATACCTTGCTCGAACGTAAGTTTCAGAGTAACCCCTTAGGATTCAACAAGATGGGTCTTTGTGCACGAACCGTATGGTGCTTGATTCCTTATGATCGATAAATTGATTTCCTAAACAGGAGTAGTCACTTTCCCGTAGTTGGTTTTTCCCGATCTGGGGAGAAACTACAATTTTTCTTCTTTCGAAACTCCCATGAGGATTTCTGGTTCCCATCTCTCTCTTTTCTCCTCTGTTTTGTTTTTTTTTCTGCCGGAAATGAAATTCCATCACCCCCTTCCCAGACTGTAAAGCGAGAACATTGTAGTTTTTGAGAGAAGCATATTACAAAACCTGAAGACAACGAAGCTCCCCGTATTCACGGATCTACTCAGATCCGCATCATAGTCCGGGTTCTATCTTTCCTTCTGAGGACCCCCGTAATCTTTCTAACCTATATACCTCTTTCTGAGAAAGTGTAATTGCTTGCCCAAGCCTGCGCAATCAACCTCCCCCCCCACCCGCCGGCGTAGTAAACGTTGACCTCTCTCGGAGAATTGCAAAATTTGACAGGACGCTCCTAGTAGGCCATCGCGCCAATTGAGCCCATTTGAGTTTGCCCCACCACTTCTAAGTGCCCTACTGGCTAATCCTTCATCCTCGCTTGAGAACGACCGAGGGGCTTACAGCCCCTTTGAAAACCCACACCCTTATCGGATCTCACGGCCGTTTTGAGTTTTTTCCTGCGAATTCTGACATGTATTAACATCCGAGGTAAGATTGCGCCTTAGAGTGAGTTATTTCTTTCCCCGGAACCGTTAAGCCGGGTTCCTTCCAGTTTCCCGCCTGCAACATTCTTCGCAGCTTTGTTGCTAGCAAAACGTCAGTTGCTCTTCCATGCCCCATCCCAAGATCACAGGGTGTTTTTCTTCTATCAAAGCGGGTTAGATGCGTTCGTAAGCATCCCCATCGTCTCCATTTTTTCGTGGAGTGCACTGCATCTGCCACGGCGGCATTTCGGAGGTTGTGGAGGCTCGAAAAGAACGGCGTTGCTCGTAATACTCGTTATCGATCATAGCCTGAGAACTTACGAATCGGGACTCGGATGCCTACAATCCAGTTTTTGCGCCCCTTCTCTGTAGGTTGTACAGATGAACATTCTGGTCTCCCAATTATGGACCTGAAAGACGTGACTTTGTCGCCCGCCACTTTTTGAGTACGATCCTTAGCCCTGCCCAACTTGTGTTTTCCCTCGCTACCCGGACCCCCCACCGTCAGATTCCTGTAGCATTGACTTAAAAGGGGGTTGCTTGGAGGACGATCCGCGAGAATTAACCGACCCCCCCGTGTAACACACCCCCGACGCTGCGGTCGAAGAGATTCAAGGGAATAAACCTCCGTTCTTAAATATGGCGGCTTAAGGCTAGTAGAGACGGAAGAAACCCCCGGAGTACTGAAACCGCCGTGGTAGCTGTGGAAATAAGGAACACTGAAATCGATTGAATCATTATTGTATCACATCTTATCGTTTGGGAAATAGTACCTTTTTTTTGATCAACGGCGTACCTTCCCGCCTTTGACTAGCCACTTAGGAATCTGCGATCGATTCGCTTGGCGAATCTAACCCGATCCGGAGTAGAAAGAGAGGTATGATTTGTGGGTGGACCCACCGTAAGATATATTATATTCGAAGAAGAGTCCGGTAGAACGCCGGGGCTGGCCCCCCCCGGCTGCCAAACTTCTTCTCGCTAGTTCTTTTTTCCAAATAGGCCTCCAGTTTTTTCGTTTCCCCGCTTGTCGCCGTTCTCCCTGGTTCATGAAAGTTGGATTTGCTGGGGCTGACTTCTTTTAATAATGTGTTGTTGTGGCTCGGAATCCCCAACACGCTTCCCCGGCCTTTGCCAGTGACCGTTCATCTCCGATTCGCCTTCACCTCCTCTCCTTTTGGACGGTATTTCACCGAAGCTCCTAAGAAGTGAACACGCTTCACTACCCGCGAGAGAACAGACCCCCTTCTTTTCTTCTCAGGTTTTTTCTGAAGTTTTTTGCGAAAATCCCCCCCCCCTCGACTGGCAACAAGTAATCGAGAGTTCCTCCTTGTCTCCACCTCCCTCCCCCTAGTAGCCCGGACTGTTCCGATTCGGGAGTCAGCCGAAATGTTGTTTCTTAGTGCTTTGGCGAACTCGTGCCATAAGGGCCTTGCCCCGTGTTGCCCTGCTGATCTTCTTACTCACCCTTTTCTTGAGGCGCTTGACCTCATCTTATTTCACTACCCTTCCCCTCATTCTAAAATTGCATTGGACCCTTGAGTTTTTTTATCTTCCGTTAGATTGTTGTCCGTTAAATTACACTTCCTCATCCCCGGTGTCGTCCTCCCTCTATAGGTTATTCGGAGGATGCAGTGCCATGGTCATGATCATTACGGTGGGTACGCTTTTTCTTTCTTTCCTACGATCTCGCCCACACTTTCGGTCCCTTTTAAAAAGTTCTGCCGGTCCATATCGAGGTCAATACATTTTCATTCCCCTCTTTTTCTCGCACCTTAACCATAGGTCTTTCGTCATAAGTGCCCCCTAGTATCCGGTAATTTTCCCCTTTTCTGCCCCTCTTCTCCGAACCCTGCTCCCCCCCTCTTACGAAGAACCGATAATGTGACTATTCTAGCCTACGTTTTACAGTTTAGTTCCGGATACCCCCCTCGGTGATCGCGTCAGAATAAGAGTTTCTTCTGCCTTACTTATTTTCCTCCGGTTCACCAAATAGATGCCGGCAGCTGCGAATCCTGGATTTTTTTTGTGCCATCCAGTTTTCCCCCTTTTTTGTGACCCGTATGTTTGTACTTCGCACCCCTTATATCCCCGTGTGAAGCCATAATATTTGATGATTATGATAGCACACCCATTTTAGGGGCCTGGTACATGTGAACGCTGAAGAAATAAGTTTTAGCTGTCCATTCTAGGAATTCTCCCCTCTCTCTTTTTCTTTCACACGTAGTTCACCCAAGTGGTCCTTCACGGGTATCATTGGTGGGATAATCGTTTGTAATACTTCCCTCCCTTTCTACTACTGTCGCAATTCCGTATGTGAATTAGATGCCGCTTCCATAATTAAATGACCTTCCCCCGCTCCCACTCACCTCCCCCCGGCCCCTTTGTCCTACGCTTTGCTTTTTGTTTGGACCAATATTCCAAGAGTCCTCTTTCCCCCTTTTTCCTTTTTCTCCCGCTCTTCTTCCTATTGGTTCCTGAAGCAGGATTATCCTGTAAACCTCTTTGTTATGCGAATTGCTCTAGATGGATCCCTCCTAGGACTTTCTTCCCGTCGCTTTTCCCTCTTCTCGTGAGTTTATAAAAAATTGTTCGGGATCCCGTCCTCCTTTTTTCTTTCTGTTATCCGTGATGGCGAAGGATGTTACCCAAATACCAAATTGCCGAAATATAGTTGAGAAACTTTTATGGATCCAAATTAATTCTTTTCCCCCACTTCTTCGTTTTCCATCGACGACCCCCTGCCGATGATTCTTTGATGATTATCTCTATCTTGAATAACTTCCTCTAGCTCCTTCTTTTTTTCGCGGTTTTTCCCATTCTGTATGACTCTCCAAAACATAAAATGAGCTCGTCGAACCTCTTCGTTGCCCTGTGAGGGATAGAGGGTTTCCTCTTCCCTTTCTTTTTTTTCCTTACTCTTGTTGTTTTTTGTCTTCTATTGCGGTTTCCCCCCCAACAGTCCCCCCTCCCCTTCACCCATTTTAAACACTCGTTTCACGGACGAGGCAACTGAGTTGCGCTTACTCCTTTTTCGGACAACCGCTCGCCCCCCCTCTTCCCTTTTTTCCACTTCCTTTTCGCGTAGCATGGCTTCGACCCCTGAATCAGCAGTGACTCCCCTTTTTCCCGTCTATAAAAGAGGAGTCAACCGGCAAGCCCCCGGGTGACTCCTTCCCTGGTTTGATCTTCCTTACTTTGAGCACTTTTGGTCCTTATGTCCACTGCTGATCAAACACGCTCCCCCCCCAAACTCAATGGCTATCCCCCCCCCCCCGACTACCCGTTGACCATGTGCTCTCATCTGCCCAATGAGTCCATTGGATGGAGTTATACTACGATACCATGATGATGAAGTTTGATACGAGTTTTCCACCCCCCCCCATTTCTTGCGTCCTTACGTCCTCCTCCCCCTTCATTCCCCTTTCTGGGAGTTACCGGACGCTGAGGAGCGTACCCCCTAGAATTGGAACAAGAAACCACTCGAGCCAGCATCTCTCTCCGTTCTTTTTGCTCTGATGTTTTCCTGTGTCCCGTAATGCGTTTATAACTTGACTGGCCCCGGCTTGAAGATGTGAGTAGAGTCGATTCCTTCCTTTTTTCATACCAAAATGTCCCTTTTGAATTCCCGTGGGGTATTACAGTGAACGAAGCAAAACCTGATCCTCGGTTAGCATTTCTCTGATTCCCCGCAATATTTTTTTCTGCTTCGCCCCATCCCCCTCCCTGCCTACTACATTTTTTTTCTTCCTTTTTAACCCTAGGGTTCGAGGGGGAGAATTTTCCTTCCACTCTCGTCTTTCTCCCCCATTTAGTCACGGGCAGTTTCACGAAACGAGCAGCGCTTTCGGAGGCCTATCTTTTGCCCCCCCTCTTTTTCTGGTTGGTTTGTATGGCCCTGTGTTAACATCTGCTGTAAATAAGTTTCGTTAGACCTTTAACTTTTTTCCGTATTACTGCGCGTCTGGTCACTTCACCTTTTCCCTCTACAGGCTTTCTCTCCATCATCAAATTTGAGGGTCAGGTGATCTGTTTTTATCCTTTTTTTTCTCTGACAGACTTTTCTTCGAATGGTGCCTTTCCTTTTCGTAGTCCTTTTGCGTCCTCTGTTGGAGTACTGTCGAGTTCCTTATTCTTTTCCTCCTATAAGGTACCCCGCATCTTTCCCTGAATCTTTCTCTCCCCAGTTTTTTGAGATCGCTTTCGTGTTTGGGCCAAGAACATGGCACCACCCCGATTTTTTTCATCAGTCTTCATCCTCCTTCTTTAACCTCGTTCTCGTTCCTCTTATCTTTCACGGAGTGTCTCCTGTTTAATCCCGAGCCCCACGGAGTACACCTCCATCCCCCGCCTGTTTTTTTCTGGTCTGATGTGTTGGTACATTCCATTTCCCCGACAGACGATGAGGCTAAAGGAATCGATTCCTTTTATCCCCCCTTTTCAGTATTCCCCCCATAGTTCTTTCCCCCTGACTGGGTACTTCTTGGTCTCAGTTGAAGTCTCATGACCCCATTACTATGCTCCCTTTGCACGTTGCTAAACCCGGTAACTGTGTGCGTGCTCGAGTCTCCTCCTCTCTTTTTTTTTGCGAGCCCCTTTTCCTACACCCTCATCAGATTGGCGGTTCTCCATTAGCGTTTTTTACCTTTGAAAAACGTCGCATCCATTTTTTTCTTTCCCAGCTTTCCGTCATTGTCCCCCGTAGCCTATAGGTTAACTCTTTTGATTCTGCGTGTGACCCCCCCCACCCTTTTTCGAGGCACTTTTGTATGCCCAGCTACTTCCGGACGTTTTGTTTTGGTTTCTCGCGTCCTGGTGCCTTCATCAATTCTGACTTGTCGTTTTTTTTTTTTTAGTTGTGGCTTCCTATTTCTCCTCTTCTTTTCAGGGGCCCTCCTTCCACTTTTTTTGGGACGATTCCCAAGAATCCCCCCCCTTGCCGCACCCCCCGACTTCCTTCCCCCCTTACGTCCCCTTTGAGAGTTGGAATGCAGATGTCTGACGCCCCTCAACCCTTTTTCCGTCCTTATTTTACATATAACGCGAGGAAGGTGTGTAAATCTCCTTTGGGCGATCCCTCCCGGACTCGACTCTGCTTCTCGAGCTCTCGTTAGGCTGTTTTACCCGTAACCCTTGATTCAGCCCCGTCACCATGTTCAGA
>Ga0179593_1412946_pt1 | contig 10572 bp, 13 predicted proteins | sample CZODoug2_1_08_16_FD_185931 | JGI IMG/M metagenome (GOLD analysis project Ga0179593, IMG submission 185931) | Vadose zone soil fungal communities from Angelo Coast Range Reserve, California, USA - CZODoug2_1_08_16fungal (PacBio error correction) | ecosystem: Environmental > Terrestrial > Soil >... | reverse complement strand
CACCCCCACAACAACCCACCACCCCCCCCACCCCCATATCGTACACCCCAATTAGCCCCAAACTCTTTAAATCTGCGTGCTGACCTACCTGCCTCACAGTATTAAGGGTGGGTCACTCTTCTTGTGGAGGATGCTGACATCTTTTTTCCCCCCCCTGTTTTAGATTTTTGGTGAGCAGAGTACGCGCTCTTCTGAACGGCTTTTGAGTTCCTAAAGCACACGTAGCCCCCATCTGGGACTCACATCACTGGCCCGTTTTGTTTTACCCCCCATGGAATAACCTTTAACTTCATTTTTACGATTTTGAACGCTTCCTTTTCAGACCTTTACTTTAGGTCACACTCTGACCAGGGTAAGGTTAGGAGGCCTTGATGGTTTCCCCATCAATGCAAATCCTTTCGAATTTTTTCAAGTTTCGTGGTGAATGGTAGGGTTTAGTTTAGGTTTTGACCCAATTTTTTCCCCATGTTCCTAGTCATTTCATGGTTTAGATTCCCAGCGTTATGAAGGTATATGTTTCTTTTTCTTCAGGACCTCTCTGAATAATACTCTTACCCGTTTGCACGAATGCAATTTTATATTACCTCGCAACTGAAAAACCCCCTGAAGGACCTGAATTGCCTGTGCCGATTTAAGCTTGTGGGTGGAGAGATCTTGACCTCCTCGTGTTGAGGCGGCTCTTGCCCCAAGTATGGTATTCGAGTGGTGTTTTTTGAGGTATTGGGATATTTCTCATTTTTTTTTAACTGTTACCGTTTTTTCCCTCCTCCTTTTCTTTTCCTATTGGTGCCCCCAGAAAACCCCCTGCACCCCAAATATCCCCCCTGCCGGTAAAACCTGCTAACAATCTTGAATTTTGGCCCTGCTGTTGTTGAGCAGGTCCTCTTAATGACGGGATGGATGAGTTCGAGCAGGAACCCTATTCCACCGCCCTGGCAAAATCTGCAGTGCATTCGTGCAGTCTAGCCTAACCGGAAAGAGAGTCAGCGAGTGAACCGGCCGTGCCACGGGAGCAACACCTCATCCGAAACAGCAACGCAAGGAAAGTATGACCACCTCGAGCATCAGGGACCCGGTATATTTTTTCGATTACCCCCCGTTCACAATCTGGAGATACTTTCTAGAGCACCATGCCCGTCTACCGGTATTCGCTCATCGTTTTTTCTAGCCCAAGCTGACTTGGGCTTGGACGGGTTCTGTTGCCCCCAAACTAACAACTTTTTCAAGCTCAGCCGGTTATCACTTGCTTGAAAACTGGTTTTTCTCCCCCCCCCCCACCACGCTCCTGCAAGTGCACCAGGACGTTATCGATTGTTGTTCAACGCCGAGTATCGCGACAGGCCCCTTTTCCTCCCACTTTCCCTATATTGCGACACTGCCGCACCGCCCGTCCCCAGGATGACCTAAAAAAAAATTGTCATTACCCTTAAAATTTAATTGAATTTGACGGTTTTCCCTTCCACCCACTCCACTTCCCCTCACAAAGCGCAAGCTGCTTTTTACACAGCAACTTTCTTGCGCTTTAGCCCAGGACCGATCTGATTTATCCTTTCCTACCTCCGCGTTTAATTGCAGTTACCCGACACTTCCCTCCCCCAAGGGGATGCCCTCCCCTTTTACGTCAACATTGGTTCGTTAATCGCTACGCCTGATATTTGAATTTTTTCCTTTTTTTTCATTAGTCTCTGGCGGGGGAAATCGTGATCTTTTGTGTTTGAGACTAGTGATCCCTGCCCTTTTTTGAAACAAAGAAAATTTTTCGAACCCAAAAGCCCTAAAAAATATTTTGCGCAGCGACTCCTTTCCTGTAGACTGTCATCACTTGCCTAAGAAGAACCCTGTCCCCTATGTGACCTCTTTCGACTAGAGTGGCATCAAATGGAACGCTCCAGTCGTTTTGACGAGGACGATCCCCCCCTGTGTTTACATGTCTCCCACCGTTTTTTTTCAGAAGAGTTCCTTTTTTTTGACAGATTAATCTTCTTTTTCTCTGCGTGTGCCTTCTTGCCCCTTTATGGAGCAACCCTGACTTAACCCTTAGTCATTGGTAGTTTCTTTTGTCGTCTACACCTGATTTTTGAACGTCCCCGAACCCCCTCTTCGGACAAGACCGATTCACTTGTTGGAATGATTTACCATTGTTACCCCACCTCTCCCTTCTTCTGGTGATTCACTTTTCTTTTTGTATTCTCAGTCCCCCAGTGTGGAGTTGTTGGTGGTTGGCGTTTTGTTTGTGAACCTCCCTCACGGACCCCACCTCTTGCTCCCCCCCCCCAACCCAATTTATTCGGTGCCTGCGGATATTTTGCTTTTGGCTGCTCCCAATCAGTTCTTCCGCGGGGCTTCCTTAAACCGAAGGCCTTTTTCATCGGATGATGCCATTGACTTTCCTTCCCCTTGTCAGCTCCCCTTCCCCCCCCCCCCCCCCCCCCCCCCCCCCCCCCCCCCCCCCCCCCCCCCCCCCCACCCCCCCTGGCGAAAACATCTTCTTTTAAACCCCCACGACACGTTTGCCTTTTTTTCTTTACCCAAGGAATTCCCACCCCCCCCCTTCGTGGAAGCCCACCTTAACCCCCGTCAGCTTGCCCTGTTACAAATGCATTTGCCCATTTACTTGTCCACCCCTCTTTCCCCCATGTTGCTCCTGATTTTTTTCTATAAGAATCTATACCTCTTTCACCCAAGTTTTTCCCCTTTTTGAACATGCGACCTTGGCGACAACTTTTAACTTTGCACGGCGTACCCCCCTTTTCCAGATAGTGCCTTCCCCCTGGCATGAGAGCTGTTTTTTTTTTTTAGCTTGTGCTTTTCTACGTTGCAGCCCCCCTTATTCCGGTCTTCTGAGTTTCGCAGAAGTTTTTCCCTTCCCCCCCTCGCCTACCAATCCCCTTTAAGGGAAATAACCCCCCACACATTCGTTCTCTTTCATGAACGTGTCGGTGGTTCCAACCACTTATTCCCCTGCGTCCCCCTTTTTGACCAAGTTGCTTTTTCTAATCATATACCCCCCCCCAGCCGCCAAGTGGACGTCCCCCTCGATTTTTTCTTTTCCCCTGACTTACACTTCGAAACGTAGTTCAGAGGAGTCCGCGATGCAAGAAGCCATAGATTACCCGATTACACTCCCTTGCTAGTTTTGTGATGAACTTTTCCGGCCGTTCCTGAGTAACCATGTTCCCATAATCATGAAGGATTCTCCCACTCATTCCCTTATAAGCGTCCCCCTTTCCTTTTCACCCTCGACGGCCGCGACCCGGGGTGGTGGGTTCCCCGGTTTCGACGTGGCTTCCGTAACCGTCCTCCCTACTTGCGACGCTCCAGATCTTAAATACAATGCTGACGACCCCCCCCCCCCCCCCCCATCAGGACCTTTCCACCCTTAATGTCCATTCGTAAACCTTTTCCACGGTCAGTACGCGCTCCGAAGTGCTGTTCTTTTAGAGAGTCATTTTGACCCCCCCCCCCCCGAAGAAGGAGTGACGTCCCTTTCACAAACAATACGCATTTTTTTCAACCGTCGTCATGAACCTCTTTTGACTGTCTTCCCCCACCCAAGCATACCACCCTTTTTTTTTTCGTTTTGCGCCCAGTCGTCCCCCCCCCCCCCCAAAGTAGCTCTCCTCGGAAACCCTTTTTTTCCCGCGTTTGTCGCGCCAGTTTTCTCTTCCAGCTCCCCCCCCTCACAACACCTTCTACCGCCGAGACTTGTTCACCCAACTCACCCGTATGCGTCGCAATTCGACAGTGCCGGGAATGCGCCACCGAGTCTAAACCCGGGAATGCTCTTTTTTTTTTTTTTTCCCCCCTCCAAGCGCCGTCTTCGAGCACGCTGTTGTAATCCTGCTGTCCCGGGACTTTCGTCAAGCCAAAAGCCTTTGGAGACTATCTCCCCTCCACTCAGTCTTCCCCATGATCTTTGGTTTTTCCCCCCATCGTCCCTTGCCTATGTGAAGAACGCATTTTGCACTGATTTTTTTTTGGCTGCTTTCCTTTTCCTCTCCAGAACGTCGGCCTGCCGCGTACATTTCCCTGTTTTCTTTTTATTTGACCCCCCCCCCCCCATCGTCCACGAAGTTACACAGCGTCCGAGGCACATTTTTTTCTACAGTGTGTTGCCCCTTTCGCCCTTCACCCCCCACTTGACAGAATGTCCCCCTTCCCCGTTGCGATATCGGCTAAGCTTTTGTCACCGGATCCCGGACTTCCCCCCCCGTCATGCCAAGTTCCCCGTTCTTTGTTGGAGTGTTTTTTGTGGTTTCCCTGGGCCGCTCCTGCTTTTTTCTTGCTCGCCATGTGGACCTTAGACTCTTTTTTCATAGCTCCCCTGTTTTTCTAAAACGTTTTTTTCTGCTTTTTTTCCTGAAGGTTTTTTCCCCGCCCCCCGCCGTCCCAATTGGCAGTCCGAGTTCGTTGCCGGATTTTCGACGACTTTTTTCCCTTTCCCTGTGGAATACCCCCCATGGACCCCCCCGGCGTTCCCTTTTCTTTTTTTATCTACTTCCCTCAGAAGTCTCCCTCAAGCGTCACTGTCCCCTTATGCACTCCCTTGTTTTCCTCCCAATCCCCATTTTTTTTTTTCTCGTCCAGCGGACTGACAATTGTGTTTGACGCATACCCCACAAAACCACCCCCTCCCCAGGCCGATGTCTGTTTCACCCCCAGGCGCAAAGGACTCCCTGCTTTCTCCCACTTTTTTTGTTCCTCCCAGAGGAACCATCTGACCCAGCTTTTCGCACATCTCTACTGAGAACCCCCTTTTTTTCCTTTTTTTCGCGAGAACATCTTTCGTACTCACTTTTTTTTTTCCTTCTTTTTTCCGTGCCGGTCCCTTTCTGCTGGAAACAGCGCCCCGAGTTTTGCAGATGCACTCGCCTGCCCCATGACAAACCTTTTTTTTTTGCCGGCCCCCCCTGTGATCATACTTTGGTTTTTGCGTGGTCGGAATTGTCGTCGCTAGACATTTACTTTTTTTTGGCACATTCCAACCCCCTCACAACTCTGATGTATATCTTCCTTTCTTCATATTTTTTTTTTTTGCCGGTCTTTCTTTTTATTTTTCCCCCTTTCGGACGTTATTCTTTTTCCTGTTCTTCCTTGAGATCGGACGACAGTACCCTTTTTGCCAGAAGCCCCCCCGAGCTGACCCCAGAAAGCCTCTCAATAGCATAATAACTTCCCCCCGGTCAGTAGATTTTTGTTGCAGTTTTTCCCCTCTTTTTCAAGATGCTTCTTCTACTTCACTGCGTTAATTTTCTTTTCCCTACAGAAAAGGTACGAACCGACCCCCCCTGACAATTGCCCGCAATGCCTACAGAACCCGCCCGCCAACCTGAAGGAGTTCATCTTTGAACTCCTCTGACTCCTTTTCTTTCCGATGACTAATGCGATCGATAAGAGGTGCTACTTCCCGCCATCTATGACCTTTCTTTTTTTTCCGCATTTTTTTTTTTATTCGAAATTTAAAGAGACCTGCCTTGTCACTTCGTATCCCCTTCTTTGAACTAATGTCTTCTTTTCTTTCAGCGCACTCCTCATCTTGAGTGTTTGGTAGATAAAAAACTGCTTTCTTTTCTTTTTTGTTCCTGTTGCCCTCCCCTCCCCTTATGTCCTATTTTTTTCGCGGAAGTCGTAGCTTATTCGTTTAGACGCTTCCCTTCCGGTTGACCGCCGGTAATTTCTTTTTTTTTCCTCGTGATATCCCCCCCCCTCTGGCCTTGCCGTTTTTCCCTTCCCCCGAAAACCAGTTGTCCCCCCTTTTTCCTTCCAGTCACCCCTTTTTCCCCCCGCATTGAAGCCCCCCTGCTTTTGTTGATTCCAGTTTTTTTCTGACCAAGCACGTGCTTTCTTTCCTTTCTTCTCCTTGAGATGCCCTCTTTCCCGACTTTGTTTCCCTCCTGCCCCCATGGTTTCCTCCCCATCCCGCCCATTGACTGAATTTTTCCTTTTGACAATTTCTATTTTCAAGCACGCCCTCCGTCATTGATGGCTGAGGGTTGGTTCCTCCCCCCCCTCCAAATTCCCGTTAGCCCAAGTGTATTCCCAGTTACCTTTCTCTCCCCGCGTCTGTTACCCTAATTCCCGACGATCTTTTTTTCGGGTTCGATTTTCTCATGTTTATCATCTCTGGGGACGACCCCGGACAACCTTTATGACTTCAAGGGCTGCCTTTTTTTTCCTTTGAGATGATATTTCTTCCATGCACCCTCATAGCAGTAACCCAGACTTTGGTTCCTCTACTGGAGAGAAGTTTTCTTATGTGACAGTTTCACCTTACTTTCTTTTTATTTTGAGCCTCTCTCTTTCCGTCCAGGCTACAATTTTAACAACGATTTACATTAGCACCTAGTTTATCACTACTGAAGACTTTTTTCAATTTCTAGGTATTAAAATTTTGTTTTCACATTGCCCCCCCCCATTCTAGTCCATCTTCTCCCTCATCTAACCCTTTCAAACTTTCTTAGACACACTTTTCCCTTCCACAAGTTTTTTAACGTGGAAAGAAACGGGAGCTTTGGTATTCGAAGTACATCCCTCCCCTTTGCGGTTATTCTAGGGATTTTAATTGGCCCTTTACTCGGTCATCTGCATTCGACGACCCTTGAAATTTTACCCCTTATTTGACTACCTGCTTTGGGCTCCGGTTGTTCCCGCCTGTCACTTTTTTTTTGCTCCTTTTAGAAGAGTTTTTTTCTGCCCCCACATTTTCTCCTTCTGACGTTGTCCGGACATTTTTTTTGGCCCCGAAGCCGTCCCTCCACCCCATTGGTGCCCCCCCCCCCTTTTTTTTTGAAACCTTCCCTTTCCCAGAGCAGTCTTTTCCCGCTTTCTTCCCCCCCGCGCGTCTTCTTGCAAATTTCCCCTTTTCCTTTTTTTGGGCCTTCCTTTTATTTACTCTATCCTGAGCTGGTACTAATCTTTTCAGTCTTCGGAACTTTTTTTCCCCACCGCAGTTTCCGAAGGCTGGAGTTTTGTTTCGTACTTCACTTTTCTTTCGGACATTCCGATAGCCCCCCCCCTTCCCCCATCCCCTTTAAGTAATTTTTTGTCCTTCACATCTTATCCGTCCCCCCTTCTAGACTTTTCAACCCCCATTCCCCCGTGATAGATGAATCCTTTCTTTTCATGGCTCCCCCGCTCCGAAGCTTGACCCCCCCCTCGCGGAAATGCACCCCTCTTTCTTTACAAAACCGCCCCCTCAAGACCACCCCCCCCTGTCCCTCCTTTTTAACCTTGCTCTCCATTAGAATACTTTTTCCTCTTTTTTGCCAGGAATTACCCTGCCTTCCCCTCCCCCCCCCTGACCCCTGCCCCCCAAGGCTGTCCTTCTCCGCTTGAACGATTAGGGTGTTATTTATCTTTTTCAAACACCGATGAATGAATCTACCCGATTACTTTTCTACTTCGTTCACTGCCGTCCTCAATTTTCTTTTCACACACCTGCCCCCCTGTACTTTCTTCTTTGACTCCCTTGGATCTTAGACATTCCCCGGGTGGTTTCTTTATTTCCGGTTCTTTTTCCCTTTGCTATTCTCCCCCCCAATAGAGACCCTGTCAATATGGGAGGATTGTTACACCTCCCCAAAGTGGACCCCCCCCAACAACCCTGACCCCCCAACCGTCTCGCCTATAAATCCCTTTTTTGCTCTTTTCCTTCACGTTCCGATGTTTTCGGGCCCCCTGATTATGACGCCTTCTAAGTCCCTTCGATCCTGATCAAAGCAACCCCCAGTTCTTTGAAGTGAAGTTCGGATTTCACTCTTACTGTGTCCCCCCCTTTTTTCTCTAACCCCCCGACGAGGTTTTCCGCCATTCCTTTCTTTTTTTTTTTTTGGACGTCCATGCTCGACGCATTTATACGCGAGGAGGTGGCTTCTGAAACAAGACGTCCTTTTTTTCACGTGATTTTTTCCTTTGGTCCTGCATGCGTTCAAGTTTTTCCCTTTTTTTTACCCGTGAGGTTTTTCACATATGGTGTGTAGTCATCGGGGCTGATTACTTTTTTTGGCTTTCCACCTTGGTTACCAGCCATATTCCCCCATGTATGCCGTATTTTTTTCTTTCCATCTTTCACCACTGGCGGCCCCCTGAGGCGCCCTGTTCGCCTTTGACCTCAACCCCGGCCCCAAAGATTATTTCCTGTGAAGAGATTTCGGGTTCTTTTCGCAAATCCCTTGCACTCCCACCTGGCTGGGAACCCTTGGTCGCCCCCACGACCGCAGGAAGGAGGATCTTTTGGGTTTGGGTGAGCCCTCCTTCCCTCCTTTTTTATTTTTGGTGGGTACCCTCTGGGGCCTTGTCATCATGCATTTTTTTACCCAGTTGGATCCACAGTCCGTTTCGTCCTTGTGTTTACCCTGGGCAGCCCAGCGGCACCAGCAATTAACCCCACTCTATAAAAGTTTGATTGTGGTGGTGCTTCCTTTTCTTTCATCTGGATCCTAGTTCTTCGTTCGTTCCACACAGAGTTGCTGGCCCCGATTTCATCGACCCACTTGATCCGCGTGTCGAAATTACGGGGTCTCTAAGACTTTGCTCGTCGATGATCTTTTTCCTTTTCCTTTTTTTTACTTTAGATTCTTTCATCCTCCTCCTTTATTTTTTGACGTTCCTAGATACGGCAGGGTCCCCATATACTGGCCAAATGACCATTTGGGGCGGGCGCGCCCTCGTCCTCTGGAAGTTCACTTGTCGCATTTCTGATGACGGCGGGTGGGGACCACCCTCTGGTTCTAGAGATTATGAGAGGTCAAGGTAGTTTTCACCCGGCAGGTTTTTAATGGTCGGGCCTATATACTTCTTTTTTTGGATTTTTCCCTTGAGTTTGACTTATGGACTGCCTCCTTTTTTTGTCCGGCACTTCTTGGTTACGTTTCCCCAGACCGGTGAGCCGCCCCTATTTCTAGTTTTTTAATGGGCCTCGCGTTTGAGTGCTTCGGTTGCGTGTGTCTTCAGCTTTTTTTGGAAAACGATTAGACCCAAGGGACCAATTTCCTTGAGGATTCGTCGCTTATTTTGCGCCAGGACGGGCTTTCCTTTCCCTGCGTGGATTGAACAAAGACGTAGCTCATGTCTGATTTTGCCTAGGGTCTAGTAGGCGCGAGGTCAATGGTTTCAAAGACTTCACTTCCCCCCCTGAACTGTCCTTCCAACGAAAAAATTCGTCGCCCCGTCCGCTCCCCCCCGTAAAAAACTGCCGTCACCTTCCAAATAGCCAGTTGCTCTTTTTTTTCTCTTCAGCCTCCCCTCGTCTTTACCAAGGAAGTCAACTGTTTGCTCCCCCTTCAGCAAAGCCATATTTTCCCCTGGTCCCCCAAACATTAGCCTCTCTGAGTTTCACGATGCTAAGGCATTCCCCTTTCTCTTGTTTTCCTTTTCTTACCGTACGGCAGTCTTTGTCTTTTTTCTTCTTTCTCAAGACCAGACCCCTGTGAACCAGAGACCCTCAAAAGTCCCTTCAGGATAATACCCCTCTTTCCTCTGATGATTGTTGTGGTTTTAACACTCTCTTCACTAATAAACTTGCCCAGGCCCTTCCCCTCCATTTTTTCCTTTCCCACCTGGTTCCCACTTGGAAACGAACCCTCGTGCAATTCCGAATTTCCACGGCGTTTGTCGTTCGGTCCACGCACTAACTCCCTGTTTGCAAGATGAATATCTCGGACATCAGGTCGGCGGACACACATTTTGTTTTTTAGACCTGGTCAGGCCCCATCTTTTCCAAGCTTCGGAGTCATCCTGATCCTGAGTTCACTGCAACCCCCAAATCATGGGGGTTCCCCTTTCCCCCTTAGTAACCGCCCTTGTAAGACACAATGAGGCGGGCACAGCAGCTCGTCTCGGAACTTTCTACCGTTATCTTCGCTCCCTCCCGGCCCTGGAGTTTCTCTCCTGGAGATCCCCACCCCCCATTCAGGAAACTTCAAATGATTCAAAGATCAATTTTACTGTGTATGAACTCCCTTGGAGAGTCTCCGTCCTGTTGCGTAGATCATTCTCCGCCAGCCTTTGCCCAGGTCCCCCCCTTTTCTATCGAAAACATCGCACGCAATCCGTTTTCAACTTTTTGGAAACCCCCCCTCTCCACACAATTTTTTTTTTTTCAGAGTTTACCACCTTCTCAAGGAGCTCCCGATGCGGGCCGTCCAGTTTCGAGCAATGTTGCCCGCCGGTCAAAGGCCGCGAAGCCCCTCCCCCCACGAACCAACCCCTTATTCCCGCCGGCTACTTTTTCCCACCCCCCTCCCGTTGCGCCCGGGCACTTTTTTTTTCGTTGCGGATTTCCTTTTTCCCCTCGTTTTTCCTGCGGCCGGCTTGTACCGAGGGACATCATCTGTCTATTTTTTTGTTCATGCCCCGTTCTGGGGATGAGAGCTCCCCCCCCACTTTTTTTTTTTCGCCCCTTCCTCCTGAATCGCCCCATCCCCTTGACCCCAAATTCCAACCAGCTCGGCTATTAAAATCTCCTGACTCCCGCTGAAGTATGGTTTCATTGACGGGCGTTCATCCCTTTTTCCTGATCAAACCTCTTTTTTTGACTGGGGGTGGAAGTCCTCGTTCCCTCCTCCTTCTATT